>ERZ791903.51-NODE-51-length-178554-cov-11.374770_pt1 | contig 178554 bp, 147 predicted proteins | sample MGYA00510148_ERZ791903 | MGnify/ENA primary metagenome ERZ791903 (study PRJEB30046, sample SAMN00792080) | human gut metagenome | study: EMG produced TPA metagenomics assembly of the A metagenome-wide association study of gut microbiota in type 2... | reverse complement strand
TATAAATTTAAAGTTTTTTTATTATGAACAAAAAATTTCTAAGTGCAATCCTGTTCGGAGCTTTAATGGTAGGTTCTACAGGAACGTTCACGTCTTGTAAGGACTACGATGATGACATCAAGGACCTGCAGGGACAACTGGACAAGAAAGCTTCACTTGATGAATTGAACTCTAAGGTAAGTGCTTTAGAGGCTGCCATCAATGGAGCTAAGACTGATGCAACTGCTGCTAAGACTAAAGCAGAAGAAGCACTGACCAAAGCTCAAGAAGCATTGGACAAAGCTGGACAAGGGGGCTCATCTGCAGAAATCGAAGCTCTGAAAGCAGCTTTGGAAAAAGCACAATCTGATTTGCAAAAGCAAATCGATAAATTAGCTTCTTTGGATGATGTAACAGCAAAAGTTGCTGCTCTGAAAAAAGAGCTCGAAGCAGATTTTGTTACTGATGAGAAGTTGCAAGCTTTATCTACAAAGGTTCAAACTTTGACTGATGAAGTAGTTAAACTGATCGGTCACCGTTTGACTAGTCTGGCTGTAATACCGACTACTCATATTAATGGTATCGCTGCTATCACTTTCACTACTTTGCAATATACTCCGCAGAAGTATCAGGTAGTAGCTGATCACGAATCAGAAGTACATGCAACGCAGCCCGTTTTGGACCACGTTGATGCAGCGACCAAAGCTAATTACATTTCTACAGAAAAGAACAAAGCTTACTTCCATGTAAGTCCGAGTGTAGGTATCCGTACTCAGGATATCAAATTACCTTCATTCGATGGTTTGAAGTCTGAAAACATCATAACCAGAGCAGGTGTTGAAATTACTAACAATAAGCCTATTGAAGTTACTGGATATAGTATCGACGAAAAGGGTGTATTGGAAGTTACATTCAAGAAAGAAAAGAGCTTCTTGAATACACAGCTTAAGACTTCTAATCCGACTGGTACTAAGGAATCATTCTATATGGCTTCTTTGAAAGCTCCTATTGCAGAAGCTAACTACACAGAAGACGAAGCTAAGGATCTTGCAGCTGGTAAGATTGATGGTGTTTATGTAAACTCTGAATATGCTCGTATCGAGGAACTTATCAAGTTGCCTTACCTTACTAACATGAGAACTGATTACAGCAAGACAACTACCGGTAACTTTGCTGATGAAACTCAGACTGATGCTAACGGCAAATTCTATGTTCACTATCATGACTCTATCTGTCTGTATAAGTCTGATGCAAATTCTCTTATTGATGTTTATCAGCCTTACGACAAAGCTCTTGATCTGAAAACATTGGTGAAAGTTTGTGTAAGCGATATCAATAACGATCATAGCAAACATGAAGGTCTGGATAATTATGCTGACTATGGTTTGGCATTCCGCTTCCGTTTAGCTAATGCTGCTTACATTCCGCAGAACGATAATACAAACAAGACTGACCAACAGAAGTTTGCTCAAATCGATTCTCCTGAAAGTGGTATCATGACATCTAAAGTATATACCATTCCTGAATCAGCTACAGCTGTAGGTCGTGAGCCTATCGTTTGCGTATCTTTGATCGATACTCAAAACGGTAACGCCTTGATCGCTCAACGTTATATCAAGATTAAATGGACTATGGAAGGTAAGACTCTGTCTGTTCCATTCCAGCCTGTTCTGTTCAATTGCACTGTTGAAAACCGTGTTAATACAGAAATGATGAATACAATGATCTACGACAAGGCTAAGACTGGTGGTATGACTAAGAATGAATTCCATTCTATCTATACTCAGTTCGTAGATGGTACAGGTGCTGGTACAGCTATAGATATTGCTAATCCTGAAGAAGGTGTTGAATCTCACAATATCTTGTGGACATTGTCTGAAACTGATCTGGGCGTATTCTGGCCTACTCAGCAAGAAAAGACATTCACTAAGACTGTGACTTACAAAGATCCTAAGGGTATCAATGCTGACATTACAGTTGTAATGACAAGAACTATCTACATGCCTGCTCTGAACGTTTGGGGCCATATGGGTACTTACTGGAAGGGTGACAAAGAATATCAGATATTCAATATCAATCCGATCGTTTACGGTACTAAGGAATCTAACCCGGCATGGAACGCAGTTACAGGTACTAACCCGACATGTAACATCTATACTGACCTGTTGAATGGCTTCTTGGATGACAGATATAAGAAACCGACTGACGGTGCTGCAGGTGTAGTATATTACACTGACAAGAATGTAGCTGGTAAGAAATTCTACTATCCTTCTTTCGGTCCTGCACAAGCTGGTGCTACTATGGGAGCTAACTCTAATGGTATCTATTACAATGACTTGGGTGTAAGATTCGTATTTGACAAGGCAAGAATTGCTAACTACAAGTATACTTGGAAAGACGGTACAGAATACACAGCTACGTTGAAGAACAATGATACTGAATTGTGGATCAACGGTCAATTGGCTGCTACAATCGTTAATCATGCTGCTAACTTGTTGAATGCAAGTGAACAAACTTACAACATTAAGTTGGAAGAAGCAGTTCCTGCTCATCCTGTTACTGACTTTACTAATCAGCCGACAGAAGCTGCTAAAGCATTGGTTGGTAAGCTTGTTCCTATCAACTTGGTTGCTGACATCTGTGGTAATGGTAAGAATGTAGCTACAGTTAAGCAATATGAAGCTAACATCATCGAACCGTTGCAGGTTAAGAAGGGTGAAATTAAGAACTTCATCGATGCTCAGAACGAAGGTAGTACAATTGATGTAACTGATGCATTCACTTACTATTCTTGGAATGACAACAACCAGGTTGTTGCTAAGACTGGCAAGGGTGACTTAGCAGAAAAACTGTATGAGTTCTACCAAGTAAGAGAAGCAGGTTGGCCGTTGGTAGCTGGCTCTAGCACTTTGGATGTAACTAAGATCAAGACCAACTTGAAACCTGAAGGTGGTAACTTGGAACCTGTTGAAGGTTACACTCAAGGTAGCTTGCCTGCAAACGTTGAGATTAAGTACGAACAGAAACTTGTTGATGGTAAATTGAAAGATGTTCTGACTTATTACAACTATAGCGGTACTCCGGTTAACAAGGCATACAAGCTGTTTATCCCGGTTGAATATGGCTACAAGTGGAAGACTTTGACTAATGTTTATGAAGTAACTGTAGCTCCTAACTCAGGAACTCCTGGTACTAAGTAAGATTAGATACTAAATAAAAAAGAGTATGTCCTTCGGGGCATACTTTTTTTTAAATGAAACAACTACTCTGTGAAGAATAGTCCTTTTTTTCACCATCGTGAAAAGTAAAATGTTGTTGTGTGAGGCTGTCCCCGGTGGGAGACAGCCTCACTCTTTTTATAGCCATTCACTCTAACTACTCAAAAAGAAGAAAAGGCTATACGTTATAATAAACAAATACAGAACAAGAAAAAGGCGGTGAAAATGCTTAAGCATTTTCACCGCCTTCCTTATAATAGAACACTAATTACTTCTCCGGTGTCTGTTCCAACGTAGCTACCAAGAAATCATAGAACTTGGAAACTGTAGGAATCAAAGCACGTTCATCCGGTGAGTGCGGAGAGCGCAATGTAGGTCCGAAGGAAATCATATCCAACCCCGGACAGTTAGCACCAATAATACCACATTCCAAACCTGCATGAATTACTTTCACTGCCGGTTCTACACCGAATTGCTGCTTATAAGATAACTTCATGGCATGCAGAATAGGAGAATCCACATTAGGCTGCCAACCCGAATAACCTCCGCTTAATTCCACCTTCATACCAGCCATAGCAAAACAAGCAGTCAGGCTGTCAGCCAGAAATTCTTTCATTGTATCGCAAGAGCTACGTGCCAGGATACGAACCTCTGCTTTGCCACCACCAATAATAACAATAGCCAGATTAGAAGAAGTTTCCACTGTATCAGGTACAGTAGGAATCATACGCATCACGCCATCCTGACAAGCCATCAATACATTAATCATATTATCCTGAATTTCCGCAGGAACAATAGCTGCAGGAAGATCAACAGATTCAATCGTCAGAGTAATGCCGCTTTCAATCGGAGCGTATTCCGCATTGATCTGTGCTTCATATTCCTTAATATAATCTTCCAGTCCTTCCGTATCTTCAGGATTAAACACCAATACAGCACATGCTTCACGAGGAATAGCATTACGCATATTTCCACCCTCAAAACTTGCCAACTGAGAATCAAACTCAATCAAGACATCATGCACTACGCGAGCTAAGAGCTTATTAGCATTTCCACGGCCCTGATTGATCTCCAAACCGGAGTGACCACCACGCAGGCCTTTCAAAGTAACCTTACGAGCTACAAGATCGGCTGCAGGCGCTTCTTCTTTATATTCCAATGTAGCAGTCAGATCGATACCACCGGCACAGCCGATATATAATTCGCCTTCATCTTCAGAATCAAGGTTCAACAGGATTTCACCTTTCAGTGTACCCGGCTTCAAGCCGAAAGCACCGTACATGCCTGTTTCCTCATCTTTCGTAATCAAGGCTTCCAGAGGGCCATGTTTCAGACTGTTATCTTCGAGCACAGCCATAATAGCTGCAACGCCCAGACCATTGTCTGCCCCCAATGTAGTACCTTTAGCTTTCACCCAATCGCCATCGATATAGGTTTCAATAGGATCTTTTGTAAAATCGTGAACAGTATCATTGTTCTTCTGAGGCACCATATCCATGTGCGCCTGAAGAATGACGCCTTTGCGGTTTTCCATACCCGGAGTAGCAGCTTTACGAATGATAACATTGCCTATTTCATCGACAAATGATTCCAGACCTAAGCCTTTTCCAAAGTCTACAAGGAACTCGGTTATCTTCTCCATGTGTCCGGACGGACGGGGAATTTGAGTCAGCGAATAAAAATGCTTCCACACATTCTGTGGAGCTAATTGCAAGATTGTACTCATAACATTTTAAAAGTTAGTTTTCGCAAATATACATTTTTATTCCCAAACTATGCAAGAACCTAAACTTTTTCCTGTGAAAAACTAACATTACAATAAGCACAAAGAAACACCCGAACCCTACATTAACGAATCTATTTTGACCGATTTACCAACGACAGATGCAACCATCCATAAATACCCAGTACAATGACCAACAATGTCTGTATACCATGCACTATCAACGCAAAAACTCCTGCATCAGTAGCATTGACACCATATAACATCATCATGGTAATAACAGCAAAATGCCAGGGACCTGCACCATTAGGAGTAGGAACAATAACTGCGAAAGTGCCGCCCACAAACATCACCAAGCCTGCCAGAAAGCTCAGATGCTCAGTAAAAGAGAAGCAATAAAAAGTGATATAGAAGTGATAAAAATAACATATCCATATAAGTAAGGTATAGAGAATGAAAAGTGGTATATTCTTTACACTTTTCAATGACATCACCCCTTCCCATACATTCAACACCACGCCTTTTACTTTCTCAAAGAAAGAAAGCATACGCAAAAGAAAATAGAGTAATACCAATACACCAATGATACTAAAAAGAACAACATAAAACCAGGGAGACGTCACCAGATGCACCAGCGAAGGAACTTTGGTACCCGTCTCTTCAAAAAAACGAAGGAAAACAGGCATCTGTATCAGAAAAGTAATCCCGGTAATCAAAAGGATGGTCAATGTATCTATCAAACGTTCCGTTACCACTGTTCCAAGCGATTTGGCAAAAGAAACATCATCATATTTGGCAAGTACTCCGCAACGGGAAACCTCTCCTACACGAGGCAAAATAAGATTAGCAGCATAAGAAACAAAGATAGCATCCACACAATCACTTGATTTGGGATAAGCTCCAAGCGGGGCAAGTGTTTGTTTCCAACGCCAGCCACGAAACACATGACTCATTACACCAAAAAATAACGAAAACAGCATCCATCCCCAGTTCGTTCCATGCAGAAGTACTTCTTTGGCGCGTGCAAAATCAAAATCTCGATACACCCAATACAAGATAAAACCGCCCAAAGCGACCGGCAAAAGGATCTTCAGTGTCTTTTTTAATAGTTTATTCATGCAGAATTCGTTATTCTTCGTCGAAAAGGATTACCTTTGCGAGCTGCAAAGATAGTGCAAATAGGAAGCAGAACAAAAGAAGCTTACTTATTTTTAATGCTAAAGTACGGCCTATATTTGCGGAGCAAAGAGAGTGCAACAGTAATGATTTAGTGGATAAATGAGACTAGTAAAACCTAAAAAGTTTCTCGGCCAACATTTCTTAAAGGATCTGAAAGTGGCGCAGGACATAGCCGATACCGTAGACGTATGTCCCGGACTTCCTGTATTGGAAGTGGGTCCGGGCATGGGGGTATTAACCCAGTTCCTGGTAAAAAAAGAACGTCCGGTGAAAGTAGTAGAACTGGATTATGAATCTGTTGCCTATCTGCGTGAAGAATACCCGTCCCTGGAAGATAACATCATCGAAGATGACTTCCTCAAGATGAATCTGCAACGCTTGTTCGACGGGCAGCCTTTTGTACTGACTGGAAACTATCCTTATAATATATCAAGCCAGATTTTCTTCAAGATGTTGGATAATAAAGAACTGATACCTTGTTGCACCGGTATGATACAGAAAGAGGTAGCCGAACGTATTGCTGCCGGACCCGGAAGCAAAACATACGGCATTCTGAGTATATTGATACAAGCATGGTATCGTGTGGAATATCTTTTCACCGTACATGAGCATGTATTCAACCCACCGCCTAAGGTGAAAAGCGCTGTCATCCGCATGACACGAAACGAGACTCAAGACCTTGGCTGCGATGAAAAGCTATTCAAGCAAGTGGTGAAGACCACTTTCAATCAACGCCGTAAAACCCTGAGAAATTCGATAAAACCCATACTTGGCAAAGACTGCCCACTGACGGAAGATGTTTTATTCAATAAACGACCGGAGCAACTATCGGTACAACAATTCATAGATCTGACTAACCAAGTTGAGCAGGCTTTGAAAAAGATTAGAGAAAAAAGTAATGAAACCAATGAATGATATTTAGCAGGCAGAGCTCCAGCGCTACACTGGTAAATTATCATTTAAAGCAAGAGGAGGAAGATTATGGAAATGGACGAAGAATACATTGACAACGTCAAAAACCTCATTGAGCAAAAAGACGCTGAAAACGTCAAAACGCTCCTGATAGACTTACATCCTGCGGACATTGCCGAACTGTGCAATGATCTGAGTCCGGAGGAAGCACGGTTCGTATACCGTTTGCTGGATAATGAAACCGCAGCAGACGTATTGATGGAAATGGATGAGGATGTCCGTAAAGAGTTCCTTGAAATACTTCCTTCTGAAACCATTGCCAAGCGCTTCGTGGACTACATGGACACGGACGACGCTGTAGACCTGATGCGTGAGCTGGATGAAGAGAAACAAGAAGAAATTCTCTCGCACATTGAAGACATTGAACAGGCAGGAGACATCGTAGATCTGTTGAAGTACGATGAAGACACTGCCGGTGGTTTGATGGGTACGGAAATGGTAATCGTGAATGAAAACTGGAGTATGCCGGAATGTCTGAAAGAGATGCGTCAGCAAGCTGAACAGTTGGATGAAATTTACTACGTTTACGTCATTGACGATGAAAACCGCCTGCAAGGAGTATTCCCGCTGAAAAAGATGATCACCTCCCCTTCCGTATCAAAGGTGAAGCACGTGATGCGGAAAGACCCGATTTCTGTGCACGTCGACACATCCGTGGATGATGTAGTACAGATTATCGAAAAGTACGACTTAGTAGCCGTTCCTGTTATAGATAGTATCGGACGGTTAGTAGGACAAATCACCGTAGACGACGTCATGGACGAAGTTCGTGAACAATCGGAACGCGATTACCAGTTAGCATCCGGTTTATCCCAGGATGTAGAAACGGATGATAACGTAATGCGTCAGACGAGCGCCCGCCTACCGTGGCTTATTATTGGTATGCTCGGTGGTATCGGTAACTCCATGATTTTAGGAAACTTCGATGCAACCTTTGCAGCCCATCCCGAAATGGCACTCTACATCCCGCTGATCGGTGGTACGGGTGGAAACGTGGGAACCCAGTCTTCGGCTATCATCGTACAAGGCCTTGCCAACAACTCACTGGATGCCAAAGATATTTTCAAACAAGTCACAAAAGAGTCTGTAGTAGCTCTTATCAATGCTACTATAATTTCTCTATTAGTGTATATATATAATTTCGCCCGGTTCGGTGCAACCGCCACCGTCACCTATTCCGTTTCCATCAGTCTGTTTGCCGTAGTCATGTTTGCATCTATCTTCGGCACGCTGGTTCCTATGACGCTGGAAAAGTTGAAGGTAGACCCAGCCATCGCTACCGGTCCGTTTATTGCGATTACCAATGACATCATAGGCATGATGTTATATATGGGAATTACCGTACTTCTCTCCTAAAACAAGAAAAAAGAAAAAAAACTCAGGAAAAAAGTATGAAGTAATTGTTTTATTTCATTAATTTGTGACCTAATGTAACCCGAACGGGTAAAACCGTTTCTTAAAACGTATGTACAATGATGGACACTCATGACACTAATCTCCCCGAAAAGGCGGTAGAATTAGAAGAAGAAAAGAAAGCAGCCGAGGTTTCAGAGCCGGCTCTGACCGAAACTCCGGCTGAAGAAGCAACGCAGGAAGAAAAGGCGGTAGAAGCTGTACAGAAACCGAACAAGGAAGAAATCCTGACCAAGCTTAAAGAGCTTTCCGCGGATGTGGAAAATGCCGGCAAACAGGAAATAGATGGCCTGAAACAGGCTTTCTATAAGCTGCATAATGCCGAACAGGAAGCGGCAAAGAAACTATTCATCGAAAACGGGGGAACAGCAGAGAATTTCATTCCGACAGCAGATGCTGTTGAAGAGGAATTCAAGAACATCATGTCCGTCATTAAAGAGAAGAGAGGTGCATTGTCAGCCGAACAAGAAAAACTGAAAGAGCTGAACCTGCAAATCAAACTTTCCATAATCGAGGAACTGAAAGAACTGGTAGAATCACCCGATGATGCCAACAAATCCTATACGGAATTCAAGAAGTTGCAACAACAGTGGAATGAAGTGAAACTGATTCCACAAGCTAAAGTCAACGAACTCTGGAAGAGCTACCAGCTCTATGTAGAGAAGTTCTATGACTTGCTGAAGCTGAACAATGAATTCCGCGAATATGACTTCAAGAAGAACCTGGAAATAAAAACACATCTATGCGAAGCAGCCGAAAAACTGGCAGAAGAACCGGATGTAGTATCGGCATTTCATCAGTTACAGAAGTTGCATCAGGAATTCCGCGATACGGGTCCCGTTGCCAAAGAATTGCGTGACGAGGTATGGAACCGCTTCAAAGCAGCTTCCACTGCCGTAAATCGTCGCCACCAGCAACACTTCGAAGCGTTGAAAGAAGTGGAGCAGCATAACCTCGACCAGAAAACAGTAATTTGCGAAATCATTGAAGCGATAGACTATAATGAGCTGACCAACTTTGCTGCCTGGGATAATAAGACACAGGAAATCATTGCTTTGCAAAACAAATGGAAAACCATCGGTTTTGCACCGCAAAAGATGAATATAAAGATATTCGAACGTTTCCGTAAAGCATGTGACGAATTCTTCCGCAAAAAAGGAGATTTCTTTAAATCTCTGAAAGAAGGTATGAACGTGAATCTGGATAAGAAACGTGCCCTTTGCGAAAAAGCCGAAGCTCTGAAAGACAGTACCGACTGGAAGGCAACTGCTGACGAGCTAACCAAACTGCAGAAAGAATGGAAAACGATCGGTCCGGTAGCAAAGAAATATTCTGATGCAATATGGAAGCGCTTCATTTCGGCTTGCGACCACTTCTTTGAGCAAAAAAACAAGGCAACTTCTTCTCAACGTTCCGTTGAAGTAGATAACCTGAACAAGAAGAAAGAAATCATCGAAAAGCTAGGTGCTATTGATGAGAATATGGATACGAATGAAGCCACACAGTTGGTACGCGAATTAATGAAGGAATGGAACAGCATCGGTCATGTGCCTTTCAAGGAAAAAGACCGTTTATACAAACAATACCACGGACAAGTGGATAAGTTGTTCGACCATTTCAACATCAGTGCTGCTAATAAGAAACTGAATAACTTCAAATCCAATATCAGCAATATCCAGGAAGGTAGTCCGCAGTCGCTCTACCGTGAACGTGAAAAACTGGTACGTGCGGCAGATGCCATGAAGAACGAATTGCAGACATACGAGAATAATCTCGGTTTCCTGACAACTTCTTCTAAGAAAGGCAATAGCCTGCTGACAGAATTGAATCGCAAAGTAGAAAAGCTGAAAGCAGATATTGAGTTGGTAAAACAGAAAATTAAAGTTATCGACGATTCTATTCGTAGCGCCGAATAATTGAAACCCACATACAAATAGAGGCTGTGTTAGCAATTAACACAGCCTCTATTGTTTTATCTATATTCAGGTTCTATTAATGATGGAACAAACGGATACCAGTGAACGCCATAGCAATCCCATATTTATCACAGGTTTCAATTACATGGTCATCACGCACCGAACCACCTGCCTGGGCAATATACTCTACACCAGTCTTATGAGCACGCTCAATATTATCGCCAAATGGGAAAAAGGCATCTGAACCAAGGGATACTCCTCTCAGTGTATCCAGCCATTCACGTTTTTCTTCGCGAGTCAGCACTTCCGGCTTCTCTGTAAAGAACTGTTGCCAAACGCCATCAGCCAGCACATCTTCATGGTCGTCACTGATATAAATATCAATTGTATTATCACGGTCGGCACGACGGATTTTCTCTACCCAAGGTAAGTTCAGTACTTTCGGGTGTTGACGAAGATACCAAATATCGGCTTTATTTCCGGCCAGACGAGTACAGTGGATACGACTTTGCTGCCCTGCCCCGATACCGATTGCCTGCCCATCCTTCACATAACATACGGAATTGGACTGTGTATACTTTAAAGTAATAAGAGCGATCATCAAATCACGCTTTGCAGCATCCGGAAAACTTTTGTTTTGAGTAGGAATATTAGCAAACAGCTCATCACCATTCAGCTTTATTTCATTACGGCCCTGTTCAAAGGTAATTCCAAACACATCTTTGCGCTCAATCGGTGCCGGTCTATAATTCGGATCGATTTTAATTACATTATAAGTACCTTTACGCTTATTTTTCAGGATTTCGAGCGCCTCATCCGTATATCCCGGAGCAATAACACCGTCTGATACTTCCCGATTAATAAAACGGGCGGTTGCTGCATCACAAACATCACTTAAAGCGATGAAATCGCCATAAGACGACATACGGTCAGCACCACGGGCACGTACATATGCATTAGCCAACGGAGAAAGCGGCAGATCATCTGCGAAATAGATCTTTTTCATGATCTCATCCAATTCCAAGCCAATAGCTGCACCTGCAGGACTCACATGTTTGAATGAAGTCGCCGCCGGCATACCGGTAGCTTCTTTCAGTTCTTTCACCAACTGCCATCCATTTAAGGCATCCATAAAATTAATATATCCCGGACGTCCATTCAGGACTTCAATAGGCAGTTCACCCTCCTGCATAAAAATGCGGGCCGGCTTCTGATTAGGGTTACAGCCATACTTGAGTTCTAACTCTTTTGCCATAGTTTTAATTATTTGAATAGAATTGCCGCAAAATTACTAAATATAAAGCAAAATCAATCATTATAAATCCACAACAACGCGGATAAGCATGCAGTTGCTTCCTTTCATGGAAATTCCGTTTCCCCAAATGATAACTTTGTTAACCTCACACGGTAACTCCATTTACACGCCGGGGTAAAAGCCGTTACATACCGATGTAAAGCCCGTTACATGCTGGGGTAAAGGCCGTTACATACGGCAGTAAATGCTTTTACATCTTGCAGTAAATCATTGGTAAATGCTATCAATTGATTATCAACAAGCTAACAAAAAAAATAGTCATTAGCAATCTTTACCTCATCCCCGTGCTGGTCACTTCATTAGCATTCCCTAAGAGATTAGTTCCGCCAATGGGTTCATAATTATCGTTGTATGCAAAAAAATGCGGTTCTGTTCTGAAAGTTTGGAGAATCAATACATTATAGTCTCTCTGAAAATCTTTATCTTTGCAAACCGTTTGAAAACAAAAGTGAATAATTAACGATACAATAACTTAAAAATAACCAGAATCAGATGAAGCAGGACATGATTGTTATCCTTGACTTGGGTAGTCATGAAAATACGGTATTGGCTCGCGCCATCCGTGCGTTAGGTGTATACAGTGAGATCTACCCTCATGATATAACCGTTGAAGAACTGAAGAAATTACCCAACGTAAAGGGTATTATTATTAATGGTGGACCATGTAACATAGTAGACGGCGTTGCTATCGATGTAAATCCGTCCATCTATGAGGCAGGAATCCCTGTGATAGCTGCCGGTCACGACAAAGCAACTTGTGCAGTGAAACTGCCACAGTTCACGGATGATATCGAAGCCATCAAAGCAGCAGTTAAGCCTTTCGTTTTCGAAACTTGCAAGGCTGAAGCTAATTGGAACATGACCAACTTTGTGAACGACCAGGTTGAATTGGTACGTCGTCAGGTAGGCAACAGAAAAGTATTGCTGGCTCTTTCCGGTGGCGTCGACAGTTCCGTAGTAGCAGCCCTCTTACTGAAAGCAATTGGTGACAACCTGGTATGCGTACATGTAAATCATGGTCTGATGCGTAAAGGTGAGTCCGAAGATGTAGTAGAAATGTTCGGTAACCAACTGAAAGCAAACCTCATTTATGTAGATGCTACCGAGCGTTTCCTTACTAAACTGGAAGGTGTGGAAGATCCCGAACAGAAACGTAAGATTATCGGCGGAGAGTTTATCCGCGTATTCGAAGAAGAAGCACGCAAACTGGACGGAATCGACTTCTTAGGTCAGGGAACTATCTACCCCGACATCGTAGAAAGCGGAACAAAAACAGCCAAGATGGTGAAATCTCACCACAATGTAGGCGGTCTGCCGGAGGATCTTCAGTTCGAACTTGTAGAACCACTTCGCCAGCTTTTCAAAGACGAAGTACGTGCTTGTGGTGTCGAACTGGGCTTGCCTTATGAAATGGTTTATCGCCAACCGTTCCCTGGTCCCGGTCTGGGTGTTCGTTGCCTGGGCGCTATCACACGCGATCGTCTGGAGGCTGTACGCGAGTCCGACGCTATCTTGCGTGAAGAGTTCAGAATTGCCGGATTGGATAAGAAAGTATGGCAATATTTTACCGTGGTACCTGACTTCAAGTCAGTTGGTGTGCGCAACAATGCCCGTTCTTTCGAATGGCCGGTTATCATCCGCGCCGTCAATACAATTGACGCAATGACCGCTACTATCGAACCGGTAGAATGGCCTATCCTCATGAAAATCACAGATCGTATCCTGAAAGAAGTAAAACATGTGAATCGTGTTTGCTATGATATGTCCCCGAAACCCAATGCTACCATAGAGTGGGAATAAAAAAACTTTTTAGATGATAAATTGATAGCCTCAGCTTCTTGTAAGTTGGGGCTATTTTTATATTTTTAGGGGAGAGAAATAAAAAAAAGCTGCGAACTTATTATATTCACAGCTTTTCTTCGTTGGGCTACCTGGATTCGAACCAGGAATGACAGGACCAGAATCTGTAGTGTTACCATTACACCATAGCCCAATAACAGGTCGTTCCCGTTTTGCGGTTGCAAAGATACAAAGAATTTGATAATCCAAAACAATTTCGCATATTTTTTTCTCTAAATTCTGCTAAGATGCCGTATGCCAAAGAAATATATACCTAAAAAAAATCAAAAATTAAAAGACTTTTCCTCTTTTAGGTGTTTCATACAAGAATTCAGCGTATATTTGTCAACTGTTTAATTTTAATAATAAGTAATGAACGAAACAAAGAAACTCATTCAACAAATAACCGAAGGTATACAAGATAAAAAAGGAAAAAATATAGTTATAGCAGATCTTTCTAAAATTGGCGATACTATCTGCAATTATCTCGTCATTTGCCAGGGAAACTCCCCAAGCCAGGTGACCGCCATTGTAGAATCCGTAAGAGAATTTACACGCAAAGGTGCCAACAGTAAACCATTTGCGATAGACGGGTTACGCAATGCCGAATGGGTAGCAATGGACTACTCTGACATACTGGTACACGTTTTTCTGCCCGAAACGAGAGACTTCTACAACCTGGAGCATCTCTGGGCCGACGCCAAATTAACCAAAATACCTGATATTGATTAATAAGCCCTATGGACAATAATAATAACGCTAACAAAAAGCCCAATAAGGTTAATATGCCCAAGTTCAACCTGAACTGGCTGTATATGATCATAGCCATGATGCTTCTGGGCTTGTACCTGACCAACGAGAATAGTACAGGTACGAAAAACATATCTTATGACGAATTCCAGCAATATGTACGCAACGGTTATATGAGTAAAATCATCGGTTACGATGATAACTCGGTAGAAGCGTATATTAAGCCGCAATATGTGAAGAATGTATTCCAGGCAGACTCCAGCCGGGTAGGTAAGAATCCGATGATTACTACCGAGGCCCCCTCTCGTGAGAGTCTGGGAGATTTTCTGCAAAAGGAAAGAGACGAACAGCATTTCGACGGTTCCATCAATTACGAAAAGAAGCGGAACTACTTCGGTGTAGTGCTGTGGCAGATTCTGCCTATTGCTTTCCTTATTGGTTTCTGGATTTTCATGTCACGCCGCCTGAGCGGTGGTGGCGGTGGCGGCGGTGGCGGCATATTCAATGTCGGTAAGTCACGTGCCCAACTGTTTGAAAAAGGAACTCCTGTGAAAGTTACTTTCAAGGATGTAGCAGGACTTGCCGAAGCCAAACAAGAAGTAGAAGAAATTGTAGAGTTCCTGAAAGAACCGCAGAAATATACAGACCTGGGTGGTAAGATTCCCAAAGGTGCGCTGCTTGTAGGCCCTCCGGGAACAGGTAAAACCCTGCTTGCCAAAGCTGTGGCAGGTGAAGCCAATGTACCGTTCTTCTCACTGGCCGGCTCCGACTTCGTAGAAATGTTTGTCGGTGTAGGTGCATCCCGTGTGCGCGACTTATTCCGTCAGGCAAAGGAAAAAGCACCCTGTATCGTGTTTATCGACGAAATCGATGCCGTAGGACGTGCTCGTGCCAAAGCTGCCGCAATGGGTGGTAACGACGAACGCGAAAACACTTTGAACCAGTTATTAACTGAAATGGACGGTTTCGGTTCCAACAGTGGTGTAATCATCCTGGCTGCTACCAACCGTGTAGACGTACTGGACAAAGCTTTGCTGCGTGCCGGACGTTTTGACCGTCAGATACATGTAGACCTCCCCGACCTCAACGAACGTAAAGAAGTATTCGGTGTACACTTGCGTCCTATCAAAATAGATAATACGGTAGATGTAGACTTGCTGGCACGCCAGACTCCGGGCTTCTCCGGTGCTGATATCGCCAACGTCTGCAACGAAGCAGCACTTATCGCTGCCCGTCACGGCAAGAAATTCGTAGGTAAGCAAGATTTCCTCGATGCCGTAGACCGTATCGTAGGTGGTTTGGAAAAGAAAACGAAAATTACCACTGAGGCAGAACGCCGTTCCATTGCTATCCATGAGGCGGGACATGCTTCCATCTCCTGGTTATTAGAATATGCCAATCCACTGATCAAGGTAACCATCGTTCCGCGTGGACGTGCATTGGGTGCTGCCTGGTATCTACCTGAAGAACGCCAGATCACCACCAAAGAACAAATGCTTGATGAAATGTGTGCCACACTGGGTGGTCGTGCTGCCGAGGACTTATTCCTGGGACGTATTTCAACCGGCGCCATGAACGACTTGGAGCGTGTGACGAAGCAGGCTTTCGGTATGATCGCTTACCTCGGTATGAGCGAGAAACTACCTAACCTTTGTTATTACAATAACGAAGAATATTCTTTCAATCGTCCGTACAGTGAAAAGACTGCCGAACTGATTGACGAGGAAGTTAAGAACATGGTGAACGAACAGTACGAGCGTGCCAAGAAGATACTCTCCGATCATAAGGACGGACACCAGAGACTGTCACAGTTACTGATAGACAGAGAAGTGATCTTCGCAGAAGATGTGGAAGAAATCTTTGGAAAACGCCCCTGGGCTTCCCGTTCTGAGGAAATCAGTGCCAATAAGATATCAGAAGACTTGAAGAAAGCTGAAGAAGCAGCTGCGAAAGAAGCTGCGAAGAGCGAAAAAGAAGTAAAAGAGGAAGAGGAAAACAATGTTGAAAGCGGAAAAGAAACCGGTAATACAAAGGTTTCCGCAGAAGGAACCAAAGTTTCTGTAGAGCGACCCGCAAAAGAATAAAGAACTAAAAAACGGAATTACCGTGAAAAGCAATTTCTTACAACGCGCCATCACAGGTGTGTTATTCGTAGTAGTATTGGTGGGCTGTATCCTATACAGCCCCCTTTCATTCGGTATCCTGTTCACCATTATCGGTGCACTGAGCGTACACGAATTTGGGCACCTGATAAACCAAAGCGGTGAAGTACAAATCAATAAGACGATCGCCGCCCTTGGAGGCGCTTATCTCTTCCTGGCCGTTATGGGTTTCTGCCAGTCAACCATCGGAGCGCAGGTATTCCTGCCTTATCTGGCATTACTGCTTTACCTGATGATTACGGAACTTTATCTGAAAAAGAAGAATCCTATCGGCAATTGGGCTTTTTCTATGTTGAGTCAGTTATATGTGGCACTGCCGTTTGCATTACTCAATGTATTGGCTTTCCAGTATAGCCCCACAGAAAGTAGTGTGACCTATAACCCTATCCTGCCGCTTTCTATCTTCGTATTTATATGGTTGAGCGATACAGGTGCTTACTGTGTAGGTTCCTTGATCGGCAAGCATCGCCTGTTCGAACGTATTTCCCCTAAAAAATCCTGGGAAGGAAGCATCGGTGGCGGTGTATTCTCTATAGCCTCTTCATTTGTATTTGCACACTACTTCCCATTCATGCCTGTTTGGCAATGGGCAGGACTGGCATTGATCGTTGTTATATTCGGCACATGGGGAGACCTGACAGAATCACTGATGAAACGCCAGTTAGGTATTAAAGACTCGGGACATATCCTGCCCGGACACGGAGGAATGCTCGACCGCTTCGATAGCGCTTTGCTGGCAATCCCCGCGGCAGTGGTCTACCTCTATGTCTTGACCTTATTATAAAATAAAAAAAGCCGGAGGAATTCACATTCACCCGGCTTCACACAAAACACTTTACTCTACTTCAATTGCATCTTTGAGAAATCTAAGTTCGAAGCTTCTTCAGCATTATTTGATTGTTTTTCAAATACTATTTCTACTTCTTCATTCACTTCCGAATTAAGTTTCAGCTTGATACCCTTCATCTCAGGAGTCAATACTTCTTTCAGATTGAAAGATACTAATCCGGCAGCACGGCGTCCACTTACATCACCGTAGTTATTATAGCGAAGTTCGAGGTGGAGATATCCGTCATCTTCACTCACAGCATCTTCTGTAGCTCCAGCAGGTTGTACCAGACTGATACGATGTTTCGTATCCGGGTCCTTCGGCAAGTTCTGCATAAAGACAATATTCATATAACCACCGCTGACCGTCAGGTCTCCCTTATAAATCAGTACCGGATCGTTACCATATTCTTCCTCATTCTCAGCAGTCAACGACTCCACTACTTTCGTCAGGGCATGCTCAAGACGCAAGATCTTCACAGCATGGTCATATCCTTCATAATTATCATAAATAGGATTGAACACCGTAACCACACGTTGTCCGTCTACCGGCTGATACCAACCCATATCCGTATTGATGGGCCAAAGCGTTCCCCAAGTATCACTCTCCATATAGAAAGTATTCCCCTTTACACGTATAGTAGCCCAGTTCGGATAAGAAAAGTCCCCGATTGAGTATCCGCTGTCGAGATCATCGCATGACTGCAAGGCAGGTAGCACCGCCAGGCACATCATCATAAATAACCAATGTAATTTCTTCATAATTAAAGTCCTCTTGTTTGTTACCGTAATAATTGTTAATTCATAAAATATCGCATGTTCTGACTATAAAATACGAAAGCCGGGCTATTACTGCACCGGCTTTATCACTTTTAACAATTTTATGGTCTTTTGAAACCAAAGAGGTTTCATTATGTAAGAAGAATCACTTTCGTAGTAAGTGTACCATCTCTTGTGCCGCCCGTTTCGGAGCACCTGCATCCCCCAAGCGTGCTGTCATGTATTCATATCCATCAAGCATTCGCTGTCGATAATCTTTATCATATAGAATACGTTCCAGTTCGGCACGTGCTTGTTCAACTGTCATTGTATCAGCTACCAGTTCCTTCACTACTTCACGGTTCGCAATCAGATTTACCAGCGAAATGTACTTCACCGTCAGTATATGGCGGCGCAGGAAAGAGATGACTTTTCCTATCGGCGTATGATAACAAACAGCTTGCGGCACCCGGAATAAAGCAGTCTCCAATGTAGCAGTCCCCGAAGTCACTAATGCCGCCTCAGCTTGTTGTAGCAGGCGGTAGGTCTGACCGAAAAGAATCTTCACCTTCGCATCACCTATATATTCGTGATAATAATCGGGAGAAATACCGGGTGCACCAGCCAAAACCAACTGGTATTCCGGAAAAGCAGAAGCTGCCCGAAGCATATCGGGCAGATTATCCTTTATTTCCTGCTTCCGACTACCTGCCAGCAAAGCAATGATTGGCTTAGAATCCAAGTTGTTTTCACGAATAAAATCGTCAAAGGTTTCAGGGTGCTCTGCACGGAAGAGAGTCACTTCATCTACCGTAGGATTACCTACATAATGTATCGGGTAGTGATGTTTGTCTTCAAAGAATTCCACCTCGAACGGCAGGATAGAAAACAATTCATCCACATCCCGTTTGATATTCTTGATACGGTATTCTTTCCAAGCCCATATCTTCGGAGAGATATAGTAATAGACAGGGATATGTGTCTTCGCACGCAAGAACTTGGCTATACTTAGGTTGAAACCGGGGTAATCCACCAATATCACCACATCGGGCTGCCAGGCAACGATATCTTCCTTACATCGCTTCATATTGGCAAAGATGGTACGCAGGTGCAGCAACACAGGGATAAATCCCATATATGCCAACTCCTTATAATGCTTCACCATCGTTCCGCCAACCGCCGCCATCAGGTCTCCCCCGAAGAAGCGGAATTCCGCCTGCGGGTCTTCTACCTTCAAAGCAGCCATCAGGTGAGACGCATGCAGGTCACCGGAAGCTTCACCGACAATCAAGTAATACTTCATATCAATTGACAATTGATAATTATAGTTAGAACCATGATTGCAACTCATCAATAAGATTGTAAGCCGTAACATCCACCGTAGTTGGAGTGATGGCTACATAGCCGTTATCGAGTGCCCAATGGTCGTTCTTCTCATTATCGGGGTCCGTATTCTGGAATTCACCGGTCAGCCAATAATAATGAGTATCGCCACGATGTGCAAAATTTTCCCATTCATTCGTCCACTGTCCTTTGGATTGCTCACATACTTTGACACCTTTCAGCTCTTTTACATTGGGAAAGTTCACATTGAGACAAGTCAACGGTGGCAGTCCTTTTTCCAGAACCTGACGGGCAATCTCGCGGATATAAGGGCCCGAAGGTTCAAAATCAGGGTTTGGATCGTGACAGCAAAGAGAGTAACCAATAGAGGGAACTCCTTTGAGGCAACCTTCAATCACCACTCCCATCGTACCGGAATAATGTACATTCACAGCAGAATTATCTCCATGATTGATACCGCCGACTACCAAATCCGGTTTGCGGTCGAGCACTGTATGGAAGGCAAGCTTCACACAGTCTACCGGAGAGCCGGAACATTTGTAAATCGTAAGTCCTACGTCTTTACGTACCAACTGATAATGAATAGGTTCGGTCACTGTCAACGCACTTGCATTTCCCGAACGTGGTGCATCCGGCGCCATTACTACGATTTCTCCCAACGGACGGAGAAACTTTATCAACTCACTAATACCTTTCGCAATGACTCCATCGTCATTGGATATTAATATCAAAGGTCTCTGATTTTCCATATTTATCCTAATTTTCAGTGCAAAAATAGCAAAAGAGAACCGGATACCAAGCTTCGAAGACTTAATATATTAAATCCGTACACTTAATCTATTAATTCCTTTTGGATACCTCCTTAATTCATCATGCTACTATGCAGCGCTGAAGGCTTTGCAAAAAGGTCCTATGAGTAATAAAGTAATTAACCCCTAATCATTCTCTTCTTAATGATGTCCGTCATTCCCTCCCGTTGTACTCAACACTATGTTACGTGCAACATGAGCTTCATTTCCGGCAGCATCCGTACAATAAACCATCAGATGATAATCTCCCGGAGTAGCATTAGCGGGTATCACGATATCATGGTGATGAATATGCGCCGTTCTTTGTTCCGATACATCATACGACCTGTTAAAGGTGAAATCCACAGTAGCCCCCGTAACCCGGGTATCGTGCGAATGATGATCGAAATTATTATGAATCTCTATCTTATACGATTTTAGCATAACATCATCCGATAACTCCATCTCAAAATGCACACCGTGCTCACTACCTATTGCCAGGACCTGACCTTCGGCGGGTGAATTAAGATCAATTACCGGCTTTGTGGTATCACTAAGCGGATTATCACTATCACTACAAGCCGTAAACAACGACATAACCATCACTAAAAGGGAAAGAATCATCGGGAAATAAAATTTTGTTTTCATTTGAATCGTTTTTTAAAAGGTACTTTAATTAATAATTGAAAGTTTCGTCCCGGTTCGGGAATCTCCACTTTGCGATAAAAACTGAGATGATTGTAATAACGCGTATTGAATATGTTCCGGACGGTCAGAGTGATCTCCACCTTATTTCCGGCAACAGGTAAATCAAGAGAGCCACCTATATGGAAAAGGTTCGCACCCGGAGTACGGTCTTCGTTACGGTCCACCCGATTTTGACGGGCTATGTTTTGCCATTCGGCATACAGCATATAACGTTTCTTCTGCCAGGTCAGCGTATTATGCAAAGTGGCAGGCGGAGAAAAGCTCAAAGGAATATGTTCATCACAATTATAGGTATAGACATACTCACCGGATATGCGATAACTGAAAGCAGAAGAAAGACTAACCTCTGCACCTGCCTCCGCTCCTGCAAACAATGCCTCCGTCTGCGTATATCGATAAATCTGTCCTGTATGGGGTAATACAGACCATTCCCCCGTAGGGCGCAGAAAAATATAATTGCTGAACCAATTGACGAACGGAGAAACATACAGAGACAATCGTCCGTACTTCAACTGATAAGAAGCATCCATTTGCCAGCCTTGCTCGGAAGAAAGTGTGGCGTCCCCTTGTTCGTGGCGGAATGTACCATGATGTACCCCGTTCGAAGCCAGTTCATTCGCACCCGGCAGACGGAAGCTCCGCCCAACGTTTACCTTCAGTTGATGCTGTGCAGAAGGTGTCCACACCACTCCCAGCGACAGAGAATAGTCTCCGAAGTTTCTGTTTGCACGACGGCTGTTCCAACGGTAGGATTCCACCTGTTCATCACTATAGCCCTGCTCTTGCAGATAAGTTGCCAGATACGGATCATCGTGGGCAAAAACACGCATACGCCCATAATCATACCGTATACCTCCACTAACAGCAAGTACATTGTCCGGACGATACGTTGTAAGCCAAGATACCCCGGTAGTGAAACGCTCATATTCCGGCAGTAGAAAAGAATAGCCTGAAATTGTGTTTCTCTGAAACTGAGAATCCCATCCCATCTGATGTTCCCAGGAAGAAGAACCGATAAGCCGCCCTTTCGCAGAAAAGCTGAAAGTATTCAGATTAAACCCCAGTTCCTTATCCGGATTTGTTTCCGGCAAAGGCTGGCTGCCGTAATGGGTATGGAATGCACTCCATTCTTCACGATGATTATTCTGATAACCCATATCACCCGACAGGATAAACTTCTCCCAGGCATATTGCTGATGAGTAGTTACTTTCAGATGGTTCACTTTACTATAAGGAAGCTCTATGTTCCGGCTATCACCGTCATCTTCCAGACGCGACACATCGGGAATTCCATGTGCACCGGGAAAGAAACCTGTCTTCTGAAATACATTGGACACGGCATAATTCGACTTATACCCTTTCTTTTGGTATTGGGTAAAGAAATTGATATTACGCTCCCACCCTGCCGTATTCTTCAGCCGACGACCATGGACCGGCATCTTCTGAGTCAGGTAGATTATCGTATCCGCCGGGATACGGTAATCCCCGAATCGCTGTTCAGAATAACGCAACTTCGTATACCAGGCATTCTTTTTGATGCCCAACATCAGCGAAACACCGAAAGTCTCGTTGACAAACTTTCCCAGAAGCGTTACATCACCAAACAGCATATTCTCTGTCGGAACCTGTACGGGAGCAATGTCAATCACTCCACCCATGGCATCGCTTCCATAAAGCAACGAAGCAGGACCTTTCATCACATTCACGGCATCTACATTGAAAGCATCGAGTTCCAGACCATGATCTGCTCCCCACTGCTGACCTTCTTGTTTGATACCATTCTCCAATACGGCAACCCGGTTGAAGCCCATTCCCCGGATCATCGGTTTGGAAAATCCTGAACCGATATCCATAGCTTGCACGCCCGGAATATTCTCCATCGCCTGCATAAAGTTACCTGTAAAATGTTTCCGCAAGAAATCCCGGTCAGCCACTTCAAGGGTAAGTGCAGTCTTCTTATTCTGAAGTTGTTGGTAGGTTTCCGCCACCACTACTTCAGGCAAAGCTACATTACGGACTAAATCGGATTCTTGCGCATGGGCGGAAAGAGCTGTACACAACACCCCTAACACGCCCGGAATAAATCCTATACGCATTGATTACAATCTTTTAGAATAAAACAATGAGAGGCAGGCTATCAAGAAAGCCCGTCTCCACTAAAAATCAACTATGTAATCAAGCTGTGGGAGGCGCGCGCAGGTGATGTGAATAAGACAGTGCATAAACTATCTCATCCTGGTGAACAACCTGCTCAAAAGGTATGGGCGTTAAGATACAATGGAAGTCAACGGATTGCGCTTCCGTGAAAAGAGAAAGAGAGAAGTGACAAATTGAACAATCATCGGGCGAATGACGCGGGTGATCGGCATGAGAACAGGAAGCAGCATGTTCTTCCTCGTGATGGTGAAAGGCTTTCACCACGAAGAACGGCATAAGTGCCATCATCAACACCCACGCTAAAACTGCCCTCTTCTTTCTGCTGTTATTCACTTCTTTAATTGACAAGTATTTGAATAGGCTGCGAAGATATGTATCTCAGACTAAAAACGCAAACTCTGATACTTAATATGTGTTACCGCTCCGGCTTTTACCAATATATAGGTATAGCCAATATTTTTGTAATCCTTTCACTATTTTGAATGAACTCTTGATTTTAACTTATAATCTGTTTCATCAGTTCTTGATTCATCTTCTTTGCTTGTTTTTATACGCGCAAACAAATATAGGATTCTTGTTTCGTATACGATACAAAAACCCTATATTTTTATATACAACACAAACAGCTGGCCATCATGAATTATCTAAAACTCATCTTCTGCAAAATAAAACACAATGTTCCCGTCGTAATCAATGAAACCATCGTATTTTTTCAGTTTCACATGAATGACTTTCTCTGTACGATGCTCCACATCTATACTTTCTCCCCAATCAGAGCTAAAGCGAAGCACTTTCCCTATAGGACTCAGCAGGAAAGGCAAAGAAGCTCCCGGACTACCCGACCAAGTGGAATAGCCATTGATGAACTCAATAGGTTCGCCATTCCGCCTGGCCGGATCCAATCTTTTATTGTCCAACTGCGACCTGACTACATTAAAGTTCTCGTCAACAATATCCATACACGATTTGCCTTTGCATTGTGCGTAGGCATATCCCAAATAAAAGTTGCGGATGTCCTTAAACTCGGGGCTTATCACTGTTCCGGTTTTATCAATCATCACCACTCCGCCTTCTCTCTTTGCAACAGACGCCTTCCCTTCACGGAACGGATAAGGCTCTTTACTGAATTTTGCAGGAATCACCATCTTGACCGATACGTCAATAAATCCCCAGCGTCCGCCATTCTCGGTCACTTTTACAGCAGCCAGGCCTTCACAGAAATCTTGTACCTTCAAATAGATAGCCGGGCAAACGATCTTACCAGCCTTATTGAAAAATCCATAACGCCTTTTATCCATGTCATAGAAAGCCGCCAAACCATTGGAGAAGGGACGCGCCTCTTCCGGGCATTGCGCTCCCACAGTGAGCATAGTTTGAGCAAGAGCCGGAAATACCTCACGGCCTTGTCTGTCAATGTAAGTACACTTGGAGTACCGGTCATTCACCGTCTTTACAATCAAGGCATAACCATCTTTATTGAAAGGAGCAGAATCCACAATCTTCGCATTGAGTTTTATAGCCCGTCCTTGCTTATTTATGACGTACCAAGTTTCAGTGCGCCCCCACATGTCACGACCGGACTTGCATACCAAGCAAGCTCCACCACCGAATTTTGGATAACCGAAACTTTTATAACTCCATTGGTAATCAATCACCTTATTCCCCAGCTCGTCTATGAAACCCCACAAGTAGGTTTCCTCATTCTTCACGGCAAGCAGACCATCGTGAAAGGCATAGTTGGTATCATACCTGTTTATTATCACTTTTTTGGCATTCTCCCCTATCCTGATAGGAGTAGACTGGGCAGCAGCAGGCAAAGCTATGCCTACTGCCAAACATATTGTTATCAAACTTTTTTTCATTTTCTTATGACAATCTAAAATTAACAGGAACCGTATATTTCACTCTGACGGGTTTGCCTTTCTGCTTTCCCGGTGTCCATCGGGGCATTGACTTAATAACCCGAAGAGCTTCTTTATCCAAATAAGGATCAACACTTGTCAGCACATGTGCATTGATGATACTTCCGTCCGTGTCCACCACAAACTGCACAACTACTTTTCCCTGCGTACCATTTTCCTGCGCGACCTGAGGATATTCCACATTCTGTGCGATATAGCGCATCAATGCCACGTGTCCGCCGGGATATTCGGGCATCACCTCTACATTGTCATATATCTTATTAGGATCTTCCGCCTCCACTTCCTTGCGCAGTTCAGCTGCCAATTCGGCTTGCAGTCTGACCCTCTCCGCTTCCTCACGCTTATCTGTTTCTTCAACAGGAGCTATATACGGCACTTCGGAAACTTCATCCTCTACTATGATTAACTGTTCAGGTGCCTCCTGAGAACTTTCAGCTTCGGATAAGGACTCCGACGCTTCCGAAAGAGATTTCTGCAGAGCCTTCCTATCCGCCAGCCGTTTTTCCAAATCCCTAAAATCCATATACAGATTGTAAGTGCCCCATTTCTCCGTCTCTATCCGCAGGCTTTTGTCGGAAGGCAAGTAATGCAACGTAAGATTTTGCTCATAAGTATGTACGAACGCATCGCAACCCTCTGACTTCATGATGGAGTCCACATACAATATATATAGGCAATCATTGGCCATTATCTTAATGATTCCATAAGCTCCTTCAATATCCCGATTATACAAGCCCAACTGCGCATGGGCAAATGCTTTGGCATCTTCCCTCGTCCGCCACTCTCCGACCAATGGGTGCTCCACATCGGTAGAGGGTAGGATGCGACTTTCCATTTCGTCCAAATAAATATTGACCTGTCTTTTCCCATTAGTCCACTTTCCTGTAAAGAAGCATTCACCATCATACACTCCATAATCCATCTTGAATGTTCCGGTATTCTTTCCCCCAACAAATTCATTGATGACGTAACGCCCCTCCTCTATCTTCCCACTCAACTGAATATCCTGCTTGTTCCGTTTATAGAAATAGGTGCCATACAAAGAATCGCCTTCCTGCTTTAAACACATTTGCACTTCTGATTTTCCAACCCTTCCCTCATAAAGGGTTTCTTTAATGGCGGGCACATTTACCACTTCCACAGTCTCTCCACCCTTCAAACAAAAGAACAAAACAGACAGAATCACCAACACTGACGCGCCGCCTATTATATAGTATTTCTTGTGTGAGCCGCCAGACGAAGCAGGGACTTCCACCGTTTTTCGAGCCGGTGGGGTTACAGACTGAGGGTTATCATTGGATGAATCCCTTTCAGCATTTCCAAGATTGTGTTCCATTCTTGCACGCAGTCTGCGGTTCCATCCTTTACGATAAGTAACTAACAGCCAAATTTCAACAAATAGTACTCCCCAACTTATAATTACACCGACAATCTTTAATGCCGCATCACCGGCAGAATCAGGAATGAGCTTGACAGCGACAAACGACAGAAGCAAAGTAACAAGGATATTAAGTACCGGATGCAGCCCCCAAAAAAGAGTTTGCAACGGATACCATTTATAGAACGAACAAAAATAACGTAAAGCCGTAACGAAATAGGGCAATGAACATAATACCAATAAGATTGGCCCTATTCCCATTTCCTGCCTCACTTCATGTCCCCAATAAGACGTCTCAGCGTTTTGAGAGCCAAGAGCAAAAGCCATGAGAACAAGGCCAATACAGAAACTAAAACTATAATAAAAGTCCACCACACTTACAACAAAATGTTGAAATACTTTAGGCAACTTCAACTTCAAGATTCCAAGAACCAATACAGGAACAATCATTAGAAAAATAAGGAACAAATAAAAGCCACCGGAACCTTTATCGATATTTTCCGCAACAGTAAAAGATTCAAGAACTTCTCCATTTACTACGGTTTGAGCCAATGGAGCAAAAAGAAAGATTAGAAAAACCAAAACAGCTATTAGAATATTGCAGATACCAGAACTGCTTTTCGGCATTTTTACATCAGAATGCATCATATTATATTGAATTATGATACAAAAAAAGGCGGAACCATTCAACCTATCCAGTCCTGAGGTATCGCCAAACACCGCGCCAAGGAATAAGTGTAAACAGTTCACGCCCATAGAGCGTGAACTTCAACATCTTATTCTCCTTGGCTTTCCAATTGGCGATTTTCAGGACCAAGTAATAAGAGCTAAAGCTCTAATATGTATAGAAAGAACGGAAACGCTTTTCCTTTGTTTGTTATTAATAAATAGAAATAATTAAAAATCACATAGTCCGGCATCCTGTCAGGCTACTTTCAAAAAGGATATCTCCTTTCTACATCAGAGTTTTGTCTTCTTCCATAGGCAATCCGCTTCACTGATTAAACATATATTTTATCGCATCAAAGTTAGATAATACATACAATATTACAAAATTATTCACCCGGCATTTTTATCAAAAAGCTTTATTCCTTCTAAAAATACGATACGGCTCCTGCTTTCAATACCTAAATCTCCCTAACGAAAGAAGCTTCCCACCGCATAAAGAGGCACGTTCACCATCCATTCCTCCTCCCGATAAGCGGACATAGAAGTGCGGACAGCCAACGACGGCTGATATTCCTTAACATACAGCCGAAGGCTTTTGGCTTGCAGGTTCTCTTCGGCTTTCACCTCTATAGGAACCACGCTTCCCTGATATTGCAACAGAAAGTCTATCTCCGACTGCGAGTTGGATTTAGCCCAATAATAAGGTTCGTGCTGCACAAGCTGTTGAAGCACATATTGCTCGGTCAATGCCCCCTTAAACTCCGTAAAGATAGCGTTGCCATGCAACAACGTTTCCGCATCAATGCCGTTCATAGCGGAAAGTAACCCTACATCCACCGTGAAGAGTTTAAAAGCAGTATACTCTTGATAGGCTTTCAGCGGATATTTGGGAGCCTTCACACAAAAGACTTGGTGGATTAGTCCACAATCATACAGCCACGAAAGTGCCAGTTCGTATTCACGCGCACGGGCTCCTTCCTTCACCAGCCCGTAAACAAACTTTCGGTTTTCCTTGCTCAGTTGTGCCGGAATGGAATTCCATAACTGCCGGATACGCGGCACAATCTCTGCCGGAGCATGCTTGGAGAAGTCACGGTCGTAACTCCTCAGTATTCCGTTCTGAATGTCGCGCACTTCTTCCCAACCGGCTTCTTCGCTGAATGCCAGCACCGCTTCGGGCATGCCGCCCACAAAATAATACTGCCGAAGCCGTTCGGCAAACTTATGGGCAAAAGTGTTTACCAGTTGCCAGTCTCTGCCCGACAGCAGTCCGCAAAGCTCCTTGTCACCAACAGCTTTCAGGAACTCAAGGAAGTTCAATGGATGCAAAGTCATGAAGTCCACCTTTCCCACTGGGAATGATTCCTTTTTGTGCAGTTCGATGCCCAGCAACGAACCCGCCGCAACAATATGCTGTTCCGGAGCATTTTCCTGAAAATATTTCAAGACGGTCAGCCCGTTCTCCGCCTCCTGTATCTCATCAAGCACAATCAACGTCTCGCCCGGCTCACACGCCACTTTCGTCGCAGTACGGATGGCCAGCAGGATTCTATCCACATCAAAGTCTTCTGCAAAAAGGGTACGAAGGTGCTTCTGCTCCTCAAAGTTGACATAAGCCACCTGCCCATAGCATGTACGCCCGAATTCCTTCAGTAACCAAGTTTTCCCCACTTGCCTTGCACCCTCCACTATCAGAGGCTTGCGGCGTTTCTTTCCTTTCCACGCCCTTAGTTGTTCCAATGCATCTCTTTCCATACTTCAAAGCTTGTTCATTCACAAAATCAGGAGGAGTTTTCCCCATACAATCACATTTTCAAGAGGAGTTTATTGCAAATATACACATTTTCAAGAGGAGTTCCCACTTTAGATGGCAAAAGAAGGAGAAGTTTCGGTTATTTAACGTCCTCACCACAAAGCATCCCCATACCCATCACGGACACATTCCCTACCTTTCCCCCGTAAAAAGCTTGCATATCTACTGAAGCATGGCTACCTTTGCCGTTCAAGATACCATCTTGTGCGGTATAAGATACCATCTTAAACAGCTCAAGATGCCATCTTGCGCAGCAAAGCAAAGGGAACTACAGTTTATAGGGAAATGAGTTCCAGGCGCTAAGGTACTATGCAGCTGACATTGAGAAACATAGATGCTATTAACAACATCAATCAACAGGAACAAGAATATGGGAATGATTTATTTAGTAAGGAAGAAACTCTTCAGCACCAAAGAAGGAATGAAACAACTGTACTACGCTGTGCAACGTACCCTACAACCACGTGGCGGAGTAACAACCGAAAAGTTGGCGCAACGCATGGCCCGTCGCAAAGGTATGGGTGAAGGCGACGTGCAAAGCGTACTGGTGGACCTACCCAAATACATCGAGGAAGCACTCAGCGAGGGAGAGTCCGTCACTATCAGAGGACTTGGCTCCTTCAACCTCGCCATAACAAGCGAGGGCTTCGAGCATCCCGACGACGTGATGCCGGGCAAGGTACGGGTTTCACGCATCTACTTCAAACCGGATCGCATGTTAGTGGGAAGGCTACGCCAGAACATGAATTTCTTCCGTTACCCGCTGAGCAAGTACTTCCCCCACGAAATGCTACGCCCCGAAACACTGGAACGCGAACGGGTACGGCCCCCAAAGACGCCGGAAAACGAAGCAAAGGACATCAATACGGTAACAGACTGAAAGAACAGAAAGCCGTCCACAAGCGGATATTTCAGTGCCAACACCTTACACACAACGACCTAAAGCCGATGAAAGAGAGAAAGTGCCGAACGGTATGATTATTCGCACAAGCCACACCTAAAATGCGGACAAGCACTTAAAACAAATCTTAATCTTCTGCAAGCGAGACAAAAAAGGTATTTCATTTCAAGATAATTACGTATATTTGCGAGCTAAACAAGAGAACGAAAAGCGCCGGAACGAGTCGGAATGAAATAAAACGGCCCGGAGTTATTAACAAAAAGGGCGACTTATCAACAGATTTTGCAATCTTTCTCTTTTTTAGTAGGCGCAATACGGAATTATCACTTATTTCGCTGCCAATAAACACTAAGATTATGGGAAAAATTATTGCTTTGGCAAATCAAAAAGGCGGTGTAGGGAAGACTACGACTACGATTAATCTCGCAGCTTCACTCGCTACCCTGGAAAAGAGAGTGCTCGTTGTGGACGCAGACCCGCAGGCAAATGCCTCTTCCGGTTTGGGTGTCGACATCAAGCAGGCGGAATGCACTATATACGAATGCATTATCGACCGGGCCGATGTTCGCGAAGCTATCCATGACACGGAGATTGAGACACTGAAAGTGATATCCTCACACATAAACTTGGTGGGCGCCGAGATAGAAATGCTCAATCTGAAAAACAGGGAAAAGATACTGAAAGAAGTACTCGCCCCATTGAAGGAAGAGTTTGATTATATCTTGATAGACTGCTCGCCCTCTTTGGGACTGATTACCATCAATGCACTGACGGCAGCCGACTCTGTGATTATCCCCGTACAAGCGGAATACTTTGCACTGGAAGGTATCAGCAAATTATTGAATACCATCAAAATTATCAAGTCTAAACTGAATCCGGCACTTGAAATTGAAGGTTTCCTACTAACGATGTACGACTCGCGTCTGCGCCAGGCCAACCAGATTTACGACGAAGTGAAACGCCACTTCCAGGAACTGGTGTTCGACACTGTCGTTCAGCGTAACGTCAAGCTGAGTGAAGCTCCCAGCTACGGTCTGCCTACCATCTTATATGATGCAGACTCTACAGGAGCCAAGAATCATATGGCACTTGCCAAAGAACTGATCAGCCGTAATAATTAATTCAAAACGAAGAACCATGGCACAAAAAAGAAATGCATTAGGACGCGGGCTGGACGCCCTGCTTTCAATGGACGAAGTGCAGACCGAAGGCTCTTCTTCCATCAACGAAATAGAGTTGTCGAAGATTGTCGTCAACCCGAACCAGCCCCGTCATGAATTTGACGAGACAGCGCTTCAGGAACTTGCCGACTCAATATCTGAAATAGGTATCATTCAGCCCATTACCCTACGCAAGCTGTCGGATGACGAATATCAGATCATCGCAGGCGAACGCCGTTTCCGTGCTTCACAACTCGCCGGACTGAAAAGTATTCCCGCCTATATCCGCACTGCCGATGACGAGAACGTCATGGAAATGGCGCTTATCGAGAATATACAACGTGAAGACTTGAACTCTGTGGAAATAGCCCTTGCCTACCAGCATCTGTTGGAACAATACGGGCTTACACAGGAACGCCTTAGCGAACGTGTCGGTAAAAAGCGTACAACAATTGCCAACTACCTGCGCTTATTGAAACTGCCCGCCCCCATTCAGATGGCGTTGCAGAACAAGCAGATAGACATGGGACATGCCCGTGCACTTGTAACACTGGGTGATCCGAAGTTGCAAGTGAAGATATTCGAAGAAATCATCGAGCACGGATATTCCGTACGTAAGGTGGAAGAAATAGTAAAATCCCTGAGCGAAGGCGAAGCCGTGAAAAGCGGCGGACGAAAAATAGCTCCCAAACGAGGAAAACTGCCGGAAGAATTCAACATGCTGAAACAGCAGTTATCAGGCTTCTTCAGTACCAAAGTGCAGTTGACCTGTTCGGAGAAAGGAAAAGGTAAAATCAGTATCCCGTTCAATAACGAAGAAGAATTGGAACGTATTATCGGCATACTCGATACTCTTAAAAAATAAATGACGAAAGGAACAAGAACATATCAATGGTGTATCGCCCTGCTGCTTTGCTTCGTGCAGACGGCAGGGATTGCTGTGTATGGGCAGAACCGTCCGCGTGCTGCTGCCAAACGGCAGCAATTGGAACATGCAGACTCACTGAAAAGACTGCCGCAAGTAGCTCTGGACAGCCTGAATGCACAAACAGAATCTGCCCTGCAACGGGTTTCGGCTGCTGACAGCATTGCCTTAGCCGACAGCATTGCTGCCGAAAACAAAAAGCGTCTGCTGGAAATGACTTCCAGTACTACCCCACAAGTACCTCCTACACCAACAGACAGTATAAACGGGGCACTTAACAAGAAAGTATTTATCCCCAACCCGACCAAGGCAACATGGCTCGCCCTGGTTATCCCCGGTGGTGGACAAATCTATAACCGTAAATTCTGGAAGTTACCTATTATATATGGTGGATTTGCAGGATGTGCTTATGCACTAACCTGGAACAACAAGATGTATAAAGACTACATGCAGGCCTATAAAGATGCCGCTCTTGGCAACTGGGAAGCCAACAGTATTCATGACCTTTTGCCACCCGGATATTTGGACAGAACCCCAAAAACGCAAATAACAGAAACCCTCCGAAAGCAAAAGGATACGTACAGGCGCTATCGTGACCTGAGTATTTTCGCTTTCATAGGTGTTTACCTGATATCGGTTATTGATGCCTATGTAGATGCGGAACTATCCAATTTCGATATAACCCCCGACCTAAGTATGCGGGTAGAACCTGCCGTAATCAACAGTCAATACAGTATAGGCAGCTCCAACAAATCTGTCGGGGTGCAATGCAGTTTCCGTTTTTAATGAATTAAGCTATACCAAAGAATAATCACACATGAAGAATAAATCTGTAAATATGAAGAAGTTTATCGCTACTCCGTTTCTGTTTTGTCTATCACTTTTCGCCTTCCAGGCGCAAGCTCAGGAAAGTGTAGAAGTAGTGATCCGTGACAACGGAACAGAACGCCAGGAAAGCATTGAACTTCCCCAAAGTATGACTTATCCGCTGGACAGCCTGCTCAATGACTGGAAAGCCAAGAATTACATTGATTTAGGCAAAGATTGCAGTACCTCCACAGAGAACCCGCTCTTTAGTGACTCTGTTTATATCGACCGTCTCAGCCGTATTCCTGCCGTAATGGAAATGCCTTATAATGAGATTGTACGTAAATTCATCGACATGTACACAGGACGTTTACGTAATAACGTATCATTCATGTTGAGCGCCTGCAACTTTTATATGCCCATCTTCGAAGAAGCACTCGACGCCTATGGATTACCGCTCGAACTCAGATACTTACCTATCATTGAATCTGCGCTGAATCCTTCTGCCAGATCCCGTGTAGGTGCTTCCGGTTTGTGGCAGTTCATGCTGGCTACCGGAAAGATGTACGGATTGGAAAGCAACAGTCTTATCGACGAACGTTGTGATCCTATTAAGGCCACGTGGGCAGCTGCCCGCTACCTGAAAGACCTGTACGCCATTTATCAAGACTGGAATCTGGTGATCGCCGCTTACAATTGCGGACCAGGTACTATCAACAAAGCAATCCGCCGTGCCGGTGGTAAAACTGATTACTGGGAAATTTATAATTTCCTGCCCAAAGAGACCCGTGGATATGTGCCTGCATTCATTGCCGCCAATTATGTGATGACTTATTATTGTAAGCACAACATCTGTCCCATGGAAACTAATATCCCCGATGCTACAGACACTGTGCAAGTAACAAAAAACTTACACTTCGAACAGCTTGCCGATATCTGCGGCGTTAGTATGGAAGAAATTAAGAGTCTTAATCCTCAGTTTAAGAAGAGTATAATTCCCGGTGAAAGTAAAGCTCAAACCCTTCGCCTGCCCATGAATTACATCAGTACATTTATCGACAATCAGGATACTATTTATGCCCACCGTGCGAGTGAATTATTCAAAAACCGTAGAACCGTAGCCATCTCCGAACCCCGTTCTACAGCAAGACGCGCTACAACCGGCAGTGGAAATCTGACTTATCATAAAATACGAAATGGCGAAACATTGGGTACTATTGCACGCCGCTATGGAGTCACCGTAAAACAACTTCAAAGTTGGAATGGGTTGCATAACACCAAAATTTCTGCCGGAAAGCAATTGAAGATATATAAATAAGAGCACAAACGCTTGCACGGTGTTGAAATTTGCTTATTTTTGCAGCAATAGAAGAAAGGAGACAGGGATATGGAAGAGAATGTGAGCCAGAAAGATAAAGAAAAAGTCGAAGAGGAAATGATTGAACAGGCTTTCCAGCAACTGTTAAACGACTATTTGGCAACCAAGCACCGTAAACGCATTGAAATTATAACAAAGGCATTCAACTTTGCCAACCAGGCACATAAGGGCATCAAACGCCGCTCAGGCGAACCCTACATTATGCATCCCCTGGCTGTGGCACAGATTGTTTGCACCGAAATAGGTCTGGGGTCTACATCCATTTGTGCAGCATTACTGCACGATGTGGTAGAAGATACAGACTATACCGTAGAGGACATAGAGAATATATTCGGCCCGAAAATCGCCCAGATTGTAGACGGACTGACCAAAATATCCGGTGGTATCTTCGGTGACCGGGCTTCGGCACAGGCAGAGAACTTCAAAAAGTTGCTGTTGACGATGTCCGATGATATACGTGTGATCCTTATCAAGATAGCGGATCGTCTGCATAATATGCGTACGCTGGGTTCCATGCTTCCAAATAAGCAATTCAAAATTGCAGGTGAAACTTTATATATATATGCTCCACTCGCCAACCGCTTAGGACTTTATAAGATAAAGACCGAACTGGAAAACCTGAGTTTCAAGTACGAACACCCTGAGGAATATCAAGAAATAGAAAATAAACTGGCTGCTACGGCTACCGAACGCGATAAAGTATTCAAAGAGTTCACTGCTCCGATAAGTGCACAGATGGACAAGATGGGACTGAAGTATCGTATCCTGGCACGTGTCAAATCCATTTATTCCATATGGAACAAAATGCAGACCAAGCATGTACCATTCGAAGAAATCTATGACTTGCTTGCCGTACGTATTATTTTTGAACCACGTAACGCGGACGAAGAGTTAAATGACTGTTTCGATATCTACGTCTCTATTTCTAAAATATACAAGCCCCACCCCGATCGCCTGCGCGACTGGGTGAGCCACCCCAAAGCAAACGGCTATCAAGCTCTACACGTTACCCTCATGGGCAACAATGGACAGTGGATCGAAGTACAAATCCGCAGTGAGCGCATGAATGACGTGGCCGAACAGGGTTTTGCCGCACACTGGAAATACAAAGAAGGCGGTGGTAGCGAAGATGAGGGCGAGCTGGATAAATGGCTACGCACCATCAAGGAAATTCTCGATGATCCGCAACCTGATGCCATTGATTTCCTCGACACTATCAAATTGAACCTGTTTGCATCGGAAATCTTTGTATTCACCCCTAAAGGTGAAATCAAAACCATGCCACAGAACTCTACGGCGTTAGATTTTGCATTTTCCCTGCATACAGATATAGGTAGTCATTGTATCGGCGCAAAAGTAAACCATAAACTTGTACCACTCAGCCATAAATTGCAAAGTGGTGACCAGGTGGAAGTTCTGACATCCAAATCACAACGGGTACAGCCGGAATGGGAAGTATTTGCCACTACAGCCCGTGCCCGCGCAAAGATAGCTGCCATCCTGCGCAAAGAACAAAGAACAAACCAGAAAGAAGGTGAAACCCTTCTGAACGAATTTTTCAAAAAAGAAGAACTGCGATTGGACGACATGCTGGTTGACAAACTTGTGAAAGCTCATAACATGAAGAACAGGGATGAGTTGCTCATAGCTATCGGCAATGGAAAAATCGTATTGGGTGATCTGGATAAAAATGCCCTGAAAGAAAAACAAGGAACCAATTGGAAGAAATTCCTCACATTCTCATTCGGCAGTAATAAAGACAGCAAAGAACCTGTTGAAGAAAAGATACCGCAGGAAAAGGAGAAGATCAATACTAAGCAAATCCTGAAACTGACGGAAGAGAATATCCAGAAAAATTACATCATGGCAGAGTGTTGTCATCCTATTCCGGGTGATGATGTATTGGGATATATCGACGAAAATGACCGGATTATTATCCATAAACGCCAGTGCCCTGTCGCTGCAAGGCTGAAGAGCAGCTACGGCAACCGTATCCTTGCCACGCAATGGGATACACACAAAGAGCTATCTTTCCTGGTGAATATCTATATCAAAGGCATAGACGCCATGGGATTACTGAACGAAGTAACACAAGTCATCTCCCGCCAGTTGAACGTAAACATCCGTAAACTATCCATCGAAACAACGGACGGTATCTTTGAAGGAAACATCCAGCTATATGTGCATGACGTGGATGATGTGAAGACTATCAGTACTAACTTGAAACAAATACAGAATATCAAGCAAGTAACCCGAGTAGAAGCATAAAACTATAAAAGTACATTTCATATGTTTAATTCGAAAAAAGGAATTGACGACAAGGTAAGTAATAAATTAACCACACTTTCCTGTCAAAGTTTAATAAAAGGTGATTGTTCTATCGATGGAGATATGCGCATCGACGGAATCGTAGAAGGAAATATTCAATGTACGGGTAAAATTGTTATCGGCCCCGAAGGAAGAATACACGGAAATCTTTCTTGTACACATGCCTGTCTACATGGAACTATCATCGGTGATGCTTATATAAAGGAAGAACTCACTCTGAAAGCTAATTGCGTGATGCAAGGTAATATTTATACCAGTAAATTGGAGATAGAATCACAAGCTAAATTCAATGGAACCTGTAACACGAATGATACCAATAATGAGATAAAATTATTGGAAGCAGTTACTGAATAACATTATTTACAATAGATTCAATTTAACAAAACCACCTTGCTGAAAAAAGTTTTATCTTATATAGGCGCTCATTATTGATATAAAATAGCTACTTTTGCAATATATATCAATGAAGTATACTATGATAGTTGGCAAATATATAAATTTGGGAACGCTCCAGAAACTACTGTTTAATGGTGAGAAGGTGATTATTTCTGATGAATGTATTCAAGAAGTAGATAAGAGTTTCCGTTTTCTGAAGGATTTCTCAAGTGATAAAATTATTTACGGAATAAATACAGGATTCGGTCCTATGGCTCAATATAGAATTGAGGATAAATCATTAACAGAACTACAATATAATATCATCAGAAGTCACTCTACCGGAGCAGGTAAACCATTACCTCCACTTTATGTAAAAGCAGCAATGATTGCCCGGCTATTCACCTTTCTACAAGGGAAATCAGGTATACATACCGAATTGGTAGAACTGCTTGTTAAATTCATTAATCTGGATATTTTTCCATATATACCGGAACACGGTAGTGTAGGTGCCAGTGGCGATTTAGTGCAATTAGCCCATATAGCATTGACTTTAATCGGCGAAGGAGAAGTGTTCTATCAAGGGCAACTACAACCTACCGCCCAAGTGCTTGAGAAAAATCATCTCAAACCTTTCTCTATACATATTCGTGAGGGGCTTTCAGTAACAAACGGTACTTCCGTCATGACGGGTATCGGCATTGTTAATCTGATTTATGCACGCCAATTACTAAACTGGTCCGTATGCGCCTCAGTAATGATGAATGAGATTGCCGCATCCTATGATGATTTTGTTTCTCAGCCGTTAAACGATGCTAAGCTTCATAAAGGACAGCAGAAAATAGCTAAGGCTATGAGAGCCTGGATGTCGGACAGCCAATGCACACGTAAGAGAGAAAACGAACTGTATGGACAGAAACACGAGGAAAAGATCTTCGAACATAAAGTACAGCCTTATTATTCGCTAAGATGTACTCCACAGATACTGGGACCAGTTTATGACACATTGATAAATACGGAAGAGGTATTAATCAACGAAATCAACTCAGCCTGTGACAACCCGATTGTTGATCCGGAAACCCAAAATGTATATCATGGTGGAAACTTTCATGGTGATTACGTCTCTTTCGAAATGGATAAATTAAAAATTGCTATTACTAAACTGACGATGCTAAGTGAACGCCAGTTGAACTATCTGTTCCATGATCGTATCAACGGAATACTTCCCCCATTTGTCAATCTGGGAGTGTTGGGACTGAACTATGGATTGCAAGCTTCGCAATTCACGGCAACTTCCACTACTGCAGAGTGTCAGACACTATCCAATCCAATGTATGTGCATAGTATCCCTAACAACAATGACAATCAGGACATTGTGAGCATGGGAACGAATTCTGCATTAATAACCAAAACAGTTATTGAGAATTCTTATCAAGTTATGAGTATTCTATTTATGGGGATTGTACAGGCGGTGGATTATTTAAAGATACAAGATCAATTGAGTACGGAATCACGCAAAGTGTACAATGAAATCCGGGCATTCTTCCCTGTATTTTCCCAAGATACTCCTAAGTATAAGGAAATAGAGGCTATGAATGAATACTTGAAAAATAAGAAATTCAATTTATAAATGAAATACGCATTAATAACAGGCGGAAGCCGGGGCATAGGACGTGCTATCAGTATCAAACTGGCAGAAAAAGGATATACCGTGCTGATTAATTATCAAAGTAATGATAAGGAAGCGGCCAATACCCTGCAACTCGTTCGAGAGCAAGGAGGAGATGGAGAACTACTAAAGTTCGATGTAAGCAGCCCGGCAGCAGTATCCGAAGCTTTAAACACATGGAGTGCCCAACATCCGGACGAATATATTGAAGTACTGATTAACAATGCAGGAATTCGCAAAGACAATTTAATGCTCTGGATGACCGAACCTGAATGGAACGGAGTACTGAATACCAGCTTGAATGGCTTCTTTTATGTCACCCAGGCATTGCTTAAAAACATGTTAGTCAAACGTTTCGGCCGCATTGTCAATATAGTTTCGCTATCAGGCATCAAAGGTATGCCCGGACAAACAAATTATTCTGCTGCTAAAGGGGGTGTCATTGCCGCTACCAAGGCATTAGCTCAGGAAGTGGCAAAGAAGCACGTGACCGTCAATGCGGTGGCTCCCGGATTCATCCGTACGGAAATGACCGAAGACATCAGTGAAAACGAATGGAAAAAGCACATCCCTGCCGGGCGCTTCGGCGAACCGGAAGAAGTAGCTGATCTTGTAAGTTTCTTAGTTTCCCCCAACGCCTCTTATATCACAGGTGAGGTTATTTCAATCAATGGAGGACTGCATACATGAGAAGAGTTGTCATTACAGGAATGGGAATTTACTCGTGCATCGGCAAGAATCTGAGCGAAGTAACAGACTCATTATATAACGGTAAATCGGGAATCGGCATCGATCCCCACCGGAAAGAAATGGGGTATATTTCTGCACTGACTGGTCTGCTGGAACGCCCTGATCTTAAAAAGATGCTGGACAGACGAAAACGTCTCTGCCTGCCTGAACAAGGAGAATATGCCTATCTGGCAAGTGTGGAAGCCTTCAAAAATGCAGGTATCGATGAAGCATTCCTGGAAGCGAACGAAGTAGGAGTACTCTATGGAAATGATAGTAGCACTGTACCGATTATTAATGCTGTGGATATTATCCGGGAAAAGAAGAATACGGTCCTGGTAGGTTCCGGTTCTATTTTCCAATCGATGAATTCAACTGTGTCGATGAACCTGTCGGTCATCTTCAAACTCAGAGGAGTAAACTTCACAATCTCCGGTGCTTGTGCAAGCGGTTCCCACGCCATTGGCATGGGATATCTGCTTATCAAATCGGGATTGCAGGACTGCATTCTTTGCGGTGGCGCGCAAGAAGTGAATCCATTCTCAGTAGGTAGTTTCGACGGGTTAAGTGCATTTTCCAATCGGGAAACTGAACCCCAGAAAGCATCCAGGCCTTTTGATAAAAGCAGGGACGGACTTGTACCCAGCGGAGGTGGCGCCAGTCTGGTATTGGAAAGTTATGAATCGGCTGTTAAACGGGGAGCACCCATACTGGCAGAAATTATCGGCTACGGTTTTTCATCCAACGGAGATCACATTTCTGTTCCTAATATAGACGGGCCAAAGCGTTCATTGGAAATGGCCATCCGGAATGCCGGAATCGCATTGGATGAAATTAAATACATCAATGCGCACGCCACTTCTACACCGATAGGTGATTTAAATGAAGCCAAAGCCATAGCGGAAGTATTTGAAGGACACCGCCCGTATGTGGCTTCCACCAAGTCTATGACCGGTCACGAAATGTGGATGGCGGGTGCCAGTGAAGTAATCTATTCTACTCTAATGATGCAAAATAACTTCATTGCTCCCAATCTGAATTTCGAAGAGCCGGATGAAGCATCTGCCCAACTTAATATCCCTGCCCAACGAGTAAATATGGAATTTGATACATTCCTCTCAAACTCATTCGGATTCGGAGGAACCAATTCTACATTAATTATTAAAAAAGTAAAGTAATATAAGTATGACCCACGAAGAAATCATTGAAAAGATAAGAGAAACCTTATCCGAAGAATTTGAAGTAGATATCGATCTTATCCAGCCTGATGCTCCGCTCATGCAAACCCTTGAGTTAGACAGTCTGGACTTGGTAGATATGGTAGTGTTGATTGAAAAGAACTTCGGTTTTAATGTAACCGGACAAGATTTTGTCGGAATCAAAACGTTCCAGGACTTCTATAATCTCGTCATCACACGTATGGCCGAAAACAAAAACGAATAAACAAGATGTGGAAAGGTAAAACCCGCGGCGGTGTATCCGGATACCTGTTTTTCATTTACCTGATCAGGTATTGTGGTGTAAAAGCCGCTTATGGTTTTCTGTCTCTGATTGTTCTTTATTTTATTCCGTTCGCTCCGAAAGCAACAAAGAGTATCTGGCAATATGCCCGTCGTATCTTAAAACGGAACCACATACAGTCGGTGGGACTATTGCTGAACAACTATTATCGTTTGGGACAGATACTTATAGACAAGGTAGCCATTGGAAATGGAATGATCGACAAATATCATTTCAAGTTCAACCACTATCAGGAGTTTCTTAATGTATTGGATGGAGATCAGGGAGTAATCATGATCGGCGCACATGTTGGTAATTGGGAAATCGGAACTCCTTTTTTCAACGACTACAGCAAGAAAATGAATGTGGTGATGTACGATGCCGAACATCAAAAGATTAAAGAAATACTGAAAAAGAACGGGCAGCAGCAACCTTACAAGATTATACCGGTCAACGAAGATAATCTGGCACATATATTCAAAATTACAGAAGCACTGGACCATAAAGAATATGTCTGTTTTCAAGGAGACCGCTATCTGAATGCAGACAAACTGCTGATTTGCAGGTTTATGGGACACGAAGCACGTTTTCCAATCGGTCCTTTCCTATTGGCATCGCGGATGAAAGTTCCGGTAGTCTTCTATTTTGCCATGCGGGAGGCTAAACAAACCTATCATTTCCATTTTATACTTGCGAAGCAAGTGTCCGGTTCGAAAGAGAAAAGAGCAGAACAATTATTATTGGAACAATATGTGAATGCTCTGGAAAAAATAATCGGCCAATATCCCGAACAATGGTTTAACTATTATTCTTTCTGGAAGCCGTCTGAATAAACAAAAATCAACAGAATGAAACTATTCCCTTCATTACAAAAGAGATATGCCAAAGAGCGATTCACCGCTGTGCAAGCACAGCGATTGGCCCAGGAAATCGCTTTTGGCCCCGTCGTATTTCAGGTCTCACGCCTGATGCTGAAATTCGGTATTTTCCGCTTGCTTTCCGACAACCGGGAAGGTCTGTCACTGGAACAGATCAGCCGGAAAACCGAATTATCCAGATATGCAGCACAAGTTCTACTGGAAGCCTCACTCACCATAGGTACTGTATTGGTAAAAGACGATCAATATATACTGGCAAAGGCCGGATGGTTCCTGTTGAACGATGAGATGGCACAAGTGAACATGAATTTTAATCAGGACGTCAATTACAAAGGTCTGTTCCATCTGGAAGAAGCTTTGGTAAATGGTCGCCCCGAAGGTTTGAAAGAACTGGGAAACTGGCCCACGATTTACGAAGGATTATCCAGTTTACCCGAGCAAGTGCAGAAAAGCTGGTTCGGATTCGACCATTTTTATTCGGACAATTCTTTCGACCAGGCACTCGAAATCGTATTCAGCCACTCTCCCCGAACTCTGCTCGATGTAGGAGGTAATACAGGGAGATGGGCTACTAAATGTGTGCAATACAACGAGAAAGTAGAAGTTACCATTATGGATTTACCCCAACAACTGGAAATGATGAAACAAAAGACGGAAAATATTTCCGGCCACGAGCGTATTCATGGACATGGTGTAAATCTTCTCGATGAAAATGTACCTTTCCCGAAAGGTTTTGATGCGATCTGGATGAGTCAGTTTCTGGATTGCTTTTCTGAGAAAGAAGTTATCAGTATACTCTCACGAGCTGCTCAGTCCATGTCTACAGAAGGGCGACTCTACATTATGGAAACATTCTGGGACCGACAGAAGTTCGAAACAGCTGCCTACTGCCTGACACAGATCAGTATATACTTTACTGCTATGGCAAATGGTAACAGCAAAATGTATCACTCCGACGATATGGCACGGTGCATTCAAGAATCAGGGTTGGAAATAGAGGAAATATATGACAACCTGGGATTGGGACACAGTATTGTAAAATGTAAGCTGAAATGAAAAGAACTCCTATCATATCCGGTGAAGGAATCTTGAACCTGATACCACAACGACCGCCAATCATTATGGTAGATTCATTCTGTGGCATTGAAGATAATTGTTCCTATTCAGGTCTCACAGTCACTGACGATAATATCTTCTGCCAGGAAGGTAAATTGCAGGAAGCAGGTATTATCGAGCACATAGCCCAATCGGCAGCGGCACGAATCGGATATATCTATTTACAGAAAAATGAACCGCTACCCTTAGGGTTTATCGGTTCGGTAGATAAATTAACCCTCCACCGTTTACCGGAGACAGGACAGGAATTATTCACTGAAATTACGGTTATTCAGGAGGTATTCGACATTACTTTGGTATCTGCTTGTGTAAGCACTACGGAAGGAGTGATTGCAGAATGCCGGATGAAAATATTTTTAGATAAGAAATGAGGCAAAAAACGAATCTGCATACACCTGCACTCATTGACCGCACCACAATAAAGGTACGTTTCAGCGAAATAGACTCCATGCAAATCGTATGGCATGGTGAATATGTACGCTATTTTGAGGATGGAAGGGAGTCTTTCGGGAAGCATTATAGTTTAGGATATATGGATATCTACAGTGAAGGATATATGGTACCCATCGTTGAATTAAACTGCCAATTTAAGCAATCCTTATCCTTCGGTGAAGAAGTTATCATTGAAACCCGATACATTTCTTGTGAAGCTGCCAAGATTAAATTCGAATATGTACTATACCGGGCTACAGACAACAATATCGTTGCTACCGGAAGTACGACTCAGGTTTTTCTAAATACTAACAGGGAGCTGGAGTTAGCAACTCCGGCTTTTTATCAGGAGTGGAAAAAGAAATGGAACATCCAATAACTGTATATATCACAGCTGATACTCTGATCAGTTCTTTAGGAGCAAATACCCGGGAGAATATAAAAGCAATCCGGGAATATCGGAGCGGAATCACCAGGCATGAAGCAGGAATCATATCTGATACCTCTATATTAGCTGCCACGATTCAACCGGAACAATGGGAAAGAGCAAAGAATTTGGGTACGTACACACGCCTGGAACAACTATTCATACTCGCCATTCAGGATATTCTGTCCCATTCCGAAATGAATCTGGCGGATGAAGATTGCGGTCTCATCCTATCCACCACTAAAGGTAATATCGACCTGTTGGCCAATCATCCTGATGAGCCTGATATCAGAGTTCATCTATGGGAAATGGGGAGAAGAATAAGCGAATATTTTCAGGCCGGCAACCGGGTAGAAGTTATTTCTAATGCCTGCATATCAGGAGTATCCGCTCTGATTGTGGCAAAGCGATGGATCGAATCCGGCAGATACAAAAAAGTCATAGTAGCGGGAGGTGATATCCTCTCTCACTTCATTACCAGCGGATTTCTATCTTTCAGATCCATCAGTTCCGAAAGATGCTGCCCTTATGATGCCCGGAGAGACGGACTCAATTTAGGAGAGGCTTGTGGTGCTATCCTGCTGAGTTCGGAAGGAAACGATACGGATATCATCCTGTCCGGAGGAGCCATTAGTAACGATGCCAATCATATTTCAGGCCCGTCACGCACAGGAGACGGACTTTACTTCGCCATACGGCAGGCCATGGAAGAAGCCGCAGTTCTTGCCGAAGACATTAGTTTCATGAATACACATGGAACAGCTACTGTCTATAACGATGAAATGGAATCGAAAGCTATTCATTTAGCCGGATTGGAAACCGTTCCGGTTCATAGTTTGAAATCTTATTTCGGTCATACTTTAGGGGCATCGGGAGTGATTGAATCTATTATCTGTATTCACGAACTAAAGGAAAACGTACTATTCGGTACATTAGGCTATGAAAAGCCCGGCGTCAGCATGCCTATTCTGGTGCAAGCTGACCATCAGGAAATACCCATGAAGCATTGTATCAAAACAGCATCCGGTTTCGGAGGTTGTAATGCTGCTATCGTATTGACACTTCCCGCATATCAGAAACAGTCCTCAAGAGTACAATCACCGGTGACAGTTCATACAACCGCAACTGTTTCCATTGAAAATAGCTGTTTACGTATGAATGGAGAGACCGTTTTTTCATCATCTGCCCCAAACTTTGCGCAGTTTATCCGCGAAGCATATAAAAATACAGGTGGAAGTAACATGAAATTCTACAAAATGGACGACCTTTGCAAACTGGGATATACTGCTGTTGAATATCTGTTGAAAGAGAAAAGCTTTCAACCGGAAGAAATAGGTATATTGCTGGTTAATGCTGCCGCTTCACTGAATACAGATATTCGTCATCAGATGATTATCAATCAGGGAGGTGACCATGCAGCCAGTCCGACGGTATTTGTATACACTCTGCCTAACGTTGTAGCTGGTGAGATATGTATCCGTCATAAAATACAAGGAGAAAATACTTTCTTCATAGAAAAAGAATTCGATGCGGACAAATTGGAAGAATATGCACGAATTGTAATGAAGAAAGGTAATTTAAAAGCTTGCATCACCGGATGGTGCAACCTTTTAATGGAAGAGTATAAAGCTGATTTTAAATTAATAGAAGTACAACATTGATATGGAAGAATTAATTGAAAAACTAAAAAGAGAATTAATAGAAGAACTGAATCTTGAAGAAGTCACACCCGAAGAGATTAATCCTGATGAGCCGTTGTTTGGTGACGGTGGTTTAGGGCTCGATTCTATTGATGCACTTGAGATTATTCTTATTTTAGAGCGTAATTATGGAATCAAAATAAAGAATCCTGCAGAAGGAAAACAGATTTTCTACTCAATACGTACATTAGCTAACTATATCTCTGAAAATAAGAAATAATGAGGATATATGTAACCGGTTTAGGTGTTGTTTCAGGTATTGGTCTGAGTGTTGCAGAAAATATAGCTTCACTCAGAAAACATCAGCATGGTATGGGGAAAGTAACTCTTTTCCCTACGGAACTGGATGTACCCGTATCAGAAGTAAAATACAGTAATGAAGAACTAAAACGGTTGCTCTCTTTAGATATACAAAAAACGTTTTCACGGACAGCCTTATTAGGCATGTTAGCTGCCCGGGAAGCAGTCGATGACGCCCGGTTAGATTTGAAGACTTTGCGTGTAGGTCTCATATCTTCCACCTCTGTAGGCGGCATGGACTTGAGTGAGCATTTCTACAATGCCTTTAAAAAAGACAATAGAAAAGGAAGATTACGGGAAGTCATCTCTCATGACTGCGGTGCAAGTACTGAAATGATAGCGGATTATCTGAAAATAAATGACTTTGTAACCACTATCAGTACAGCCTGCTCATCAGCAGCTAATGCTATCATGTTAGGAGCCCGCATGATCAGGAACGGTCAACTGGATGCTGCCATTGTAGGAGGTACGGACGCCTTGTGCAAGTTTACCCTCAACGGCTTCAACTCACTTATGATTTTGGATAAGGAACACTGCCGTCCATTTGACGCATCCCGTGCAGGCCTCAACTTAGGAGAAGGAGCCGGATATATTGTGCTTCAATCAGAGAAATTACTCCGGAAAGAGCCTTATTGTTTATTAAGCGGATATTCGAATGTGAATGAAGCTTTTCATCAGACCGGCAGTTCACCCGAAGGAAACGGACCATTCTGGTCTATGACAGAAGCCATAGCTAAGAGTGAAATTCCTCCCGAAGAGATTGATTATATCAATGTACATGGCACAGGAACTCCAAGTAATGATCTTTCAGAAGGACTTGCTATCCGGCGGATTTTTGGTGATAAAATTCCTCCGTTCAGTTCTGTCAAAGCGTTTATCGGTCATACATTAGGAGCTTCGGAAGGAATTGAAGCGGTTTATTCTGTTCTCTCCGTATATCATGGTTTCATCTATCCCAATCTGAACTTCAAAGAACCTATAGAAGAAAACATGTTGATGCCCGAAACCTCATTCCGCGAGGGACTACCCATTCGTAATGTACTATCGAATTCTTTTGGATTCGGTGGAAATGATTCTTCGATCCTGTTTTCCACATTAAAAGAGAAATGATGCAACCTGTCTATATCAATCATATTGCTTCTATTCACGCGGATACTGCTTCCGGAGAATCCCCTTATTTATCCGCCAACGAACCGGACTACAAGAGTATTATCACAAATGCCGCACTACGGAGGCGTATGAGCCGGATCATCAAAATGGGAGTTGCCTGCGGACTGGAATGCATCAGTAGCCTACCTTCCGAAAAAGTACATGCGATCATCACCGCAACCGGTCTCGGATGCCTGGCAGATACAGAGAAATTTCTGAATACAATTATTGAGAATGAAGAACAACTACTGAATCCGACACCCTTTATCCAGTCAACCTTCAACACCATCGGAGCCCAAATAGCATTACTCCGCCAGATACATGCTTACAACATGACGTATGTGCACCGGGGATTAAGTTTCGAAAGTGCACTATTGGACGGTATGATGAGAATCTGGGAAGGTGACGAAAATGTCCTTGTAGGAGCTATTGATGAGATCACCCCTAACAGCCACGCTATACAACAACGCCTGGGACTGCTAAGAGGCATACAAGCAGGCGAAGGTGCCCAGTTCTTCTTGTTGGGAAGGGAAGCCACCGAATCCACATTAGCAGAACTTGCCGGTATATCGACTTTTATTCATGCGAACAGTACACAGGAAGTAGCTGAAAAGATTCATCGCTTTTTGCAAAGCAATGGATTAACAGCCGGACAAATCGATTGGTTGGTTACCGGTAAGAATGGAAACCCGAAAGAAGATACCCTGTATACTGATATAGAAAGCAGCCTGTTTCCCACAGCAACATGCACTACCTTTAAGAATGAATGTGGTGAATATCCTACGGCATCTTCCTTTGCTTTATGGAAAGTGGCTAAAACTTTTGAAGAAAATCTAAATCCGGGACAGACAGTTCTGATATATAATCATTATCACTCCATTAACCATTCACTTATTTTAATCCGGAAAAGACAATGATAGTGGAAATCCTGATCACATTACTGATTATCTTTCTAGTCTACGCATCTTGCAACATCCGTTCTAACATCTATCTCAAGGTATTTTGCAAGAAACAGACTGAAAAGAAAATTGTAGCTATCACCTTTGATGATGGACCGGACCCGGTACAAACCCCCAAAGTATTGCAAGTACTCAAAGAACAACAAATACCGGCTTGTTTCTTCTGCATCGGTCACAAAGTACAAGAGAATGAAGAGTTGATCCGACAAATCATCAACGAAGGACATCTGATTGGTAATCATTCTTTTACCCACACTAATCATTTTCCCTTGTACAGCCTGTCGAGGATGAAAAAAGACTTGCAAGCTTGCCAGTTTGCATTAGAACGAGTAACTTCGCAGAAAATCAAGTTATTCCGCCCACCGTTTGGAGTCACGAATCCTACTATAGCAAAAGCTGTCCGCATATTGGGATACACTCCTGTTGGCTGGAATATCAGAACACTCGATACACTGCAACCTTCCAAAGAGAAAGTTTTGAAGCGTATTCAGAAAAGGTTACGCCCCGGTTCTATCATCCTTCTACACGATCGGATGCCGGACAGTGACCTGTTATTAAAAGAGATACTTAACTTAATTAAAGAACAGGGATATACAGTTGTCCGTCTGGACAGCATGTTATAAAAGCATTATGAGAACCATACTAATAATATTATCAATCATATTGGGTATTTCCTATACCCATGCCCAGACAATGAAGAAGCTAATCCATACCCAGGATTTTGAAAACCGTCTGGCAAAGGAAGCACAAACCATGCAGTCCATTGAAAGTGACTTTACACAAGTGAAGTACCTGGATATTCTGGATGAGAAGGTAACCTCCAAAGGAAAATTCTATTATCAAAAGAGTGGCAAAATACGTATGGAATACGCCCAACCCGTCAACTACCTAATAGTGATAAACGACTCCCGGCTTAAAATTATATCGGACGGTAAAAAGAGCGTTATGAGCCTAACTGCCAATAAGATGATGAATCAAATGCAAGATATGCTCACAGCTTGCATGATAGGCGATCTCTCAAAAATGTCTTCCGATTACAAACTGGAATATTTTGAAAATGATTCCTATTATATAGTGAAGATTAAGCCGGTCAATAAAGCCATACAAGCCTACATTTCGGAAATTGAAATATATCTGGATAAGAAAGATATGTCGGTTTACAAATTGCGTCTTTCCGAAACAGCCACCAATTATACGGAATATGAGTTCTACAACAAGAGATTTAATGCTTTGAAAGATGAAACAAAGTTTTCTATTCGCTAATCTGATCTTTATTCTGTATCTATTCACTTCCTGCGGCTCCTCAAAAACAATAGCAGGAGATGCCACATCTTATGTGACACCTATCATTTGCGCTGAAGAATATTCGCAAAAATACAATATGCAGTTAGACTTCATGAAGCATCACTTCAGCGGTTTATTAATTGTACGGAAATTGCCGGATAATGAAATAAGAATATTGGCATCTACTTACTTCGGCCTCAGTCTTTTTGATTTTTCACTCCGGGAAAATGAATTTCACGTCAACAGCTGCATAGAGCCCATGAAGAAAAAGAAAATGCTGCTATTACTGGAAACAGACTTCAAGAATCTATTTTTAAGTGGAAAGAATATCCGCATCAAAAAGAAAAGCGGTACCTTTGAAAAAAGAATCACAGGCAGAGGATTCGGAAAATCAGTATTCTATCTATCGGAGTTCGCATCAGGACATCCCGAGCAGATAAAAATCAAACATCCCTGGTTGCGACTAAGTATACAGTTGGACAAATTAAAAGAAAACCCAAACTAATATGGCTGAACTTCTTCCCAATTTCTATAAAGTCACGCACTCTGAGCATATCAATGAAACAGACCGGGTAGTGCAAGTCATGCTCAACCCACAACATGCTATTTATAACGGACACTTTCCACAACAGCCCGTAGTTCCGGGCGTTTGTATGCTGCAAATGATAAAAGAGTGCATAGAGAAAATACAACAAGCTCCTCTGCAATACAAGCAGATAGCCTCATGCAAGTTTCTTTCTGTTATTAATCCGAATGAAACACCGGAATTAAAGCTCTCATTGACTATCAAGAAAAACGAAACGGGTACATTCCAGATTCTGGCTGAAGGAGCATCCTCAAAAGGTATCTGTATCAAATTAAAAGCACAACTAATCGGCAAATAAATATGGAAGAACGTAGCGAGGAACTATGGCATGAGAAAGCCAGGCAACTTGGTATTGTAGTTATTATACCTACCTACAATAATGAAAAGACGCTGACTACCGTAATTGAAGATGTACTCTTCTATGTAGAAGATATCATCATTGTCAATGACGGCTCTACCGATAGCACCCCTACTCTTCTGGAAAACTATCCGAACCTGCATATCATCACCCATCCTACCAATAAAGGAAAAGGAACCGCCTTAAAGAACGGATTAAAACAGGCCAAAGCAGCCGGTTACCGATATGCCATCACTATAGATTCCGATGGACAGCATTTTGCTTCGGACATTCCTATTTTCATGGAAGAAATAGAAAAAGAACCGGACACGTTGCTGGTAGGTGCCCGTAACCTGACTTCGGACAATATGCCGGGCAAGAATACTTTTGCCAATAAATTCTCCAACTTCTGGTTTAAACTTGAAACCGGAGTAAAGCTTCAGGATACCCAATCGGGTTACCGGCTCTATCCATTACATAAAATCAATGTGCAGAGATTCTACTATACCGCTAAATATGAATTTGAGCTTGAAGCACTGGTATTTGCAGTATGGGGAGGAACCACAGTCCGCAATATACCCATACATGTCTATTATCCGCCCCAGGAAGAACGTGTCTCCCACTTCCGTCCTTTCCGGGATTTCACCCGCATCAGCATATTGAATACCTTCTTAGTGTTCATTACTTTCCTCTGGATTTATCCGCGTAACTTCTTCCGGAAACTAACCTGGAGCAATTGCCGGAAATTCTTCCGGACTCACATTACACAGTCTGAAGAATCGAATCTGAAGATTACCTATGCCATTATGTTAGGTGTATTTATGGGAATAGTCCCGATTTGGGGATATCAGATGCTTGCCACTTTGTTTTTGGCTCATGTGCTTAAACTCAACAAAGTAATAGCTATTGTAGCGGCTAATATCAGTATTCCTCCCATGATTCCCTTCCTATTATATGGCAGTTACCTGACAGGATGTAAAGTTCTGGGCAGGCCGATTGAGCTTCATCTTACCAACATATCATTTGAAAATGTGAAATCGGTTTTAGAGCAATATTTAATTGGAAGTGTTATCTTTGCAACCGCTTGTAGTATACTGGCAGGTATTATAACGATCAGCCTGCTTACTATATACAGAAGGCCGAAAACAACATGACTCAATTCTTTATCAGACTATATAATTATTTCCAAAGACACAAAGTCCTCTTCTACTTGTCACTCTGTGTTTGTGTCCTTTTTATGGGGTACTTCGCCTGGCAAGTCAGGTTTGAAGAGAATGTGACCCGTTTCTTTCCTGATACGAAGAACAGCCAGAACATCACCAAGGTATTTGATAATCTAAAAATAAAGGATAAGATTATCATCTTAATCTCTCCTGCCGACTCTACAGTAACTCCGGATTTAATGATAGAGGCCGGAGACCAACTGGAACAAAACTTATTAGAAGAGTCTAACCAAACCTGGATTAAAGATATCTTTTCGGAAGTAGATGAAACAACCATTGAAAAAGCAACAGATTTTGTTTATGAAAATCTTCCGCTGTTCCTGACGGAAAAAGACTATCAGCACTTCGACTCACTCTTAACGCAGGAAGGCATAGAAGCCGTGATGCGAAAGAACTATACCAACCTTCTTTCCCCCGCAGGTATAGCATTGAGAAGTTATATACAAAGAGACCCGTTAGGACTTGGGAATAACGTCTTAAAGCATCTGCAAGATTTTCAGTTGGAAACCAATTATGAAATCAACAACGGACACATCTTTTCGAAGGAGGGAAATACATTACTGATGTTTATGACTCCGGTATTCGGAACAGGAAGTACCGGTGAAAATGAGAATCTGATCCGAATACTTGAAAATGAACTTCAGCAGGTTCAGAAAGAGTATCCTTCCATTCACGCATCTTACTTTGGAGGTCCCTCTGTCAGTGTCTATAATGCGCGACAGATTAAAAAGGATACTATTATTACTTCTTCGATCGCACTGCTGATTATCATTATTTTCATCTCGCTGGTGTTTAAGCACAAGAAATCAATCCCTCTCATTGTCACTCCCGTTTTATTTGGGGGATTGTTCGCTTTATGCCTGATTTATTTTATTCAGGGATATATCTCTGCAATTGCCGTAGGTGCCGGCTCGGCTATTCTGGGTATTGCACTGAGTTATTCCATACACATGCTGGCCCATCAAAATCATGTTTCTACTGTCCAGCAATTGATTAAAGAAATAACTTATCCACTTACAGTAGGCAGTTTCACTACAATAGGTGCATTCTTCGGTCTTACTTTTACCACCTCCGAATTACTGCGCGATTTCGGTCTGTTTGCTTCCCTAGCGCTTATCGGTACTACTCTTTTCTGTCTTATTTACCTTCCACATTTCCTGAAAGGACAAGCTGATGTGAAACAAGGCAGGGTCTTACGCTTTATAGAAAAAATCAATGCTTATCCTTATGAAAAGAACAAATGGTTAGTAGGCGGCATCGTCATTATTACCCTCATCGGTTTGTTTACTTCACAGAAAGTCAAGTTTAACGAAGACATGATGAGCCTAAACTATGAACCTCAGCACTTGAAACAGGCAGAAGCTAAACTGGAACAGCTTTTCAATGCTCAAGAGAAAACTGTGCTTTTTGTCAGTGTAGGTAAGAACATGACAGAAGCACTCAATAGTTATGCAAATACCAACCAGCACTTATCCGCTTTTAAAGAGCAAGGACTCATTAAAGCGTATGCTTCTGCCGAGCAATTCCTTATCTCACCGGAAGAACAGCAAAAGCGTCTGAAACAATGGAACCAGTATTGGGGAGAGTCGGGAAAGATATCAACTATCCGTAAATACATAGAAGACGCCGCCCGTACCTATCACTTCAGGGAAGGTAGTTTCAATGCATTTTACCAATGGTTAGAACACCCATTCCAGCCCTATAATTATCAGGACGATACAAATAGCATTGCCACTACCCTACTGAACGAATGGCAAACAAGTGCTGACTCCATCACGATGCTCGTTACCCAGGTACGCATCACTGATGATAATAAGGAAGAAGTCTATCAACAATTCAAGGATAATACGGATGTTGTAGTCTTCGACCGGAGTTATTTCACTAATCAATGGGTCTCTGCCATCAATAACGACTTTTACCTGATACTTTATATTTCTTCGTTCCTTATATTCCTGGCCCTATTGATTTCGTACGGGCGTATAGAATTAACCCTGATCAGTTTCCTGCCTATGCTTATCAGCTGGACCATTATTTTGGGCCTGATGGGGATTCTGGGTATCGAATTCAACATTATCAATATTATCCTCTCTACTTTCATTTTCGGTATCGGAGACGACTTCAGTATCTTCATCATGGATGGCCTCCAAAACAAATACCGGACAGGAAAAGCGATCCTGAATTCCCATAAGACAGCTATTTTCTTCTCTGCATTCACAGCCGTTGTGGGAATGGGAACTTTAGTATTTGCCAAACATCCCGCCCTGCAATCCATTTCACTGATTTCCATCCTTGGAATGGCTGCAGTGGTATTAGTAGCTTATACCATACAACCTATTATTTTCCAGTTCTTTATTGCTAAACCGGCTGCTAAGGGATTACCCCCGTATACTCTGATAGGTTTACTCCGTACGATCATCCTTTTCATGCTTTTCGTTACAGGATGCATCATTCTGAGAATTTTCATTTTCTTATTATACCTCATTCCGGTACGCCGCAGTTATAAGCAGCAGCTTGTTTGCCGGATTATCAACATTACTTGCAAAGGTATATTGGTAGTGGCAACATTCGTACGCAAAGAACACATCAACGTAACTAACGAGACATTCAAAAAACCGGCCATCATAATAGCTAACCACCAGTCTTTCATTGATATCCTGGAGTTATTATCTTTTTCCTCGAAGATTATCATGATAACCAATCACTGGGTATGGAACTCTCCGGTATTTGGAAAAATCATTCAATATGCAAGTTTCTTCCATGTAGACGAAGGATATGAACTTTGTGTGGAACGGATGCGGGAAAAAGTAAAAGAAGGATACTCCATCGCCATCTTCCCCGAAGGTACCCGAACCTATGACGGCAAGATGAAACGTTTTCATAAAGGTGCTTTCTATTTATCAGAAACTCTGCAACTGGATATTATTCCTATTCTGCTATACGGCAATGGAGAGATTATAGCCAAGGCACAACCTTTCTATGTCCGCAAAGGCATTATTTACTCTAAAATATTGCCTCGCATACTTTATAACGATGATTCATTCGGAACGACCTATCAGGAACGTACCAAGCGCATCTCTTCCTACATGAAAGAAGAATATGCACGTATTTGCCTGGAAAAGAATACACCGGCGAATCCGGCATTTTATGAGGCATTGGTACTGAACTATATCTATAAAAGTCCTGTCATCGAGTGGTACATCCGCATCAAAGTAAAGATGGAACACAATTACCAGTTATTCAATCAACTGATTCCGATGAAAGGACAGATTACGGATATCGGTTGTGGCCTCGGTCCTCTGTGTTATATGCTGTCTATGATATCCAAAGAAAGGCAAATATTAGGAATCGATTATGACGAAGATAAAATAGCTATAGCTCAACACGGTTGGCTTCGTGGTGAAAACCTTCGCTTTGAACATGCTGACGCATCGGTTTATGAGTTCCCGGAAAGTGATGTCTTCATCCTGAATGACGTATTGCATTACATGAATTATGAACATCAACATGACTTGTTAGTGAAATGCGCCAATCTTCTTCGTCCCGAAGGAATGATTATCGTACGTGATGGAAATTCCGCTGAGACTCATAAACATCGGTTAACCCGCCTCACGGAAGTTCTCTCTACCCAAGTTGTCAAGTTCAACCGCACAACGAATGAGCTCTGCTTCACTTCCGAAGCTCAAATTCAGAGCATAGCCCGGGAGTGTGGAATGGAAGTAAAGACTATCCGAAACGATAAATATACATCGAATACCATCTATATACTTAAAAAGCAATTACCATGAGTAAGTATGACATCATCATCATTGGAAGCGGATTAGGTGGCCTTGAATGTGGAGCCATACTTAGTAAAGAAGGGTATAACGTATGTGTGCTCGAAAAGAACGAACTGTTTGGAGGATGCTTTCAGACCTATCGCCGGAAAGGACATTTGTTGGATACAGGAATTCATTATATAGGTAGTCTGGACGAAGGACAAGTCATGAATCAGTTTTTCCGGTATGTAGGAATCATGGATCACCTCAAAGTCCGGAAACTGGATGAAAGTGCTTTTGATAAGATTTTCTATAAGAATCGCGTATATGATTACGCAATGGGATACGAACGTTTTATCGATACCCTTTGCCAATCATTTCCTCACGAAAAAGAAAATCTCCGGCAATATACAACGTCACTGAAAGAAGTAGGCAACCTGATCAGTGTGGACAATCTGAAGAAAGGTATTATTTCTACTGAAGGAATGAAGTTCTTCAATACCTCAGCAGCAGGAATGATAGATAAGATTACCACCAATCCTGATTTGCAATCAGTATTGGCCGGCTCGGCACTTCTGTATGGTGGTTTAAGAGAACATTCCAACTTCTATGAACATGCCATGATTAACAACTCCTACATACAAGGAGCCTATCGGTTCATTGACGGAAGTATGCAAGTGGCCTCTGAGATGATCAATGTGATTCGCACTCATGGCGGAACAGTTTTGAACAACAGTGAAGTCACCCGTATCATTGTAGAGAACAACCAGGTAACAGGGGTAGAGATAAACCATGCAGAGCGGATAGAAAGCAAATACATCATCTCTAACGTACACCCCAAACAAACATTAACTTTGCTGGACAAGACCCGCTGTATCAAAAATGCCTATATCTCCCGTATTAATTCTTTAGAAAATACATACGGCATTTTCACTCTCTACCTGATCATGAAAGAGAAAAGTTATCCGTATCTGAATCAGAACCTCTATCTGCATGGAGACAACGATGTATGGTATGATAAGAAAGTCAACATGGGATATACCACCAATTGCATGATCTCCACACAAGCATCTTCCCGCAACAGTGATTATGCAGACGTCATCTCCATTCTGACTCCCATGTATATAGATGAACTGTCCGTCTGGCAGAATACACTTCCCGAACAACGGGGTGAAGACTATAAAGCCTTCAAAATGGAAAAAGCCAGGCAATTGTTAGAGTTCATCAAAAGTCACGGAATCGATTTTACTGATCACATCGAGACAATGTATACCACTACTCCACTTAGCTACAGAGACTTTACGGGTACTTGTGACGGTTCTGCCTATGGAATTATCAAAGATTACAAATGTCCGCAAATCGGTTTTGTTTCCACCCGAACCAAACTGGGGAACTTATTTCTCACAGGACAAAATCTGAACGTCCACGGTGCTTTAGGAGTAACATTAACCTCCATCATCACTTGTGGCGAATTACTCGGACATGAATATTTAGCTAAACGAATAGGCCATGCATAAGATATTAAAGAAAACAATTAAATATACGGCATGTGGCATAGGGGTACTTCTCCTTGCCATCATCCTCTTTGTTAGCATACTCTATTTCTCCGCAGATATGCTGACTCCCGACTACACTCCCAAAGCCAACGGAGAATTGGTACAGACAGATAGTCTTCGGGAATATGCGGGCAATTATCTGCGGCAAAGCAACAGTGGTCTGTGGGAATTGAAGGTGAGTGGCGACGCATTCCAGCGCGGTGAGGCTATAGGCAAACTTTCTTCTGATTTACTATACTATCAGGAGAAAGTTTTTGTTGACCAGATACGCGAGATTGTACCTTCCGACAATTATCTTAAGTTCCTCCGCTTCTTCATCGTACTTTTCAACCGTAATTTAGGGAAGAATGTCCCGGAAGAGTTTAGAGATGAGATTTATGGCATTTCACTCTCCTGTACCCATGAATACGACTTTATCGGCACTCCCTACGAGCGCCAGCTCAATTATCATTCGGCTCACGATCTGGGACATGCCATGCAAGATTACATGTTGGTAGGTTGCAGTTCCTTTGCCACCTGGGGAGAAAACAGTGCCGACTCCTCCCTCGTCATCGGACGCAATTTTGATTTTTACATGGGGGATAAGTTTGCACACAACAAACTGGTATCTTTTTATCAGCCCGAGCAAGGCTATAAATTTGCATCTGTAGGTTGGCCGGGTATGATCGGTGTACTTTCAGGTATGAATGAAACCGGGCTCACGGTGACTATCAATGCTGCAAAATCGGACATGCCGACTGCTTCCGCCACTCCTATCTCTATCCTGACCAGAGAGATACTGCAATATGCCTCAACAATTGATGAAGCTTATGCCATCGCTTTGAAGCGGAAAACATTTGTTTCCGAATCCATACTGATTGGTTCTGCACAGGATGGCAGGGCCGCTATCATTGAAAAGTCACCGGAAAAGACGGCACTTTTTACAAGTAGCGGTAATCAGATTATTTGTACCAACCATTATCAATCAGATACTTTCCGCAACGATGAACGCAACAAGGAAAACATTGCGACTTCCGATAGTCCCTATCGTTTTGCCCGTCTGCAAGAACTGTTGAAAGAGAATAAGCCTATCGACCCGATGAAAGCTGCTTCCATACTCCGCAACCAAAAAGGATTGGACAATATTGATTTGGGCATGGGTAATGAAATGGCTATCAATCAACTCATAGCCCATCACTCTGTTATTTTCCTGCCGGAGAAACAAATCATGTATGTTTCCACTTCTCCTTGGCAATGCGGCAAGTATATGGCATACGATCTGAACAAAATATTCAGCGATACCATAGATTTCCATCACGAAATCGCCACTTTGAGTCTGACCATTCCCGAAGACAACTTTATCAGTCAAGCAAACTACAAACAGTTCATGGCTTATAGAAACCTTACGAAGCTCATCCGGGAAAAGATCCAACGGAAAGAAACAATAGAAACAAAGGTCCTGAATCTTTATGAGGCATCCAATCCTTCATTCTATTACGTTTACGAAGTATTGGGAGATTATTATGCTGCAATACAACAAACTGATACCGCCATGACCTATTGGCAGAAAGCACTAACAATGCCCATACCTAAACAAGCAGAAAAAGTACGAATCCAACAAAAAATCAATAAAAACCAATAATATGGAAAAGAATCCAGACATACAGTTTCATTCTCCTGAAGAGATTAAATTGTATCAGGAAGCCAGACTCACTGAAACCTTGGCTTACTTGCAGGCACATTCCCGCTTCTATCAGCAAATGTTCAAAGAACATTCCATAGACACCACCCGGATCAAGAAGATAGAAGACCTCCAACAAATTCCCGTTACCACCAAAACAGACCTGCAACTACATAACAGTGAATTCATCTGTGTAGACCCGGATAATATTATCGACTATGTCACCACTTCCGGAACTTTAGGAGATCCGGTTACTTTTGTACTGACCTCCAAAGACCTGGACCGTCTGGCATACAACGAATATTTGTCTTTCAATACTGCCGGATGCAGCCGACACGATATACTGCAACTGATGACCACCATAGACCGCCGCTTCATGGCAGGGCTGGCCTACTACTTGGGAGCCAGAGAGCTCGGTATGGGAGTAGCCCGTGTAGGCAACGGTATACCGGAACTGCAATGGGATACCATTCACCGTATTCACCCTACCTGTGGTATGGTAGTTCCTTCATTCCTGATTAAACTGATAGAGTTTGCCGAAAGAAATCAGATTGATCATAACACCTGTTCTATGAAGAAGTGTGTATGTATCGGCGAAGCACTGCGTAACCCTGACTTTACATTGAACACCCTTGGACAACGTATCAGCGAAAAGTGGCCGTCACTTCAACTCTATTCCACTTATGCCTCTACGGAAATGCAATCGTCCTTCACCGAATGTTCTGAATTCCATGGCGGACACCTGCAACCCGAGCTTATCATTGTAGAGTTTCTGGATGACAAGAACCTTCCGGTAAAAGAAGGGGAACCGGGAGAAGTAACCATTACCACCTTAGGGGTGGAAGGCATGCCTTTGCTTCGTTTTAAAACCGGAGATATCTGTTACCAATATACGGAACCTTGTGCATGTGGCAGAAATACCATCCGGTTAAGTTCTGTGCTGGGACGAAAAGGCCAAATGATAAAATATAAAGGAACAACCCTGTACCCACCTGCATTATTCGACATATTGGATGATATTCCACGGGTAAAAAACTATGTTGTTGAAGTGTATACCAATAAGTTAGGTACAGACGAGATCTTGATTCGGATTGGCAGTGACGAGAACAGCGAAAGCTTTGCCAAAGAAATTAAAGATTTATTCCGTTCTAAAATACGGGTAGCTCCCACTATCCGGTTCGAACCGGCAGAATACATTGCCCAGATACAAATGCCTCCGATGAGTAGAAAAAGCATTAAATTCTTTGATTTACGATAACTATTTTCTAATTTTGACAAATTTATAAACTGAGTACTGATTCTAAATTATTAATTGTATGAAAAAGCTATTCACCCTTCTGTTCCTTGCAACAAGCATAATTTGCTTCGGACAAAACAAGAACTTCCTTAAAGAAACTGAAAGTATCAATTTCTATGGAGTGGACTATTCGGCGGCCAAAGTATTTGGTGCAGCAGAATCCCCGGCACAATTTAAGGTGGCATTCGATGAAATTAACCAATTATTTATCACCGAAGCCAAGAAATATGATGTTGGCAAGAAGTTAAAAGTAAGAGTCAGTGAAATTTCACTTGACGCAGTCAATCAGGTAAATGGAGCAATCAATCCACAAGAATTGATGACGACTGATACAAGCTATACGTTAAGTGAAGAGCAGATTAAACAAATAGTGAAAGCACTTCCCACGCAAAACAAACCAGGTATTGGACTGATTATCATTGCTAAATTATTGAACAAAGCAGAGGCATACGGCTCTTATCAGGTAGTATTCTTCAATACGGATACGAAAGAAATAATACAAGATTGGGCAACAGGTGGTAAAGCAAGAGGTTTTGGATTACGCAATTATTGGGCTGGTTCTATTTATAAAGTTATAAACAATCTATAAAACAAGAATATACTAAAAACAAAAGACGATGAAAAAATTACTATTATTATTTACCTTATTAGTAGGTATCAGCCTTCACTGTGCAGCACAAAATTACACTGAAGTTGTTTATCTGAAAAACGGAAGTATCATCCGTGGTATTATCATTGAGCAAATACCCAACAGTTCGCTGAAAATACAAACTGCTGATGGAAGTATCTTTGCCTATCCAATGAATGAAGTTGAGAAAATCACAAAAGAGGTAGGTGCATCTAAGAATAGACACCAAGATTTTGGAAAAAAGAGCAGTACCTTGAGAGGTTATAAGGGTTTTGTTGAAACCGGTTATATCTTCGACCTAAGCGATTATGATGCTAACAGATTTACTTTATCAACCACACACGGTTATCAGTTTAATAATTATCTGTTTGTCGGAGGTGGTTTGGGATTGAATTGTTATACAGATGCTGATTTATATTCTGTTCCCATATTTGCCAGCTTCAGAGCCAATTTCACCAAAAACAAGATTACTCCGTTTGCTGATATTAAAAGTGGTTACGCCGCTGGTGATGTAGAAGGGGCTTTTGTTACATTTGGTATAGGTGTACGCTTCGCTCTTGCTAAAAAGATGGCACTGAATCTTAAACTGGAATACGCATATCAAGAATATGATTACGAATACTATTATAGCAGCCATTATTACTATGATAATGAGTCTATAAATGGCATCGGAATCAAATTTGGTTTCGAATTCTAAGTAAAGCAGTCTCTATACTAAAAAGCGGATTGAATTCTACGCCATATAGTTTTCAATCCGCTTTTCATTTATAATAGTTTCTTATCCCTGCTGAATATCTTTTTTCAGTTCATCCACCTGTTCATAAGTAAATCCGTCAAGGGCTTTCTTCATACTGATCAACTCCTCACGAATCGCTTTCAGGCGATCTACAATTTCAAAGTTACGGAGAGTGGTTTCTTTATTGTCTTTCATTCTCTGGCGGGCACCGGGTAATGTCATTCCCCGTTCCTTCACCAGATGATAGATCAGCTTCACTGTTTCAATATCCTCTTTGCGGTATTGTCGCACCCCACGACTTCCCTTCTTCGGAGAAAGTTGTGGAAACTCTTTCTCCCAGAAACGAAGCAAGGACTCGTTCACATCGAACATCTGGGCTACTTCACTGATGGAATAATATAATTTCAGGTCTTTATCCATAGCTGTTAATCGAGAACTTTACCGTGGTTGGCAGCAATCTGTATCATTCGGTCGTAATCCTCAGCACTCAAGTCCATAAAGTAATAGTTGACAGGGTTGACTACCTGACCTTTTACATGAACTTCATAATGCAAGTGAGGCCCTGTACTCTTTCCCGTACTGCCTACCCCGCCAATAACTTCACCGCGTACCACCTTCTTTCCGACCTTAGTACGGAAATCACGCAAATGCGCATATACAGTCTGATAACCAAATCCATGGTCTACTACAATCCGGTTACCATATCCGGTTTGCCACCCCATCTGTATCACCGTACCATCTCCTGTGGCATAAACATCCGTACCCAAAGGTGCCGAGAAGTCCATACCTGCATGAAATTTGGTAGTTCCATAGATAGGATCGATACGCGTTCCGTAACCGGAAGCTGTTTTGCGAAGGTCTTTATTGGAAACAGGCTGGATAGCGGGGATACAACGCAACATTTCATCATGGCTCTTGCACATATCCACCACATCATCGAAAGAACGCGACTGGATATAGAGTTGCTTGCTGAGCATATCCATTTTCTGAGTTGTATTCACTACCAGATCGGAGTTTGCCATATCCATCAGGTGTTCATAACGGTTAGTGCCGCCATACCCTGCCTGACGGATAGCCGAAGGTATGGGGTCAGCCGCAAATATAACCCGATACAGGTTATCATCACGTTGCTGCACATCCTGCAACACCCCCATTGCCTCGTCCAGACGACGGGAAAGCACATTATACTGCGCTAAAAGTTGGCTGTTTTCCTTCCTCAACTCTTTCTCCGAAGGTGAACCGAAGATAATCAGCAGAATTATAAAACTACCTGCCCCTAAGCCCATGCCGATAAACAAACGGCGCAAGAGACTCACCATCCGTTGCCGGACAGTAGGGTAAATACGGTCATAAGTCTGCGTCTGTGGATTATAAATGTAGTAAACTTTGCGCATCTTTTGGAAATATTTCGCTCATTAATACGGCAAAAGTAATAAAAACAAGCTATCTTTGCGCTGTTTTTTCAAGAATATTAATACTAAGTAGCAAGTAGTTAGTAGATAATAGCGAATAGAAGATAGTAACAGATTAAGATAAATAGAAGAGTATGTTGACTGCAAATGAAATCCGGAACTCATTCAAGAGTTTCTTCGAGAGCAAAGGCCACCAGATAGTGCCCTCGGCTCCGATGGTAATTAAAGATGACCCGACACTGATGTTTACTAATGCGGGGATGAATCAGTTTAAAGATATTATTTTGGGCAACCACCCTGCGAAATATAAAAGAGTCGCGGACTCGCAGAAATGTCTGCGCGTTAGCGGAAAGCATAATGACCTGGAAGAAGTAGGACACGACACGTACCACCACACCATGTTCGAGATGTTGGGTAACTGGTCGTTCGGTGACTACTTTAAGAAAGAGGCTATCGACTGGGCATGGGAATATCTGGTAGAGGTATTGAAGATAGATCCCAAAAACCTTTATGCCACCGTATTCGAAGGCAGCCCCGAAGAAGGGTTGGAACGTGACAATGAAGCCGCCGCCTTTTGGGAACAGCACCTTCCGAAAGATCACATCCTCAACGGCAACAAGCATGATAACTTCTGGGAAATGGGCGATACAGGTCCGTGTGGTCCGTGTTCCGAGATACATATAGACTCACGTCCGGAAGAAGAGAAAGCCAAAGTTCCGGGTAGCCAATTGGTGAACAAGGATCACCCGCAGGTTATCGAAATCTGGAACCTCGTATTCATGCAATTCAACCGTAAAGCTGATGGGAGCCTGGAAGGACTTCCCGCCAAAGTTATAGATACGGGTATGGGCTTTGAACGTTTGGTACGCACGCTACAGGGCAAGACTTCAAACTATGATACGGACGTATTCCAGCCTATATTGAAAGCCATCGCTGATATGGCAGGCACCACTTATGGCAAAGACAACCAACAAGATATCGCCATGCGTGTGATTGCCGACCACATTCGTACAATCGCTTTCTCTATCACAGACGGACAATTGCCTTCGAATGCAAAAGCAGGTTATGTAATCCGCCGTATCTTGCGTCGTGCAGTTCGTTACGGTTATACATTCTTGGGACAGAGACAGGCATTCATGTATAAATTACTGCCGGTTCTGATTGAAAACATGGGTGGAGCTTATCCAGAACTGGAAGCACAGAAAGAACTGATCAGCAAGGTTATTAAAGAAGAAGAAGACTCCTTCCTCCGCACACTGGAAACCGGTATCCGCTTGCTGGATAAGACGATGGCTGACGCCAAAGCTGCCGGAAAGACAGAAATCAGTGGTAAAGATGCCTTTACATTATATGATACTTTCGGTTTCCCGCTCGACCTGACGGAACTGATTCTCCGTGAAAACGGTATGACTGCCGACATCAAGGAGTTCGACGCCGAGATGCAACAACAGAAGCAACGTGCGCGCAATGCCGCTGCCATAGAAACCGGCGACTGGATTACACTGAAAGAAGGAACAACTGAATTTGTAGGTTACGACTATACGGAATATGAAACAAACATCCTCCGTTACCGTCAGGTGAAACAGAAAAACCAGACATTGTATCAGATTGTACTGGACTATACCCCGTTCTATGCCGAAAGCGGTGGCCAGGTAGGTGATACAGGTGTATTAGTCAGCGAATTCGAAACGATTGAAGTAATTGATACAAAGAAGGAAAATAACCTTCCGATACATATCACCAAGAAATTGCCCGCACATCCGGAAGCTCCGATGATGGCTTGCGTAGATACCGACAAACGTGCTGCCTGTGCAGCCAATCACTCGGCTACCCACTTGCTGGACTCTGCACTCCGCGAAGTACTGGGCGAGCATGTAGAGCAAAAGGGTTCTTTAGTAAGCCCCGACTCACTGCGTTTCGACTTCTCTCACTTCCAGAAAGTGACAGACGAAGAAATCCGCCAGGTAGAACATCTGGTGAATGCTAAAATCCGCGCTAACATACCTTTGAAGGAATATCGTAATATTCCTATTGAAGATGCCAAAGAATTGGGTGCTATCGCCTTGTTCGGTGAAAAGTACGGCGACCATGTGCGTGTTATCCAGTTCGGTTCATCCGTAGAGTTCTGTGGAGGTACACACGTTGCCGCTACCGGAAACATCGGCATGATAAAGATTGTATCTGAAAGCTCCGTTGCTGCCGGCGTACGCCGTATCGAAGCTTACACAGGTGCACGCGTAGAAGAATTGATGGACACCATCGAAGATACCCTGAAAGATCTGAAAGCTCTCTTCAACAATGCCCCCGACTTGGCCGGAACCATCCGCAAGTACATTGAGGAGAATGCCGGATTGAAGAAACAGATGGAAGACTTCATGAGGGAGAAAGAGGCACAGATAAAGGAAAGATTGCTGAAAAACATGCAGGAAATCCACGGCATAAAGGTAATTAAGATTTGTGCTCCGATACCTGCAGAAAGCATTAAGAATATTGCATTCCAACTGCGTGGCGAGATTACAGAAAACCTGTGTTTCGTTGCCGGAACCATCAATGAAGGAAAGCCGATGCTGACAGTTATGTTGAGCGACAACCTCGTAGCCGGCGGATTGAAAGCCGGAAATCTGGTGAAAGAAGCTGCCAAACTGATTCAAGGCGGCGGCGGCGGCCAACCTCACTTTGCAACAGCAGGTGGAAAGAACATTGACGGACTGAATGCAGCAATAGAAAAGGTACTGGAACTGGCCGGAATTTAATAATTGACTTGTGAAGGCAGGCGGATTATTATTCGCCTGTGCAAGTAAATAACTAGCCAAAGACTTGACTTTGACATCCTGATGTCGTATCTTTGTCAATGTAATCCTGATTTAGTTTCGGGAAGATATATAGTAAAGAGGAGAAGCGAATGTTTCTCCTCTTTTTTTGTATCTATAGAAGTGAAAATGAGTTAAGATAGTATGTTTTACAGGATAACATACCATGTAATGAAGTAAAACAAACGATGTAATCACCCCAAACAAACCATCTGTTTGGGTAAAACACATCATCCGTTTAAGGGTAACACACCATCTGTTTGCAGAAAATAGAAACGGGAAAGCCGAAGCCCTCCCGTCCCGTTAAACAAACATAAATTCTCTCTTGACAAAAAAGGTTAGATTAGTATATCTTTTTCAATTATTCACCACTCCCTCATATGGCTTCAAGCGTTCCACATGATAAACTTTACATCCCGCCGGGACTTCTACCGGACAGTTCTCGGTAACATTTTCCCAAAAGTCCATATATTCCATTACAGACGTTCTGGTCAGATCAGGACCATTGAAAGTATAAAGATGCTTTTCGCCATTATATTCAAATAGCAGACCTAAGCGTTCCTTTTCATCTTCAACAACCGGAATCCTTTCATATCGTCCTATGAAAGGAGCAATAGCAGAATCATCCGGACGAACACGCAAGATTCCTTCTTCCAACATTTCAGATTCATTATCCGGTATCATCTCATAACGTCCTCCCACCTTTACGGTAAAGAAGTCAGTGAATGCATCCGCAATATTCTTCTTTTGTTCCTCTGTAGCTTCTCCGGTAACCACGATACCATCCTTCACTTTAGACCAAACCAATTTCAGGCATTCATCTACCTTCACTCTCAGTAAAGCTGAAGAACCACTACCATCTCTTACCGTAATTCCCGTCTCACCTTCGGCTTTAGGAATAATCTGTATACGTTGGTACCCACTTTCACTTTTTACAAAAGCAGCAGTTACTATGGCATCGTCACCGTTCACTATGGAATAGTTACCGTCTCCACCATCCACACCGACAATAATACCTTCCGGTTTATTCAGATAGAGATTCGCAGAACTAAACATATTCCCACAGGTGCCAACTTGATAAATAGGCGCATCACCCGTAAAAAACACTATATCACGATAATCATCCTCGCATGCAGTACCTACAAACAAGAGTGAAATCAACATTAAAATAGAATAGATGTGTCTCATTGTTTTAGCTTTTATATCGGATTCGTATAATGAAAATGCAGCAAATAGTTAATTACTGCATGAGAACAGATATTTTTTTTAGTTCCAACGATTTATAGTATTTGTTCTTTCGGATAATCCACCAGATACAAAGTACCTGTAGCACGGGTAAAAGCAGTATATAGCCAGCGGAAATAATCCGGTGTCAGATACTCATCCGTCATATACCCCTGATCGAGAAATACATTCTTCCATTGCCCGCCCTGCGCTTTGTGGCAAGTAACGGCATAGGCATACTTCACTTGCAAGGCATTATAATGCGGGTCCGCCTTCATCTTTTTCATCCTTTCGCGCTTCATGGAAATATCAGCATAATCTTCGAGTACGGCATAGAAAAGCCGGTCATTGTCTGCCTTTGGCAAAGCTGGTGCATCAGTATGCAAGGTATCCAGCAGCAGATTAACTTCCAGCTCAAAGTCCCCGTAATCAGGAAAAGCGAGCAAAACCTCCGCAAAACGGAAACCATATAACTCACGTGTACGGCGTAGGCGGCGAAGAACAGCTATTTCACCATTGGCTATGAAATCCATTTCTTTACTTTTCTCCGTCCAGTAGTAATTATTCTTTGCTACCATCAGCAAGTCGCCTGTGTTCAATTCATCTTCCCGCCAAAGGATTTGCGCACGTATACCATTATTGTAGATATTCGCCCGCTTATTGGAACGGCATACAACAATGGTCTCATCCATCCCGTCACGGTCGTAGCAAGTACTCAGCGTATCTATCAGTTCGTCGCCCGGAACTACTTTTATATCAGCGAAGCCCGACACCTTTATCTTTGGCAGACTCCCACAGGTATCTTCGGCTATAAGTTGGCGCAGCCGGGTAGCATTCCACAAAATACCGGAGTCCTGCACCTGACGCACTACCTGCGTCAAATCGACCTCTATCACTTCCAGTCCATATCCTTTCAGAGCTTCAGCAAATAAGGCAGGACTCTGATCCTCACCCACCGGAGGAAGCTGCGCTGTATCGCCCATCAACACCAGACGACATCCCGTACCGGAGTAAACAAACTGTATCAGATCGTCCAGCAAACGCCCCGTACCAAACACAGCACCGGATAAACCCTCGTTTGAAATCATCGAAGCCTCATCCACTATATATAAGGTATGTGTAGTCAAATTATCATTCACCGAGAAGTTACTCACCTCGTTGGAGAAAGATTGCTGACGGTAAATCTTTTTGTGAATAGTAAACGCCGGATGCCCCGCATAAGCAGAAAAGACTTTCGCCGCCCGCCCTGTAGGAGCCAACAGAATTGACTTCTGTTGTAACTTATCCAATGTCCGTACCAATGCTCCAACCAGTGACGTTTTTCCCGTACCAGCGTATCCGCGCAGCACAAAAACCGCATCGTTACGGGGAGATAGCAAGAAGGTAGCCAATGATTTTAGTACTATTTCTTGCTCAAAAGTTGGTTCATAAGGAAAATTTTCCTTAATTTGCGTTTCTAAATAGTTATTTATCATTTTTGTAATAGAAAAAAGTTACAGGAACTATCGCCATTAGAATTATTTATTTTATTTTTGCGGTACGAATATAACAACTAAAAAACATATTTATCATGAAAACAGTATTTAATGTCATTTTAGGCTTGTGTGCAGTGGTACTGATCTACATCTGCTATACCAGCATTATGGGTCCTATTAATTTCGAAAAGGCAAGAAAGCACAGAGAGAAGGCAGTTATTGCCCGCTTAATGGACATCCGTAAAGCACAGCAGGAGTACCGTAACTTGAACCACCAACAGTACACGGCAAGTTTCGACACTTTGATCAACTTTGTTAAAAACCAGAAGTTGCCTTTCATCTACAAAGAAGGTGAATTGAATGATAAGCAGTTGGAAGACGGTATGACAGAAAAGAAAGCTATTGCTATCATCAACAAAGCAAAGAAAACAGGAAAATACGATGAAGTAAAGAAAGCCGGTCTGGAAAACTTCAAACGTGATACTTTGTGGGTTGCCGTACTGGATACAGTATTCCCTAAAGGTTTCAATCCTGACTCTATGAGATATGTTCCTTACGGCGGTGGTGCACAGTTCGAAATGGCTATCAGAAATGATACAGCTAAATCCGGTGCTCCTTTCTGTCTGCTCGAAGTTAAGACTCCGTACGAAACTTACCTGAACGGTCTGGACAAGCAAGAAATTGCTAACATGAAGGATGTACAAACCAAATTGGGTAAATACTGCGGTCTGATGATCGGTAGCTTGGAAACTGCTAACAATAACGCAGGTAACTGGGAATAATTCCTATCCTGAACTCTGTATGATAGAAACGATTGACTTTAGTAAATCGGAACAATATACGTTATCCATCCGCCTCAGTGCGGATGGATTTTCTTTTTCTGTATTCAACCCTCTCAATGAGGGTGAACTCTTTTTCTTTGACCGTAAAGTTGAAGAATCACTCTCACTCACAGCCAACCTGAAGCAGACTTTCCGCGAAGTAGAATGGTTAAAACATCCTTACCGCCGGGTAAATATACTCATGGCAAGTAAACGCTTTACCCTTGTACCGTTGGAATTTTTCGAGGACGAACAAACGGAAATACTCTTTTACCATAACCACCCCAAACGGGAGAATGAAGTTATACAATACAACATTCTGCGGAAAAATAATACCGTAGTACTGTTCAGCATGGACAAAAGTGCCCGTTCGTTTCTTTGCGAACAATATCCTGATGTGAGGTTTTATTCACAGGCAAGTTCATTCATTGAACACTTCTCCAGTAAAAGCCGTTTGGGAAACAGTCGGAAAATGTATGTGCACCTACGGAAAGATGCTGCCGAACTATATTGCTACGACCGCAATCACCTGCTCCTTGCCAACTCTTTTGAGTGCAAACAGACAGCAGACCGTATCTATTACCTATTATATATATGGAAACAGCTTGGTTTCGAACAAGAACGCGACGAACTACATCTTACCGGTGAGTTGTTCGACAAAGAAACTTTGCTCAGTGAACTACGAAAATTCATCCGGCAGGTATTCGTCATGAACCCTGCCACTAACCTCGACCTACAAGCCATAACCCTATGCGAGTAATCAGCGGAATATATAAAAGAAGAAGATTTGACGTACCTCGTACCTTCAAGGCACGTCCCACAACAGATTTTGCCAAAGAGAATCTGTTTAATGTACTTGCCAACTATCTGGATTTTGAAGATGGTGTATCTGCCCTCGACCTCTTTGCAGGCACAGGCAGCATCAGTATAGAACTGGTATCACGCGGTTGCGATCGTGTAATCAGCGTTGAAAAAGACCGGGATCACCACGCTTTCATTTGCAAAATCATGCAGGAAGTGAAGGATGATACTTGTATCCCCATCCGTGGCGATGTATTCAAGTTCATCAAAGGGGGACGCGAACAGTTCGATTTCATTTTTGCCGATCCTCCGTATGAATTACAAGGACTGGAAACCCTTCCCAATCTTATCTTTGAAAATAATCTGCTGAAAGAAGGAGGCTTGTTTGTATTGGAACACGGCAAGAAAGACAACTTTGAGAATCATCCGAACTTTGTGGAACGGCGGGTATATGGAAGTGTAAACTTCTCATTCTTCAAACAGCAAGCTTCAGATTTATAGCAGTGGTGCCATCAAGCGCACCACACTCTCGGCAGCTTTCCGCCACCAGGGACGCTTCACCCAGTTTTTAAGGAAGACTTGTACACAGTCGCGCTGATCCAGAAGAAAGATCTCCCGCATTTGCAATGCCGTTTCTGTATCATAAATAAAGGCATTCACCTCGAAATTATGCTCAAAGCTACGGAAGTCCACATTGGTAGAGCCAACAGTGGAAAGCTCATCATCCGATACCATCAGCTTGGAATGCAAAAAGCCTTTTTTATAGAAATAGACTTTTACACCCGCCTGCAATACATCCGCCAAATATGAACAGGAGCCTAAATGCGTCAGACGGTTATCCGCACGCAGAGGCAACATCAGGCGCACATCCATTCCTGCCAATGCTGCAGTTTGCATAGCGGCCAAAATCTGTTCCGTAGGCAGAAAATAAGGAGTCTGTATATAGAAGTACTTCTTTGCACCGGAAATTGCCATACTCAATCCTTGCATAATCTCTTTCCAGGGACCGATGGGATCACTCGTCACAATCTGCACCAAAGAAGTGCCGGTCGCTTCCATCTTTGGGAAGTAACGGGAAGCACTGATCAAAGTACGGTCAACAAAATACCAGTCGAGCAGGAAAGCAGTCTGCAGACCATGCACCGCTTTACCTTCCAGTAAAAGATGGGTATCGCGCCAAATGCCCCATGAGAAACCACGCATATATCGTTCTGCCAAATTCATTCCACCTACAAATCCCACACGCCCGTCAATCACCACAATCTTACGGTGATTACGGTAGTTCACCTTGCTGGTGAATAGAGGGAAACGTACTTTCAGGAAGCTACGCACTTCAATACCTGCCGAGAGCATTTCATCATAGAAGCGGTTGGGCACATGCCAACACCCTACATCGTCATAGATAAGACGCACTTCAACGCCTGCCCGCGCTTTCTCTACCAATACATCGCGTACCATACGCCCGATAGCATCATCTTCAAAGATATAAAATTCAATATGAATATGTTGCCGGGCATTCTGCAGTTCCCTCAACAAGGATTGCAGCATGGAGCCGCCATTGGTATAGATTTCGATACGGTTACCGTCGAAAGGGAATGCCTGGGTCGTGTTGCGGAACAGGGAAATAAGCCGACTGTAAGCCATTGGCAAAGTAGTGGCATCCTGCGCCAGATATTCCACCATCGGTTTATTCAGCAGGCGGTTATAAATCTTCTGCCCTATGATGCGCTCCCGCCTGCGGCTTCGTCCGAAAAAGAAATAGAAGACTAACCCCACAACAGGCAGGAACATCAATACCAGTATCCATGCAAGCGTCTTCACCGGATTACGATTGTCGAGGATAATGACAACAATTGTTCCGATGATAGCGCCAAAGTAAATAATATCAAAGGCGACGGTAGCTACTTGGTTGAGTATATAGTTCCAGTCAATCACAAAAGCAAATATAGAGAAAATAAAAGAATTCCTGTTTATTTAAAAGGAAAATCAAAAAAAGTCCCCTTCCATTTCTTCAACAGAGTAGCAAATGGAAGGGGAAACTTATAACAAAAACTGGTTAGGAAACTTTAGAAACGGCGTCCGCCGCCAAAACCGCCGGGACGACCACCAGGTCCGCCGGGGCCTCCATGACCACCGAATCCACCTCTACCCTGCATCTTTTCACGGGCAGCCTTGCTACCGAAGATATTCAGACGATAGATGAAGTGTACCATGCAATAACTGTTGATACCGTTATATTCGGAAACCGAACGGCCATCTGCTGTCAATGAACGGCTGATGTTACTTTGCTGTTTCAAAATGTCATAGAGTTCAAGGCTGACAGTAGCCGCACCTTTCAGGAAGGTTTGCGAAAGCTGTGCATTCCAGATCAATTCATTACGGTTCATACTTGCATCCGTATAACCACGACGGCTCTGATTAGCAATATTGGTAGTGAAAGTCATGTTCCAAGGAGCCATCAACTGAGTATTGGCACCATAAGAGAATGTGTAAGGTTCCTGATTATTCTCCGGACGCAGTTTGCTACGCTCAGCAGTATAAGAAATAGAACCATTCAAGCCGAATTCAAACCAATCGTTACGGTAAGCACCATTCAAACGCTCACTCAACGTCAACCCTGTTGTCTTATTCTTATCATCCACTTTGGTATCCTGATTATATAAGAACGCCACATTATTCTGGTAATTGACATTGGTGAATGAGTTGATAGTGTACTTCTTATTCTTCAATGCCGTATTGAAACCAAACATACCGAAAGCACTCCAGTTACCATTGATATTCTTCGGTGTAGTAGTACGCGCACCGGTCTGATCATCGTATTCGGTACTGTTACTGATGCTGTTCTGCGTAGCCGAGAAGCTGGCATGAGTCATGATACCCCGTTGGAGTTCTGCATTATACGTATTGTAGAACAAACGCATAGAGTGCGTGAACGAAGGTTTCAAGCCCGGATTACCAACACGGATATTCAGCGGATTAGAGTTGTCCACAATCGGCAACAAGTTCTCCATGCTGGGCTGACCAGTACGTCCGCGATAGTTGAAGCGCAACTGGCTCACTTTCGAGAAACGGTAACGAAAATCTATATTCGGAGCAAAGTTGAATACCGAACGCGTCGTATCAATCATATAGTCGCCTTTCTTATAAGACAGTTTGGAGTTCTGCGGTTGGAAAGAAACACCGGTACTCAACTGGTACTTCTCACGGATGAAACGCAAGGATACAGAAGCATCGTGGTTGTAGTATCTGTACTCGGCATACTTACCTAAACTATCTACCGCATGATTCTGATACCCCACTGGCAACGGGTCGCCAATTCCCCACTCCGGATTGATCTTGTATAAGTCGAAAGTCGTCTTGTCACTCTCACTGTACTTATACTGGAACTGATAACTGAATTGCAGGAAAGTGGCCCGCGCAATCGGTTCGCTATACGTGATCTGTGCACTATAACTATAGTCATTCGTCGGCGTAGTGATATACTGGTTACGGATCAACGTAGAGTCCGGGTTCGTAGGAATCTGGTAATAACGTGTCATCGACTCCGTATACTGGTTATTGTCATTATCTCCATAACCGAAGCGTCCGCGGAATGTAACATTACGTCCCTTATCATTCAGTTTGCGGTTGATCTGCAAAGTAGCATCCGTTGAAACGGTCTTGCTATCGGAAAGCGACCCCGTGTTTGTAGCATTCACACGAATATCCTTCAACGGGTCCTCATTATTTATCACATCAAAATCAAGATAGTCATTCGGGTTAGTAACCAGATTGTAAGGATCTGCATTGAAGGTCCCCGACAAGGAACTGGAAGAATTATCCGTCTTTCCATAAGAGAAGTTCGGACGGAAGATGATATTCGTCATTGAATCCGGCTTCCACTCCAAACGGAAATCAGCATTAAATGTCGAATTCTTGTTCCTGTTGAGAGAGTTTGAATTGGAATATGAATTGCCATTCTGTAAGAAACGCTCGGATGAATTGACATTGGCAATGTCAGCATCATTGTAGTTGTAACGGGCACTACCGCCTAACTCCAATTTGGCAGTTTCGGTAGCAAAGTTAAGTCCCAGTTCCTTAGGAGCATTCAAACCATTGTTACGACGCCAACGCGGCCCACCGCCACCACCGGAAAAGCCCTGATTATTCACATTGTTGGCAGAGGCAATAAAAGAAACTTGTGTCTTATCTACAAAACGGTTCAACATCAAACGTCCCGCATAGCGATCTTCAGTACCTACGGCAGCATCGGCATTACCGAACCAACCCTGATTCATACCTTTCTTTACAGTCAGGTCGAGCACGGTTTCTTCTTCACCGTCATCAATACCTGTGATACGTGCCAGGTCCGATTTCTTATCATAAGTCTTCAACCGGTCAATCATGTCCACAGGCAAGTTCTTCAAACCCGTCTTCACGTCTCCGCCGAAGAATTCCTTTCCGTCTACCATAATCTTCTTCAAATCCTTACCGTTGATTTTCACGTTACCATCGTCATCAATCTCGGCACCGGGAAGTTTCTTCACCAATTCTTCCAGCATAGCACCTTCGGGTGTACGATAAGCTGATGAATTATACATTAATGTATCTTCGCTGACAGTGACTTGTGGAGCTTCTGCAGTAACCACTGCTTCTGCCAGCATCACGGCATCTGTCTTCAGAGCCAGCGTACCTACATTTTTATTGGGAGTTTGAGCCGACAGTTGCAAAGGAAGCATTGTCGGTTGGAAGCCGATATAGGAAACTTTCAAGACATACTTCCCAGCCTTTACTTTGGGCAGGGTAAAATATCCCTGTGCTGTAGTGGCGATACCCGCCGCAAATGCACTGTCCGGTAACGAAAGTAACTGTACTGTGGCTTGTACTGCGGGTTCTTTCGTGTCATCCTCGATGACACGCCCCGCTACGGTAATGTTCTTAGTCTGTGAGAAAGCGGAAAGTGCGGTTGTCAGCAATAACACTGTTCCGATGATTACTTTTTTCATGCGCCTGTTTTTTATGAAACAAAATGTCTGTTTTTATACTGTTTCATTTGACAAGCTTTCAATGGAAAAGTTTAATGAGGATTAAATAAAATATTCTAATTATCGACGATCCCGCTTAAATAGCCTATCAACCGTCGCTTTTTTTATACCAAATTCCAAGCAAAGAACATTCAGTATGAGGAAGATCAAAAAGGAAGAAGTATCCACACTCACGATGTCACCCTTCCATACCCGGTAGAGCATACCGCCAAAGATGAATAGCACCGTCAGGAATATAGCATTACGGGTAGCCTGATTGCGTATTTGTTCCGTTTCTTTGCTTTCATTCTTTGTAAAAGCGAACAGAATCATCAGCGCACCGATCATCATCAACAACTTGGAGCATTCCTTATAAAACAGAAGGTTACCATCCGTCATTTTCCCTATCATCAACATCAGAAAGGGGAGAAACAATGCCAATGCTATCACAAAATATCCTAACAGGCGGCAATATACCGGTAATAATGCTTTCATTTTTTATAAATTATAAGTTATGAAGTCTAAAATATCTATCCGAGTGATGTAAGTTTTATGATTTGCAAAGATACTTCTTTCGCAGAGAAATCCTATCTTTAAAGAAGATAAGCTGCATCTCAGCATAACTTTTTCATGCCGGTATGGAAGTTCTGCACTCGATTTGCATTATCTTTGCAGAGCAAAAAAAGACAAATACATCATGAGTAAACAAGAAGTAATCCTCTGCGAAGAACTGGAAAGCAGCTTAACAACTGCCATTGGGAACTGCCCCCATGACAAGCTCTTTATCCTGACTGACGAGCATACGCACCGCCTTTGCTTGCCACAACTCAGCAACATTCCGGCATTGAAAGAAGCAACGGAAATCATTATCGGTGCCGAAGATGTACACAAGAACCTCGAAACCCTGGCTTCCGTCTGGCAAGCCCTGAGTGAAAAGGGAGCTACGCGCCATTCATTGCTTATCAATCTGGGAGGTGGCATGGTGACCGACTTGGGTGGCTTCGCCGCCTCTACATTTAAGCGGGGCATTGCTTATATCAATATCCCTACTACCCTGCTGGCTATGGTAGATGCTTCCGTAGGAGGCAAGACAGGCATCAACTTCAACGGACTGAAGAATGAAATCGGCGTCTTCGCCCCTGCTGCCAGCGTACTCCTTGAAACAGAATTCCTGCGCAGCCTCGACGCCCATAACTTCTTCTCCGGCTATGCCGAAATGTTGAAGCACGGACTGATCAGTACTCCGGAACACCTGGCAGAATTATTGGCTTTTGATACGGACAAGATAGATTACGCAGCCCTGAAGTCAATGGTAGGTCGCTCCGTACAAGTAAAAGAAGACATCGTGGAGCAAGATCCGCTGGAACATGGCATCCGCAAAGCCCTGAACCTGGGACATACCGTAGGACATGCTTTCGAAAGCCTTGCCCTTGCCGAAGGACACCCTGTACTGCATGGCTATGCCGTTGCCTGGGGAATTGTTTGCGAACTATACCTTTCTTATATAAAAGTAGGTTTTCCGAAAGACAAAATGCGCCAGACCATTCAGTTTGTGAAAGAGAACTACGGTGGTTTTGCCTTTAACTGTAAGCAGTACGACCAGCTTTATGAACTGATGAAGCACGATAAGAAGAATACCGCCGGTGTCATAAACTTTACGTTATTGAAAGAGGTCGGAGACATTTGTCTGAACCAAACGGCTGATAAAGATACGATATTCGAAATGTTCGATTTCTATAGAGAGTGCATGGGGATATAACGCCTTCTACCATATCCCCTCCTCTTGCGGGAATACATTTTGCAGTTCCAACATTAAGATGCCGGCTTTTGCCAGTTAATTGGCAACGCTGTGCCAGCACGGTGGCAAGACTCAGGCTACATACGAAACTTGAATTATATAGTACCCTCCCACACAATACTCTCCTACAAGCCAACCGGGAAATAGGCCGGCATTTGCAATTCATTACACAACTGGCAAGCAACGTAGGTTTTCTGAAACAGCTGGAAGGCATCTTATGTTACCATCTTCAAAACGTAGAAGGATTATTGAAGAAGTTGAAAGAAGAATCGATAACTGCTCTGTAGAATGATAATAGGACGAGGAGTAAAATTGGAATTTTACTCCTCGTCCTATTATCTGCATATAATCTATAATTAAAATTTTCGAAAAAGCCTGTTTACTACAAAGCGATTGCACTACCAATGCTAAAACACAGCAGCAATTTTCTTTATATTATTCAATTTCTCAAGGAGAGAACTATTCCTACGCGCCACTTGCATATTATAATCAGTTTGCATTCTTACAAGTAAATCAGCATTGATACCTAGAGCAGCCTCCAAAAGCAAGGCAAATTCTGTAGTAATCGGGCGTTTTGCATTAAGCACCTCATTCAAGGCTGAATAAGACAAACTAAACTTTTTTGCAAAGTCTTTTTGTTTTATGTCTCTGCATTCTAATTCTTCCTTTACCAATTCACCTGGATGATAAGGTCGGAATGATTGTAAATTGTTAGCTGTTATACTCATAGTTTCTACTTATAATGTATGCATCCGCTTTTTGATAATACAAAAGTAATAAAGAGATTCGCAATCTCAGCGAGTTATTTCTCTTTAAAAACAATATTATAGAAGCAGAAAATTACAAGTTACGAGCAAATGACAGGTTACAGCACTACTTATACTAATTCTAAAATAGAGCAAACTTTATACCATAACAAATTAAGAATAAGAAAGATGTATTATTCAGTCAGATTATAGTGACATAAAAATAAATAGAAATGTTTGCTATTTAAAAATAAAGCACTACTTTTGCATCCGCAATTCGGGATGTAGCTCAGCCCGGTAGAGTACGCGTCTGGGGGAATCAACCGACTTATTTTCAATAATTTAGACTTAAAAGCAGATATACAGAGAGTTAAGTAATTTCGTTTATTCATTTCTCTCCACATGTCTACAACTTTCCTAAAACATTCGTTACAATTTAATACAAACAAGTACAAACTCACATCTAAAGGTCTCATAGTTTTATTAGTTTTAATGCACTATAAAGATCAGACATACTTCTGCTTTAAACAACAAAAAACTCCTAAGACACATCCATATAATATCTATATCATGTAAGCATTCCCTATCACTTATCCCCATCTTTCACCAATACACGATTTTATTCCTTCTCTCATAAAGAGAATCACAAAAACAAAAATTCCATTCAACAGACTACTCATTAAATGGCACCCTAGACATACATAGAAAAGTGCAACTACTCTCTTATTTTAGTTCCATCATATAAAGATTCGTCATATAAAGACAGATCAGGCTTAGAAAAATAGGGATTAGAGGGTCTTTCTCTAAATGCTTTTCTTCCTTCAGGTCCTATTGCTGCTATATCTTCCATTGTAGTTTTGCGACCTGTATAATAATCTTCTATTTCAAACCAGTCATCAGCAGCCATATAACCACAAGCATGTTTTTCTCTTTTTCCATAGTCATCTTATTTTTAGTCAAGCTCTGAATGCATTATTTACTTTTTTACAAAATTCAGCTTTTCCTCATTTTCTCTATATTGTCAACTAAATCATCACACATAATCTTTGTTCCCTGCTTCTTTTCCTCTTCTGTAGGATAGTGAACGATACTTACTATACCTGGATCACTCCATCGGGGATGAACAAAGAGCCCTCTATATTTATTTCTAAATTCTTCAACAATTTTCAGCAATTCCACATCCAGTATTCTACATACTTCTTCAACAATATCATAAGGCATTTGATATATATAAAAAGCCTCTGCAATTCCACCTGCAATACAAGCTAATGTATCACTATCGCCACCTAACGAAACAGCCAGTCTTATAGCATCCTCATAACTATCGCTCTCTAAAAAAGCAATAATTGCTTCAGGTACTGTTCCTTGACAGCTTTCATCAAACTTATAGTAAGGACGAATATCATCGCAACTACGATTCAGATCATATCCAAAGAGTGCTTCTATAAACTCCTTTATAAATTCTTTAGTTTTTCCGTTTCTAGCTAAAAAAATGGCCGTTGCCGTAGCTTGTGCTCCTTTTATACCTTCTGGATGATCATGAGTAACAATAGCTGTGTTTCTTGCAACTTTCAAAGTTTCTTCTAAAGAGTCAAAGCACCAACCTACCGGACTAACACGCATAGCAGCCCCATTTCCCCAACTATTATAAGCCTTCGGTTCGATCTCAGACAACCATCTTCCAAAACGACCTCCATATCCTCCCATAGGAGAAGGATATTTTCTCCCATAATACTGCATTATTTTCACCAAATTGCCACCATGAAGCAACCAGTCGGCAACAGCAATAGTCATTATAGAGTCATCCGTATAAGTTGACCCTTTACCAAACAAAGGAAATTTCTTTGTTTTTATATTATCAAACTCATATATAGAGCCAATAATATCTCCTGCAATAGCACCTATCATATATGTTCTAATATAGTTAATACTATACTTAATAATTCAATTTCAAAAAGTAAGGTTTCATCGGAAGATTCTCTATCCAAAAATCCACTCGATATTTCACTCCAATATAAGCTTTCCAGCCAATATAAGGATGAAGCTGTACCATTTCTCCAGGTTGAAATTTGTTAAATCTAAGATAAGAATAGTCTGCCTTCACAATTTCATCAGTCTTCAAATCAACTACTTTATAAGTTAATTTCAAAGTTAATTCTCGAGCATCACCAATTGTATGATTAGCTACATTTTTTAATTTAAAAATCCAATCATCATGATATTTATCATAAGTTATTTTCAAAACTTGTAAACCATGTTCAGAGTACAATCTATCTTTAACACTATCATTAGCAATTAAAATAGTATCATTATAATCTAAAACGTTAGACTGTCTATTGACATCCCCGGGCAATTTTACAGAAAAAAGGTCCAAGATGATCGCTACCACCATTATCAACAATATTATTCCTCCCCAAAGAGGTGCTTTTATTCCTTTTTTACTGATATTTTCCATATTAGCTTTAATTTATAATTAAAAGATCTATCTTATGTCAAGGATTTAGCTTTTTGTCGTTTTCTCTCGGCAATTCTCTCATCAGCCTCACGCTGAATACGTTCGTATTCCAACTCTTCAAGTGTTTTTTCATTTTTCTTCATCAATTTTTCTTCATCGCTAGGCCATGCAGGTTTTTCTATTTCTTCTTTTTTAATAGGACCAAGACAATGTACCATAATGGCACCAAGTATAGGTGAGAAGAATAGTGAAAACAAAAACCAGACATCCCCATCACGATTTAACCTTCGCGCAGTCTTACATACACATGAACTTAGAGATATCCATGTGATCAACATCACAAGAAAATACAAGTATAAAAGTGTCTCCATATATCAACACCTAATTAAAGCTTTACACAAATATTCACGCTCATTCTACAGTTGCCTCACTAAGTGTAAATTTCGTACTTATATTCGGAAGCTCCAACTGTTCCCAAGCATTTTTATACTGTTCAATATCCTTCTTAAATATATTTATACGACCACCATTAAACTTTCGACTATACTCCACCACCTTATTACTAGGAACAATATAAAAATCAGGCAAGACAAGAGTATCTTCAAATTTGTTATTATATATCACAAACACAACATAATGATCACTCTTAGCCTTCACATTGCCAACTGGAATAGAATCAGAAGCACGAACAGACTTTACATCAATTGAAACATCTGGCTCACCATCCTTTATAATCCAAATATCTACACTCTTCTTATTACCCATTGTCATATAAGCATCTGCACCTAAACGATACAGCATAGACAACACCAAATATTCACTCGCAATCCCCGTGTTATAACCACTCTTTTTAGTCTCCATAATCCTAATATTTGTTCTTATTAATTCCCAACAGACCACATAAATACGCTGTGTATAGCATATTTAACTTTATATAGACACAAATATATTTAATTAAAATAGACTATCCAAATTGTCATTATATAATTTTTTATAAAAGAGGAAAAGAGGCACTCTTTTAGCAGAAAGAACAAATACTATTTCAATAGAGCCAACTCAAAGAATCAAAACCAACAATAATATAACTTTCAAAATCATCGTTTTAACACGCTATATTCCATTTTCAACTACCAAGCTGAGGAATTCTCCATCTAACAAAACAATCCTTCAAAAAACGAATATTTAATAAGTAGACTTCTAAAGGTTCTTAACCATCAATCCACATATTCATTACTTCCAAATGCTAAGGAACAACACTATATATTCTTTTCATGTTTATATACGTATTCTTGATTTCAGTCGTGAATTCATTTATCAACGAAACTTGTGTTCTATCAAAACAAAGATCTGCTATCCTCCGCAATTCCTTTATTATAGCAAACTTCTCAGCACTATTAATATTGCCTTTGGCAAAAGCTTCTTCTACCAAGTCGAACATATTCATTGCAGACATACATTGAGCAACACAGGACTCTTTAAGATGCCTTACACCGTCAAACCTCAATGAACTTTCATCAAATTGCTTATCTATATTCATGTAACACATATACCACTTATTCAGCAATAGTAAACAGAACTTAGAATCAAACAGGATTTCTCCTCTCACCTCTCCGAATATCTTTGTCACTTTCTTTATACGAAATTCATACCTCAATACATTTTGTCCTTCAAAATTCTTTACTCCCTGAATAGACTCTGCATCCTCTTCAGTCTTCAAAGCTGTGACTTTATTATAAAACAATAGCTGCGAATCATATTTATCAAAATAAAGGCTACTTTTCTCTATATTAGAACGATAGTAGGACTCTAGAAACAGCAACCGCTTCATATAAAGCCACGGTTCATTCTTCACACAAAAATTAAATGCAACATCAATTCTAGTCACTTTAGCTTTCTCAATAGACACATTCAAAGCCCTACTTAGACTTTTTATTGTTGCTCCAATTTCCCATAGAGCCAGAGTTCTCGCATAATTATTACCCAAAAACCATTTAGTCAAACTACCTTCTACTATCAAAGTTGTTCCTCTCACCTCCACTCTCATATTCTTTAGATATCCTACCACTCTATTAACAGAGCATTTCTCTATATTTATCCTACAAACAACTTCTTCCATGAAGCAAATTTCATTATCTAAATCATTTTCCAATAATACAAATTTCACTGTATCATACATACTCTATCTCCTATACTCCTTATTATATTCTTATTTTAATAATATTATCTTACTTATTATTATAAGCCATCCTGTTTTTCTAGAAACTCATCAACAGTTTCTATACGATATTTTAAAACCCATTTTTCAATTTCAGAACGTCTAAACCTTAAAACAGACCTTTTGCCCATAGTTGATTTATAAAAAGGCATTTCCTTATTCGAAGTTTTCTTATAAATAGTATACTTCGACAGTCCTGTTATTTCACACACTTCATCAATTCCAATAATTTCAGAATCAGAACTTTTCCTTTCACTAAAACATGAATTCAAGGCTTCACTAATTAGCTCCTTCAATTCAGTAACGGTTAAGCTATTTACTTTTTGTTCCTTTGCCATCTTTTTTTTAATTATGCTGCAAAATAAAGGAGTAGAAGGAATATCTCCAAATTACAAATGCGACATAAACAGCAAAAAAAATCGACATATACATACTGAATATCAGACATATATATCGACTTAAAAGAATCGCAAAACGATGTTTAGGTGTTCATCGCAAGAACTTCCACTAATTCATTCCTACCATCATCATATGAAGTCGCTCGATTATGAGAAGCCAATTTCAGGTCTTTACCTTCACAATCACAAAAGTACTGATTCACTAAAGTAGCTGAGAAGCCACTTGTTAAGACTTCAATAACCACACGTAAATAAGCCTTAGCACCATTTCTATTTGTATTAATCCTAATTTTCTCTGTAACATCCAATCCACAAGCCCTGAATATCTTCTGAAAATCTCGGCTCCCATTCTCTGATGGACAAATCCACTCTTTATTACATAAATAAGTATAAACAGCATCCAATTGCTTATCCGAATAAGTACTATACATCTTTTTGTTTTGTATTCGTTGCTGACTAGCTTTTAGTAATTGTAAATAAGTAAGTAGATTAGCATTCTCCAACTGTAAATAATCATTCAACAAATGCCCAGTATAATTCCAATCTTGTTGAATTCTAATTTCCATTGAAGAGCCCTTTTCAAAACCTATTTTTTCAATCATCCTACGAACGTCATCCAAAGTAACGCCTAATTTACATAAGGTATAATATCCTTGCTTCCATGCTTCTATTTCATCCTCCTCTGTTATTACTCCATAGCGTTCGTAACGATTATTTATTAATTCTTCTACATACTGAATCTCTCTATCCAATAAATTTCTACAATATGATATATGATCTGCAATATAACGTTCCATCTCTGCAATATCAATGCAACTTTTAGTTGTTGCCAATTTTGCCAAATAATTCTCAAACATCTTCTTTTTCATATACTAACTGCATTTTTATATAATGAACTTATAGTCATTCTCTCAACCTCTGTATCACCGAAACTATCTAAATAAGTATTAGTTGTTGCTAACTCTTTATGCCCCATCACTTGACTTATCATTTCGCGAGAAACTCCATTTGACTGTAACGTCATTGCCATAGAATGTCTACTAACATAGCTAGTCAATTTTTCTGTAAAGCCCAACTCCTCACCAATTTTTTTTAATCGTTCATTATAGCGAGCCAATCTTCGCCTCAAGTGATCATATAATTTTTCACCATCATAATCTTTAGAGACTAAAGGAAGAAGATAATTTCCTATAAGAACAGTGTTCTCCCTAAACCACAAAAGCATTCTTTTCAGTTTGTCAGTCACAGGAATTCTAATAAATCTAGTGTTCTTACTATGCTCAGTTTTATGACGCTTATACACTATATATTCTTTTCCACCTTCCATCATAAGATTCTCTTTCTTCAAGTTAGCCATATCAATAAAACTCATTCCATAACAAAAATATGAGAACAAGAACAAGCGCCTTGCAACTTCTCTAGGCTTATTCTCAAACTTCGTATTCATCACTCTTAACAAATATTCCTGTGGCAAATATCGTTTACGAGTTTCTTCTTCCAAAGCAGAAATACAAAAGCCACCTTTCCCAAAAGGATAAAAAGTAGAAGAACACTCTTTTGCCACAATGGCACGGTTCAAAATTGCTCTTAAGGTCTTCATATCATGCTTACGAGTATTGCCAGACCATCCTCTCTTCTCCATAAATTGATTATAGGCAGTTACATATTTGATATCTATCTCTTGCATATAGCGCGCAGACAGTTTTTTATCAAATAATTTCATGTTGCAGATAACCTTTTCCCACACTTTAGCATTTCCAATATGCCCAGTATCTTTCATATCCTTGATACATAATAAAGCAAATTCTAGGAATTTCCCCTGCTTACTCTTATACAGAAAGGCATCTTCAAATTGATTCAATGTCCAATCTACTTTATCATACTCAAAATCCCGCTCAACCTTCTGAGCACGTGCTAATAGTTGGATAATCCTCGCATTATACTCTTTGTAGTTAGGACAAACGCGTTTATCACATTTAAAACGTTCATTTACATCATCCCATTCTTCCTTTTTAGCATAGAGCTGTAGTGATATGTACTTCGCCTTCATATTCTTTATGATTCTTAATGAAACCGAATAAGTGCCATCTTTTCTCTTATTAGCAGAATGTAGCAAAACTTTAAATGTTGCCATAAGCATTTTATTTTTTAATTAATAATTATTTTATGTGTCACAAAAGTAGATAAGCAGAATTTGAATAAGCCCAAAGAGAGTCATAAAAAAACGAACTATTTAACGTCTGTTTAGAAGAAATATATACCACTTTCGAAGCACATCTTCCCTAAAACATTTCTAAAACATTTCTAAAACATTAAAAACTACTCAATACAAATAAAGGATAATGCAATCACTACACAAATAGAAGATATACCACTGGCTATCTGCATATTAACGCAAACAAGAGAATTAAAATCACTTTTTATACAAAAAAACAAGCTAAAAAATTTGCACTTTCCCTGTAAATACGTACTTTTGCACCCGCAATTAAAACAATTCGGGATGTAGCTCAGCCCGGTAGAGTACGCGTCTGGGGGGCGTGTGGTCGCAAGTTCGAATCTTGTCATCCCGACTACCGATAAAGCATTGATAATCGTAAGATTATCGATGCTTTTTGCTTTTTTACGAGTTTCCACCTAATGGTGGTTGACGCAAAAAGTTCTCGTACACATTCACTTTTAGACACACAAAAAGAGGTCTCCACGATGGAAGACCTCTGAAAAAACTCCAAAAAGTGGTGTCAAACAACAAATCAGAGTGTTACCGATAATAATTCTTTCGCAAATGAATGAAGTCCGCTGCAAATGCGTTCCGCCTGCGCTCTACGAGGTATAGAACGACGATTCAAGTAATTGGAAAGCTGCTTTTGATTGATACCTGTAATCTTCTCCATACCAGCTAAAGAAAGGAACTTTGAATAATATTCCAAGAAACTCGCTACGTCCAACTTAAATTCAATTTCGTACTCGCTTTTGATTTGTTCCGGCCATTGTTCTACAGGTAAATTCTTCTTAATCAATCTAATTGCCTCATGAATATCATCCTTTACAGCCTGTATGCTGTCACCCGCGCCATAGATACCGTCACAATTATCCGAATATCCGTCGTAAAAATCCTTGCTTTTCTCAATCACTACAATAATTTTTTCCATAATCCTACCCTTTCTTTTTTAGAAAGTACGGGAATCAAAGCCCATACTTCTTGATTAATTTATTAACCAACCCCTTACCCATTTCTTTAGCCCCATGATAAGGAACAGGCTCCGTTAATTCACCTTTTTCATTCTTATAAAAGTAATGGCTTCCTTCCGCATGGTCGAACTTCCATCCCTTCTTAATGAACATCCGGTGTAATTCTGTACTTTTCATTATCTTATGATTTGTTGCTTGACTTCACAAAGATAGCAAAACTACCACTATCCACAAGCGAACAATAGCAATATTACCATTATTTAACCCCTCCGGTAGAGTTTCCAGATGCTCAAGCATTTGCTCTTTCATAGCATAAATGGTTGGTATATCGTGAGGATTCAAAGGATAAAGACCGACTAGCCATACCTGCAAATATACCAGCAGTAAAAATAAATCAAATTATCAGACTATCCTTTTTCGTTTTTACGGACTAATACCTATATTTGCATAAAAACACATTTAATATACTTATGAAGAAACTTATTGCTTACATTGCCCTTAGTTTTGCGGCAATAACCAGCTATGCAACCACTCCCCTCTGGATGCGTGACGTACAGATCTCACCCGACGGGACAGAAATCGCATTTTGTTATAAGGGAGACATCTACAAAGTGCCTGCCAAGGGCGGAACAGCTACACAACTCACTACGCAAGACTCTTACGAATGTACTCCGATATGGTCACCGGATGGCAAACAAATAGCCTTTGCCAGTGATAGAAACGGAAATTTCGATATCTTCATCATGTCGGCAAATGGCGGAACAGCCCAGCGACTGACTACTCATTCAGCTACTGAACTACCCTCCGCTTTTACCCCGGACGGCAAATATATTTTATTCTCAGCATCTATTCAGGACCCGGCAAGCAGTGCCCTCTTTCCTTCAGCCGCCATGACTGAACTCTACAAAGTTCCTTCAGTCGGCGGACGCACTGAACAAGTACTGGGCACTCCTGCCGAAGCGGTATGTTTTGATAAGTCCGGCAACCGTTTTTTCTATCAGGACCGCAAGGGAGGTGAAAACGAATGGAGAAAGCATCATACTTCTTCCATCACCCGCGATGTATGGATGTATGATGCCAAAACAGGTTCACACACTAACCTTACCCAGCATGCAGGCGAAGACCGCAATCCGATAGTATCACCGGGCGGACAAACCGTCTACTTCCTGAGCGAACGTAATGGCGGCTCATTCAACGTATATTCTTTCCCGGTTTCGCAACCCCAATCGATAAAAACAATTACCAGCTTTAAAACCCATCCCGTGCGTTTCCTCTCAATGAGTAACAACGGCACCTTGTGCTATGGATACGATGGTGAGATTTATACTCAGCAGGAAGGCTCGAATCCCCGGAAGATAAATGTAGAAATCATTCGTGACGACCAGCCACAAATAGCTTATCTGAAATATCCGGATAGAGCAACCTCCGCTACAGTTTCACCAGACGGCAAGCAAATTGCTTTCACTGTGCGCGGTGAAGTATTCGTAACATCGACAGACTATAACACCACCAAACAGATTACACATACAGCAGCAGAGGAAGATGGTCTCTCGTTTGCCCCGGACAACCGGACGCTGGCCTATGCCAGTGAACGTAGTGGTAACTGGCAAATTTATCTGGCTAAAATAGTTCGGGAAGAAGATCCGAATTTTCCGAATGCAACTTTAATAAAGGAAGAGGTATTATTGCCTTCTACCACCGTAGAACGTTCGCACCCGCAATTCTCACCCGATGGTAAGGAACTGGCCTTCATTGAAGACCGCAACCGCCTGATGGTACTCAACCTGGAAACCAAGAAAGTACGCCGGATCACCGACGGTTCTACCTGGTACAGCACAGGCGGAGGGTTCGACTATGCATGGTCTCCGGACAGCAAGTGGTTCACACTGGAATTTATCGGAAACAAGCACGATCCATATTCGGATATAGGTCTGGTCAGTGCACAAGGCAATGGCGAGATCATCAACCTAACCAATAGCGGATACAGCAGCGGTTCACCCAGTTTTGCGCTCGATGGCAATGCCATTCTTTTCACTACCGAACGCTACGGTATGCGTGCACATGCTTCATGGGGTTCGCTGGACGATGCTATGTTAGTATTCCTGAATCAGGATGCATACGATAAATTCAGCCTGAGCAAAGAAGACTACGAACTATATAAAGAAGCAAACTCCGACCGGCAAAAGGTTGCTGCAAAAGACAGTAGCAAGGTAAAGGATATCGTGGTGGAATTGAAAAACATAGAAGACCGCATCGTACGCCTGACACCAAACTCATCTAATATGGGAAGTACCCTCATCTCCAAAGACGGAAAAACCCTCTATTATCTGGCCAGTACCGAAAGCGGTCGTAACTTATGGAAGATGGATTTGAACAAGAAAGAGACCAAGTTGCTCCATAAAGTAGATGCCGGCTGGACCTCCCTGGAAATGGATAAAGAAGGGAAGACTCTCTTCATTCTGAACGGTAAGAATATGCAGAAGATGAACATGGCTTCCAATGACCTGAAGCCCATTAAATATCTTGCCCAAGTGAAACTGGATCTGGCCGCCGAACGCGAATACATGTTCGACCATGTATACAAGCAACAACAGAAACGTTTCTATAATACCAACATGCACGGGGTCAACTGGGACGCCATGACGGCTGCCTATCGCAAGTTCCTGCCACACATCGATAATAACTATGACTTCGCCGAACTATTGAGTGAATGGCTGGGCGAGTTGAATGTCTCCCATACCGGAGGCCGTTTCTATCCGGACGGACAAAGTGAACCAACAGCCAGCCTGGGACTACTTTTTGACTGGAATTACCAAGATAAAGGAATGCTCATTGCTGAAGTGATAGAAAAAGGTCCGTTCGACAAAGCCACTACAAAGGTGAAAGCCGGTGTCGTTATTGAAAAGATCGACGGTAAAGAAATCACTCCCGAAGCTGATTATTATGTGCTTCTCAATGACAAAGTAAAAAAGAAAACACTTGTTTCATTGTATGATCCCAAGACGAAAGAACGCTGGGAAGAGGTAGTAATCCCTATCAGAGACAGCGAACTCAGTACATTACTTTACGAACGTTGGGTTAAGCAACGTGCAGCAGATGTTGAGAAATGGTCGAACGGTAAACTGGGATACGTGCACATCAAATCAATGGGTGATGACAGCTTCCGTTCCATCTACTCGGACATTTTAGGAAAATACAACAACTGTGAAGGTATTGTCATCGACACCCGTTTCAACGGAGGCGGTCGTCTGCATGAAGATATAGAGATACTGTTCAGCGGCAAGAAATACTTCACACAGGTGGTTCGCGGCCGTGAAGCCTGCGATATGCCGAGCCGCCGCTGGAACAAGCCTTCCATCATGCTGACGTGCGAGGCCAACTATTCCAATGCACACGGTACACCATGGGTATACAGCCATCAGAAACTGGGCAAACTGGTAGGTATGCCTGTACCGGGCACTATGACCAGCGTATCATGGGAACGTCTGCAAGATCCGACACTGGTATTCGGCATTCCTGTGATTGGTTACCGCTTGCCCGATGGCAGTTATCTGGAAAATACGCAGTTGGAACCGGATATAAAAGTAGCCAATTCGCCCGAAACAATCGTGAAAGGCGAAGATACACAGTTGAAAGTAGCAGTAGAAGAATTATTGAAAGCACTACAATAGATAGGGATTATTAAGGAGCCAGACTATGAATTTGGCTCCTTTTTTGTACCTTTGCGGCAAAATCAACAAATAATCTAAATTCATGTTTGCTGACCTACTTAATTCCTCCTATTTCGCCCTCTTCCTCATCGTCGCATTGGGCTTCATGCTGGGAAAAATCAAAATTAAAGGATTATCTCTGGACGTTTCCGCAGTTATTTTCATTGCTCTTCTCTTTGGACACTTCGGTGTAGTCATTCCTAAAGAGTTAGGAAACTTCGGATTGGTACTTTTCATCTTTACTATCGGTATTCAGGCCGGTCCCGGTTTCTTCGACTCGTTCCGAAGTAAAGGTAAGACCCTGATCATAATCACTATGTTGATTATTTGCTCGGCTTCCCTTACTGCTGTCGGGCTCAAATACCTTTTCGACATCGATACCCCCAGTGTAGTAGGATTGATAGCCGGTGCACTGACCAGTACACCGGGACTTGCCGTAGCCATCGACAGTACAAATTCTCCATTGGCATCCATTTCCTACGGTATCGCTTATCCGTTTGGAGTTATCGGTGTGATCCTGTTTGTAAAGCTGCTTCCCCGCATTATGCGCATTGATCTGGATAAGGAAGCCCGCCGACTGGAAAAAGAACGTCGAGGACAGTTTCCCGAACTGACTACCTGTATTTATCGTGTAACAAACCCTGCCGTATTCAATCGTAGCCTGATGCAAATCAATGCACGGACCATGACAGGAGCTGTTATTTCACGCCATAAACACGATGATGTCATTTCCATCCCTACAGCTCAGACAGTGTTACACGAAGACGATTACATACAGGCAGTAGGCAGTGAAGAAGCTCTGAACCAACTTTCGGTCTTAGTTGGAGAACGCGAAGAAGGTGAATTACCTTTGGTAGACACACAGGAAATCGAATCCTTATTACTGACCAAAAAGGATATGATTAATAAACAATTGGGGGATTTGAACCTGATGAAAAACTTCGGATGTACGATAACACGTGTCCGCCGAAGCGGCATCGACCTGTCTCCGTCACCGGATTTAACTCTGAAATTCGGCGACAAACTGATGGTGGTAGGAGAAAAAGAAGGACTTAAAGGATTGGCCCGCTTACTGGGAAACAATGCTAAAAAGCTATCTGATACAGACTTCTTCCCTATTGCAATGGGTATTGTTTTAGGAGTACTGTTCGGCAAACTGAATATTACTTTCCCCGGTGGTTTATCTTTCTCTCCAGGATTGACGGGAGGTATTTTGATTGTGGCTCTGTTCTTAAGTGCAATTGGTAAGACAGGACCTATTCTATGGTCTATGTCCGGACCTGCTAACCAATTATTGCGTCAGTTGGGATTGTTGCTTTTCCTTGCCGAAGTCGGCACCTCGGCTGGTACCAATCTTGTAGCAACTTTCCAGGAAAGCGGCTGGCTGCTATTTGGAGTAGGTGCTGCTATTACGCTGGTACCTATGTTAGTAGCTGTGTTTGTTGGGGTGTTTGTCTTCAAAATCAGTATACTCGACTTATTGGGAACCATCACCGGTGGTATGACCAGTACTCCGGGACTTGCAGCGGCAGACTCTATGACTGACAGTAACATTCCGAGTGTAGCTTACGCTACGGTTTATCCTATTGCAATGGTATTCCTTATACTGTTTATCCAGATTATTGCAACTATGGTTTAAGCCAAACAAATATATACTTGATTAAATGATTTCATTTCAGTATAAAAATAACTAATTGGTTATCAGTGATGTTATAATAGTCTAATCTCAGTATAGGACTGAGGTACCCTAAGTATGATATTGAGATACCCTAAGTATACGACTGAAGTACCCTCAATATACGACTATGCCTCGAATATTAATTAATCGTAAGGAATTAGTATTATATCAAGCATTTATATACTAAAACTATAATTCGAGTTGGATGCACAAAAAATAGGTTTCTGCCATTCACTAAGTCAGGACAATATCCAGATCTCGATAGTCATTGACCTCATCTGTATAGGTATAATAGTACAAACTGTTATTGAGATGAGCACCACCATTACCCACATAAGTAATCCAGACTTCAGTCTCCTCGCTTCCAACGATCAAATCAGAACACTCAGTATGGCAATCACTTGGCGTATTCCTAATCCCTTCCGGACGAAAATTATAGACAGCCGTAATCAACGCATCATTCAGTTCGCTCTCGGCTCTCGTAACACCTTTATTTACAACAACATCCCCCCTTCGAATAGGTAGAATAAAACCAAATAAATAAAATCATTATAAAACACCTCACATAACACAAAGCTCACACAAACTAAAAAATATATCAACATTAACTATCTATTGCTTTTATGATAAATAAAGCAAAACCACCCACTACTTTTAGTGGGTACTTGCTATTTTCAACAAAATTCCCCTTAAATTTGCATACGATATAAATACCAACTAAATATGAAAACATTGAAAGTCCAAACCATTATAAGCCTGACAACTTGCTTTTTCCTGATTCTGGCAGTAACAATTTGTAAGGGAAACAAGTTCGGGAGCATTCTCTCCGATGAGGAAAATGCAACAGAAAACTCTACAGGAACTTCCGATATATTACGGCATACGGATGAAGGAGTACAGATAATATCTACCCGAAAAATAACGAAAGATATCAACGGATATGGAGGAAATATCCCTCTTGAGGTCTATATGCAGGATAACCGCATTACAAAAGTTGTGGCATTGGAAAACTCTGAAACCCCCAGTTACTTTGCCAAGGTACGAAACAGTGACCTGCTGCAACAATGGAATAATCTATCACCGGAAGAAGCAATCAATAAAGAAGTAGACGGAATATCCGGAGCTACAGAATCTTCGGTAGCTATTATCCAGTCCATCCACAGGGCAATGGAATATGCAAAGGAACATTCGGCCGACAAGCCTGCAACTGCTTTCAGGTTTGACTGGATACTTTTCCTGGGTTTACTGGCAGGCATTGCACTGTGCACCCTGATCATTGTATATTTCTCCAGAAAACCTAAAGGACAAATGACACAATATGTACTGAACACTTTCAGTCTTGCCTTGGTTATAGTAGTAACTGCATTATCTATTCAACCGAGACCAAATCAACCTAATAAGATGGAGGAACCTATTATGAAACAAAATGATAAACTTTCCGTTCTTGAAGCCATACATGTAAGAACCAGTATCCGCTCTTATCAACCACAAGAAGTAGAAGATGAAAAAATAGAGCAGCTGTTAAGAGCTGCCATGGCTGCTCCCACAGCAACCAATAGACAACCTTGGGCTTTCATTGTCATCAGGGATAAAGAGATTCTAAACGAATTGAGTTCTACCCTTCCTTATACCAAAATGGCAAAGGATGCTCCACTGGCCATCGTAGTATGTGGAGATTTAAATAAAGCTATCAGTGGTGCAGGTATGGAGTACTGGGTACAAGATGCTTCGGCTGCAACAGAAAACTTACTGCTGGCTGCACAAGGTTTAGGATTAGGGGCCGTATGGTCAGGAGTTTACCCTATAGAAGAACGGGTAAAAGAAGTACAGAAAATACTCCTATTGCCTAAAGACATCATTCCCCTAAACGTAATTCCAATCGGCTATCCAGCCGAGAATCCACTTCCGAAAGATAAATGGAAACCGGAAAATATTCATTATAACCGCTGGACAGAGAGCAAATAAAAAGAAGCAATTATTCATCCATATCATCCAGATGTATTTCCAAAGCCTTCACCGAAATATAAATCTCGTATACAGAAATAGCCAGAGAAATAATCAATAACACCATTGCCAATCCAAAAATATAGATGGATACAAGATAGAGCTGTATATAAATAAAGAACATACTTACAACACACAACAACAAACTGCCTGTTCCCGTCACCTGCATGGCACGTGTCAGATACAAGCGTTTACGAAGATTTGCGATCTGTGCTGCGGTTACTGACGAATGATTTCCCCGATACTGTTCCTTCAATGTACGTACCAATTGAGCATACGACATGAACCGATTGGTATAAGCCAGCATAATCAATGAAATTGCCGAAAACAGCAGAGCGGGAGTCGTTAAATCTATTTCCATATTTCTATTATAACTTAAAATGCATAACGATATCTTTAATAAGTATTGAAACCTAAATTCTCATATAAAGCCATTCTCTAATTTTCATATACCATTTTTTTAGAGTAATGCATTACGCAAAGTTACAATAAAAATCAGAAGATTACATTGCTACTACGCAACCTTTTCGCGCAGTAGCAATTAATTTATTCATCATACCCCTACTTCTTATCATAAATTCCATTAGAGAATTTTCCATAAGCCATCACCTGGTTCGTATCAGGGAAGTGTACAATCTCTGGAAGATTATTTGTGTCGAAATCAATATAAACCAGCTTTTCCGTATCCGATCCGTTGCGAATAACATGCGCACCTTCCGGACCCGCAGGGAAAGTAATAGCATCACCGGCTTTCACCGTTACATCTCCATTGATGGTACGAACGATACCTGTACCGCTGATAATATAGAATACCTCTTCATCCGTTTCATGATAATGGTATCCATAGGCAAAACTACCCGGTTCCACTTCTACAAAGTTCACACGGCACTGGTTCACATCCGCCTGCGCAACAATCGGTTTCACTGTAAATTCATTACCGCCCTGACTAATTTTCTGACCTTCTGCGGTCCTGTAATTCTTTACTGTAAGCTCTTTCATCGTTTTTTGTTTTTAAATTGTTTATAAGATAGTTGCATTCATCAGTTTTTTCACTAACTTCGCAATGCAGTCAGTGACTTTCCGACAGTGCAAAGCTATGCACTATTTTACTTATAAACAAGAAGTTACAAACAAGTAAGATAGTTACCTAAAGGTTACTTTTGCTGAAAAGCAAGAGTTTAAAAATGAAGAAAAAGAGAAAATAATTAATTATGACCTAATCACATGAGTATGAAAACAAGAATTACCTCTAATCGTATCACAGAACTACACCCGGACGAGATATTCGTTTTCGGTAGTAATCTGGAAGGCGCACATGGTGGCGGAGCCGCTTATCTGGCATGGAAAAAATGGGGAGCCATCTGGGGACAAGGAACCGGATTGCAAGGACAGACCTATGGTATTCCGACTATGCACGGAGAACCGGAAGCCATCAAACCTTATGTAGATGAATTTATCCGCTTTGCTAAAGAACACTCACAATACACTTTCCTTGTTACAGAAATAGGATGCGGCATTGCCGGTTTTGCCCCGAAAGAAATTGCTCCTCTATTTAAAGAAGCTGCAAACGTGCCCAATATCCACCTGCCTCAACGTTTCTGGGATGTACTGAATGCAAAATAAAGTCTTGCCCGCCTTCTGCCCAAAGCCAGTAAAATACAGGAAAGGGAACAAAGAGAGCAGATGACAAATATTACCCCCGTGGAAACCAAAATGTTTCCAATACCTACTAAAGGAGAGACAATGCCACCAAACGAAAAGCAGACAGCCCCCAACAATGCTGAGGCTGTCCCGGCATTGTCGCGCTCACACTCCATAGCTAATGCAGTAGATGTAGTGAACGTCATTCCCATCATAAAGAGAACTGCCAGCAACAGGAGTTCATAAATCCAGAAACTGCAACCTAAAGCCAATGCGGCACATTCGAGCAAGGAGAAGATAAGCATACCCATACAGCCAATCAGTGTTCCGTTCGCTGGTCGGCGAAACTTTACAGAAAATGCCGCCGCTCCACCGATAGCTATGGCATTAATACTGAAACAAACGCTGAAAGCAAAAGGGGAATAACCATAGTGCTGCTGTATAATAAAGGGGGAAGATGCAATATAGGCAAACAGCACTCCCTGTGCAAAAGCCAGTTGCAACACATAGCAAACAAACTGCTTATTCTTAAGTACTACCTTGAAACTGTGAAAGGTATCCGCCCACTTCGTAGCCAGACGGTTTTCTTTAGGAAGCGACTCCCGGAAACGGATACATCCTATCAGGAGCAATACCCCCAGCACAAGTAAAATACCGAAAATGCCCTGCCAACCGATAGCTTCCGTAAAGACTCCCCCGATAATAGGAGCTACCACGGGAGCAATACCGTTAATAGCACCAATAATCGCCAACATCTTTGCCAGATCTCTACCTGAAAATTTATCCGTAGCAATGGAACGGGCTATTACGATACCTCCCGCCCCGGCAATACCTTGTATCAAACGGAAAGCAACGAATTGCTGGATGTTCTGAGCAAACAAGCAGCACACTGTTGATACGATAAACAACCACATGGCAACCTGCAACGGTATGCGCCTGCCATAACGGTCGCTCAAAGGTCCGAAGAATATCTGGCCGACAGCCAGTCCGATCATACTGGTAGTTAATCCCAACTGGACCATTGAAGAACTCGTGTTGAAGTATTCTCCCATAACCGGAAGACTTGGCAGATACATATCCGTAACAAAAGGCCCGAAGGCCGTCAGCATGCCCAATAAAATAAGAATGAACAGTTTTGAATTATCTTTTCCCATATAAACTTAATTTATATATTTCGTGGAATATACGTCCACTTTCGGACTGCAAAAATAAGAATAATCCATTTTATTCTCCCTACCTATTTTATTCAAAGCTATCCAATACAAGAACAAAAAAATCTCAACTTAACCTGTGGCTTCCAATTTCTTGTCCATACGCAACTCATGCTTCACAAAACGGCGAATAGAGCGGTAAGTAGGATGCAGTACTTTATACGGACGAATGTCACTTTCGTAAACCAGGAACACCAACAGACAAAACAATGCTAACAGAACAAGCCAGCCGTACAGTTCTTTCATTGAAACCATCAGGGCCTGTTGTTGTACAACACCATATAACTCTCCTGCAGGTATCCGGCTGATAAAAGGGTTCACATGATCTAACCCAGTGCCCAGCAGCATTGCATTCTTCTTCATTGCCCCATTCAGAGCATGTCCCAAAATGGCCGTGCCCAGAGCTCCACCAAATCCGGCACTGACAAACGACTGCACAGACACCGCCTGGAAAAAATGCTGGAAGGGAACACGAGACAATACTGTAAGGAAACAAATAGCTATCATCACATACCCGAAGCTACGCAGAAACAGCGGTATAAACAAGGTCTCCTTTGGTAAAGCATACTCAATACCGAAATAGAAATACATCAGATACCCGGTAATGGAAGAAAATGCAATCACCGTCATTGTCTTATAACGCCATTTACGACGGGAGAAAGTGAAGAAGGTAAAGCCCGCTCCCACAACAATCCCCAGCAGAACCACCCAGTTGAGTGAAATTACATTCAAGGCATCATACCCCAATATGCCTTCCATATAGACATGTTCGAACAGATGTGATGGTGCCAGCAAAATATCTATTATTATATATAGTATAAAAGGAAGCCAAACAGCGCGATACGTCCACGTCTTCAAAGCAATGAACGGATGACGGATGAAAGATGCACGCCACAGATTCAATACAAGAATCAGGGCACCGATGATAGTTGCCGTACGTATCTGGAAAGACTGATACCAATCATAATGTTCCCCATACACGCAGACAAAAAGGATACACAACAGCACAAGTCCCCACATCAAAGCCCCCAACCAATCGATACCGAACAACGGTAATTTCGGCAAGGAGCGATAACTACGGAATAACCACAATGTAACCAGCATCACCAATAGCAACAAGCCAATAATCAACCAATGCATATACTCCCACTTCGCCCAGAAGGCCGTATAGATTGTTACCAATCCCGATAGCTGAATACAACTCTGCACCAGCAGGTAGATAAAGCAGAAGAATACCGATAGATCCCGCTTGGGAGTAAGCCATAATTGAATGGTAGAATTACATTCGAACGTGGCCCACATGCGGAAGATACCTGCAAAGAAACAGGTGATTACCAGCACAGGAATACTATGTGTATGCATACATATCAGATTAGAAATAATCAGGGCAATGCTGCACGTCATCAACGAAGCCTTCGAAGTAAAACGGAACTTCAGGCGGAACATGATGGCAAATGTCAACCCCATGCCCACCATAGAAGCATAACCTGCCATCATAATGTCCTCCTGCATTAATGCCGTAGAGCCAACCATCTCATTGACTGCCGCCAAATAGAGACCACCGGAGAACTGGAAGACTATGACAAAGGCAATGATAATCCAGGGGCGCAGTTTAGGAGGTACAAAATCACGGATAGCCGGAATGGAAAAAGGTCCTGTTTCGTGCATAATATCAATAGTTTACTACACACTCCACATTCATACCGGCACGCAAGCGCTCCATATCTTCCGGACGGTTACCGGTAGAGAACTCAATGCGGATAGGAATACGTTGTTCCACCTTTACGAAGTTCCCTGCGGAATTGTCCTGCGGTAGAAGAGAAAAGCTGGCACCCGTAGCGCGGGAAATAGATTTCACAATACCCTTAAAAACAATTCCGGGTACGGCATCCACTTCTATTTCTACTGGCTGGCCCTCCCGGATATAGGTAGTCTGAGTTTCTTTGTAATTGGCTACTACCCATCTTTCATTTTCGTCAACAACGTCAACTAAAGTCTGCCCGGGTTGTATCAACTGCCCTTCCTGAATTTCTTTCCGTCCCGTAGTTCCGTCGCAGGGAGCAAGGATAACGGTATAAGAAAGATTCAGGCGCGCCAGTTCCAAAGCAGCCTGCGCCAGTTTGATACCTGCATCTGTTTGTTCCAGACGGTGGGTCTGCTCCTGCTTTACTAAAGTTGTAGATTGGCGCTGACGAAGCAGAAGTTCATAACGTGCCTTGGATGCTTCGTAATCTGTCTGCACAGCATCGTACTGTTGTTTGGTGACAGCATCCTGTGCCAAAAGGTTTTTATATCGGTGATATTCGCGCTCGGCATTGTCCAGGCGAACTTTAGCTTCCTGTAAACCTGCATCGGATACGGCAATATTATTCTGAGTGGTATGTACCGTGGTGGCCACTGCATTCTTTCCCGAAATAGCATTCTGAAAATCAGCCTCAGCCTGTGCCAGACGGAAACGGAACTCGGAATCTTCAATCAATGCCAAGGTGTCACCTTTGCGCACTTCCTGGTATTCATCGAAATAGATCTTCTTGATAAAGCCTTGCACACGGCTATTGACGGGGACAATCAGCTGTTTTACCTGTGCATTGTCAGTATAAGCTACGCTGCCGAGGTGGACGAAATGAGAGCATACCCACACCAGCCCGGCAATAAGTAAGAGACTAACCACTACGTTATAAATCAGTTTTTTCTTTTTGCGTTCCATATCTTATTTAATTCATTAGTTTTCATTCATATATAATTGCCGACAATTTACAGACATCCCGCTGTCTTCTTCAGCTTATAGAGGTTGAAAAGTATATTAATCTGTGCATTCACCAATTGCAACTCCGCATTCAACTTAGAATTACTGGCATCCAGCATATCAGTAATCAATGCCAGATCATTCAAGTAGCGGTTATTCACCACACTGTAATTTTGTGCCGCCAGTTCCAGACTCTTCTCTTGCGTATCACAAATGGTAAAAGCCTCATAAAAACGAATATATGCCGCCTTCACTTCTGTCCGTACATTCTCCTGTAACAACAAATCGCTCTCCTGTGCACGCTGGGTGGACAGGCGTGCCAGACGGACTTTCTTCCCGGATTTAAAGGTGGAAGCTATATCGAACTTCAATCCTATGCCCACATACCAGTAATTCAGATTCTTGTTAATAGGCGGTACTTCAATCGTAATGGGGCCGTCCAGTTTATCACCGGCAAAGAGAGCTACGGATGGTAAGCGTTCCGCCTTCGCAATCCGTTCATTATATTCTGACTGCTTGATATTCAGTTTCATCTGTTGCAGCACAGGAGAGCTCAATACTGCCGTCTCCTGCCAATGGGCCTCTTCCGAAGGTTTGGGAAGTCGCCCCAGCAAAGTAGTATCTACAGCAATCACCGTTTCTTCGGGTAAGCCGAGTACGGTGGTCAACTGATTATTTAAAATGAGGATACTATTCTCAATCTGCGTCAATGCCAGTTCCAGGGATTTCAATTGTAATTCATAACGAGTGATATCATTTTTCAAAGCCAGTCCCTGCGACTGCTTGGCATTGATATCTTCCACCAGTTTTCGGGTTTGCTCTATATTTTTCCGATATACTTCTGCCTGATTCTGTAGTTTGTACATCTCCAGATAATTTCCTACCAGCAGGAAGCGGATATCCTGCCTGTTCTTCTCTTTATCCAATTCTGCCAATTGCTGCTGCAATTTAGCAATGGCAATCCGGCTTGTGATGGCTCCACCTGCATAGATGACCTGCGAAGCCTCTATTGCAAAGTTATTGCCGAAGTGTGGCATAGCAGCATTTTCACCGTTTGTAAAATCACGGTCTGCCAACCAGGCATCGCCCAGATAGCTTGCCGAAACGGATACATCAATCGAAGGAAGTTGCGCATTTTTAGCCACCTTCACCGCCTGCCCGGCTTCCTCTTCTGCTAAACGGAATGTACGGATACTGCGGCTATTGGCATCCGCCATCTCAAACATCTCTTCAATTGTCATCTTCTGAAAGGTTTGTGCAGATGCAACAGAGATGTTCAGCGCCCAAACAAAGACAAATAATTCTTTTAATCTTTTCATAATGCCTATTAAATTGTTACCTCAAAAACGGCTGCAAAGGTCGGATTAATTCTTTGCTAAAGAGAAATCCGAAATTTGGCAAAGTTGGTTTAATTTGGAGATTTCAAAGGTTTCCGCTACCTTTGTACTGCAATAAAATCACCTCCAATGACCTCTTCCATACGTATAAAAAACATCTGTGAACTCCCTATCATCAGTGGTAGCAGAAATGATACACGAAAGAAAATCAGTTGTATCACCATTGGCCAACGGGAAGCAGAAGAACAATTTTCATCAGACATTCACTTGGATGCCTTTATTGTCTTATTGGTTTTATCCGGAAAAGGACATACGGTAATCAATTACAAGACGTATGATATTCAAGCGGATACCCTCCTACTGCTGTCTTCTGCCCATTTGTTCCATTTTGGAGAATGCAGTGATGATTTCCAGTGCCAGTGCCTCTTTGTCAGCAAAGCTTTTACAGATGAGATGGATTCCACCGATATGATTTACCGACGGACTAAATATGGCGTACGATTATACAACGAACCGGTAGTCCCCCTGGAGCACTCACATGCCGGCTTATTAGCCGAAAGACTGATCAGCATCAATAAGAACATAGACCGGACAGAGCATTTCTATCACAAAGAAGTTATCCTGAACCGCCTGTTCGCCTTTTATCTCGATTTAAGCGATATCCTTGAACGAACTAATCTGCCACATACGAATGGTTGCCTGACCCGTTATGAAAGTATCATCAAATCATTCATCGAGTTACTGGCAACTCATTATCGCAAAGAGCATAAAGTGGATTTTTACGCCGCCCAACTGAACTTATCCGCCCATCACCTGACGCAGATTGTGAAACTCGTAACAGGGCAAAGTGTAAGTGACTTCATTTTTGAAATGTTATTCAGTGAAGCCCGTAACTTGTTAACCCACTCCAAACTTTCCGTACAAGAAATCGCCACCACCCTCAATTTCTCCGACCAGTCTTCTTTTGGGAAGTTCTTTAAGCGGAAAGCAGGTATATCGCCAGTTGATTTCAGGAAAGATGTACTGTTTGTAGAGGAGGAAACAAAATAACATTGCATATTATTTACAAATAGTAAATGTTTAAAGAAAAGTAATATACTGAACCTAATTCAGTCGTATAGTGAATGCCATTCTGTCGTATACTGAACAGGGGACGAAATATCATATTGATAATCAGAAAGTTAAAAAGCGCCTCCGCCATTAATAAAACTCAACAAATTATTAAAATATCATTGTGCTTATGGAAAAGTAATGAATAAATAGATACGCGGACGACGCGGACCCATTTAATTCATAACCCGTCCGAAAGAAAGGAATTTCAGTGCAGTTACCCTGAAAATTTGGTGCGGTTGCCCTGAAGTCATGTAAATCAAGTTTCTTTATTCAGATATTTATCGTACTTTTGTAGCCTGTAAACCAGCTATTACGTTTAAGAAGGAATACAACTATGCGCTATAAACTTTCGGCACCTGCCACCTTGCATACCACTATCCAGCTCCCGGCTTCCAAGAGTATCAGCAACCGTGCTTTGATATTACATGCTTTAGCACAAGGACATATCACGCCTACCAATCTGAGTGATTGTGACGATACCTGCGTCATGATAAAAGCCCTGGACGGAAATCCCGAGCATATCGATATTCTTGCTGCCGGAACCGCCATGCGTTTTCTCACGGCTTATCTGAGTGTAACACCCGGCACACGCATCATTACAGGTACTGAGCGGATGCAACAACGCCCCATACGTATTCTGGTGGACGCCTTGCGCGAGTTGGGAGCACAAATAGAATATGCCGGAAACGAAGGTTTCCCTCCCTTGCGTATCACAGGCACAATATTGACGGGCGAAGAAATCAGCCTTGCCGGAAATGTAAGTTCACAATACATATCCGCTTTACTGATGATCGGCCCTATTCTGAAAAACGGATTAAGGCTGAACCTGACAGGAGAAATCATTTCACGTCCTTATATCAATTTGACTCTGCAATTGATGAAAGAATTCGGTGCAGACGCTGCATGGAGTTCCGAAAGCAGTATTACCGTCCGTCCGGGCCAGTACAAAGACATACCTTTCACGGTAGAAAGTGACTGGAGCGGTGCTTCCTACTGGTATCAAATGGTTGCCCTGAGCCAGGACAGCAAAGAAGAAGCTGCAAAAACAGAAGTAGAACTACTGGGACTTTTCCCACGCAGTTATCAGGGCGACAGCCGGGGAACAGAGATATTTACCAAACTCGGCGTACGGACTACATATACTGACCGGGGAGTGGTATTAACCAAGATAGGAACTCCCGTTACCCGCTTAAAGGAAGATTTAGTGGACATACCCGATCTGGCACAAACTTTTGTTGTGACTTGTTGTTTAATGAACATACCTTTCCGCTTCAGCGGATTACAAAGTTTGAAGATAAAGGAAACTGATCGTATTCAGGCACTTATCACAGAATTACATAAGTTGGGATATGTGGTGGAGTCGGAACAGGACAGTATATTAATCTGGAACGGTGAACGTTGTGAACCGGAAGTCAGTCCCGTGATTGCAACTTACGAAGACCACCGGATGGCGATGGCTTTTGCCCCTGCCTCTCTATTGGTACCATCGATACAGATTGCTGAGCCACAAGTGGTTTCCAAGTCTTATCCGGGATATTGGAAAGATTTGAAACAAGCAGGGTTTAGAATTGAAATTGAGGAATAAGCTATGTTGATATTAATTATAAGTCTTATTGTACTGGTCTGTATCGCCCTTATGGCAGGATACATCCGTAACCAGCGTCTGCAAAAAAAGATAGAACGCGGAGAACTGGATGCCATGCCCGAAGTGAAAGAGGCTGATGCGGAATGTTGTGGACAGCATGAAGTATGCGAGCGGGACAGCCTGTTGGCTGCCGTCAGCAAAAAGATAGAGTACTATGATGATGAAGAATTAGACAGATACATTGGCATTGCTCCCGAAGACTACACTCCCGAACAGGAAGATGAGTTCAGGGACGTATTCTATACAATGCAGGATACCGACGTTGCCGGGTGGGTGCGCAGTCTGCAATTACGGGGAATAGCACTACCGGACAATATCAAGGATGAAATATTTCTGATTATAGGAGAAAGGAGATCTTAAAGTGGAGCTACTACAATACACCTTCTTTCAACATGCCCTCATCGGCAGTTTACTGGCAAGCATTGTTTGCGGGCTTATCGGTACGTATATCGTAACGAGACGCTTGGTATTCATCAGTGGCGGACTGACGCACGCTTCTTTCGGAGGCATCGGTCTGGGATTATATACAGGCATTTCTCCCATACTGGCTGCTGGTGTGTTTGCTGTGCTGTCGGCTTTTGGAGTGGAATGGCTTAGCAAGCGCAATGATATGCGTGAAGATTCAGCTATCGCTGTATTCTGGACGCTGGGTATGGCACTGGGTATCATGTTTACTTTCCTTTCACCCGGGTTTGCACCCGATCTTTCTGCTTACCTATTTGGCAACATACTAACGATTACATTAGGAGACATCGCCCTGCTGGCGGGACTTGCAGTAATATTAGCCATCTTCTTTGTCCTATATTTGCGCCCGATCATCTATGTTGCTTTCGACCGGGAATTTGCCCGTTCACAAGGTATTCCCGTACAGATATTCGAATATGTACTGATGATGTTCATTGCATTGACCATTGTTGCATGCCTGCGTATGGTAGGCATCGTGCTGGTTATTTCCCTGCTCACCATCCCGCAAATGACTGCGAATCTGTTTACACATCGTTTCCACCGTATTATCTGGTTGTCTATTGGCATCGGTTATCTCAGTTGCCTGGGCGGATTAATGATATCTTATTATCTGAACGTTCCTTCCGGGGCGGCTATCATCTTCTTTTCCATCATTATATATGTAGTATGTAAGCTGGGAAAGAGTTTTTATTTATCTTTACGGCAGAAAATGCAGAACCCGTAAAACCTACTGGTATAGTTGAAACGCAAAGCAATCCTCCTCGTTGGCATCTTAGTTACTTTGATGCTCGTTGCCGGATGTTCCACCCGAAAGAACACAGCCGGTACACGCTTCTATCATGCCCTAACCACCCGTTATAACGTATACTTCAACGGAAACGAGGCTTACAAAGCCGGATTGCAGGCACAACAACAAGGGAACAAAGATAACTACATGGAGATGCTCCCCCTCTATCCCATAGGCAATAAAGAGACTACAGGCATCGGCACTTCCGACTATGAGCGTGCCATTGAGAAAGCACAAAAAGCCATTCGCCAGCATTCCATCAAACGACGCCCTATCCGTAAACCGGGACGGGCTTATACGGATGAATACAAGAAATGGCTGGCACGCCGGGAGTTCAATCCTTTCATTAATCGTGCCTGGATGCTATTGGGCAAAGCTCAATATCAGAAGGGAGACTTTCCGGAAGCGGCCGCAACCTTCTCTTATATTGCACGACTCTATGACGGACAGACGAATATCACTTCTGAAGCTTTAATCTGGTTGTCCCGTTGCTACTCTGCGCTGGGGTGGCAATATGATGCGGAAGATGCTTTAAACAGGGTAAATAATGACAGCTTGCCACCAGCGCTGGCTGTTCCATATGCTTCGGCCACAGGAAATTTCCTATTAGGTAGCCAACGATACAGAGAAGCAATCCCCCATCTCGAAAAGACAGCCAGGAAGGAAAAGAACAAGCAGCAGAAAGCACGATGTTACTATCTCCTGGGGCAGACTTATCAAACGCTGCAACAACCGGAACAGGCCTATCAGGCGTACAGCAAGGTAATCCGCCTTAATCCACCGTACGAACTGGCGTTAAGTGCCCGCATCCGTCAGACGGAAGTGATGCCCACTGCCAATAGTCGTAAGATTACCGGAAAGTTATTGCGCCTCAGCAAGGATGAGAAAAACAAAGAATACCTCGATCAGATTTATTATGCATTGGGAAATGTATACCTTGCCGAAAAAGATACGGTACAAGCTCTTGCCGCCTATCACAAGGGAATAGAAAAGAGCACTCGGAACGGTGTGGAGAAAGGAGTTCTTCAACTTACACTGGGCAATTTGTACTGGCAGCAAGCGCGTTATGCCGAAGCACAAAAAGCCTATGCCGAAGCGATAGGATTGATAGACAAAACCCATCGGGAATATGCCACTATCACCAATCGTTCAGAGATCCTGGACGAACTGGTACCACATACCAATGCCATACAGTTACAGGATAGCTTACAACATCTTGCCAGACTGCCGGAAACAGAGCGAATGGCAGCCATAGAGAAAATCATAGCACAAGTGATAGCCCGGGAAGAAGCTGAACGCAAAGCTGCAGAAGAAGCTGAACGGGAGGCAAACCGCCAAAAGATGAGGGAAGAAGCAGAAAGTCAATTACCTGCTACTTCAATTATCAGCAGACCGGGACAGGAAAATGCAGTCGCTACCCCACAGACCCTCCAACCTTCAATAGGAGGAAAGCAAGACTGGTATTTCTATAACCCTCAACTGGTAGAGCAAGGAAAAGCTGAATTCCAACGCTTGTGGGGGCGCAGAAAGCTGGAAGATAACTGGCGAAGGAAAAATAAAACAGTAGTTGCACTGGACGATTTTGAAGCGATAGATTACAGCGAACCGGAAGAAGGTGTTGCTAAAGAAGACACAATCCATGGCAATCGGGGAAATGAAACTACCGATTCTTCCACTCCCCAGAAAGAAGAAAACGAAAAGAACACTGCCGACAGCATTGCCGGTGATACTCACCGCCCGGAATACTATCTGGCACAAATTCCGTTGACAGAAGAAGCTATGCAAGCCTCAAACACACTGTTATCAGAAGCCTTATATGGTGCCGGAATGATTTTCAAGGATCGTATGCAGGATTTCAAACGGGCAGAAGCTGCGTTTGAACGACTGGTACGCCAGTTCCCTGACTTTGCACAAGCGGATGAAGCATATTATCAGTTATTCCTGACCGAACTGGCTCTAAATTATTATGGAGAACTTCCTGCCCTGCAACGTGCAGAGAAATATAAGGCCGAACTTATCGCCCGGTTCCCCAAAAGCCGCTATGCCAAGACACTGGCCGACCCGGACTTTGCAGAAAATGCCGTATATGGCAAACAACGTGAGGACTCCCTCTATGCCCGTGCTTACAAACATTTCCAACTGGGTGATACAACCACTGTGCGTGCAGCCGAACATCTTTCTGCCGAGATATACCCTCTGGGGCAGCATCGTCCCAAATTTATGTTCCTCAATGCCGTCACTCGGCTACAGGGAGGAGAAACCGATCAGTTCCTTGCTATCCTGAAGGCACTTGTACAGCAATATCCACAAAATGAAATCACTGATCTGGCTGCCCATATTCTGAAAGGGGTACAGGAAGGACGTCTGCTGGCTCGCGACAGTCATACATTTGGTTCCATCTGGCAACGGCGGAATGCTGAACTTGCCGAGGCTGGCAAGTTAACGGGCGATAGTCTGAGTGGTGGCGCTATTCTTCCTCCGGACAGCGCATTCAGTACAGAGCGCAATACGCCGTTCCTTTTTATCCTGGCTTACGAAGAAGGAAAGGTAAATGAGAACATGCTACTGTTTGAAGTAGCACGCTATAACTTCTCCACTTTCCTGGTGAAGAACTTCGATCTTGCGTTTGCTCACGAACGAGGTATCGGCATGCTGCAAATCCGACCATTCAGTAACTACGATGAGGCACAACAATACTTCCGCCGTCTTTATGCCAATCCCGAAATGGCTACACGACTCAGTGGTATGCGTGCCATACTCATATCAGAAGCCAACTACGAACAACTGATTAAACAGTATAGTTTCGACGATTACGATACCTTCTACCGTGCACACTTCTCTTCCATACCTGAACCTGAGTTAAAAGGTTACACGCTGGATGAGCCACTACTGAACCTGCCAACAGAGGAAGAAGAACGACAGAAAGAAGAAAATCTGCCTACGGAAGAGGATGACCCGGAAAATGGTGTTATCTTTGAGGACTGAAAAAGTGAGTAGTGTTATGAAGAAAGATAAACTCCTTTGGGTAGACGATGAGATCAGCTTGCTGCGACCGCACATCCTGTTTCTGGAAGGCAAAGGTTACGAAGTAGACACCGTAACCAACGGACAGGATGCACTGGACCGTTGCCGTGCTACAACCTATGACCTGATCTTTCTGGATGAAAACATGCCTGGGCTGAGTGGCCTGCAAACCCTGGCTTTGATAAAAGATATCTGCCCCACCGTCCCCGTGGTCATGATCACCAAGAGTGAAGAGGAAAATATCATGGACATGGCTATCGGCCAGAAAATTGCAGATTACCTGATCAAGCCCGTCAATCCCAATCAAATATTATTATCGCTAAAGAAGAACCTACACCGCCGGGATATTGTCAGCGAAGCCGCACAAACCGGTTATCAGCAGAGTTTTGGTAAGATAGGCATGCAGATTAATGACTCACTAACGGCAACCGACTGGATGGAGTTATATCGCCGCCTTGTTTATTGGGAACTGGAACTGGAAGCAACAGACAGCCCCATGAGCGAAATGCTTGCCATGCAGAAAACAGAGGCCAACAGTGCTTTTGCGAAATTCATCAAAAGGAACTATGCAGATTGGGTATCAGCTAAAGATGCGCCTGCCGATCGTCCTCTGATGAGTCCGGATCTCTTCAAGCGTATTCTTTTCCCGACACTGGACAAAGGCGAGAAGGTTTTCTTCATCGTGCTCGATAATTTCCGTTACGACCAGTGGCGCGTACTTGCCGACGAATTATCCGGTCTGTTCAATATAGACGAGCAACTCTATTTCAGCATTCTGCCCACTGCCACACAATATGCCCGTAACGCTATTTTTTCCGGTCTGATGCCTGATCAAATAGCCAAATTGTTTCCGGAATTGTGGGTAGATGAAGACGAAGAAGAAAACAAAAACCTGAACGAGGCTCCACTGATACGTACAATCATTGAGCGCTATCGCCGCAACGATACATTTTCTTATCATAAAATCAATGATGCAGCCGGTGCAGAACGCTTACTGGCACAACTCCCTGCCCTGGCACAGAATGACTTAAACGTTGCCGTGTTCAATTTCATCGATATGTTGAGCCATAGTCGTACAGAGAGTAAAATGATACGTGAACTCGCTTCTACTGAAGCTGCCTATCGCAGCATTACCCTTTCATGGTTCCGCCATTCACCCTTGAGCGATCTTCTGAAAGCACTTGCATCCCGTCAATATCGTGTCATTATCACGACCGACCACGGCAGTATCCGCGTAGATAACCCTGTAAAAGTACAGAGCAACAGTAAGGAAATCAATGCCAATCTACGCTACAAGCTATCACGCAATATGGCATACAACCCCAAACAGGTATTCGAAATCACCCGCCCAGCCGAGATACACCTTCCCTCACCCAATGTGAGTACGCGCTATATCTTTGCCACAGGACGTGATTTCTTTGCCTACCCCAATAATTACAACCATTATGTCAGTTACTACACCGATACCTTCCAGCACGGAGGTATTTCGATGGAGGAAATGATAATCCCGCTCATCACACTGAGCGGACGAAGCTGAAAGTAAATTGTAAATTCAATCTAATATGGAAATTAAAATTCAATCTCTGGACCATATCCATGAAGTCGCCCGCAAGTTTATCGCTGCAATGGGCGACAACACTGTTTTTGCTCTCTATGGAAAGATGGGAGCCGGTAAAACTACTTTTATCAAAGCACTTTGTCAGGAACTGGGTGTTGAAGATGTCGTTACATCACCCACCTTTGCCGTTATCAACGAGTATCGTTCAGACATAGCGGGAGAACTCATTTACCATTTCGATTTCTATCGTATCAAGAAGCTGGAAGAGGTATATGATATGGGTTATGAGGATTATTTCTACAGTGGGGCACTCTGTTTCATTGAATGGCCGGAGTTGGTAGAAGAACTGTTGCCGGGCAATACAGTGAAAGTAACCATCGAAGAACTGGAAGATGGTTCACGCAAGTTGACAATGGAAAACCAAGGCTAATATCTTATGAGTCAATACATCGTACAAGGCATCTTTGCAGTAGCCGGCATTATTTCATTACTGGCAGCAATATTGGACTGGGAGTGGTTCTTCACTGCCCGCAATACACAATTCGCTGTAAAAAGTGTGGGAAGAAAACGTGCCCGGTTATTCTATGGTGTACTGGGAGTTATTCTTATCGGAATGTCGGTGTTCTTCTTTCTGAATACACCGCCGGTATAACTTTTTAGGTGCGGATTACGTGTAATCCGCACCTAAAAAAATAAAAACTGGTTAAGCCCCTATTGCCATCCTCCGCCAAGTGCTTTATATAACCGCACCAACGTTATCTGCTTATCCCGTATCGCATTGCTTAAACCTATCTGTGCATCAAAATATCCACGTTGTGCATCCAGCACATCCAAATATCCGATCACTCCGTTAATATACTGCAATTGAGCCAACTCTACATTACTCCGTGCCGCTTGTTCCAGTTGTAGACGCGATTCATAAATCTCTTTGATTTTACTGAAATCCACAATGGCATTCCGCGCATCCTTAAATGCTGTCAATACTGATTTCTCATAAGAATACACCTCTTGTTCATAAGCTGCTTTCTTTGCTTTTAACATTGCGCGGTTCTTTCCCATAGCAAACAAGGGTGTCAGTAATGATCCACTCAAAAAATGGTATGGTGATTTCAGGAAATCCGAGAACTCAGCACTCTCCAAACCATAATGCGCTGTCAAAGCCAAACGAGGAAACATATTGGTATATGCAAGCCCCACTGATGCATTGGCTGCAATCAGCTTCTGTTCCGCCTGACGTACGTCCGGACGACGCTCCAATAATGTGGAAGGAAGTCCAACAGGAAGGCTTTCCGGTAATTTCACTTCTTCCGGCAATACTGAACGTGCAATCTTCTGCGGATAATTACCAGCCAGGAATGCAATATCATTCTCTTTTATAGAAATCTTTCGCTCCAGATCCGGTACCAACGTCGCAGTACGTGCCAATTCCACCTGTGCCTGCTGATAAGAAGTCTCTGAAGTCAGTCCACCTTCAAAACGAAGCTTTGCCAAACGAACTCCCTCTTTACGAGCATTCAGTGTCTGCCGCACAATAGCCAATTCGTTATCCAAGGCTACCAATTCAAAATACGCCTGAGCCACTTCTGCCACCAGACTCATTTTCAGTGCCCGTTGTGCTTCTATCGAACCCAAGAAATCTGCCATACTCTTATCTTTTGCCCAACGCAGGTTTCCCCAAAGGTCCACTTCCCATGAGACTATTGCTTTGGCTTCATAACTCCGGTCCGAACTGTAATTATCTCCGCCATAGTTCTCTGCCTCCTTATCTGCATACAGCTTTCCACTGACTTGTGGGAAAAGATTAGCAAAGTCAATGCGTTTCATTGCGGCCAACTCCTTTACCCGGGCAGCAGCAATTTTCATATCTTTGTTATATTCAAGAGTACGCTCAATAAGTGCTTGCAGCGTGGTATCAGTATAGAGTTCCCACCATTGCCGGTCAGCAATAGAAAGTGTGTCCTGTTCTGTGGAGTCAAGTTGCTGCGGCAAATTCAACTCCGGACGTGCATAGTGTTTACCCAACTGGCAGGAACTGAACGCCAGTACCACTAACATCATCATACCATATATTGTATATTTTCTTTTCATAACTTATCGTTTAAATCGCTTCGTAACTTTCTTAATATTCGCGCTTTTCGCTTTTGCCTTCGCCTTATAAATCAGTACGAAGAAGAACGGGACTAAAAGAATACCTACCGTTACAGCCAGAATCATTCCGAAGAATACACCAGTACCAATAGCCTGACGGCTTGCCGAACCCGGTCCACTGGCAATCACCATCGGCAGCATACCGAGGATAAATGCCAAAGATGTCATCAAGATAGGGCGGAAACGCAACTGTGATGCATGCAAGGCTGCTTTAACTACATTCGCACCACGATCTACCTGTTCCTTAGCAAATTCTACAATCAAGATTGCATTCTTTGCTGCCAGTCCGACTAACATAACCAGCCCGATCTGGAAATAGACATCATTCTCCAAGCCGCAAGCCCATACTCCGAGATAAGCTCCCAATGCGGCAATCGGCAATGAAAGTAATACCGCAATCGGCACTGTCCAACTCTCGTAAAGGGCAGCCAGGAAGAGGAATACAAACAGGAATACCAGTGCCAACACCATTGCCGTCTGTCCACCGGCCTGCTTCTCCTGATATGAAAGTCCGCTCCATTCCACACCTATGTTCTCCGGCAAATGCTCACGGGCAATCTGCTCAATAATCTCCATTGCCTGACCGGAACTATAGCCGTCGGCTGCTCCACCACGGATCACAGCACTGTTGAACATATTGAAACGCTTGATGCTACCCGGCCCCGTGGTATATGAAGTAGTTCCGAGGGAAGTCAGCGGTATCATCACATTATCCGCCCCACGTACAAAGAACAGGTTGATATTTTCCTTATGTTCCCTGTAAGGTGCTTCCGCCTGGATATATACACGATAGATACGGTTAAACATATTGAAGTCGTTTACATATACCGAACCAGTATAAGCTTTCATGGTTGAAAACACATCCGCCAGCGGCACACCTGCCAGTTTCACCTTATCACGATCTACATCGAAATAAAGCTGCGGGATATCTGCCTGCAAAGATGATGATAGCCCGGATAATTCCTTGCGTTGTGAAGCGTAATACATCAACGTATCTGTTGCTTGTACCAAGTTATCAAAAGTTGCATCTCCACGTGCTTCGAGTTGCATTTCGAAACCACCCGAACTTCCCAGTCCCGGGATAACCGGCGGTGTGGAAAGATATACTTTACACTCGGGATACTCCTGCAAGTCCTTTTTCACCTGAGCCATTACCTCATCGATAGTCTGTCCGTCACGTGCACCCCACGGTTTCAGGATAACCGTCAGTTCACTGCGTGCCTGACTGCTACCCACACGGGGGCTACTACCTACTACGCTCTGAACATACTCTACAGCCGGATTCAACATCAGATATTCTATAGCACGTTCCGATACGATTCGCGTACGCTCCAGTGTCGCACCTTCAGGCAATTCCAATTCCACTTTAAAGTATCCTTGATCTTCTACAGGCAAGAAGCTGGTCGGTATCAGGCGGTTTATCAGCAAAATAGCCACCAGTATCACACCAAATGCACTCAGTACCCTGCGGGGATTACCTATCACACGTGAAATCTGGCGAACATACTTACGGTTACCCGTATTCAATGCGTAGTTGATATAGCGGAATACAATATTCTTCCGTTTATGAGATTCCGGTTTCAATATCAATGAACACATCACCGGACTCAGAGTCAGCGCAACAACTGTAGAAAGCAATACGGAAACCACAATTGTCACCGTAAACTGACGATAAAGCTGCCCTGTGATACCACCGAGGAAACTAACCGGTACAAACACAGCTGCCAGTACCAGAGACGTAGCAATAATTGCTCCCGTCAATCCTTCCATCGCTTTCTTTGTAGCTTCGTAAGGAGGCAGTTTCTCTTCATGCATGATGCGCTCCACATTCTCTACCACCACAATAGCATCATCTACCACAATACCAATAGCAAGTACTAATCCAAGTAAGGTAAGTATATTAAGAGAGAAACCGAATATTAGCATGAAACCAAACGTACCAATCAGAGAGATAGGTACTGCTACAATCGGAATAAGGGTAGCACGCCAACTTTGCAATGATAAAAATACTACGATAATCACCAGTATCAATGCTTCAAACAAAGTCTTGTATACTTCGTGGATAGACTCTGAAATGTAAGTAGTCATATCAAATGGAATCTCGTAACTCAATCCATCAGGAAAGTTATTGCTGATTTCATCCATTGCCTTTTTCACATTCTCCGCCACTTCCATAGCATTGGCGCCCGGAAGCATATAGATACCTAACACAGCCGCATTCTCACCATTGATGCTACTCTCCGTATTGTACGAAGAAGCCTCCAATGAGATACGTGCCACGTCACGCAAACGGATAATGGAACCATCCGCATTAGCGCGAATTACGATTTCCTCAAACTGTCCTACTGTAGAAAGACGTCCCTGCGTTGTAATAGGAATGGTAATATCCAATCCTGTCACAGGTTGTTGTCCCAATACACCAGCTGCAGATTCACGATTCTGATCTTTCAGAGCATTCTGCAAATCGGCTACGGTCAGTCCAAAGTTTGCCAACTTATCCGGTTGCACCCAAATCTGCATAGCATAGTAACGGCTACCAATATTCGACACACGACCTACACCGGGAATACGGCGAAGTAAATCGAGCACGTTCAATGTAGCAAAGTTACTCAGATAGATCTCATCAAACTTCGGATCAGAGGACCTCAGACAGATAGTCATTAACTGACTGGCTGCCTGTTTTTCTACAGATATACCGTTTTGTACCACCTCTGCCGGAAGACGGGATTCCGCCAACTTCAAGCGGTTCTGTATTTCAACCGCTGCTAAGTCAGGATCAGCAGAAATATCAAATGTTACTGTAGCTGAAAAACCACCGGAGTTTGAGCTATTGGACTCCATGTAGAGCATTCCCGGCGTTCCGTTCAACTCTTGCTCAATAGGTGTAGCAACCGCTTGGGATACCGTCAGTGCACTGGCACCGGGATACGAAGCACTAATCTTCACCACCGGCGGTGTTATCTGCGGATATTGGTCAATGGGAAGCATCGTCAGTCCGATGATACCCACAATGACAATCAGTATAGAGATGACAGCCGAAAATACCGGTCTGTCTATAAAGAAACTTACTTTCATACGCTCTCCCCTCCCTCTTCACCTTCTTTCTTCAACAGGGCATTGTTAACTTTAACTTTCATCCCCGGGCTCAGTTTATGGTATCCTTCTACCACTATTGTTTCACCCGGCACCAAACCTCTCTCCACCACTACTTGATTCTGGAATTCCGGTCCTAACTCTATAAAACGACGTTCTACAGTAGAATCACGACGCATAACAAACACATAGGCACCACCTTTTTCTATAATAACAGACTTCAGGGGGACCACTGTTGCATTCTCCCGCACATCCAGCAATAGCTTCACTTTAGTAAACTGGCCCGGAAGCAATACGTGTTTCGGATTAGGCATTTCGGCACGAACAGAGAAAGTACCGGTACGTGGATCAACCTGCGGTTCGGCAAAGTCGACCAAGCCTTTGAAAGGATAAACTGTATTATCGGCAAGTGTAATAGAAATATTCGGCTGCCAGGAACGGGTAGAATCTTTCTGTCCCAGATTCACGTTACGTTCCTTGGTTTTCAGATAGTCTAATGCTGTCATACTGAAATCTACCAGTACCGTATCGCTTTTCACGATATTGGCAAGCAATGACTTGCCGCCCGTACCGACCAATGTACCAAGGTCTACATACCGTTCACTGATGTGCCCGGCCAGCGGAGAGCGAACCACTGTATATCCAAGTTCCAGTTCTGCCTGGTCAAGATCGGCCTGACTCATAGCAACACTGGCCACTGCTGTTTCATAAGCAGCCACCGCGTTATCCAAATCTAATTGACTGGCAGCATTTTGTTCATACAAGGGGCGAATACGCTCCAAGTCACGTTGTGCTTTTTTAGCTTGTGCTTCATCTTTTTTCAGCTGTGCACGAGCCTTATCCGCTTTAGCACGATACTGATCCTGATTGATAACAAACAAAACCTGATTCTTCGTCACATAAGTACCTTCTTCGAAAAGCATATTTTCCAGATATCCTTCTACGCGGGCACGCACTTCTACAAACTGTTGAGCACGAACACGTCCCACGTATTCACCATAGATTTCGACATCATCTTGTGTCACCGGTTCCACAGCTACTACCGGAAGATCCGGTGCAGGTGCCGGGCGATGAGTAATAAACCAGTAAATCGCTACTAACAGTACTATACCAATTGCGGCAATCACTGCCTGTTTTTTCGTTATTCTGAATTCTCTCTTCTTAAAAAACGGTTTCATAAGCTCTCTGTTTATGTTAATGTTAAAAACCCTATAAATAAAAAACACAACCAGCGTGCCAAAGTTCGATGGCTATACCTTTATTATTCATAGTCAAATCATTAAAGTTTTAACAAAGGATTATGTGAGTGGGGAATTCGCTCTACAAGTGTGGAATTATTCCACAAAAAAAGTCCGAACAAACTGTCCGGACTTCTCTTTTACTTAACTGAAACTTCTTATTCTTCATCATCATCCAATGACTCCGTATATTCCAGTTCTCCTTGAACTACAAACAGAATTTCTTCCGGATCATACTCACCCATCTCATCTTTGTGGGCTTCTTTGATGATGTAATCTACGATTTGCCCCAAGTCGACTTCGATGCATCCATCTTCATCCGGCTTTGCATCCAAGATGCCGCTTTCAGAATAATACTCGTCAATCAAATCGAGGAAATAATAGAGTTCATCATCGGAGTATTTCTCTTTTAACTCCTGCGGCAAATAATTCTTGATGTATTCGATGGTTTTTTCGTCATCGAGATCATCCTTTAAGAAATCGTCTTCCAGTCCCATAACAGTTAGTTTTTTTAAGGGTTAATACCTTATTATATTATGCTCCTATAAAAGCATCTTTTTTATCTTGTCATCAAAAGCAGATTTGCCAGCAGAACCTACCTGCTTGTCAACCAACTCACCGTTTTTAAAGAACAATACGGTAGGAATGTTACGGATACCATATTCAGCAGCCACATCACCATTCTCATCTACATCACACTTACCGATGAGAACCTGTCCTTCATACACTTCTGCCAATTCTTCTATGATAGGACCTACCATCTTACAAGGACCACACCAAGGGGCCCAAAAGTCAATCACTACAGGCTTACCTTCTGCAAGGATTTCCTTATAGTTGCTGTCTGTAATTTCTAAAGCCATTGCGTTAATGATTAATTATTTAATGTTTAATGATTACTGTCAAATTATTTACGGAAGCAAAGATAACTAATTTATCCGGAATTCCAGTTCGGGACGATCATTTAAATAAGAGATTAACTCACGTCCTACCGAAAGTTTCACAGGCCGGGAAATCATGTCCACTACCGTCTTACTATCAGGATCACTCACTTTAAAATAGAGTTCCGTTGTACCCGGATTCCCTTTCATTAGTGCAGCAAGCTCCGTAACCAGAGCCTGGTTCAACACTGAAAGCGGTATCAGGATAGTAATTTTAGAAATCAGTTTCTCTTTCACATCCGGAAGCAATTCCATAGAAGTAATCTTAACTTCCAACTCATCCTGCTTCCACTGTTTAGGTTGGCAACGAGCCTTAATGAAAAGGAAGGTACGTTCACCCAAATATCCCTGATAGGTTACCCAGTCATTACCAAAGAACGGAAGCTCAGCCGAACCGGAATAGTCTTCAATCTTCGCAATGCCATAAGGATTACCATTTTTACTGATTCCCCGACGCACAGAAGTCACAATACCTCCCATCGTTATCTCTCGTCCGGCAAGTGCTGTTTTATCTTCCAGCTCAGCCATACGTGTATTGCATACATGCTGCAATACTACAGAATATTCATCCAGCGGATGAGCAGATAGATAAATGCCTACCAGATCACGCTCCTTGTTCAACCGGTCCAGATCACTCCAGCGTTCAGCTTCAGGTATTTCGGGAGTAGCAATGTCCACTACATTATCTCCACCGAACAAAGAGTTGGCAGCCGCTGCCTGGTCTGCCTGATAACGGTTACCATAACGTACTAAAGTTTCCAGAAAAACCTCATTTTTGGAATTCACGGCAAAGTATTGTTCACGTTTCAATTCCGGAAACTCATCAAAGCCACCTGCCAAAGCAAGACATTCCAGATTCTTCTTATTACAAGCTGTCAGATTGACCCGCTGCACAAAATCGAATATACCTTTAAAAGGACCATTCTTCTCGCGCTCTTCCATGATATTCAGTACAGCGCCTTCGCCTACTCCCTTCACTGCACCAAGACCGAAACGGATATTTCCTTCCGGGTTAACAGTAAACTTCAGATTACTCTCATTCACATCCGGACCAAGAACTTTGATGCCCATCGATTTACATTCATCCATCAATTTGGTGATATCAGTAATGTTCGACAAACTTCGGCTCATCACAGCTGCCATATACTCTGCCGGATAGTTCGCTTTCAGATATGCAGTCTGATAAGCTACCCATGAATAGCATGTGGCATGAGATTTATTGAAAGCATAGGATGCAAATTTCTCCCAGTCTCCCCAGATTTTTTCAAGTACCTTCGGATCATGCCCATTCTTACGTCCGCCCTCGACAAATTTAGGTTTCATGTGATCCAGTTTGTCACGCAGCTTCTTACCCATCGCTTTACGCAGAGCATCGGACTCACCACGGGTGAAGTCCGCCAACAAACGTGACAAAAGCATCACCTGTTCCTGATACACCGTAATACCATATGTATCCTTCAGATACTTCTCCATGACAGGAATATCGTACTCAATCGGCTTCCGCCCATGTTTACGGTCGATAAAATCCGGAATATAATCCATAGGCCCCGGACGATAAAGGGCATTCATTGCAATCAAGTCTTCAAAAGTAGAAGGCTGCAACTCACGCAGGTATTTCTGCATACCGGCAGATTCAAACTGGAATGTACCGATAGTACGCCCGTCACTATATAATTTATAAGTAACAGGATCGTCAATAGGCACCTTATCTATATTTAATGCCATTCCACGATGCAAACGCACATTTTCCACAGCCTCCTTGATGATTGATAATGTTTTCAATCCCAGGAAGTCCATCTTGATCAAACCTGTATCTTCAATTACCGAACCTTCATATTGGGTAACAAGCATCTTCTCACCCGTTTCCTTATCATCGGCAGTACTTACAGGTACCCAGTCAGTAATATCATCACGGCAGATAATCGTACCACAGGCATGCACACCGGTACCACGCACATTGCCTTCTAGCATCTTGGCATATTTCAGTGTATCGCGCACCAAAGGATCGGGAGAAGCTTCCGCTGCTTGCAGTTCAGGAACATAATCAATGGCATTCCGCAGATTCAACTTCTTATCGGGTATTTTATCAGGAACCAATTTAGCCAGACGGTCAGACTCAGAAAGAGGAAGTTTCTGCACACGGGCAACGTCTTTAATAGCAAGCTTGGTAGCCATTGTACCATAAGTAATGATATGCGCCACTTTTTCCTGGCCGTACTTTTGCGTCACCCAACGAAGTACTTCTCCACGTCCATCATCATCAAAGTCGATATCGATATCAGGCAATGATATACGGTCGGGATTCAGGAAACGCTCAAACAGCAAGTCATATTTAATGGGATCGATTTTCGTTATCTGCAAACAATATGCTACCGCTGAACCGGCTGCCGATCCACGACCCGGACCTATCGAAACTCCCATATTACGCCCGGCAGCAATAAAGTCCTGTACAATGAGGAAGTATCCCGGAAAACCCATTGTCTTCATGATGTAAAGCTCAAACTTCAACCGTTCCATCACCTCATCAGACAGGGGATCTCCATAAAAAATCTTAGCACCGTCAAAAGTCAATTTAGCGAGATAATCCGCTTCCAGTTTGATACGATATAACTTTTCATATCCGCCTAAACGTTTGATTTTAGCTTTGGCCGCATCCTCATCCAGCACTACATTACCATTTTCATCCTGAGTGAATTCATCAAATAAATCCTTCTCAGTATATTTCTGCCGATAGCCTTCTTCTGTTCCAAAGTCTTCAGGAATAGCAAAAGTAGGCATGATAGGTGCATGGTCAATGGAATAGTATTCTACTTTATCCAGAATTTCAAGGGTATTGGACAAAGCCTCAGGAACATCTGCAAAGAGTTCATTCATCTCTGCCTTCGTCTTCATCCATTCCTGCTTGGTATAAAGCATACGATTCGGATCATCCAGATCTTTACCGGTACTCAAACAAATCAGCCGATCATGTGCCTCAGCATGTTCTTCATTCACAAAGTGAACGTCATTGGAACAAATGAGCTTAATATTATATTTTTTTGCAAACTCCATTAATTTGGCATTTGCCTTCTGCTGCAACGGATAAGCTTCATGGTTGGCACGCGGTATAGTAGCCCGATGCCGTTGTAATTCCAGATAATAATCTTCACCGAAAAGATTTTTATACCAGCGTATGGCTTCCTCCGCATCTTCCAGCTGGTCATTTATAATCTTCTTAGGCACTTCACCACCAATACAAGCCGAACATACAATCAACCCTTCATGGTATTTTTCCAATTCGTTACGGTCGGTACGCGGACGCATATAGTAGCCCTTGGTCCAAGCCCTGGATACTAACTTAATCAGATTATGATAGCCTTTCTCGTTTTTCGCCAATACAATTAAGTGCCAACCGCTTTGGTCGGGCTTACCTTCTTTTTTATCCATAGTACGGCGAGCCACATACATCTCACAACCAATGATTGGTTTGAACAGCTTATTTTCAGCTTCCGCAATCTTCGCACGACAGTCAGCAAGTTCTGCTTCCTTATCATCGCAAGCAATCTCGCCGCTTTCAATACCGGCCATCCGTTTTTTAAGATCTTTGATCTCACCCTTCGGTCCGCTATTCTTTTTGTTAACGTAGTTAGTGAATTCCTTAATGCCGAACATGTTACCGTGGTCAGTCACGGCTATTCCCTTCATTCCATCCTTCATAGCCTTGTCCACCAACGCACTTACGCTGGCCTGACCATCGAGTAAGGAATACTGGGTATGAACGTGCAAATGAACAAAATCCTGCATAAATATCTCCTTTCAATTAAGAGCATAAAAGTACAACCTATATAAGACCTAACAAAAATATTTCCCTAAAAGTTATCAACAGATGCATTTCTCTCTCCAAATGCTTGTTAGATTTTCAAAATAAGCCTATTTTTGCCGATAATTTGTATTCAAGAGAATAAAACAACATTAGATGAGTCGACTAAAGAAGCTAAAAAAGATACGAATTCACCGCGAAGGGACACATACACTGGCCGGCAGCTTACTATTGCTATTGGCCGTCAATTCAGTCCTCTATTTTGGACTGGAATGCAAATTGCCATTCTATATCGTAGCGGTGGTCAGTATCGTCCTGTATGGAATGCTGGTGAATTTCTTCCGATGCCCTATTCGCCTATTTGGCCAGGAAGACACCGAAAAGATTGTGGTGGCACCTGCCGATGGCAAAATAGTAGTCATAGAAGAAGTGGAGGAAAACGAGTACTTTCACGACCGTCGTCTTATGATTTCTATTTTTATGAGCGTCATCAATGTACATGCCAACTGGTATCCGGTAGACGGAACCGTAAAGAAGGTGGCACACCATAATGGTAAGTTTATGAAAGCCTGGCTGCCGAAAGCCAGTACCGACAACGAACGCTCTACAGTGGTGATTGAAACTCCCGAAGGTGTAGAAGTAATGGCTCGTCAGATTGCCGGAGCTATGGCACGACGTATCGTCACTTATGCTGAACCCGGTGAAGACTGTTATATCGATGAACACATGGGCTTTATCAAGTTCGGATCTCGTGTAGATGTTTATCTCCCGTTGGGCACAGAAGTGTTTGTAAAAATGGGACAAACCACCACAGGAAACCAGACCGTGATAGCCAAACTAAAATAACTAAGCAATGGCTAACTGTATTACTCGCCATATCCCCAATACACTGACATGTCTGAATCTGTTCTCTGGCTGTATTGCATGTGTTATGGCATTCGAGTTCAAGTATGACTGGGCTCTGACTTTTATCATTATCAGTGCTGTATTCGACTTCCTCGATGGAATGTCGGCGCGGGTATTGCATGCCCCTTCTCCCATTGGAAAAGAATTGGACTCCCTGGCGGACGATATCAGCTTTGGGTTAGTACCTTCAGTTATCGTATTCTCCTTATTGCGTGAGACGACTTACCCCGGTTGGATGAGCAACTTTCAGGAATATGTTCCCTATTTTGCTTTTCTCATTGCCATATTTTCAGCACTGCGTCTGGCTAAATTCAATATCGATGAACGCCAAACCAGCTCATTCATCGGACTGAATACTCCAGCCAATACATTGTTTTGGGCAGCAGCCGCTGCACAATACCATGACTGGCTGATACAAGGCGGGATAGTTCTGTATGGATTACTAATCTGTATTGTATTATTCTCCCTGCTGCTGATTTCCGAATTTCCAATGTTTGCTTTCAAATTAAAGAACCTCTCTTGGGAAGAAAATAAAATCCGTTATTTGTTTTTGATAGTCAGTATTCCCCTACTTATTTTCGTAGGACTTGCAGCTGTCATAGGTTGGTACATCATTCTATGCTGGTTTGTTAGAAAGAAACTCTAAACAAATCTTTTGGCACAGTTGTTGTACTATCGTTCGTAAGACGAACAATATATAAAACGATTAGCCCATGTTTCATATCTTAGGATTTATATTTATCATCATAGTCGTTATTCTGGTCATCGGACTCAGTATCATCGGCACCGTTCTCCGGACTATTTTCGGACTGGGAGGAAAGCGTCGTTCTTCCTCCGGCACTTATCAATCCGGTCAAAGCTATTCTTACTCAGGTGGCCAGCAACAAAACACTTCCTCTCAAACTGACGAAGAAACCACCTCTGAAGGGAATAATATTCATAGAAAACACAAAAAACTCTTCTCTAAAGATGAAGGAGAGTATGTGGATTTTGAAGAAATTAAAGAATAATCAGACTTTAGCCATACCGGTAAGGATGTATTTACCTTTCAATTTATGCTCTTTCATATAAATTTGAACCTCCATCCGGCAGGCTGACACCAAGGCATGTCCCGTCAATCTTTCATTCATAGCTTTAATAAATGAATACTCTGTGTCGTCGTGTATAAAAGATATGCGATGATATTCCATTATTATAATGTATTTAAGTATCTGTTAAGCCTCCAAATATACGGATAAAATACGTAGTAAAATTAAAAAAGGAATATAAAAAGAGAATCCCGGCAAAGAAGTCCTCTGCCAGGATTAACTCAAACTTTCATTATTTTACTGCCTAACCAGTCTACCTTCGATTACCTCTCCTTACAATCCGTCCATATAGCTACAAATGTAAGTGAACTTGGTGAGGGCAAAAGTATACAGAAAGAGCAGAATATGATTTCTAAAAATGATATTTCTAAAAGAAAAAGACAATCAACTAAACAACAACAACTTACTATTGCTATTTCAAAAGTATTTTGACGATTTCATATTCTTTTTGACGATTTGTTATCGTGTAAAATGGAGATAATAATAAGTAAATGAAAGCATAATTTAATTTTTCAGACTTCAACGCCGTTTTGCAGCAAAGAAATCTTTCATCAAGGCAGCACAATCATCAGCAAGAATCCCTTTCACAACTACCGTTTTCGGATGTAATGCCTGTGGTGCATAACGCTGATATCCACGCTTTTCATCTTCAGCACCAAATACAAGCCGCCCCATCTGCGCCCAGGCTATTGCACCGGCACACATGACACAAGGTTCAACCGTAACATAAAGAGTACATTCATTCAGATATTTTCCGCCAAGGGTAGAAGCAGCAGCAGTAATTGCTTGCATTTCAGCATGGGCTGTCACGTCTGTCAATGTTTCTGTCAGGTTATGGGCACGTGCTATAATACGCTCTTTGCAAACAACAATCGCCCCAACAGGCACCTCTCCTCTTTCTGCCGCCTTACGTGCTTCTGCAAGTGCTTGCTTCATATAAAAGTTATCGTCCACCACCCTTTTACCTTTAATTTTTAATTTTCAGTTTATCTACGCATATCATGTTCTCCAAAAAGAGTCGGATAATCTTCTTCCATATTTTTATGGATAAACATGAGAATAGTCTCCCGAAGCCAGCGTGATTTATTCGTTATCTTGTACTTCTCCAGATAACGGTCTACAATCCGCAGCTCTTCCTCGCTCATCAGACATACGATGCGCTGTTCACGTTTCGGCTCTTCGGGTGTTGCTTTCGCACACGTTTTATCTCTCTTTCTCATATTTACTGCAAAATTAGTTTTACTTCTGTAAATACAAAGCAGAAAAAACGTATTTTTGCATAGAAACAGCTAAAATAGGGATAAATACAGGTATGGCAGCACACAATACCCTTGGAAAAGATGGAGAAGACACCGCAGTAGCGTATCTGGAACGCAATGGATATGTCATTCGCCACCGTAATTGGCGCAAAAACCATCTGGAACTGGACATTGTGGCAGTCAAAGATGAATTGCTGATTGTAGTGGAAGTAAAGACACGAAGCAATACGGAATACATCGAACCGCAAGATGCCGTTAATTGGCAGAAAATACGCCACATTGTAGTGGCTGCCGATGCATATATCAAGCATTTCAGTATAGATATTCCTGTTCGTTTTGATATTATCACCGCGGTCGGCAAAGCTGGAGCATTTGAAATAGAACATATTAAGGATGCATTTTATCCGCCAATGTTCTGAATTATAAATTGCAGTAAAATGAATATAAACGAACTCATAGCCCAACCGGAAGGACGACGTCTGGAATTCAAAGGTGAACTTCCTACAAATTCGGATATAGCCAAAACCATTGTAGCTTTTGCCAACGATGCCGGTGGAGATATCTATATAGGGATTAATGATAAGCCACGTCAAATCATTGGATTACCAGAAAATGAATTAACTCAGATAGAGGAACAAATCAGTAATATGATATATGATAGATGTTATCCTACTATTCTACCAGAAGTTTCATTCCTTTCTGTAGAAGAAAAGCATCTTATTCGTATTTGCATATATCGGGGCAGCATGCCTCCTTACTATCTGAAAGAGAAAGGAAAATTGAAAGGCACATATATCCGTGTAGGTTCTACTAATAAATTAGCAGATGAATCTATCATTGCATCATTAGAACGTAAACGCAGAAATATATCTTTTGATAGTGAAATTATTATGGATAAGCCTGCAAGCAGTTTGATCATTGATGGTTTCAAAGAACTGTATAAGGAAAAAACTGAAGAAGAAATAAATCTGCAAGTTTTAAGGAAGCTTGAATTAATAAAATTAGAACAAGATAAAGAATACCCCACCAATGCGCTCATTCTTTTTTCAGACGATTCATTACGTAAATCATTTTTTCCTAATGCCAAAATAGAATGCGCACGTTTTAAAGGGATAGGAACAGAAGAATTTATCGATCAAAAAAGCATTTCTACTCATATAGGCTTGCAAGCTGAAGAAGCGTATAACTTTGTTCTGCGACACATCAACAAAAGTGCTACAGTCGAAGGCATATATACTGTATCTCGTTGGGAATATCCAGTCAAAGCTATTCGTGAAATCATCCGTAATGCTGTAGTTCATCGTGACTATTCATTAACAGGTAAAGACATCAAAGTGGCTATATACGATGACATGATTGAAATCAGTAGTCCCGGTTTATTACCGCCATCTATTGATTATTCCGCAATGGAAAGTCGTCAGTCGGATGCACGTAATAAAGTCATTGCTCCCGTATTCAAGCGCATAGGAATCATTGATCAGTGGGGAAATGGCCTTAAGCTTGTTGCCCAAGAATTGAGGGAATACCCTGAAATAGAATTGAAGTGGAGAGAAGTCGGCCTGTCTTTTCAAGTACAATTTATAAAGAAAAACTATAAAACTATCCCCACAAATGTCGGTAACAATGTCGGTGATGTCGGTGATGTCGGTGATAATGTCGGTGATGTCGGCAATATTGATAACAATATCAGCTATAATAAATTGAAAGTCATACAATTGATCTTACATAATCCGAATATCACAACTAAGGAAATAGCTGAAACCTTAGGAATTAGCACACGCCAGTGTGAACGTATCATCGCAAAACTTAAACAATCCGGAAAATTATTACGCAAAGGTTCTGCAAGAACCGGTTACTGGGAGATTAATAACAATTAAAAATATCTGGAAGTTATTATGGATATAGAAACTGCCCGCGAATACTGCTTAGCCAAGAAAGCAGTCACAGAATGCCTTCCATTCGATGAGTATTCACTTGTAATGAAAGTTATGGATAAAATGTTCGTACTGATTGATCTGGAGTCCTCCAACAAAATTTGCATGAAGTGTGACCCTGAGTATGCCATAGAGTTGCGCGAACGTTACTCAGCCATCGAAGGCGCCTATCATTTTAATAAGAAATACTGGAATCAGGTTTTTCTTAATGGAGATGCAGACGATAAGTTGATAAAGAGTCTCATTGACCATGCTTATGAGGAAGTCTTAAAGAAGTTCACCAAGAAAATGCGTGCCGAATATGAAGCCTTACCCTGACATGAATAAAGAGCCCAACGTACATCTTCCCTCTGCGAAATTTCCTGTTCCCCTCCTCGTATTAATGGAAACAGACTCCACCAATCGGCACTTAACGCAACTTTGCGATGAACAAGGAACCGATATTCCGGAATTTATGACGGTGATTACCGAACGCCAAACTGCCGGTAAAGGACAACGTGGCAACAGTTGGGAATCGGAAGATTGTAAAAACATTACATTCAGCTTCGTACTTTACCCTACATTCATTGAAGCGCGTCAACAATTCATTCTTTCCCAGCTCATCTCACTCTCCATCAAAGAAGAATTGGATGAATGGGCTGAAGGTTTTTCCATAAAATGGCCGAATGACATTTACTGGAATGAAAAGAAGATTTGCGGCATACTGATAGAGAATGACCTTTCAGGACATCATATCGGACGCAGCATTTCCGGTATCGGAGTGAATATCAATCAGGAAGTTTTCCGAAGCAATGCCCCTAATCCGGTATCTCTAAAACAGATTACAGGAGAAGATCATGACCGATATCTGATACTTGCCAATATTATGAAACGAATAAAAGAGTACTATACCCTTTTGCAAACAGACTGTTCAGGTAAAACAGCAGACTTAATCAACACCCGTTATGCTCATTCCCTATTCCGTCGGAATGGCTTTCATCGCTATGCAGATGCGGACGGCGAATTCATTGCCCACTTGCTACGCGTAGAACCGGATGGGCGATTTATTCTTGAAGACCAGGCAGGAAAGGAACGTGGATATTTGTTTAAGGAAGTACAATATATTCTTTAGAGTTCAAGGCACAACTAAAAGTTAGTATCAACTTACCCTCACTACCCTCACTTTTAAAATAGATTGATGATAATTAGACTATTAGGTGTGAGTGAGAGTAAAAATCGGGCGTGAGAGTAAGTGACCTACTCTCACGCCCGATTTTTACATTTTACGTCATAACTACCTTTATTACAACACAATACTTTACATTTAGTGCATATATCGGACGAGTCTGTAATCCAATATTTTTAGCCTTCCTTCCCCGCGTAAATGGCGGATATGCCCCATTGCAGTCGTTTTCATCATACCGCATATCCTTTGGAAGTCACCTTTTGTCATCATGTGGTTTTGACTGAAATAGCTGGTCAGTGGAGTGTTCAACATAAGAGATTATTTTGTTTACTCTTAAGAAACATTCCGTTCACCCTTAGGAATGATTGGACACCAACCTTGGTCAACAGGCTTGTTAACCTTGGTTGATCGGCTTGTTGACCGTCATTAACGAGCCTGTTGACCAAGGTTAACATCCAATCAGACTTACTACCAAGACACCAAACAAGCAGAGCAAAGTCAAATGCCCCCCTATGTATTTCTCAATTACTATTGAAGCTTTTACTCTGAAATGAATGGGCTGAACTTTTTTGAAATAAATGTAGAATAATATGTTTAAAGCATTATGGATCTCTCACCTACCTACCACTGATTTATTATTCAGCCACAAAAATAGAATACATTATCGCCAAGAAAATAAAATATTTTCCAAAGAAACACTATCTTTGTAGGTATGAAAACAAACACACGATTCATACTACTAACCTGCCTACTGCTATGCTTCTACGCATGTGACAGAAAACCTTACCCGCAATCACTGATTATAGCGGACAGTTTGGCAAGCATACAGCCGGATAGTGCTATTACTCTATTAAAAACACTGGAAGACAACATAAAGACAGAATCAGAGTCTACGCAAATGTATTATCGATTACTCTGCATCAAAGCAAACGACAAAGCATATATACGCCATACTTCAGACAGCTTGATACTTCCTATACTACATTATTATATAAAGAAAGAAGATGAAAAGCATTTGCCGGAAGCTTACTACTATGCAGGACGAGTGTATAGGGATTTAGGAGATGCACCACAGGCATTAGACTATTTTGAAAAGTCCTTAGAGACACTCCCAAAAAACAAAAAGCATAAACTTAAAAGTTATATTTACAGTCAAATGGGAACATTGTTTCTATATCAAGGTTTATATAATGAAGCATTGGAGATATTCAAGAAAAAATATGCATGTGACATAGATTTAAAAGACAGCGTTGGTATTATTTATACTTTAAGAGATATAGCTGGTACCTATCGTGATATAAATCAAAAAGATAGTTCAATTTATTACTACCAAGCAGCGTATGATTTGGGAAAAGAACTGAAAAGACAAGATCTCATCAACATGGTACAAAGCCAGATTGCTGGCCTTTACATACAGTCTAAAAAGTACGATTTAGCAAAAATTGCCTTGCAAGATGCCCTGACTGACATTAAACATTCCAATAAAAGTGGTATTTATTCCATTGCAGCAAAACTATATCATAAAATAGGAATGACAGATTCCGCCGTTTATTATTATAGAGCTTTATTAGACTTTGGTACTATTTACGCCAAAGAAAATGCCCATCGCAGTTTGGCAGAGATTACAATGAAGGAAAACAATTGTCTGCTTGCCATACAACACATTCAAGCATACCTTCAATGTGTTGACTCTATTCAAAAAATCACTTATACGGAAAGCCTGCACCAAATGCACTCATTATATAACTACCATTTACGAGAAAAAGAAAATTATCGATTGAAGAATGAAAACCAAAAGAAGGCCGATTACCTCAAATATGGCTTAATAGGATTTGCAGTTGTCATAGCCTCTTTCTTTAGCTACCATCAGTATAATAAACGCAAAAAACAAGAACTAAAGTATCAGCTTCAAAAGGCTGAACAAATGAAAGTTGAAAATTACAAAAAGAGCCAACAATTCATAGAGGAAAACAATGCCCAAATCCGAGAATTGGAGAAAAAGTTGAACGATATGAATTCTGCAAACGAAATTTTAAGAAAAGAAATACAAGACCAAAAGGAATTGCTCTGCCAAGAAACACGCCGAGCAGAAATAGAGCAAAGCAAACAAGAAAAGGCACAAAAATCCCTGTTCGATTCCGACATATGCCAATTACTCAAGAAAAGACTGCTCGATCCTCAAGGACGTATATTCATCACCACTGAAGAATGGATAACCTTAGAAAACACCTTGAAAGAAATATATCCAAATTTCTTCGAAAAGTTAAAGGGTATTTATGCCTTCAATGAATTTCAACTACACGTTTGTATGCTCATCAAAGGCGGTTTTTCTCCTTCTGAAATAGCCAAACTGACCGAGCATCCCAAAGAAACCATTACTTCAACACGTAGAAGATTATACGTCCGAATCTTCCAGAAAAAAGGGAAACCTGAAGAATGGGATAATTTCATCATAACATTGTGAATCACATAGACAAAACTGCACACTGTGTGCAACATACAAATTCTCACTGCACACTACTATGCACACACATCTTTTACTTTAAAACACTTACAATATAAAAAAAGTGTGTTCTTTTGTAGCATTAAGAAACCAAAAATCTGGAACAATGAAACTGATAAAATCATTACTACTACTTATTAGCCTTTTATGTTGCCATAGTATTTTAGCAGAAGAAAAGGTAATAACACTCAACGACATCAATCACAATGACGAATGGGTAGAAGACGAACGCTCCATCACTATAAATCCCATTGCTACCATTGAGGGAAATACAATACGTATTTATTCAAACATAACAATAGAGAATGTGTCGATTGTTATAAAAGATCAATCCGACAATGTAATATATTCTAATACCAGTATAGTAAATTCACGATGCCACACGTTTGAGGTATTTGATTTACTAAAAGATGACTATATATTGGAACTTAAAATAGGAAATGATTCTTTTTATGGATGTTTTTCCAATTAAGACGATATCTAATGTACAAAAGAGCCACCAAGAGATAAGAAAACGGAGTCACTTACTCTTGCGAAAAAACGATCAATAGACTCCACCAAAAATTTAAATTATGGAAAAGATTACTGAAAAAGAAATGCTTGCCATCATGGGAGGTAAATTAATGGAACTGAGTGCATGCGACTTAGTCATTGCAGAAGGAAATGCTCATGGAAATGATCCTGACTATGATTGGGATGGCTGGAATGAAGCATTTGACAATGCATGTTTGTAAAAGTTCATGTTTTTCACCCAGAGAGCACGTCAACTTGTATAATACAAACTGATAATTCAAATATTACAGTTCAATTCATACAATTTGTTGTGCTCCCTGTGGTTAATTATAGTCCATTATGCATTGGATTTTAGAAATATCATTTTCATATAAATAGATTTAGATTCCAAATGAAAGTAAAATACATCATCTTTTTTATCTGCAGTTTAACAACTCACATATTATATGCACAGAAAGTAGAAGTTATTGAGCCTGCAGTGTTAGAATGTGAATATTACAAACGTGTAGTAACTGACACATTAGATAGGAAAAATGACTATAAAGCAGAACCGGCAAGACTCCGAATCGGGAAAAACAGTAGCATGTTCTATTCCCCAAGAGAATTGCGGTGGGATTCGTTAGGAACAGACAGAAAAAAAAGAGCCATGATGTTTATAGAATACTCAAGAAAAACCGGAGGAAAAAGTCCAAGCGGGGTTTTCCATGAGTATGTTTATAAGAATTTTCCAGAAAACAAGGTGACAGTATTCAATCATTTCGCTCTGATGAATTGGACCTATGAGGAAGAGTGGGAAAAACCACAATGGGCACTAAAAGATTCCACTAAAGTAATATTGGAATATTCCTGCCAACTAGCCATTAGTCATTATCGTGGACGAGTCTGGTATGCTTGGTTCACTTTTGACATTCCTATCAGTGAAGGACCGTGGAAACTATGTGGATTACCAGGGCTGATTTTAGAAGCTTATGACAAAGACAAAGACTATAGTTTCACAGCTACAGGCTTAGTAAGCAAAGGAATACAACCAGTAGGCATTTATGACTTCTATGGACATGACTGGGCAAAAACTACCCGAAAAAAATATTTAGAGACCCGTTACAAAGAGTTACATACCGATCCGACCGAAAGAATGAGTACAATGTACGGATTGAAACGTTCTGAAGGAAAGAAAGAACTAAAACATCGCAATTACGACTTTGAAGAAACTGATTATCACTAGAAATACGACTCATCATGATGTCTAACAAATGCAACTTGACAGATACGCTCTATTGCTACAGCAAGCTTTACAAAAGTAGCATTCACAAAGAAGATGTGCAAATCTTATTGGAATCATCTCCTGCATATCCGACAATGTTGAGCTTATATCGTACTCTCCATTCTATTGAAATAGAATGTAATGTCATAAAGGCAAAATTTGAAGACATTGCAACGTTAAACAAGCCATTCTTGGCTCATCTGAAAGGTCAAACAACAGACAATATAATTCTCATAAAAAAAATAGTCAGTAATAATATTCTATGGTATAATACAGCAAATTCTCGTTTCTACAAAGAAAGTATTGACACTTTTCTAAAAAAATGGGATGGTATCATTCTATATAGTACAGATAAAGAGATTAGTATAAACAGAAGATGCATATATATCTATATAACTTTACTTTGCTTATTTGCTATCCCTTTTTTCAATATTATTAACTTAGCAATTGTTGCTTTAAATATCATAGGTCTTTATAGCTCATATATCATATTTGCACATGAAAAAGGAAAGCGTGGAACAGTATTAAATAAAATATGTAAAGTGGGAAAACATATTGATTGTGACAGTGTAGCACATTCAAAATTTTCACGTTTCGGTAATATTACTTTAGCTGATTTAGGACTAGTATATTTCGGAACAGCATTATTTTTTTCTTTTTCCCTTTTATATAATCCATTTAATATCAACACAAGTGAAACATATTCAGCAATACTCATCATTAGCTGTCCGTTCATCTTATATTCCCTATCCGTTCAACTTTATATAAAGAAATGGTGTATTCTATGCCTTTCGTTAGATTCTATTATAATATTGCAAGCCTGTCTTTTCTTTATCAAAGAAGATTTTAGTTTTACAAATACTATAACACCATTTTTTCAAATCTCGTATTTCTTTCCACTAATACTATTAGCTGTCATTTTATTAAAGAAGTACTCCACAACTAAAAGCCAATATATCGAACAAAAAATACATTCTTTAAGAATACATCGCACACCTTCTGTATTCAATTTATTCATTAATAAAGCAACAGTAATACGTCAAGATGAATATGGACTTAGTATTGGAGACCCCAATGCCCCCTTAACTATTACAACTTGGATTAGTCCTCATTGTCCCCATTGCACAGAAATTGTCAAGAACATGTTCCTATTCATTCATAATAAGAAAGTACAATGGAAAATCTATTTTGCCGGAACTGATCAAAATACAGAAAACAATAGGCGCTATATAGTAGAGTTGTATTTTATTGCTTTATTCATTTCAAATAAGACACAATTCCTAAATGCTATAAAACAATGGTATAATCATGACCAGACCCCAATATTCAAGAAACTATCAAAATACGGAATTAACAAAAATGCCGAACTGATATTAGAAAAGCACATATCCTATGCCAAAGAAATAGGAATAAAAGAGTACCCAACTATTTTTATAAACAACATACGGCTTCCACAAGAATATACCTTAAACGATTTATACTATATGATATATGATCATGATATTATAAATGTCCTAAATACCTCTAATACATGAAACGCCTCATATTATTACTATTCATGCTCCTCATTTTCTGCCTTGATTATGCTTTTTCTCAAAATACCATAATCGGACATGTATCGGACAAAGCGGATCAAACTCCATTGTCCAATGTGTTGATTGTCATGAAAAGCAAAACCACTTCAAGCATCATCCGATACACACAAACAAGCATTGAGGGCGAGTTTTCAATACCTATAAAGGAAACTGATTACGAAAATTGCTTACTGCATCTGTCCTTATTGGGATATAAGCCGCAGACAATGGAACTAAAGAGGAATGTTAACAAATTCAGGGTAGAGATGGAGGTAGCTGTCACGCACCTGAAAGAGGTAACAGTAAAGGCACAAAAAATAAGAGAACAAGGAGATACACTAATTTACAATGTGGCCAGTTTCAAGGATATACAGGACAAAACGATAGGTGATGTATTACAGAAAATGCCTGGCATAGACGTTGCAAAAAGCGGCGAAATTACCTATAACGGAACAGCTATCAACAAGTTCTATATAGAAGGGAAAGATTTGTTGGAAGGGAAATATGGCATCGCCACTAATGGTATTTCTCCCGATGATGTAGGTTCTGTGGAAATCATAGAAGACCACCAACCCATTCGCGTATTACAAGGAGTCAGTTTCTCATCCCAAGCAGCAGTAAACCTTCGCTTGAAAGAAAAGGCTAAAGCTAAATGGATAATTAACGCCTTAGCAGCAGGAGGTATTTCGGAACAGCCACAAAGCGGTTTATGGATGGCAGAACTATTCATGATGAGGATGAAACAAAGAACTCAAAACATTACCCTCTATAAAAGTAATAATATCGGAAAGAGTTTAGAGAAGGAAGTAAATAATTACACAGCTAAAGAAAACGATATTGCCGATTATATCCAGATAAGCGGCCTCCGGACACCTAATTTGGAAGAGAAACGGACATTATTCAGTCGTTCGCACCTATTCTCTTCCAGCAACTTATGGGCGATAAAGCAAGACTGGGAATGCCGCGCACAAGTGAATTACCTCAACCAACGCAATACGGGACAGACTTCTGCCCTTACCACCTACTACCTGCCGGAAGGAGATCGTCTGATAACGGAAGAACAGCAATCGGTGGAACATAGCCATAAATTAACTGCCCAAGTGAGTATTGAAGGAAACAAAGAGACATTCTACCTGCAAAACAGCCTGAAAACGGATATTGAATGGAATGATGTGGAGTTGGCTACCGCCGGAAGTCTTACCAACCGACAACACGCTTCTCTGCCAAACCGGAAAATAAGCAATGACTTCAAATTGATAAAGCGATGGGGCAGTCATCTCATCACTTTCAATAGTATCAACGCGTGGAACACCTTACCTCAAAAACTGACCGTAATCCGCAACGGGACAAGTAAGCAGAGAACGGACGAGTACTCTTTCTTTTCGCACGAACAAGTAACCTATGGTTTTCATTTCCAAGGTATGACACTTTCTTTGGAAGGAGGTGCAAAAGCGCAGTTCCGTACTCTTGACAGTCAGCTGTCAGGAGTGCCCGACTCATTGGGTACAAACATTCAGAGATGGAGCACCAATAACATCCAACTTTATGTTACGCCCAAACTGGAATACCAATACCACCGGGTAGAATTTACATTAGAGAGCCCTATCCGATACTACCGTTACTTTTTCTCTCACCAGATAAAAAATGAGAATGATTGGATGGCATCACCTTCCTTACGTATCAAATGGTATATTTCCCCATATCTCTATGCCCTATTGCGCGGACGAATCACTCCCAAAGAATGCGATTTGCACTCACTATACAATGGGCTGATATTGACTGACTACCGTACCCTGACAAGAGGCATGGACTTTTACTCCACCTCTGAAAGTAAATCACTTTCAACCTCCCTAAACTTCAAACAGCCCATGCTTGGATTGTTTGCCAACATCATGGTAATGAAATCGTGGAACAGTCAGGACTATTTGTCGGAACAAGAATTCATTGGCGATTATATCCTGCGCAGTTATCGCAAAACGCCCTCCCGGAGTGACACATGGACCGTGTTCGGAACAATAAGCTACAATGTTGATTTTTTGAAAGGAACAGCCGGACTAAATGTTATCTTTCGCAATAATAACCGCACGATGTTATCCGAAGGAATACCTACTAACTATACACAAGAAAACTATAGTGTAGCTGGACGTTTGAATGGACGCATCGGACAGGTTCTAAATTGGCAATACCGCTTGAGTTACAGTCAAAACCACTTAAAAATAGACAATCAGTTTCAGCAACGGCTCAACCAGTGGGAACATGCCTTATCACTAACAGCATCTTTCTGTAAAAGATGGAACATACAAGGGACAGGTGAATATTATCGGAATGAAATAGCTAGGAAACAATTCAAGAGTATGATACTAGCAGACGGCAAATTATCCTATAATCTGAACAGCCACATGGAACTTTCTGCAACAGTTTCCAATCTTTTCAACAAGAAAAACTATGCATATACCATATACAATGATCTGAGCAGTGTAGGCTATACCCGCATGATTCGAGGAAGAGAATTTTTCGTTAGTGTATATTTGAAGAAATAATATGAAAACTTTCCAGTGCTTTAAACAGCATGACAGCATGCAATGTGGTATAACCTGCATTCAGATGATTTGCAAATATTATGGTAAAGATTACAATTTGGATATTTTATCTAAATATTGCCCAGCTACATCAGAAGGTGTATCTTTATTGGGGATTAGTAAAACCCTGAATATATTAGGCCTAAATGCCGACGCTGGAAAAATGCCAATAGAAGAACTTGCCACAATATCTTTACCATGTATTTTACACTGGAAACAGAATCATTTTGTCGTACTATATCGATTAAAGAAAAATAAATATTATATTGCTGATCCTGGAAAAGGATTGGTCACTTATACTGAACAGGAATTAAAAAAATATTGGATTAGTACCCTATCCAATGGAGAAGAGAAAGGCGTAACGCTCTGCGTTCAACCAACCTCTTCTTTCTATGAAAAACAAGAAGAGCATAAGAGTGAAAAAAGTTCCTTCTCTTTCCTCTTCAATTACTTCCGTCAATACCGCCACTACTTCGGCCAAATCATCCTTGGTTTATTGATTGGCTGCATTTTACAACTTATCTTCCCTTTCCTTACACAAGCCATTGTAGATGTTGGCATCAAACATCAAAATCTCAACTTTATCTATCTGATATTGATAGGACAACTCATGTTAACTGTCAGCCGCACAGCCGTCGATTTCATTCGCCGATGGATATTGCTGCACATTAGCATGAGAATAAACATATCATTAGTGAGTGATTTCTTCATCAAGCTATTGAAACTTCCAATGTCTTTTTTTGACACCAAATTGATGGGCGACTTGTTGCAACGAATGAGTGATCATAAACGAGTGGAAAAATTCCTCACCACACAAACACTCAGTGTCATGTTTTCATTACTCAGTTTTATTGTTTTCGGATTTGTATTACTATGCTATAATTTACTAATATTCTGCATCTTTCTTGCGGGTAGTATCTCCTACTCCATCTGGATCACCCTCTTCCTAAAACGTAGAAAACAGATAGACTACCTCTACTTCGAAAAACAAGCCAAAAACAGCAATAAGACTTATCAACTCATCACAGCTATGCAAGAGATTAAGCTACAAGACTGTGAACAACGCCGTCGTTGGGAATGGGAAGACGTACAAGCCGAACTTTTCGATGCCAATATGAAGACTCTGAAACTGCAGCAGACACAAGAAGCAGGCAGTATCCTTATCAACGAGATAAAGAACATTATAATTACCGTAGTAGCGGCAACAGCCGTGATAAGTGGACAAATGACGTTAGGTATGATGCTTGCTGTACAATATATCATCGGGCAACTGAATGCACCCATTGAGCAACTGATGAGTTTTATCTACTCGCTGCAAGATGTAAAAATCAGCTTGGAACGTATCAATGAGATTCACGAAATGGAGAATGAGGAAAGCAATCCAGATGCATTCATTGAATTTCAAAGCAAAGACAAAAGCCTAAGATTAAAAAATGTAGACTTCAAATATGATTCACATGCACCCTACAAAATCCTGGATGGAGTAGATTTCACCGTTCTTGAAGGAAAAGTGACCGCCATCGTCGGTACTAGTGGTAGCGGAAAGACAACTATTATAAAGTTGTTGTTAGGATACTATCATGTGCTGGACGGAGAAATCAATATCGGAACAACCAATATCGAACGATTCAATATGAAATGGTGGCGTAAGCAATGTGGGGTCGTGATGCAGGATGGAGTAATTTTCTCCGAATCCATAGCCCGAAACATCGCAGTAAACGACGAAGAAATAGATAAGAAGCGATTAGCCGAAGCAGCACGAATCGCCAACATAGATGAGTACGTCAGACATCTACCGTTAAAATACAACACCCTCATTGGACAAGATGGCGTAGGATTAAGTCAAGGACAAAAGCAACGAATACTGATAGCACGTGCTGTATATAAAAATCCGCAATACATCTTTCTAGATGAGGCCACCAATGCACTAGATGCAAATAATGAACGAGTAATCGTCGAAAATCTACTGGACTTTTATAAAGGAAAAACTGTCGTCGTTGTAGCCCACCGTCTAAGTACCGTAAAAAATGCAGACCAAATAGTAGTAATAGATAAAGGAAAGATCATAGAAACCGGAGTACATCAAGAACTGGTTGCTAATAAAAAAGCTTATTACAACCTTGTAAAAAATCAATTAGAGTTAGGTAAGTAAATAAAAAAATAGAATTATGGAAAACGTAGAACTCAGAAGTGAACAAGTAAGAAAAATCATTGGGCAAATACCTCCGATATTAATACGCAGTGGAATTGGCATTATGGGGGCAATTGTGGCATTACTATTGGTTGCCACTGCATTTATTCCATATCCAGAAATACTTGAAGGAGAAGTCATAATGGAAGAAAGTGACAATAAGTATATATATGCCAAAGGTTTGCTACCCTATACCTTCGTTACACAAATTAAAAAAGACATGAGTGTTGAAATAGAATTAGAAGGTTTTAATACCAGAGAATATGGCCATCAACATGGAACCATATCATATGTTTCATCGGAAGTAATAACAGATAACAAGAAAAACTATTTCTCATTTATCATCATACTAAAAGAAAATCCCTTCATACAAAAAGGAATGAAGGGATATGCATCTGTCATATTGTCAAATAAAACATTACTAGAAAGAATCGTCTCAAAATAAAGTTATTTCTATTATTTAATTTCCGCTTCTAACTTCTTAATCTTTTCCAAAGTATTTCCTGCCTCCGTCGAAGGGAACAGCTGCAACACCCGCTGCAAATAATCTTTTGCCTTGGAATAGCCGTTAGAATAGACATCAGAAAGCCCATTACGATAACGGGCATATTGCATTCGTGTAGGAGAAGTTATCTTCTTATAATCATCTTCCAACTTTTTCTTTTCACGTTCTGCCTGTAAATAGAAATAATTTCCCAGAAAAATATTAGCTTGCAAATTATTAGCATCAAGTATCAATACCTTCTCATAAGTTTTTACAGCATCTTTTTCTTTACCCCGCATCATCTCCATTTCAGCACACGATACAAGAGCAGGAACATCGTCTGAATGATACTGCAGAAATTCTCTATAAAACAAATAAGCTTTGTCATAATTCCGCTTATGTTTATAATAAGTAGCCAACTCATTTACCAAACGCGGAGCTACAGCACTGTTTTTCTCCACCTGAGTCCAATAAAACATCTCAGTCTGATCTGCCCCAGCCTTTACCGACTGGCGAAACAGACTCACCGCATAGTCATCCTGCCCCTCAGATAAGGCAGCAGACACCTTTTGAAGCAACTCCCCGGCTGATTGTGCTGAGAGCACAAAAGGGAAAGCAACCATGAATGAAAATAGTAAGGTTAAGGTTCTCATCGCTTATTAATATTACCTAGTTTTTGTTTCCGCAAATATACTCATTTTTAGAACATTATGTATTATAAAAATTGTTATTATCAAATGCCTTTTTACCATTTACGGCAAAAAGAGTACCTTTGTCGATAAATAGAACAAATCAGTGCTTTAAAATGATTGCTCAAACTCCGAATATTATCAATAGAAGAATACTTCAGATAGCTGTACCTTCGATCATTTCGAATATCACAGTTCCACTACTGGGACTGATTGATGTGACAATCGTAGGCCATCTGGGATCTGCAGCGTATATCGGAGCTATTGCCGTGGGCGGAATGCTATTCAACATCATTTACTGGATCTTTGGATTCTTAAGGATGGGAACCAGCGGAATGACGTCACAAGCATACGGCAAACACGATATGGACGAAGTTACCCGACTTTTATTACGATCCGTTGGAGTAGGATTGCTCATTGCCATTATTCTGATGGCTTTACAATATCCCATCCGTAAACTGGCATTTACTTTTATACAAACTACAGAGGAAGTAGAACAATTGGCTACACTCTATTTCCAAATTTGTATTTGGGGAGCTCCTGCCATGCTGGGACTTTACGGTTTTGCCGGTTGGTTCATTGGTATGCAGAATTCGCGTTTCCCAATGTACATTGCCATTACACAAAACATTGTGAACATCGCTGCAAGCCTTTGCTTTGTCTATTTGTTCCATATGAAAGTTGCCGGGGTAGCCTTGGGGACACTTACAGCCCAATATGCGGGATTCTTTATGGCATTATTATTATGGAGGCGATATTATGGCAAATTGAAAGAACGCATTGCCTGGCAGGAGATATTGAAAAAAGAAGCTATGCTACGTTTCTTTCAGGTGAACCGGGATATTTTCCTACGGACCCTCTGCCTGGTTATTGTCACTCTGTTTTTTACCTCCGCCGGAGCAGCACAAGGAGAAGTTGTATTGGCAGTCAACACTTTGCTAATGCAGCTATTTACTCTCTTTTCTTATATAATGGATGGCTTTGCTTATTCAGGTGAAGCGTTGGTTGGTAAATATATCGGTGCGGACAACCGTCCGGCATTGCACCGTACCGTTCGCCAGCTCTTTATCTGGGGAATCGGACTTTCTACGGGCTTCACATTACTTTATTTCTTTGGTGGCAAGGCATTCCTGGGTCTGCTCACCAATGAAGTTTCTGTCATCCGGGAAGCTGGAAATTACTTTTATTGGGTATTGGCTATCCCACTTGCAGGCTTCGCAGCTTTCCTATGGGACGGAATATTTATCGGAGCCACTGCCACCCGGCAAATGTTTTATGCAATGCTGACCGCCTCAGCCAGTTTCTTCCTCGTTTATTACTCCTTACACGAGTGGATGGGAAATCATGCCCTTTGGCTGGCTTTCATCGTCTACTTATCTCTGCGCGGCATCATGCAGGCAGTTTTAAGTAGAAAAATCTTGTACCAAAGTTAATCATTACAGACAGAAAGCGTATATTTGCAAAAACTAAATGTAATATCATAATGGCAAAGTATAAAAGAGTTCTATTAAAGCTCAGTGGTGAGAGCCTGATGGGCGAAAAACAATATGGCATTGACGAAAAGCGCCTTGCCGAATATGCAGCACAAATCAAGGAAATCCATGAGTTGGGCGTCCAGATAGGTATCGTCATTGGTGGTGGTAATATCTTCCGCGGATTGAGTGGCGCAAACAAAGGTTTCGACCGCGTGAAAGGAGATCAGATGGGAATGCTCGCTACGGTAATCAACAGCCTGGCATTAAGCTCTGCCCTGGTAGCTACCGGTGTGAAGACACGTGTACTGACAGCCGTACGCATGGAACCTATCGGTGAGTTTTACAATAAATGGAAAGCTATCGAATCTATGGAAGCAGGCGAAGTGGTTATCATGTCTGCCGGAACAGGCAATCCGTTCTTTACTACCGACACAGGCTCTTCCCTACGTGGTATTGAAATTGAAGCCGACGTTATGCTGAAAGGCACACGCGTAGATGGCATCTATACTGCTGATCCGGAGAAGGACCCTACTGCCACTAAATTTGACGAGATCACTTACGATGAAGTTCTGAAACGCGGTCTGAAAGTTATGGACCTCACTGCCACCTGCATGTGTAAAGAAAACAATCTGCCAATCATTGTATTTGACATGGACACAGTAGGCAATCTGAAGAAAGTAATGCAAGGAGAAGAGATCGGAACACTGGTACACAACTAATTTTCTCTGAAAAAACTCTGTATATCAGTGTCCTCTGTGGTGAAAATAATTATATTTGCAAAGTTTCAATTAAAGTACAATTCCAAAAACCGAAGAATATGAGAGACGTAAACGACATCTTAGATGAAGCGCAAGAGAAAATGGATATGGCCGTTATGTATCTGGAAGAAGCATTGGCTCACATCCGTGCCGGAAAGGCAGACGTTCGTTTGCTGGACGGTATCCGTGTGGATTCTTACGGAAGCATGGTTCCTATCAACAACGTAGCTGCCGTAAATACTCCGGATGCCCGTAGTATCGCTATCAAACCGTGGGACAAAAGCATGTTCCGGGTAATTGAAAAAGCAATCATTGACTCCAGTCTCGGCATTATGCCCGAAAATAACGGCGAGATTATCCGTATCGGTATTCCGCCGCTGACAGAAGAACGCCGTAGACAGCTCGCCAAACAATGTAAAGGTGAAGGTGAAACCGCTAAAGTGAGTGTGCGTAATGCTCGCCGTGATGCTATTGATGCTTTGAAGAAATCCGTTAAAGACGGTCTGGCAGAAGATGCACAAAAGGGTGGTGAAGAAAAATTGCAAAAGATTCACGATAAGTATATCAAACAGATTGATGATATGCTGGCTGCAAAGGATAAAGAAATCATGACCGTATAATTATTCAGTTGAGAGTTGAGAGTTGAAAGTTGAGAGTTACTCACATATTCAACCCTCAACTCTCAACTCTCAACTCTCAACTAAATTGAAGGGACTGGTAATAAAAAATACAGGTAGTTGGTATTTGGTAAAGACCGACGAGGGGAAATGTGTGGAGTGTAAAATCAAAGGTAACTTCCGTCTCAAAGGCATACGCAGTACCAATCCGGTAGCTGTGGGAGATTATGTGCAAATTATCTTGAATCCGGAAGGAACTGCTTTCATCAGCGAAATAGAAGACCGGAAAAACTACATTATCCGAAGAGCTTCCAATCTTTCTAAACAATCACATATTCTTGCTGCCAACCTTGACCAAAGCATGCTTATTGTTACGGTCAATTATCCGGAAACCTCCACAACTTTCATTGACCGCTTTCTGGCTTCTGCTGAAGCATACCGCGTACCCGTTAAGATAATCTTTAATAAAATAGATGCTTATGATGAAGATGAGCTTCACTATCTGGACGGACTTATCAATCTCTATACTACCATCGGTTATCCCTGTTTTAAAGTTTCGGCCAAAACGGGTGAGGGCATAGAACAAATTCAGGAAGAATTAAAAGGCCGGGTAACACTTTTCTCCGGGCATTCCGGTGTGGGAAAGTCAACCCTTATCAATGCAATATTGCCTGAACAAGACGTAAAAACCGGTGAGATTTCCACCTATCATAATAAAGGTATGCACACCACTACTTTCTCTGAAATGTTTCCCGTTCCGGGAGACGGATATATTATCGACACACCGGGTATCAAAGGTTTCGGCACATTCGATATGGAAGAGGAAGAGATAGGGCACTATTTCCCGGAGATATTCAAATTCTCTGCAGACTGCCGTTATGGCAACTGCACTCACCGCCAGGAACCGGGTTGCGCCGTACGGGAAGCTGTAAAAGAACATTATATCAGCGAGTCACGCTATAGCTCTTACCTCAATATGTTGGAAGACAAGGAGGAAGGGAAATACCGGGCAGCATATTAAAGCCACCATCACTTTATCACCTTTTTTAACGCATCTCATATTAAACCTTCCTGTTCTCAAAATGTCCAAATTCATGCTGACATAATCTGACGTAATACTAATACTGATACATGAATAAGAAAGTTAAATGGGGCATCATCATTTTTATCGGTGCCGGACTAATAGGTGGGGGTATTTATTCTCAACTCCCTAAGGAGAACAAAGAATTGGCGGCTGCAGACAAAGTTATGAGCACTAACCGCAATAATAAGAGAATACTGAATGTAAACGCAAAGATCATAAAACCTCAACTGCTGAAAGATGAAATAAAAATCAGTGGTAGCTTGTTGCCTGATGAAGAGGTAGATCTTTCTTTCGAAACTTCCGGTAAAATTATAGAAATTAATTTTGAGGAAGGTAGTCAAGTAAAAAAAGGGCAATTACTGGCTAAAGTAAACGACCGCCCCTTGCAAGCACAGTTGCAACGTCTTGTTGCCCAACTGAAATTAGCAGAAGACCGCGTATTCCGCCAAAACGCTCTGTTGGAAAGAGATGCAGTCAGTAAAGAAGCCTATGAACAGGTGAAAACAGAACTGGCAACCCTGAATGCAGACATAGACCTGATAGAGGCAAACATTGCACAAACCGAGCTTCGTGCACCATTCGACGGTGTGATTGGTTTGCGCCAAGTCAGTGTAGGAACTTACGCCTCTCCTACAACCATCGTAGCTAAACTTACTAAAGTATCTCCGCTGAAGGTAGAATTCTCCGTTCCCGAGCGCTACGCTAATGATGTAAAAATCGGTGCAGGAGTAAACTTCGGACTTGAAGGTAAGCTCGAGACTTTCCACGCTAAAGTTTATGCCCGGGAATCCAGAATGGATCAAAACACCCATACGTTGACTTTACGTGCCCTTTATCCCAATGCCAACGGTCATGTGATGCCGGGACGTTATGCGGACATTCGTTTAAGCAAAAACGAGATTCAGGATGCCCTTGCCGTTCCATCCGAAGCGATTGTTCCGGAGATGGGTAAAGATAAGATATTCCTTTATAAATCGGGAAAAGCCCAGCCTGTAGAAATACAAGCCGGCATACGTACGGAAGCCGAAACCCAAGTATTACAAGGTTTACAGGAAGGGGACACGATTATAGTTTCAGGAACATTACAACTCCGTACAGGACTCCCTGTAACTTTGGACAACATTTATTAAACCGGATGCCTTATGAATATATCTGAACTCAGTATACGGCGCCCGGTACTTTCCACGGTGCTTACCCTTATCATCCTGCTTTTCGGAATTATCGGGTACAGCTACCTCGGCGTTCGCGAATATCCGTCCGTGGACAATCCTATCATTTCGGTATCTTGCTCCTACCCGGGTGCAAATGCCGATGTTATTGAAAACCAGATTACCGAACCACTGGAACAAAATATCAATGGTATTCCGGGTATCCGTTCCTTGTCCAGCGTCAGTCAGCAAGGTTCATCCCGTATTACGGTAGAATTCGAACTATCCGTTGACCTGGAAACTGCTGCGAACGATGTGCGTGATAAAGTTTCACGGGCTCAACGCTACCTGCCCCGTGACTGTGACCCGCCTACGGTATCAAAAGCAGATGCAGATGCTATGCCTATCCTGATGGTTGCATTGCAAAGTGATAAACGTTCTCTGTTGGAATTGAGTGAAATTGCCGACCTCACTGTAAAAGAACAATTGCAGACTATTTCAGACGTTAGTAGCGTTAGTATTTGGGGAGAAAAGCGTTATTCCATGCGCCTGTGGTTAGATCCGATCAAGATGTCAGGTTATGGCATTACTCCTATCGACGTTAAAAATGCAGTAGATAAAGAAAATGTAGAACTCCCGTCCGGAAGTATCGAAGGTAATACGGTGGAGCTTACCATCCGTACGTTAGGACTGATGCATACGGCAGAAGAGTTTAACAACCTGATCTTGCGGGAAGATAATAACCGCATTGTTCGCTTCAGTGATATCGGACGGGCAGAATTAGGTCCGGCGGATATAAAAAGCTACATGAAGATGAATGGGGTACCTATGGTGGGTATCGTTGTGATTCCGCAACCGGGTGCCAATCATATTAAAATTGCCGATGCCGTCTACGAACGCATGGAACAAATGAAGAAAGACCTTCCTGAAGACGTGCAATATTCTTACGGTTTTGATAACACCAAATTTATCCGTGCTTCCATTGACGAAGTAAAGGAAACCGTATATGTGGCATTTATCCTCGTTATCATTATTATTTTCCTCTTCCTGCGTGACTGGCGCGTTACACTGGTACCTTGTATCGTAATTCCAGTTTCGCTTATCGGTGCATTTTTCGTGATGTACCTGGCAGGATTCTCCATCAATGTGCTTTCCATGCTGGCGGTAGTATTAGCAGTGGGGCTTGTAGTGGATGATGCTATCGTTATGACGGAGAATATCTATGTTCGCATCGAGCGTGGAATGCCCCCAAAAGAAGCTGGTATCGAAGGCGCTAAGGAAATTTTCTTTGCCGTAATCTCTACCACCATCACATTGGTAGCCGTATTCTTCCCCATTGTATTTATGGATGGTATGACGGGACGGCTTTTCCGTGAGTTCAGTATCGTTGTATCCGGTTCGGTAATCATTTCCTCATTTGCCGCACTGACTTTCACACCCATGCTTGCCACCAAATTGCTGGTGAAACAAGAAAAGAAAAACTGGTTCTATATAAAAACCGAACCGTTCTTTGAAGGAATGAACCGCATATATAGCCGATCGTTGGAGATCTTCCTGCACAAACGCTGGTTGGCTATGCCTCTTGTATTAGGTACTTTATTTATCATTGTATTCCTTTGGAATGCTATCCCCGCAGAAATGGCCCCCCTTGAAGACCGTTCGCAAATCAGCATCAACACGCGTGGAGCTGAAGGTGTGACGTATGAATATATACGGGATTACACAGAAGACATCAATCAGCTGGTAGATTCCATACTTCCGGATGCAGAGTCTGTTACTGCGCGTGTATCAAGCGGTAGCGGTAATGTGCGTATCACATTGAAAGACATGAAAGATCGCGATTACACACAGATGGAAGTAGCGGAACAAATTTCCCGGGCGGTACAAAAGAAAACTATGGCACGCTCTTTCGTACAACAGTCTTCCTCTTTCGGCGGACGTCGTGGAGGTATGCCGGTGCAATACGTACTACAGGCTACCAATATCGAGAAATTACAAGAGGTACTACCGGAATTCATGGCCAAAGTTTATGAAAATCCGGTATTCCAGATGGCTGATGTAAACCTGAAATTCAGCAAGCCCGAAGCACGTATCAATATCAACCGTGATAAAGCAAGTATCATGGGAGTAAGTACACGCAATATCGCACAAACCTTGCAATACGGATTGAGCGGTCAGCGTATGGGTTACTTCTATATGAACGGAAAGCAATATGAGATATTAGGAGAGATCAACCGTCAACAGCGTAATAAACCTGCCGACCTGAAAGGTATCTATATCCGTAGTGACAAAGGAGAGATGGTGCAGTTGGACAACCTGATTGAACTGACCGGTGGTATTGCTCCACCGCAGTTATACCGTTACAATCGTTTCGTTTCCGCCACCATTTCCGCCGGACTTGCCGATGGAAAGACTATCGGACAGGGATTGGATGAAATGGATAAAATAGCCAAGGAAACACTGGACGATACATTCCGTACTGCATTGACCGGAGACTCTAAAGAATATCGGGAGAGTTCTTCCAGTTTGATGTTTGCTTTCGTACTGGCCATCTTGTTGATTTACCTGATTCTGGCAGCTCAGTTCGAGAGTTTCAAGGACCCGCTGATTATCATGCTTACCGTGCCTTTGGCCATTGCAGGTGCCCTGGTATTCATGTATTTCAGCGACATTACGATGAATATCTTCAGCCAGATCGGTATCATTATGCTGATTGGTCTGGTAGCGAAAAATGGTATCCTCATTGTAGAATTTGCCAATCAGAAGCAAGAAGCCGGAGAAGACAAGATGGAAGCCATCAAAGATGCGTCACTACAACGTCTGCGCCCTATCCTGATGACCAGTGCTTCTACTATTCTGGGACTGATACCGCTGGCATTCGCTTCGGGTGAAGGCTGTAATCAGCGTATTGCCATGGGTACGGCCGTAGTGGGAGGTATGTTAGTATCCACATTCCTGACCATGTACATCGTACCTGCCATATATAGCTATATATCCACTAACCGCAGTAAGTTAAAGAAATCATGAAACGTACGATTTTATCCCTCATAACGATTTGTTGCACCTCGCTTGCTTTGCAGGCGCAGATGCCTCAATCTTATACACTGAAATCCTGTTTGGAATACGGACTTCAAAACAATTATTCGTTACGCATCACCCGTAATGAGGAACAAGTCTCCAAGAACAATGCAACATTGGGCAACGCCGGCTATCTGCCGACACTTGACCTGTCAGCAAGTTATAAAGGAACTGTTGATAACACTGACAGTAAAGTGCGTGCTACCGGAGAACACCTCAAAGAGAATGGTGTATTCGACCAGGCCATGAATGTAGGCCTCAATCTGAATTGGACTATCTTTGACGGTTTCAACATCACTGCCAACTACCAACGGTTGAAAGAACTGGAGCGACAAGGTGAAACAAACACCCGTATTGCCGTAGAAGATTTGATAGCCAATATTGCAGCGGAATATTACAACTACCTGCAACATAAAATCCGCCTGAATAATTTCCGCTACGCCGTATCTCTATCCAAAGAACGTTTACGTATCGTAGAGGAGCGTTATCACATCGGTAACTTCTCCCGTCTGGATTACCAACAGGCAAAAGTGGACTTCAATGCCGACAGTGCTCAGTACATGAAGCAGCAAGAGTTATTGCATACCTCCCGTATCCAACTGAACGAACTGATGGCAAATGAAGATGTGGACCAACCTATTGTTGTCCAGGATAGCCTTATCAACGTAGACGGCAGTCTGAACTTTGAAGAGCTTTGGAATGCTACCCTGCAAACGAATGCCTCCCTGCTGAGAGCCCATCAAAACAATACACTTGCACAACTGGATTACAAGAAGGTTTGCTCTCGCGACTACCCTTATCTGAAGCTGAATGGGGGTTATGGCTATACTTTCAATAAATATGATGTTGCTACCAATATCCAGCGTGGTAATCTCGGAGCAAACTTTGGTCTGACCATCGGCTTCAACCTGTTCGATGGGAATCGCCGCCGGGAACGTAACAATGCGCGTATTGCCATTCAGAATGCCCGACTGGAACGGGAGCAACTGGAACAGGCATTGCGTGCCGACCTGAGTAATTTGTGGCAAGCCTACCAGAATAACCTGCAAATGCTAAACCTGGAACGTCAGAACCTTGTAGCCGCTAAAGAGAATCATGAAATTGCCATGGAACGCTATATGTTGGGAAACCTTTCCGGTATCGAAATGCGTGAAGCACAAAAGAGTCTTCTGGATGCGGAGGAAAGAATCCTTTCTGCGGAATACAATACGAAAGTTTGTGAGATTTCCTTGTTGCAAATCAGTGGAAAGGTAACAAAATACCTGGAATAGAACAATTATTCCCCATCAGGCAAGTTTTTTTCCTCTACTTTTGCCATCATAGAACTATAAAAAACAATGATCATGAAAAAGATTTGCCTGTGTTGCCTGGCTCTAATCTGCCTGGCAAACCTATTTGCACAAGAAACCGTAAACTACAAAGAAAAAATGCCGTACAAGACTTGGGTAAAGATGGCCCCCAAGTTCAACGACGAATTCTTTAAAACCGACGAAGCCATCCGCATTGGTGACAATGTTTTACTTTACCAGCAAACTACCGGAGGTTGGCCCAAAAACATTTATATGCCTGCCGAACTTACTCAACAGGAGTTAGAAGATGTACTTGCCTCTAAAGACGAAGTAAACGAAAGTACCATAGATAATGATGCTACCAGCACAGAGATACAATATCTCTCACGCTTGTATCTGGCCACCCATATTGAGAAATACAAAGATGGGGCATTGGATGGTATTCGCTACATTCTCAAAGCACAATATCCCAATGGTGGTTGGCCTCAATTCTGGCCCCGCCCTAAAGGTTACTATACACATATCACCTACAATGACAACGCGATGATAAATGTCATGGAGTTGCTGCGTGAAGTATATGAAAAGAAAGAGCCCTACACCTATGTTCCCGACAGTATCTGTGACCGTGCCCGTGCCGCTTTCGACAAAGGTGTAGAATGTATTTTAAAAACTCAGGTAGTACTGAATGGCAAACCGACTGTATGGTGTGCGCAGCATGATGAACATACCCTCGCTCCCGCCAAAGCACGCGCTTATGAGTTACCTTCCCTGAGTGGACAAGAGTCTGACGAAATCGTCATTTTATTAATGTCCCTGCCCAACCCTTCACAAGAAGTCATCACATGCATAGAAAATGCGATTGAATGGTTCAAAGCTTCCAAAATAGAAGGACTAAAAAAAGAATTCTTCACGAATGATGAAGGCAAGAAAGACTATCGCATGGTTGCATGTACCGACTGTCCTCCTTTATGGGCACGCTTCTATACATTAGAAAACAATCAACCCTTCTTCAGTGACCGTGACGGAGTAAAGAAGTTCAATATCTCTGAAATAGGATACGAACGCCGGAACGGTTATAGCTGGTATAACAGTGACGGACTGAAGGTATTCAAGAAATACGAGCAATGGAAGAAAAAGAATAAGATACAATAGAGCCCCTACTACTACCCTTCCCTACGGGGAAGGGATTTCTCTTTCTTGCTGAAGCCTATCTATATACTCACTCGGAGAGATCTTCTCTATACTGGCAAAATAACGATAGAAACTGGAGCGGGAAGTAAATCCACTCATAAACATAAGCTCCTTCACTGTCAGCTCTTTCCGTAAAGTAGCCTGCTCCTTAAAGTATTGCAGACGATTAAAATTGATGTAATCCCGGAAACCTGAAAAACCATTGTAGCGTAAAGCCTTATTAAACCGATGCTCGTTAGTTCCCACATCTGTTAATATATCCTGCAACGAGTATTGAGGATTGGTGAAAGGAGTACGTTCTTTCATAAGCACCTGTAATTTCTCACTGAGCTCAAGTACTACAGCCGATACCTCTATTTCTTTTATAGCATCTATCTCTTTAGGACTTAAATCATCTGCCGGCAGCGGAGGCAAAGAGAGCGGGTTGTCATTGCGCAAATAAAGTACATTCAAACAAATAGTCGGCAATATAACAAAATAACCGAAAAGATTGAAGCATAAGCCACTGGTTCCCAACATCAGCCAGATATAGCCGGACATGATAAGTCCAAAACATCCCATATAAATATACATCCCCCTACTCTGTTTACGCCGTACAGGTATCCATCGCTTCAAATAAGGAAGAAGAAAATTTAGGGAAGGTGTCAGCACACTGATAACAAACAGAATCAATCTGACTATAACATCCTGTTCACCTAAATTTCTCCAGATATCTGCAAAGGATTTCAGCAAGGTATAATGCCCGTTGAAAAGCTGATAACAGCAAGCAATGCAAACAATCAGCAATATGGGAATACAGTAATTGACAATCCTCGTCAACGACATCCATCCCGGTTGCAATGAAGCAATGGGAAAAAGAGAAAAGAGCTGGAAAAAGAATATCACACGAACAATATGCCAGATAGAGAGGTGATCCATAGGTACCTCTACAAAACGGGGTATATCTTCTACTCCCCGACTGAAAAGCCACATCCATTCTATATTATCACAAAGTAGAAGAAGCGACAAGGTAGTAGCCAACATTCCCCAAGCCCGCTGAATACCTCTTTCCGATGAACGCTTCCAGATACTTCCTCCTGTAAGAAGACCGACAATATCGAGCAATAGCTCAATAAATAACATTATTACACTGGTCATTTTTTATTTCGCTTTTTTATTTACAAGTATTTGTTTGTATTGTATTTTAATCCGGCGCAAAGATATAAAACTTCTCAACTAATGAGCAAGATATACAATCTTTTTAGTACCACTTTCAGATAGTATCAAGTACCATTCTGGCTATTCCTGCCAAAGTGGGACGCTTTTAAACGTATAAAGTGATTCATTGTAGATGGAAAAAATGATATTTGCATGGTTTTACCAAACTACTATACACATTATCATAATACATCAACAAAAGAATATGGAAAAGGAAATTATTATCAACAACAAGTTGAATGAAATCAGTCGCATTTCCCAATTTATGGAAGAGTTAGGAGTATCGCTAAACATCCCATCGGAAATTGCGATGAGCATAAACCTCGCCATTGAAGAGATCATAGCTAATATCATCCAAAATGCCTATCCGGACGACAAATTAGGTAAAATTCTACTGCAAGCAAACATCACTCCCGGAAAACTGACTTTTCAGATTACAGATGAAGGAGTTGCAGTCGACCCATTCCAGAAAAGCAACCCGGACGTAAAGCCATCGCTCGAAGAACAGCTAACCAAAGGTTTAGGCCATTTCCTTATTCACCGTACAATGGACGAAGTGAATTACCGGACTATTGGCACTCAAAACCTACTGACTTTAGTTAAGCGGCTGGATATAGACTTTAAACCGGATGCCCTGCTGGATACAAACATTTGTAGAGTGGACGGTATCATCGTGCTGGATATAAAAGGCCGGCTGGATACTGCCAATGCCCGTGATTTCAGCATGGCTATACAACCCTTGTTACAAGAAGTAAATCCCAATATTATCATCAATTGTGAGCAGATGTCTTACATCAGCAGTTCCGGCTTACGTTGTTTCTTGATTCTACAAAAGAGTGTACAGAAAAACCGTGGAAGCCTTATTATTGAAGCCATGAAGCCGGAAATCAAGAATATTTTTGAAATGACTGGCTGCACTTCTCTCTTTAATATCCGATAATAATCATGATGAAAATATTTATTTTCAGCACTATTTTATTAACCTTGTCACTTACCCCATGCAGGGTACAGGCACAAGGCATTACACTCACTCCGAAATGGACTGCCCAAGCACAATTTGCCGGTTACTACGTAGCAGACAAACTGGGATTTTATAAAGAAGAAGGAATTGATGTGCGCGTGCAACACCCTGCCATCTCGGAAAGTTCTTTTTCGTTTATGGAAAAAGGGCGTGCCCCGGTGGTAATCATGAACCTTTCATATGCCTTTATGGAGTGGCTAAATGGTGCACGTATAGTGAATATTATGCAAACTTCCCAAGAGAACAGTCTGATGCTCATCAGCCATTCTCCCATAAAAGGCCCGGAATCGTTACACAACCGGAAGATTGCCGTATGGAATCACTTAAGTCAGAAGTTACTGGACAGACTGGCAGAACATTACGGTTTACAACAAACCGGATGGATACGATTCAACAGCGGAGTCAACATATTCCTTTCCGGAGCCGCTGATCCTTGTCTGGTAGGAAGCTATAATGAATACCTCGAATTAACGGAGTATGGCATGAATGTCGATTCAATATACTCCACACGTTTTGCGGACTACGGATACAACCTACCCGAAGACGGGTTATATGTGACAGAGGATTTTTATAATCAATATCCGGAAATCGTCCATAAACTGGCCAAAGCCAGCATACGCGGTTGGGCATGGGCCAATGAACATCGGGAAGAAGCCCTCGACATGGTTATGGAAGAAGTGAAACGAGGTAATGTAGGTACCAACCGTTATCATCAACGCAAAATGCTGGAAGAAGTACTCCGCCTGCAAATAGACAGAAAAAGCGGACAACGTAGTTATCGCCTCAGCCGGGAAGGCTTTGAACGTGCCGTACAGATACTGGCACCAAGAGACTTAAACAAAACCAGTATCCGTTATGAAGATTTTGTAAAGTGAACATCCTCTCATATACCTTAATTATACAATCATTCACATGAAACATATTTCTTCTCCTTCATTTGCTACCAAGCTAAGTATCTACGTGTTATCGTTCACGCTGGTAGTTTTCATCTGCATCATGATGCTGTTCTACAATTACAGCCGGAAGCAGATAACGGAAGATGCCATTGACCATGCACACGGATTACTCCAGAACACGGCTACGCAAATCAGCGGAGAGCTACAGATTGTAGAAGCGACCCTCAAACAATCCGTTTGGATTGTGGAAAAGAACTTGAGCACTCCCGATTCGTTAAGTGACATTCTCACAGCTATTGTGAAAAATAACAGTCTGATCGTGGGAAGCGGCATCGCCTTCATTCCCGAATACTATAAAGAGAAAGGGAAATACTTCATGCCCTATGCCTTCAGCATCAACGAAGGAGAGGAAGAAATCATAAACTTTCTGAAACTGGGCGGGGCAGACTATGATTATCCTTGTATGGACTGGTTTCTGATACCCAAACTATTGAAAAAGAGTTATTGGAGTGAACCTTACTATGACACGGGAGGTGGAAACACGATTATGAGTACATACTCACTTCCCCTTTGCAACCAGCAAGGAGAAGTGTACGCCATATTCACAGCCAACATTTCCCTGTCCCGTTTCACCGATATGGTAAATGAGTTGAAACCTTACCAATCCAGTTATACCTTCTTGCTTAGCCGGAACGGTAGTTTCCTCACCCATCCCGACCGGGAAAAGATAATGAACGAAACAATCTTTTCCGTAGCGCTTAGTAATAATGACAACAAAGAAGAAGAAATTGGGCACAACATGCTGGACGGACTTACCGGCACAGTACAGTTCGATAGCGCCAAACAAAGTTCATACGCTTTGTACACAGCCATACCCAATTGCGGCTGGTCTATATGCACCGTCTGTCCCGGCGAGGTGATTCTTCATAGTCTGGATCGGACCTCACACCGCATTATCTATGTATTCCTTATAGGAATGTTGGTACTGCTTCCACTGATATATCAGATTATATACAGACTGGTACGTCCTCTTAAAAAGTTCTCCGAATCAGCCCGTTCCATTGCAACGGGACGTTTCGATGTAGAGATACCCGAAGTACATTCAAAAGACGAGATAAAGGATTTACACGACTCATTAGTCTACATGCAACACTCGCTATCGGGATATGTTTCGGAACTACGCACCACCACAGCATCCAAGGAGCGCATCGAAAGCGAACTATCCATAGCGCGTGAAATACAAATGGGAATGATCCCCAAAATATTCCCGCCATACCCCGAACGGGACGATGTAGACTTGCACGCCATACTGCATCCCGCCAAAGAAGTGGGTGGCGACCTCTATGATTTCTTCATCGATGGTGACCGGCTCTATTTCGTCATTGGTGACGTATCGGGTAAAGGCGTTCCCGCTTCATTGTTCATGGCCATTGCCCGCAGCTTATTCCGTACTCTCGCCCAACAGGTAACTTCACCTGCCGAAATTATGACTAAGATGAATCACTCCATTGCCGAAAACAATGAAGCAAACATGTTCATCACACTCATTATCGGTATATTGGATTTGAAAACCGGAAGCCTGCGATTCTGCAATGCCGGGCATAATCCGCCTGTCATAATTGGAGTTGATGGAAAGTCGACTTTGCTGCAATCAAAGATACAGCTCTTCGTCGGAATACTCGAAGACATGGAATACACCGACGAAGAAATCATTCTTGAGAAAGGTTCCCGGCTCTTCCTCTATACAGATGGAGTAACTGAAGCCGAGAATACTTCCAAAGAACTGTTTGGGGAAGACCGCCTGTTATCTACTTTGGCTCCACTCGCCTCTTGCGATATACGCATTGTAGTAGATACTGTGATTCGCTCCATCGCATCTCATGTACAAGAGGCGGAAGCAAGTGACGACATGACCATCCTATTAATTCATTACGAACCTAACATAACAAAAGCATAATATCATGGAAAAAGAGATCCGAATAACCAACGAACTGGATGAAATTACAGCATTGGCAACCTTTGTAGAAGAACTCTGTTCTGAACTGTCTCTATCACCGGAAACAACCATGCACATCAACCTGGCTCTGGAAGAAGCTGTCAGTAACGTTATCATGTATGCCTATCCATTGGAAGAGCATCAGGAAATCCGGTTGAAAGCCAGCATGACAGATGGACAGCTAATTTTCTTATTGACAGACAAAGGCCTCTCCTTCGACCCCACCAACGCTCCTGATGCGGACATTACTATCCCCATTGAAGAGCGTGCCATAGGCGGACTGGGTATATTCCTCATACGAAGCATCATGAATGAAGTATCGTACCAGCGTTTGGACGGTGAAAACCGCCTGACTATGAAGAAGAACCTTGAATAGGATAGTCTTCCAGGACTATCCCATTACCCATTTTGTCTTCTTCCCGAAGCAACGGTATGCCATTGCCACCAGGAACCAAGAGACACCAAATGCAACCACTGCGGCGACAGGTATCTGCAAACACAACGGAACACCTGCCGCCCGCATCAATACCACTGACGGGCCGGTGAAGAAGTAATGTATCATATAAACTCCAAAACCGCAAAGCGTCAGATTGGATAATGCTTTTACTATCCTCTCCGAACGGATATTCACCTTCTTTGCCCACATAAATACAGGAATGGTCATCATCACTACATTCAGTGAACAATAGGTAAAGAACAATTCCAACATTTCATCTGTAAACTCAGGTAACGCCGTCATGTGACGGAACCCAAAGAAAGTAACCGCATAACCCACCACAAACATAGGAATACCGATTAACACAGACTGCCGCCCCGTCCAGTCATGATTCCGCAAGTAATGTCCCAGAAGCAGGTATCCATTGAAGCCTGCAAAATAATAAAGCATACCGAATGAATTCCATGAACAAGTTCCCCACAGGTATTGCGCAACAAACTCATTATAATAAGGAATAAGCAGTGTCACTCCCCATGCAGCCAAGAACCAGAGTTTAGCTCTCTCTGAAGCTTTCTCTACCCAGGCGGAGAATATCGGTAAATACAGATAAAGCCCTATCAACAAATAAATGTACCACATGTGTACATCAAGAATGGAAAAATTAAAGGGGAACTCTGCAATATATCCCATGCTGACAGCCAGAGACTGTCGCATTACTTCTTCACCCGAATACGGAAAGAAGTCGAGAATCACCCGCGGCTCTACTCCCAGCAATCCTGTAATCCAAGGGAAAAGATTGTAAATCACCGACCAGATAAGGAAAGGAAAGAACACACGCGGAATACGTTTCTTATAGAATACGGATGCATCACCACGCACCGGAAGCAGCAAAGCCCCTGTTATCATCACGAACAGGGGTACGCAGGGCCGTAACACTGCCCCATAAATAGCTCCCCAGAACTTGATGTCTTCAATATTGGGAGCCGTTCCCGGATAGAAATTAAAAGGGTCTGTGCAATGACAGCAAACCACGGTAAACATCGCTATTAGTCGAACGACATCCAGCCAAACAACACGAGAATCCGTCTTCGGAGAAATGCAGGTAGTAGTTTCCATATTATCAATAAGATTAATCTGACTTTGAAGGCGTAAAGATAAGTATTAGTATCCTCATTTTTCTCACCATAGTGAGAAAAAATGCTCAGCAAATAGAGAAGCGATACTCAGCGTATTGAGAAGAAATACTCACTTAATAGAGAATAGATACTCACCAAGGTGAGAATAAACAGAGAAAGCTGTCCCAAGGAGTTGATAAACTTCTTCGGGACAGCTTTCACTTAATTGATAGAAAAAATATCTTTTACTTACTGCAATTCCATGGTTTCAGTTGCTTAAAGAAATCATTGCCTTTATCATCTACCAGGATAAATGCCGGGAAGTCTTCTACTTCAATCTTCCAGATAGCTTCCATGCCGAGTTCGGGATATTCCACGCATTCGATACTCTTGATATTGTTCTGTGCCAGGATAGCAGCAGGACCACCGATAGAGCCAAGATAGAAACCACCGTATTTCTTACAAGCATCCGTCACCTGCTGGCTACGGTTACCCTTAGCAAGCATAACCATACTGCCACCATGACTCTGGAACAACTCTACATACGAGTCCATACGTCCCGCAGTAGTGGGGCCCATAGAGCCACAAGACATTCCGGCAGGAGTTTTAGCAGGACCGGCATAATAAATAGGATGATCCTTGATGTATTGTGGCAAGTCTTCGCCACGATCCAGACGTTCTTTCAGCTTAGCATGAGCAATATCACGTCCCACGATAATCGTACCGTTCAGTGACAAGCGGGTGGCTACCGGATATTTAGTCAGTTCTTTCAGAATATCTGCCATCGGTTGGTTCAGGTTTATCTTAACGACGGCTCCTTCACCTGCATGACGCATTTCTTCCGGAATGAGTTCACCCGGATTGCTGTCAAGCTTTTCAATCCAGATACCATCCTTATTGATCTTACATTTGATGTTGCGGTCGGCAGAGCAGGAAACGCCCAAACCTACCGGACAAGAAGCACCATGACGAGGCAAACGGATGATACGTACATCGTGAGCCAGATATTTACCGCCAAACTGTGCACCAAGACCAATCTTATGAGCTTCCTTCAGTACTTCTTTTTCAAGTTCTACATCGCGGAAAGCACGACCGTATTCATTACCGGTAGTTGGTAATTCATCGTAGTAGTGAGTAGATGCCAACTTCACAGTCAACAGGTTCTTCTCAGCAGAAGTACCACCAATGACGAAAGCAATATGATAAGGAGGACAAGCAGCTGTACCCAGGGTTTTCATCTTCTCAACAAGGAAAGGAACCAATGTACCGGGATTCAGGATTGCCTTTGTTTCCTGATAGAGATAAGTCTTATTTGCCGAACCACCCCCTTTAGTCACACAGAGGAATTTATATTCCATACCTTCGGTAGCTTCGATATCAATCTGTGCGGGCAGGTTACATTTTGTATTCACCTCGTCGTACATATTCAACGGAGCATTCTGAGAGTAGCGCAGATTTTCTTCAGTATATGTTTTGTAGACACCCAATGAAAGTGCTTCTTCATCGCAATATCCGGTCCATACCTGTTGTCCCTTTTCACCATGAACAATAGCCGTACCGGTATCCTGGCAGAAAGGAAGCACACCTTTGGAGGCTACTTCTGCATTACGCAGGAAAGTTAGTGCTACATATTTGTCATTATCACTTGCTTCTGGGTCGCGCAGAATCTTAGCAACTTGCTCATTGTGCGAACGGCGCAACATGAATGACACATCGCGGAAAGCCGTATTAGCCATTGCTGTAAGACCTTCCTTTTCAATCTTCAGAATGGGATTTCCTTCAAACTCGCTTACGGATACATAGTCTTTTGTAAGCAGATAATACTCAGTCTTATCTTCCCCATGCTCGAACATAGGTTGATAGTGGAACGGAGGTGTTGTTGCCATAATTACTCGTAAATTAAATTAATGAATCGTAGCACAAAGGTAAGAACTATTATTGAAATATTTCTTTAATTAGAGTAAAATGATGCTACTTGCTGCATACGATCTATCAATTCGTCACCCAATGCCGTCTTATCTTCAATATGCTTCAGCACAGCAGTGACAAACGGATTACTTTCGAAATCTCCACGCACCTGTTCAAAGTCCATTTCTTTCTCTGCACGCGAACCATCGGCACCAAAGCCCGTCATGGAGGCCAGTGAGAATTCTTTCTTAGCATCATCGTACACCATACGGTCCAGCCCAACTACAGCTTCTTTCCACTTTTCTACAATACGGATAATATCTGCCGTCGTAATATTCTCAGGCTTGATACCATAGAACTCTTCTAACTTCTCATAAGCCCAAGTCCATTCGTAAGTATAATAGTTCTGATGCATCTTCTCGAATTCCGCATTAATAGACTTCAGACGGTCCACTTTACCACACTCTATATCATTGATTAAAGCATCTATCTCGCTCTTCGGAGCTATCAATCCGGAAATATCTACCCACTCACCACTACCTATCACCGTATCAGGTTTCAGACGGGCACGTATTTCTTCGTTACTTTTAAAATCAATGCCTTCCAGACGCTTGATTACAGAGTTCCCGAGGAATTTATGAATAGCTATCTCATAGAACTTTATCCCCTTCACTAACGCTGAATTACGGATTTTAGCACTATGAAAAGAATAAATATCAGAAAGTTCTCCGGAAGCATGGCGCAGATTCTGCAAAGTCTCTCGCCCTTTGAACATCTTTTGTACGGTATAAGGACTGAGCAAGTTGTAATTGATGAAATCCAACTTATTGGTATCGGTACGCCCGTCACGTTTCGGCCATTTCTGCGCATCACGGATGGTTCCGACACTCCTCAAGTTAACGCCCGGCACAAGATAAGTGGTATTATTCTGTTCTATCAGATAGGAAAAAGGCAGATTGGATGTATCGGAATGATTGACGTGGCGTCCCATCACCAATGAAAAAGCTCCCACACGGGCAGGCCATAGGATATAAGAGTCGGAAGTAGTCTTAGCACCACGCTCCAAAGTTCCCTGGTGAATAGGGCCTAACTTATACATATGGTTACTTTGGTTAGATCCGGAACCGGCATTCATAAATGAAAACATACCGGCAATCAATAAAGTGGATTTATGATGCGTCACCGTGAAAGGTCCGGCAAAAATGGCACATGCTTCACCGTTTTCTCCTTGACAATTGCTGAAAAAGAGAGATTCCGATGCCGAATAGTTATGCCCCAAACGACAAGCCTGCCCTATGAAACAGCGGCTTAACATCGCCCCATCATCTATATGCGAACCGGATGAGATGATAAAATCATCACAAATGACCCCATGACCAAGATGTACCGGTGCTTCTTCATTACTATTGATGCTTCCATTAAAAAGACGACACGTCCCACAAATGTGACAATAATCTCCAATACGCACGTTCTTGATAGACCCTGTATTGAGTATCATGACATGGTTACCAATGCTACCTATTGCAGAAGCATGCTTATTGGAATAAAAATCAGTGATAGCCTTCATCCGGCAAATCAGTTCCGGACGGTGACGGTAAAGCGCCAGAATATAAGCTTGGTGCGCAGAAAGTTTATCATTGATAAGTACCTCACGCCCACCTGTTTCATTCAGCACGGATACCTCTACCCCATTACCAAATTTACTCAAACCATCTACCAGGATAATATCCACATTTTCAATAAATGTATCATGCCCGATTTCATAATTAGCAATGTAATTCTGGATATTCTCTATGCAACAGTTATCTCCTACGGAGACATTGTGTAGCGTCACATGGCGCAGGCCGGAGTGTTTCTTGATTCCTCCCGGTAATGTGAATTCTGATTGAAACACACCTAAACGTACATTTCCCGAAAACCGGGTATGATGCACAAATTCGGTAACGAAGTCTTCTGCTACCGTTACTTTCCCCCAATCATCTGCCAGACACGACTGGCTTTTCAACCGAAGTATCTCGTCTTCGGTTAAATGTCTGTAATTCATGACCAACAAGTTTTAGATAGTTATTCCTCTTCTTCTTCGTAGGTCTGATAAAGAAAATCGTTATAAGGGTACTTCTGTACATGCAATTCTTTTACACGCGCATAAACTACACTCTTCAGTTCCTCTAAATTGATCTTCTCGCGGGCAGAGATAAAGAGGCAATTATCCTCCATCTTTGCCATCCAAGTCTTCATCAGTTCCTCGAGTGTCAAGTTTTCCTTTGTTCTGGGGGTAAGGTCGTCAGCCGCTTTCTCCACATAGGTGTAAGCGTCTATTTTATTAAAAACAAGTATCATAGGCTTACCGGATGCACCGATATCTGCCAGAGTTTTATTGACTACTTCTATTTGTTCTTCAAAATCAGGATGTGAAATATCCACAATGTGCAACAGCAAATCCGCCTCACGCACTTCGTCCAGAGTTGATTTAAAAGAATCGACCAAGTCTGTCGGCAGCTTACGGATGAAACCAACCGTATCTGAAAGCAAGAACGGCAGATTATCAATAATCACCTTGCGCACCGTAGTATCCAATGTCGCAAACAGCTTGTTTTCTGCAAAGACTTCACTCTTCGCCAGCAGATTCATCAATGTAGATTTACCCACATTGGTATATCCCACTAATGCCGCACGAATCATGCGCCCGCGATTCTTCCGCTGAGTTGCCTTCTGCTTATCAATCTCTGCCAAACGCTCTTTCAGCAATGACATACGGTTCAAGATGATACGACGGTCCATTTCCAACTGTGTTTCACCCGGACCACGAAGTCCCACGGAACCTTTACCACCACCGGCGCCGGAACCACCACCCTGGCGTTCCAAGTGGGTCCACAAACGTTGCAAGCGGGGAAGCATGTATTTATACTGTGCCAGTTCCACCTGCGTCTTTGCATTGGCTGTCTGTGCGCGCATGGCAAATATGTCGAGAATAAGCGAAGTACGATCTAATATCTTGATCTTCAACTCCGCTTCAATATTACGTATTTGTTTCGCGGAAAGTTCATCATCGAAAATCACCATACCGATTTCCCGTTCGGCTTCCTCTTCGCTCCGGATATATTCTTTTATTTCTTCCAGTTTACCCTTGCCGACGTAGGTCACAGAATGTGCCTGATCCAGCTTCTGAGTAAATCGTTTCACTACTTCCGCCCCGGCTGTCTCAGCCAAGAATTCCAGTTCATCGAGGTATTCATTCGTCTTACGCTCATCCTGCATTTTTGTGATGAGACCAACTAATACCGCCGTTTCTGCCTGTACTTCGGAGATTACAAATTCTTTCATTTACTATACCTATTTATTAAATATTGGGCGACAAATATAATTATTTTTGCAGAATTCCTTCTGCTATTTTCTCATTTAATTCTGGAACAATGTCTTTATAATCAGCACGACGACCACATGCATGTATTTCCAATAAAGGATATTTATCAAGAATATGTGACATCAAATCGTCCATGGAAGGTGCTGTGGGCAACTGGCTATACTCTTCATATGTATAGGTAAGAAAAGCCACATTAGGACCTATTCCTTTATTATCCAGCAAGTAGCCTTTATCTAAAACAGTAGGCAGACGTAATCCATTACCCATTTTCAAATCCCCGGGTGCGGGATAGGACAAGATACGTGTACGAGCCTCATCCATTAGAACCGGTACCCGATGTAAATAATCAGCCTTTGTCTTATAGACATAGACTATTGGTGAAGTAGAGGCTGGACTACCACCAGTCAGTTGTGGAGTAATCGCCATAGAATTCATTTCTATCTTTTGCATATCCGATGTAACCGTTGTTTCTTTTTTCGCAGAGCGACAACCTGCCAATAGTACAAGTAAAGCCGCTATTACAATATTAATTTCTTTTTTCATTTTAAAAACTTACATTGTTGACATCCCTTATCTGTTATAACCTGCAATATATACACTCCCGTAGGATATTCCCGACAAGAGAAAGTTATAGTTTCTTTTCCTTCAGACAATATTTGTCTCAATAAACGTCCATTTACATCATATATATTCAACGTATGGGAATTCTCCGGCAAATGGGCAATCACAGTTCCTTGTTGCTTATCACTATAAACAGTAAACTGAGTTTCTTGTTCGGTCTCGATTATTGGGGTAGGATCGGTCTTAATGATAATCTCATTCGTAGTGTCAGGACCACCACGAACAATTTTCCAATCAGTATCATCTGTTCCTTTGTAGACTGCAACAATACGATCTCCGGGTTGTGGAGACAATGAGATTTTACAAGGGAACGTAAAGGCCATACCACCATATGTCTTCATGCTTGAAATAGATGAAGTACCTGATATAAGTTCTCTAATATTCTGATTCTTATCAACTATAGCTAAAGCTACTTTTCCAGAAAACGGAATTAATCCGAGATTCCAGAAAAAGCCGCATTTCACAGTAAAATTAGTATTTACATTAAACTGAGTTTCAGAAGTTATCAAACCGGAGTAAGATTCTCCACTGCCAGTTTTTCCAGCAAGCATCCCCAACAAAGTCTGATAGTTTGAATTTCCTTTTGCCGGCTTTAGCCCAAACAAAGCATCTTGATTCGCAATGAAACCACCGCCAGTGCTACCGCCTGCCCCCTGTTCATTCGGATTTAAAGCGGAAATCAGAAAGAAACCATTGCTATGCCCACTCCATCCCCAATTTACTCTGAAATAATTCTCTGTTGTGTATGCATCCAGTATAAACTGATGCCCTTCATTACTAAGAGTAGCTCCCCCATAAAGCACAGGACCTGCTGTCATTATTTCATTTTCCAACATTTGTATCCACTCTGTATCCGAGTACCATTCGCGACGAAGACACAACATACTTTTATCGTACTTCATATACTCAGCCAATCCATAAATTGCTGTCAATGTAGCAGCACCGGTACCACCGGCAGAAGCTATATTGAACTCAGCCTGAGCCATAACACCACAATCGTACATCAAAGTTGCAACTTCATTTTTGGTAACTTCTGAAGAACTCCAATCATATTCAAGTGGCATATTATTCCACGCATAAGTATTGCCTAATGTCCTTTCTGGCACTGTCTGGGAAATTTCTCTTCCATTTATATGTGCTGTATAATTGTAAGTCGGAAGAGTTCCCGTACCAGCATCCGGCCATTGATAATATCTCATAAGTATAGCTACAGCCGTTGCAACACAACCTGTTACAGTTCGGATGCGATTAATTTCAGGACAAAGGAAGTTATAGGGACTTAATTGATCCCACTTTGCCGTTTCATATTGTTTCACCACGTCTCCCGCAGTCATATCCGACAATCCTCTCCATGCTTTGGATACAACATCAGAAGCATTCAGTCCTGTCTCTCTGGCTCTATTGATCTGCTCTTTCAACCCATTCATCCAACTTTTCAGATTAGCAGGCATCCCATCTACCACAAAGTTATCCGTAAAAGAATACCCCAATACGGGCATAACCACATCATCTCCGGCAATAATAACAAAACCTTTCCGGTCGGTATTATTAAAAACATAAAAAGCCGGAAGATTCCTTGTACTACGGGTACTCAAATCTTCTCCATCCCAAACTAATTGCAGCTGTGGTGATGCAGAAGTGTTACGGGTTTGAACATTCGTTTTAAAGAAATCGGTAGCTAAAGCATGAGCCTGCTCTGCTGTTACATTATCAGCAAGAAGCCGACTTGTAAGAAGAATAAATAGAAAGAGTAGTGTACACCTCATATAGTTAGGGGTTAGTTGTTTTAGTAGCACCTCAACGAATGACACAAATCACTATCTTGTTGTTCATTAGAAAGACAAAATTACTGAAATATATGGTTCGTCAGATGATTTTGGATACTTTTTTTTGATGAGCTTATCGCAAATGAACGTTTTAGAGTGCAAATCGTTCATTAGAATATAACAAACAAGGCCATCCTAAGTTAATAGAATAGCCTCGTTCCTCCATACTATAAATATATAGTCTAACGTTTCATAAATTTGCTCTTGTATATCTTACCATCAACCGACTGCAATACTACAATATAATAACCTGCAGTCAACCCTCTTACTGGTATAGAATACTCTTTTTTATCTCCGGACTCTTTTTGCTGTATCATCTGTTGTCCGGACAGATTATAGACAGAAATTATCTTAACAATATTAGTCGTACGAATATACAGAACATCCTCTACAGGTTGTTGGTAGATAATTATCCCATTCGTATTAATAACTTCATCTTCAATACCAGTAGCCGGTCCTACAGAGAAATTGAAACTGCACAGTGGGTGATTCCCATTATATCCTCCCAACAATTCCGGCTTATATAAACTAACGCTATAATTACCTTCTTCTACTTGTAGTTCTATTTCCATCTTCAATTCAAAAGGTTGGTCTTTTTCTATAAAAACGTCTGCATAATGCAAATTAGAGGTTGAACTTTGACCAACAGTGAAAATCGCTGCCATCAAGGTTTTATCATATACATTGCCAGTTCCACTTAGTGATAAGTCTGCCATCAGCCTAAGTTTTTCTCCTACTTGAAGCTGATTTTTCTCCAAGTGTGCATTGTCTACCACTAAATTAGAGGTTCCGTATGCTCTATTAACAGTGACGGGCAACAGTTTCTCGCCGATACCATATACATATTCCCCCCATTGCACACCTGGACAAATATAATAATCTCCGACAGGAATATTAGTAGACGTCTTTGTTAGATTAGAAACTAAATTTCCGGAAATAATTATTTCTTCATTATCCACACCTGGTTTTAGTTCTAACTGAGTATACCCAGTTAGACTTATGATCTGCGGTTTTTCATCTGTAGTGAGAAACATTACGCCTGCTAAACCATAAAATTCACTTGTTGCACTATTATTGGAAAGTAATAATTTGAAATCACCCTTACAACCACTATATAGATTATGCAAGACTTCTACACTTCCATCCAAATCTTTCTGCAATATCAAGTTACCCGTAAATGGAGTAAGAGTACATTGATTGCCAGCAACAATAAGTGTGAACTGGGATTCCGAACCATAATCACCACGTACACGGCTCCAAGAGGATTCACGCACATCTTTCGTTGCTAAATACAATGCATAAGTTCCATCAGCCAAATCGTTGGGAATTGTAATATTTGAGAAAGTATGCTCTGGGATTCCTAAATTAGTCTTTACATTTCCTAAGGATGCACTCCATAAAACAGATTGTTTACTATCTTTCTCTGCAATGAATCCCAAATGACCATTCTTAAAAGTCGTACTCATATTATACATCTCAGTAACTGTAAGATCAAAATTTTCTCCTTTACTAACTTCTTCTTTGCTGACCTCTAATTTTGAGAGAAAAAAATGAGAAGTATAACTTGAAGATGTCGTAGGAGGTTCAAAGCCGATGAGCATTCCTTGTTGATAGATAAAACCACCGCCAAGATTCGTGCCTCCACCGATACCCGGTGATGATGGATCCAGAGAAACGACTTCGAAGTAACCATTATTGGCACCACCCCATCCCCAATTAACATGAACCATATTTTGAGCATCATAACCATCAAAAACAAATTCATGTCCTACGTCTTTGGATGCACCATTATAAAGTACAGGGCGCCCCCCACTGAGTTCCGTCTTGATCATATTCATCCATTCTTCAGAAGTGAAATACTCGCGAGATATATATCCCAGATTTTCATCATAACCAAAATAATCAATTAAAGCTTGCCCCACTTTATAAGAGTAAGCTCCGGAACTGGAAGGGGAATAATCCATATCAACTGCAACACCACAGGCATACATTAACTGTGCAACAGCATTTGCTTGCTCAGCCGTATAGCTGCCGTCAACATATTGAGGTAACATTTTATCCCAACTAAAAGTCGTATTCCCATAATCAAAGGAATATTCAAATCCTGATGAAGTCTTATAGGAATAGCTACCTTTACCCTTTACTGGATAATTGTGATATTTTAAAATCATTGCCATGGCCGTGGCTACACAGCCAGTCACACAACGGCTTCCTTGCACTAACGGGCAAGCATTATTATAAGGTGCATCCTGATTCCAATTGATATCGCCCAACATAGGAGCAACCGTTTCTGGAAAAACGGCACGCGTCAGTAGTCGAGGCTCTTTTATCACTTGTTCACCACCGGCCAAAGCCGTATATACAGCATTATAACTTTCCAGCCAACTTTGTATATTAGGAGGTAAGTTGTTTATTACAAAAGCACCTCTATCAGAATATCCCAATACAGGTTTCATGCGGTCATCACCCGAAACAATCACATAGGCAGACTGTCCATGGTTATAAACATAAAAAGCTGTTCCTTCCACGCTACGGGTAGATACAGATTTTAGCAAATCATTGGAAACTGCCACCAACTGAATATCACCAGCATTACGGGTTACAACCTCGGATGACTGCATAAAGAAAGAACGAGCAATAGAAAGAGCTTCTTCCGGAGAGCGCTGAGCCGTCCATGCTGTTAAGCTACACAGAAGAACTAAAGACAGGAGTAGTAATTTCTTCATAGGCATCATTTATTAGAATAATTAAAAGGAAATTGCAAAGTTACTGAAATTCGCTACTTTGCAAATATTTTCATCTACTATTTTGTATATCAATAAAAAACAAGGGTGTATCCGCAGATTCGAATACACCCTTCCCTTTTTCTATTTACTTATTAGTTCACCGGAGTTGGAGCCATTGCAGCAGGATTATTGTCAGCCTCTGTAATAGCACTGTTCACTGATGTTTCAGCTTCAGGAATACGGTAAATCATGATAGGAGCTTCAGCAGCAATCTCAGCAAATGTACTGTTGATAGGATAGTTAGCCCCTTGACGGATAATAGGTTTCTTTAAACGCAAGATATCAAATAATGCAAAACCTTCACCCCAAAGTTCAACACGGCGCTGGAACCAAACTTCATCGATAAATGCATCCAAAGAACCTGCTGTGCAAGTATAAGACGGATCACGATATTGTCTTACGAACTCTTCCAATTTCTGCTTACCGGTAGCCAGGTTTTCCCGGCCAAGAGCTTCTGCTTCAATCAATTTCATTTCTTCAACACGCATCAAAGGCCAGTCTTGCGCATTATCCGTATCTGCAAAAGTTCCATTGTCAGGACCAAACTTCACATTTGTATAAGGAGAGAATTTACTGGGGAAAGTTCCACTATTAAACATACCATTCGCCCAATAGTAAGCATAGTCTTCACCAAGTCCATTATCCAGTACAGGCGAGTGCAGATCTTCATCTACCCACCAGCCCTTACGTACATCCGTTTCCGGTATCTTAGCCCATAAATTCTTGTTGATGAGACGATAAGCCACGTCAGTAGCACTGGCAGCCGTTGTATATCCCATACCCGTCAGTGAACAAAGATTAGAAGGCCAGTTCACGATACCGGTTTTTGCCAGATAATCTTCCGTAGTCACTACGATACCCCAGATCCATGCATTATCTGTAGCATTATAGAAAGTAGGCTGGCTTACATCTGCAACAGAATAAGGGGCGGAAGTACCATAAGCTTTAGCTGCATCAGAAGCTGCTGCCGCCCACTTACCCATCAACAAGTTGGCACGGGCACGCAAACCATAGGCCACTTCTACTGATATTTCAGCTTTATCAGCACGTGCAGAAGCACCGGTCAACAAAGTAATGGCCTCATCCAGATCTTCCATAATGCGGCTATATACCTGTTGTACACTTGCACGCGGATTATTCATTAACTCAGTATCAGAAGTTGTTTCCAATACCAAAGGTACCCCATTAGCAGTTTCGTGACCTATGTAAGTCAACTGATAAGTCTGAATAAGTTGTAAATAATCAAAAGCACGTGAAGCCAATGCCTGACCACGATATTTCTTTAAAGAAGCGTCTGTTGCATCTGCCGGAATAGCTTTAAGAATATCATTAGCAGTTTTCATATGCTTATAATATAGCTTCCACAGAAAAGCATTAAATGTAGATGTAATATTTCTGTCTAATAAGCGTTGAGAACTGATAAACTTATTATAACCGGTCTGGTCATTCAAAGTCAACAAATCCTGTCCGGCTGTTTCATAAATCATACAAGCTGCCGGAAAGCCATAGTCCATGTGGTTATTATAATCGGTCAATAGGTTTGTATGAGAATAAAGACCTGTTTTCAAACCATTCAATTCAGAAGAAATACGGTCTGGCAGCAACTCAACCACCTCATTTTTCTGGTCTTGTGTCACGGTGCTTCCTTCAGGAAACTTATCGAGATCACAAGAAACCACCACCATGGTTGCAGAAAGCAGTAATATATATTTGTTAATCTTCATAATTCTATATTTGTTTTAGATTAAAATGAAAGTGATAAACCTCCCGAAATAGCACGGATAGGAGAATATACGTCTGCACTGGCAGTTGTATAGCTCTGACGAGGGTCGAAACCTTTACGCTTACTGAACAGAGCAACATTGTCAGCTGACATATAAACACGCAATGAACTAATACTCAATGAACGCACCCAGCTTTTTGGCAAAGTATATCCCAACGTTATGCTATTGATACTCAAATAGTCAGACTTAGTAAGGAAACGATCAGACAAATAGTTGGCATACTGGTCCGTTGCACTCAGACGAGGTATATTAGAGCCTTTATTATCAGCAGTCCAGGCTTTCAAGATATCCTTATGCCAGTTTTGACCAGGATCGGTACCTGAATTCATCAAAGATGCATAACCATTGTCGTACATACGTCCACCCAACTGATAAGCAAAAGAGATAGAGAAATCAAATCCATACGCATTCAAGCTCGTTCCAAAACCACCATATACTTTCGGCAGAATATCGCCGGTTGCATAACGGGTAGCATTCGGAGCATCCGTAGTTTTTTCTTGTCCGGTTACATTGCCTTCCGCATCCGTAATATCCTTGTAGTATTGTGCGACTCCATTTTCATCTACACCTGCATACTTACGCAGATAGAATTGATATCTGGATTCACCCTCACGATAAATATAGCTACCACTGATCATCTCACCATTCAATGAAGGATCCAGTTCATTAATGGTGTTTTTGAAATGAGTCAAGTTAAAATTCAAGCGCCAGGTCAAATCATTTGTATCAATCAATAATCCGTTCAAATCCAATTCAACACCTTTATTAGTCATAGAACCCACATTCATTGGAATACTGGCATAACCGGCAGAAGCGTTCATTGGTTTATTGTACAACATATCGGTAGTCTTACGACTGAAGTATTCAACAGTACCGCTCAAACGTCCTTTAAAAAACTCAAAGTCAAAGCCTGTGTTGAAACTGTGAGAAGTTTCCCAAGTGATATCTTTATTACCTTTATAAGAAAGAGCTAAGGCAAAATCATTATTACTGTTAGAAACCGTATATTGATCCAGATAAGCATAGTAATTACCAATATTGTCATTACCCTGTGCACCATAACTGATTTTGAACTTCAACATGTCAATCCAAGATACATGCTGCAGGAATGATTCTTTATTCATCAACCAACCTAAACCAACAGACCAGAAGTTACCCCAGCGATTATCAGGATGGAAACGTGAAGAAGCATCGCGACGGAAAGAAGCGCTTGCAAAGTATTTTTCCAGATAGTCATATTGAGCACGGAACAAAAAACCTGCTGTAGCATAATTAGCAGTACTGGAGTTTGTACTCGGAGTATTAATAGCATTATTCAATTCTACAATAGTCGGGTTGTAGACTTTTTGTTTGCTACCGGACAATGATTGATTTTTATAATCATAAGATTCAAAACCTGCCAGCAAATCAATGTTATGGTCACCGAAGTTCTTCTTATAAGTCAGTAAATACTGTTGGTTAATACTGAATACACGACTGTGAGAAACGCCTACCACACCACCGGTATTACCAGCATACTGTCCGTAGTAAGGGTTGATCAATTCAGTGTAACGCGTATTATCCAGATCCATACCCCAATTAGCAGTTGCTTTCAATCCTTCGATAATAGATACTTCTACAAAAGCACGTCCACTCAAGATATCCATATTATACTCATTCTTATCCAACTGCAAAGCAGATGCCGGATTAGATTGAGAAAGGAATGGACGGTTCAAAGCTGTAGTACCATCTGTATACATACCATTACCATAGTCATACATTGTAAAGCCGCGAGAGTCTTTCCTGATACTTCCATCTGCATTACGGATATACAAAGGATAGATAGGAGCAATATTATTAGTTATATAAAATAAGTTGGTAGAGCTTCCTGAAGTAGTTTGTTCATCAGGATAACGGCTCACAATATTAGAGTAAGCAACATTAGCACCTACTTTCAACCACTCCTTCACCTGGTAGTCGGCTTTCAATCGGAACGAAAGACGAGAGAATGAAGAGCCCGGGATGAGACCGCTGTCATCCAGATAGCCGGCTGACATATAATAGTTCATTTTTTCAGTAGAACCACTAATGTTTACGTTATATTCCTGACGTAAGTTACCATTATCAAGCAGTTCTTTCTCCCAATCATCAGGAGTAATATAGTAATCTCCATACACCCGACCAAGCTTAGCATTCGGATTAAGTTTACCGTCTACACCTATATATCCCTCACCATTAGGCACTGTGTAAACAGGGTATCCCAAACCATCCTTAGAAAACAGTAATGAATTAATATACTGATTACCAGTCATTCCATTAGACAATACTCTATTGGGATCTCCACCAGCATAGCCATTCAACATTGCTGTGTAGTAGTTCTCCACATATTCCTGAGAAGAAGTCATAACGTCATAGTTAGACACACCGCGACGGTTAGTACCCCACTTAGCATCCAGATTTACAGTTGCTTTTCCCGTAGCTCCTTTTTTAGTAGTCACCAAAATTACACCATTGGCACCACGTGCACCATACAATGCATTAGAAGCAGCATCCTTTAATACCGTCAAACTCTCAATATCTTGTGAGTTGATAGCTGAAATATCACCATCATAAGGAACACCATCCACTACATACAACGGATTGTTACTTGCAGACAAAGAACCAACACCACGAATACGTACAGTAGACCCTGTACCCGGCTGCCCATTACCACTTGTAGTCTGTACACCGGCCACCTGTCCCGAAAGTGCATTCGATATATTGGAAACCTGACGCTCTGCTATTTTATCAGCTTTAATAGTAGAAGCAGATCCCGTAAACTGAGATTTTTTTGCGGTACCATAAGCAACCACCATTACTTCGTCAAGCATCTCAGCATCAGACTTCATAATAACCTTCACAGTAGGTTTAATACCCACTTCTTGTGCTTGCATTCCAATGTACGAAATCTGCAAAGTCTTCGCAGGACTACAACACGATTATTTAATTGGTTATCAGAGATTTACCAAAATAGAAAGAACTCAAAATTCGAATATTTGTATATAATATTATATTGATTATAAGACATATATATTAATATGATTATCATCATGATCTACCGCATATATCCTAATAATAAATCTAACTTACTAATTATTAAATATATAAATAGATGTATAGTCGTAATTTGCATTATTAAATTGCAACTAAAAGTCTTTTAAATAGCATATTGTTTGAAAATAATTATCTATATAGCTGTAATCAAAAACAAAAACGGGAAGCATATCATTTAGAATATGCCTCCCGCTTTATGTGTAATTTATTTATTGTAAAGTCCACTATTTCTATCAGAACCAACTAAATCACAGAGAAGAAATATATTGAATTAACTGGATAATCCCCTCGTTATCATTCTTCAACTTATTCTTTTTCTGAAAATTCATGATTTCTTTCTTTCGTTCAGGGAATATTTTTATAACTTCTTTTATTCTCCTAAAACGCTCACGTTTTCCATTTATTTCTATGGTGTATATAGTATATGGTTCCACTTTATAATTTTCTGGTAATTTCAACTGATACATTTCTCCACCCGTATTAAGAGAGGAAATATTATCAATAGCCGTTGTAGAAGAACTACCATAACCAATATTTTGAGCACCAATACTCAAACGACAGTGATAGGATGCATACAAAGGATACTTTCCTGACAATAAAACTTCTTCAAAACTATTTCCTGAAGGAATAAAACTCCTCTTTTCAAAATAGATAGTATCAATTTGGTCAATAGGATGAAGAGCCATTTTCTTACCGTCAGAACCAGGATAGATCATTTCTTCAGTTGCCTTGTTATAATTCAACTCTACTTTGTTAACTTTCTTGTTTTTATAAACAATCTGCCCTTCTTGATATTCGGGAAAAACAAAATGTTTACCATTTTGCCCCCAAACAAAAGTAGTGCTTACAAAGCAGCAGCACAATACAATTATCTTATTAGAAATAGACGCCATACTATTATTATTTTAAAATGATTTTTTGTTGATACGTCGTATCATTAGCTAAAGTAACAGAAACAATATAGACTCCAGAAGAAAGCTGTTGCAATGATATTGGTTGAGTTATATTATCCCATTTCATAACACCTCTTCCAGAGAGGTCTGTAATAACGATATCCTTAATTAACTCATTGGAATGAATTATTAACGTTTTGCTTTCCAGATATATTTTGAAAGAACTTGTTTCTTGTTCTGATTCAACACCTGTAGTAGTGATATTAATATCAAAACTAAGTTTATCATTCTCAACAACTAAGTTTGTGATACGTAATCCTCCATCACTATCATCAGATAAGAAAGGTTTCGGATAAGTTTTATCCGTCATAACTGCTCCAGCGTTTGTTTGATAAGCAGCTTCATCTAGAAAACCATTTTCAACTAAGGAACCATAAGGGCGATAGATATAGACCTCATCAGGAGGACCATTCCGGTTACCATTAGATACAGTTGTATTGATTCTATAAATTAATAAACCGGATCTTGGAATGTTCTTTTCGTATTTTCCTTCTTTCTTTCTATATTCCAAAACATAGTATTCATTCGCATTGGATGAATTTATTTTGTAACAAGAGTTATCTGGGCCTTGAGAAAGGGGAACCAATGAATATCTACCAGTGGTTGTAATTTCCGGAATTTCAGTAATCCAACTTTTACCTGCATACATCCACTTCATGTAGGCTCCCATATGGCACCAGCCACTATTCATTAAATCCCAAGCACCAACAGGGTCTAGACTTTTACTTTCTTCACTATAATGATATAAGTCCGGAGCCCCTAAGGCATGAAACATTTCATGGCAGAGGGTATTAACGGTTACTTGGTTTTCCGGTTGAAAAACATAATCCATTACACGCTTGCCATGTATATAGCATTCTTTTGTATAAAGCGACCAACGATGTGCCCATAATAGATCACTCCATCCGTCACTATTTCCCTGAATAACAAAACAGATATTATCAACATATCCGTCATTATCATTATCTATTTCATCTGGAGTAAACTCTTGTTCAATAATACTTCTCATTGCATCAACTGCATTCTGAACAAGATTATGTTCTCTCATTGTAGACTCTTCACTAGTTTTATATCCATCCGGATTAGTCGTTGCATTATAAGCCCGGTAGAAACCTCTGTTATGAAAATCTACATATCCTACATTATTAGCTTCTAAATCAGCATGTGGAAAGAAATGAGACTGGATAGTCAAATTATCATAAGAAACTTCTAAGTAATAATCTTTAAGAGAACCTGTAGAAGAGGTAGTACTGTTAAAACGACTGTCGTATACACTTCTCTTTTTTGAGAAAGTAGTAGCATCCTGAAAAGATATAAATATTACAATATTATTCAGAGGCTTTTTATGAGAAGCGTATTGAGGTTGAAACATTCCCCTTGTCCGTGATAAAGGTTGCAAACGTTCACGACGAACATCATATTTTTCTTTGGAAATTTTCAACCAAGGTTTGAGCTCCGTATCAGTTATCGATGTTTTTCCTACTAAAAACGGTGAAGGAATCAATTCTCCCATATCATTTTTTTCAGCATAATAGCAGTAACCATCTTCTCCTTGCAATACAGTATAACCATCTTTGTCATGCACCCAATGGTAAAACTCATCCCCTGAAGCGTATAGCGTTAATTGACTTCCATCAGGTTGAGTAACTGTTGTTTCAAGAAAGCTAAAAGGAGCAGCATACATCCAGCAGAAGATGTTGCACCAGAAACAAATCAAGAGTAATCTTTTCTTTATCATATCATTGATTTTAAACAAAATAAGGTCACCCTAACAATAGGTGACCTTATTTTAAATGACTATAGGGAAGGATTTAATTTACTTTCGTAGATATAACGCCATCCATTAGTAAGGTAAAGAAGCCACCAGATGCACCTGTGGTTGGATGAATTGCCTGGAATCCAAATCCATATTCAAATGTGATCACTCCATTATCAAAGATTCCGACTAAAGCACCCATGGTATACAAGTCTTCGCCTTCTACGTGGGTAGCTCTGAAGTACCGATTCCATGCACCTGTAGGTTTAGGCATCGGACCTATGTATTGGTTATCTTTCATTGTAACTACAATTTCACCATCAACTTCTTCCACACTCATCTTCGCAAGAGTTCCATAACCAAAGTCTACATTCAACACGTTAGTATCTTCATCGGAAGCAGTAATTAAAGCCGGAACACTAACCGGAGTAACTTCATCGAAAGCAGAAATACCGGTCATATTATGGGTTCCGATTATAGCTGCCCATGGATGTTCATCATCGACAATCGTAACAAGAACACTATTCTGTGCAGATTCCAATAATTTAGGAGATGTTGCTGAGATTATAATTCTAAAAGTTTTCTTTCCGGTAAAAATATCATTATCTATCGGTCGTACAATTACATTTTGTATTCCACAACCATCTTCGAAAACTATTTCTTTGTTTTCAATAACAAAGTCAGTCCCTTCAATAGCTGGATTACTTTCTCCTTCAGAAGAAGCCGTAAGGGTTACTATTACCTTTCCACTGCCTTTAATCCCTGCTAAAGCAAGGGGAATTTCGAGCGGTTCGGTAGCATTCTCGTCTACAGAAGCTGTCGTAGTCGGAAAGCTTGCATTAGAGTCTGCCGCTCTGAACGATTGCGGTTCGTTATCATCGCATGCGGCAAAAGCAAACAACAATCCGGCAGCCAATATTAAATATGTCAATTTTTTCATTTGTTTCCGTTTTTAGAAATTAATACTTGTTTTGAACCATATTCTCATTAGCATCTATTTCACTTTGTGGAATAGGTAAGAGATAGTAAGGACTATCAGCTGATACTTCCTGAGCACCAGCGGGAGCACCAGTACCATCTGCTAGGAAACCTAAACCGTCACGTTCTACATCTTCATGTCTACGTTTCAGGTCAAAGAAGCGGTGCCCCTCAAATGCCAATTCTAAACGTCTTTGTAATTGGATTGCTTTTTCCAGGCTCTCACCACTTTCATTACCTTCTTCATAATCTGAATAACGTTTTGAGCGTACAATATTCAAGTCTGCTAAAGCAGGAGCATATTGCTTCAAATTGTAATTAGCTTCTGCACGGGTCAAGTACATTTCGGCAGTACGTATAAGAGGAATATCAACCAGACCAGCAGAAGCACCACCATTAGCCCACTTCCATACCATATTACAATCACCACTTTCGCTGGTAACCATTTTGATAACAGAATTACGACAGTCAGTTGTTGAATACAGTTCTCTTAATCCGCAAGAAACAGAATAATTACCTACATAACTGGTTGTAGCACCCTGTCCCCAGCTGTTACCAGGCAAAATTCCATCATCTGATTTAAGTGCTATGCGGAATAAGACTTCAGGAACTGCCATACTGGTAGTATATACTTTACTGAAACCTTGAGTATCTGCCATATCAGAACCATCACCTGCAATAGCCGCTGTTGCATTTGTTACAGCCAATTGATTTTCACCCATCGTCAGATACACGCGCGCCAGGATAGCACAAACAGATTTCTTATTCAAGCGATAATTGATTTTAGTATTATAATCATCAGTCATCAACCCTTTTGCTCTTTCCAAATCTTCCACCAGCCATGTATATACTTCTTTCACAGTATTACGTGCCGGAAAAGTGGTTTCCGTATCTTTTTTATAGGTAACTCCTAAATCGCTATCAGAAGCTTGCTGATAGTTTCTACCATATAAACGTACCAAGTCAAAATGTATCATGCCACGTAAAGCAAGACATTCGGCCAGTAGGTTGGCAGCTAATTTTTTGTCTGCTTCAGCTGTTTCCATGCCATCCAGACGGGTAATAACTTCATTAGCACCTAAAATACCATTATAAGCAGCAGACCACATTCCTGTCACTCCATATGTGTCGGCATAAAATTTAAAATCGGCAAACTCATTGTAAATCAAGCGTCCATCACGATTCAACGTTAGATTATCAGACATAACATCCGGCACCATCAACATAAATTCTGTAGTATAAGATGCCGACCGAATTGATTCATATACACTATTGGTCGTATTATCAAAGTCTTGTATAGACTCTAGTGCATTGTCGCTATTTAGAGAATCATGAGGAGTGGTATCCAAGAAACCAGAACATCCGGTCAATGACAAACTAAAAAGAGCAACTGCTGGTATTATTGTTTTTTTAATTAATTTCATACGAGTGTCTTTTTTTGAAATTCATAAATAATTAGAAACCTATTTCAATACCGAACATGATTGTTCTGGAAGCCGGGTAGCTAAAGTCAAGCACACCACCTGTGGCACCTGTACCTGTACCTGCTGGTGAATCACCTACCTCAGGGTCAAGTCCTTTAAATCCTGTTACAGTAAACAGATTCAAACCTTGTGCAAAAAGTCGCAACTTCTCTACATGGGCTACCTTAAGCCATTGTTTTGGGAAAGTATATGCCAAGGTCAAATTTCTCAAGCGCAAATAAGATGCATCTTCCAAATATCTGGTAGACTGATAAGAGCTATTGTTTATGCTTTGTTTAGGTACATTGGTTATATCTCCCGGATTTTTCCATTGATCATACAGCATGCTTTTATCTTGATTGTTACCATACTGTGCTCCATCACTTTCCGTAAAGAAACGGATATGATTATAAATATAGTTTCCACCAGAGAAGTAGAAATCAGCGGCTAATTCCCATCCTTTATACGAAAGATTTGCACCGAATGAACCAAAATATTTCGGATCAGGAGTCTTACCATCCAAAACGACAGCGTCATTTGAATTGTATGTATTGGTAATTTTACCATCTGCAGTATAATACAACGCATCACCATTAGCAGGATTTACTCCAGCCCAACGTACCATTTTGTAGATATTGATAGGATAACCTTCTTTAATCAAGTTATTCCAACCAATAGAAATATCATTTCCTTTGTATAGCTTCTTGATTTCATTCTTATTTTGAGAAATCATTCCGTTTAAAGTTAGTTTCCAATCATTTGTTCTAATGAGGTCACCATTGATAGAAAATTCATATCCCTTATTCATTAATTCACCAACATTATCAATACGACTTGAAAAACCTGAAGTCATAGACAAACGAGTTGAAAGTAATAAATCGGTTGTTTTACGTTGATAAACATCAAATGTAACGTTTAAGCGTGAGTCGAACAAAGATGCATCCAAACCCACAGATGCTTGCATACTCTTTTCCCAAGACAGATTAGGATTCGGTAAGCGCGCAGGATAAGCAGTTGATGCACCATTATAGCTACCATAACCATATACTCCTTGTGCCGCATAATCACCAATATTATTATTACCACTGGTACCTACACTACCACGTACTTTCAAACGAGTAAGCCAGCTTACATCTTGCAAGAATGATTCACGTTCCATGTTCCAACCTAAACCTACAGCCCAGAACATACCATATTGGTTATCTGCTCCAAAGCGTGAAGAACCGTCCCAACGAATAGCTGCATCAATAATGTATTTACTGTCATAAGTATAACCAGCTGTTGCCAAATACGAAAGCATTCTCCAGTCAGTGGTATTTCCAGCCACATCTTTATCTGTAGCTCCAACGGAAATTGCATCCAATTTGCCAGTAGCAAAGCCACTAACAGAGGCAGTTAATGTACGGTAATGACTGGATTGAGCCTCCATTGCAGCAGCGGCTTTTATAGCATGAACTTCATTAAAGGTTTTGTCATAACTCAACATATTCGTCCACACCCAAGTAGAGCGTTGCTGGATACGGTCGTTGCGATATCCATAAGGCGAACCTAAAATCTGTGATAACTGAGATTCGGGCTTATTAAATTGGTAGTTTTGATATTGGGTAAAGTCTATACCCGCTACCGTTGTATATTTGAGTTGATCCCAAATTCTCCATTCCAAATTGAAAGCTGCAATAATTTTAAGTTTACTTAAGCTTGAAGGATTATTAGCAATATTCTCGAAGATATTAATTTGATTACCAGCAACTTTCATATCAGTATTGTAGCTACCATCTTCGTTATAAGGAGCATCATAAGGATTAGCATTAAATATATAGTTGAACGGATTTAAAGCATTACGGTCTGTTCTCAATAAACCTTCCTTGGAAATACCAGCAGAAGAATTAAAGCCAATTTTCACCACATCTTTAATCTTATGCTCAAGATTAGCACGCAATGTACTTCTTCTAAGATAAGAACCGGGTACTATAGCATCCTGATCAAAATATTGACCTGACAAATAGAAACGAGTTGCATCAGTACCTCCTGCCACATTCAATTCATAAGATTGTGTAGTACCAGTACGGAAAATTTCATCAGCCCAGTTTGTGTTCTGAACAGCAGCAATTTCAGCATCAGTCATTGCTCCACCATTAGCTCCACCAGATGAACCGCGGCCAATACCTAGCTGACGTTCATAAGTAAGTTTTTCTTGTGCGTTCATCATTGTAAAATCACTATCAGATAAAGTTCTGGTGGAAATTCCAAAGATGGCTTTTAAGTCAATTGTAGTTTTACCACTTTGACCTTTCTTGGTTGTGATAAGAATAACACCATTAGAACCCCTGGAACCGTATATCGCGGTTGCAGATGCGTCCTTCAATACAGACATATATTCAATATCATTCGAGTTTAGTGCTGCAAAATCTGCAGAAGAAACAGGTACACCATCGATTACGAATAGTGGATCACTACCGGCCGAGATAGAACTTGTACCACGAATCTTAATATTAGCACTGGCACCTGGACGTCCAGTTGCAGCAGTTACTTGCACACCTGCTGCTTTACCTTGCAATGCCTGGTCTACACTATTTACCGGTACTTTGGATAACTGATCAGCTTTTACTATTTCAACAGAACCGGTCAATGAGCTCTTTTTTGCAGCACCATAAGCCACTACTACTACTTCATCAAGCATAGCAGCATCTGCCTTAAGCACGATCTTTAGATTGTGTTTAATTGCCACTTCTTGTGTCTGCATACCAATATACGAAACCTGCAAAGTCTTCGCAGAACTACCACTAAAATAACATACTGTACATCAACGATATACATACTTGACAGGAACTATCTATTAGGAAGGTATATTTATATATTACGCTGATAATTAGATGTATATATATACATTCATTACATTCATGCTTAATAACGTTCTACCCAATATTGCTCTGTGATAAGATATAACCAGTTGATAAACAAATGCATACCTATTGACAATTCTATTTCTGAAACATTTATAATTAGTCTCAAGTTGCTATATTGTTATTTTATGCAAGATAATTTACTTATGTCTATAATATATCTATACAAAAATGCGAAGAACATCTTATAAAAGTATTCTTCGCATTTTACGTATAGATTATTTATCAACAAAACAATCTTAAGATCAAAAAACTTACCTTTTTAAAAGTCTCAGATTTATCTTTATTACATATTCTCATTAGTATCCCGATTTTAATGGGACACTAATGATTGAATATGAAAACTTATATATCGCGCCCTCTATACACCAATAGAATAGAACCATTTATTGGAAAGGATTAATAAAAGTGATAATCGGTCAGTATAGAATAGGTAAGAACTATATTCTTTTACAAATATCAGATATCACTAGTATCCCATTAAAACTGGGACAAATTAAAAATTAAATAAACTTGGCCCATTTGGTCCTAATCGTTCTTTGTCATTTTGAAATTTAGTTTTATCAAAGAGGTCTCTCAGATGA
>ERZ791903.47-NODE-47-length-182273-cov-25.017957_pt1 | contig 182273 bp, 188 predicted proteins | sample MGYA00510148_ERZ791903 | MGnify/ENA primary metagenome ERZ791903 (study PRJEB30046, sample SAMN00792080) | human gut metagenome | study: EMG produced TPA metagenomics assembly of the A metagenome-wide association study of gut microbiota in type 2... | reverse complement strand
TTTAAATCACGATGGAATTTACTCTTGCACTGGAATTTACTTTTTCAAGTCAACTGTGCTGCAAAATAGACAAAAGAAAAAAACACATCATATTTATCAAACAATTGCAAATATGATGTGTTTTATAATTATGTCAAAATTCTTAACTTAATGACATTGCAGTTTAGCGGTCTTTTTGTTTCCTGATATATTCTGGCAGCTTTGGTGACCATGGAAGAAAATCTTCCAGCTTTTGTTGCTATATCAGTATCCGTGTATATTTTGGGAATTTTACATATGAATTATGAATTTACAGCCTTTGATAAGGGAATGAGATTTATAATAGAGCTTACTCCTTTACGCACTGCATCAGTTCCGATTGTCACATAGGTAATTACGAAACAAGAATAGTAAATAGAAAATTTCCCACAAATTTTACACAGCCACCTCAATATATTTTCAATTATTTGTTACGCTTATAAGTGCAGAAATAAAGATTACAAAACATGTACGAATATTTTTATGAAAAGCAGACTATAATTTATGATTAAGTAACAAAACAGGAGGCAATAATTTGACATACGATGAGATAAAAAAGAATAAGGAGGTCTGTGAATGTTTAAAGAAAGGGAATGAAAACCTTGGAGTATTGGGCTTTACAGACCATTCGGCAGCTCATTGCACAATGGTAGCCAAAAGAGCAGCATATATATTAAAGAAATTCGGTTACAGCGAATCTGATATTGAAATGGTAAAAATCGCGGGATTTATGCATGATATCGGAAATGTGGTAAACAGAAGCCGTCATGCGGAATATGGTGCAATACTGGCAAACGAGGTACTCAAAGAAACAGATATGAGTCTGAAGGATAGGATAACGGTTGTGTCTGCGATAGGACATCATGATGAGTCAACCGGAGGGGCAACGGATCCTATTTCAGCAGCACTCATCATAGCAGATAAAACCGATGTGCGCAGAAACCGTGTAAGGAACAAGGCAAAAGAAAATTTTGATATACACGACAGGGTAAATTATGCAGTAACAGATGCAGCTCTTAAGATAAATATGGATAAAAAAGTCATAGCGCTTAATCTGCAGATTGATACGAAAATCTGTTCTATGTATGAGTATTTTGAAATTTTCCTGGGTCGAATGATGATGTGCCGTGGCGCAGCAGAGGTGCTAGGTGCAACCTTTAAGCTTACGGCAAATGGTTCAAAGGTGTTATAGAAAATCGGCTTAAAGTTGATTGGATATTGAAAATGAAAAAGAAATGAAAAGACGTACAGAATGCATTTTTTAAAGAGGGTAAAAGATAAGTTTGTTGACTTACAACAGTTGACAATTTAAAAGCCACATGCTACTCTAGAAATGTATGAGATAAAAGCAACGAAAAAGAGAGTACTTTTATGGCAGATTTACAGAGAAATCCCACACAGGCTGAGAGGGGATGACCTAAAGTAGGAGGAACATGGCTTTGGAGCAGCAGTATCGAACCATTGGCTAGATACTGACAGGAACCGCCTGTTATAGCGGAAAGAGGCGTAGCAGTGCCGGTATATGATGTCTGGTGATTTTGATAGCTGCGTGAAGAGAAGTGGTACCACGATATAATCGTCTTCTTGGGAGTTTTCTCCTGAGGAGGCGTTTTTTAGCGTATAAAAGAAGTATGATGAGCATAAAGAACGCGCAAACTTGTTTGCAGAAGTGCTTTAATAACTGTTCAGACGCAAGCTTGACACCGCGGTGTCAAGCTATGCGCCATAGTGTTAATTATTGTGTGATTACAGCTCCGCCTCGTAGAGGCATTTTAAATGGGCTGTAATCGTTGCTGATCACACTGTCAGGTGTGAACAGTAACGTGCTTTATGCGAAATCAGACGGCATAAGTTATGTATTTATACGCATTTTAAGAAAATTAGGAGGAAACTAAATTGGCAAACAAAGGTAAATATTACATGACAACAGCCATTGCGTACACATCAGGCAAGCCTCATATTGGAAACACATATGAGATCATCCTTGCAGACGCAATCGCCAGATACAAGAGAGCAGAGGGATACGACGTATATTTCCAGACAGGAACAGATGAGCACGGACAGAAAATCCAGGAAAAGGCTGAGGCAGCCGGAATTTCACCGAAGGAGTTTGTAGATCAGATTTCAGGTGAGGTAAAGAGAATCTGGGATATGGTAAATTCATCATATGACAATTTTGTCCGTACAACAGATGAGGATCATGAGAAATGTGTAAAGAAAATCTTCAAGAAGCTTTACGATCAGGGTGATATCTACAAGGGCTCATACGAGGGACTTTACTGTACGCCATGTGAGTCCTTCTGGACAGAGTCACAGCTCGTGGACGGAAAATGCCCGGACTGCGGACGCGAGGTACAGCCTGCGAAGGAGGAGGCATACTTCTTCAAGATGAGCAAATATGCAGACAGACTCATCGACTACATCAACACACACCCTGATTTCATCCAGCCTGTTTCAAGGAAAAACGAGATGATGAACAACTTCCTGCTTCCGGGACTTCAGGATCTTTGCGTATCGAGAACATCATTCAGCTGGGGAATTCCGGTAGATTTCGATCCAAAGCATGTAGTGTATGTATGGCTTGATGCCCTCACAAACTATATCACAAAAATCGGCTACGATCCTGACGGATCATCAGAGCTTTTCAAGAAAAACTGGCCTGCAGATCTGCACCTTATCGGAAAAGATATCGTGCGTTTCCACACTATTTACTGGCCTATTTTCCTTATGGCACTTGACCTTCCGCTTCCAAAGCAGGTATTCGGACATCCATGGCTGCTTCAGGGCGGTGACAAGATGAGTAAGTCAAAAGGAAACGTTATCTACGCAGACGATATGGTCAGACTTTTCGGCGTGGATGCCACACGTTACTTTGTGCTTCATGAGATGCCATTCGAGAACGACGGAATCATCACATGGGATCTTGTAATCGAGAGATTCAACTCAGACCTTGCAAACATACTTGGAAACCTTGTAAACAGAACAGTTTCCATGAGCAATAAATACTTTGACGGCATCGTAAAGAGCACAGGCGCAACAGGCGATGCAGATCAGACTGCCATTGACGCAGATCTTAAGGCTGTTGTTACCGGCACAAGAGATAAGGTGGCAAAGAAAATGGAAGGACTTCGTGTGGCAGATGCCATCACAGAGGTATTCGCACTTTTCCGCCGCTGCAACAAATACATCGACGAGACAACACCTTGGGTGCTTGCAAAGGACGAGGCACAGCAGGATCGTCTTGCTGAGGTGCTTTACAACCTCACAGAGTCTATCACAATCGGAGCAAGCCTGCTTCATTCATTCCTGCCAGAGACAGCAGAAAAGATTGTGGCACAGCTTAACACAACACTCCGTGATTTCGATGACCTTGACCAATTTGGTCTCTATGAGAGCGGCACAAAGGTTACAGACAAACCTGAGATTCTCTTCGGCAGATTAAAGGCAGAGGATGTGATGCCTGAGGTAGAGAAAATCCAGGCGGTACAGAAAGCAGAGTTTGAGGCTGAGCAGGCTAAGCTTGCTGCAGTTGAGGGTAAGGAAGCATGTGGCTGTGGCGCAGGTGAAAATGCCGCAGATGGTGCAGACCTTGAGCCTATGGATGTGGAAGCAAAGGAAGAAATCACATTTGATGATTTCGAAAAGCTCCAGTTCCAGGTTGGTGAAATCGTAAAATGTGAGGCAGTTGCGAAGTCAAAGAAGCTTCTCTGCTCACAGGTAAAGATTGGAAACCAGACAAAGCAGATAGTATCAGGTATCAGAAAATACTATTCTCCTGAGGAGATGGTAGGCAAGAAGGTAATGGTTCTCGTAAACTTAAAACCGGCTAAGCTCGCAGGTGTTTTATCAGAGGGAATGTTACTCTGCGCAGAGGATGCAGAGGGCAATCTCGCACTCCTGACACCGGAGAAACCAATGCCGGCAGGAGCACCTATCGAGTGATTCGGACGTAAACGACAAGAAAGGAGTCTCATATGGAATATTTTGATATAGTGGACGAGCAGGGAAATCCAACAGGACAGACCGTAGAGCGCAAGCAGGCGCACAGAAACAATATACTTCATAGGACTGCGCATGTCTGGATAGTCAGACACCGTGGAAATTCCATACAGATACTTTTGCAGAAAAGGTGCATGGAAAAAGACTCCTTTCCGGGCTGCTACGACATATCAAGTGCGGGACACATACCGGCCGGTGTGGACTATATACCGTCTGCGCTCAGAGAGCTTAAGGAAGAGCTGGGCCTGACAATAGAGCCCAAACAGCTTATCGACTGTGGACTGCACAGGCACCATGCAGACGAGGTGTTTCACGGAGAAAGATTCCTGGACAACCAGATAAGCAAGGTGTTTCTGCTGTGGCTCGACGTGGATGAAGCGGATATCACCGTGCAGAAGGAGGAAATCGACTCTGTAAAGTGGTTTGACTATGCAGAGTGTAAGCAGGATGTAATAAACGGCACGATTCCAAACTGCATAGATGTGGCGGAATTAGAGATGCTTGAACCACACTTCGATTCGAATATGGAATAAATATAGGATAAACATAGCTCTAAATTATATGAACATGCCAGTACACTGGTTACCGGACTCACGAAGATGGGCCGTAATAAAGAATGGGGAGGAAACCATGAAATCAACAAAAGACTCTCTCTTAGAGGATATCAAGGCAGAATTTGCCGAGGTCAATGCCATGATGGAGGCGCTCGAAGCAAAGGAGCCGGAGGATGAGGCGAGTGAAGCATATGACAAGTGGATTGAGAAGTGTGAGCAGCTCGCCATCGAGTCAGAATCACTCATGACACTTATAGATTACAAGATGACACAGGGACTGTAGAGGGATATCCTGTATATATTATACAAAAATAAACACCCGGATATAGATAAATTGCTATATCCGGGTGTTTTTTATAAAGAAAAACTTCAAAAAAATGAAATTAAATATATAAAAAATTGTTCAAACCGTGTTATACTTTATACGTTACACTAAATTCAGTAGGAGAAAAAGATGTTATCAGTAATAGAAAAAGTCAATGACGTGGTCAACAATTTTATCTGGGGCGTGCCTGCGATGATATGTATCATAGGTGTCGGGCTGCTTTTGAGCTTCAGAACGGGATTTATTCAGATTAGAAAGTTTCCATATGCGATGAAGGTTACGCTTGGCAGGATGCTCAAAAAACGTGAGGCATCCGACGGAGCGCTCACACCGTTTCAGGCAGTGTGTACGGCACTTGCGGCGACGGTCGGTACAGGAAATGTGGCAGGAGTTGCGGGAGCCATCGCGATAGGCGGACCGGGAGCGGTGTTCTGGATGTGGATTTCAGCACTTCTGGGCATGTGCACCAAGTTCTCGGAGGTCACACTTGCTGTACATTTTCACGAGAGAAATGCAAACGGCGACCTGGTAGGCGGCCCTATGTACTATATTAAAAACGGTCTTAAAAAGCACTGGCACTGGCTGGCATATCTGTTCTCAGCGTTTGGCGTGCTCACCGTGTTCGGTACAGGAAACGCTACACAGGTAAACACCATAACCACAGCGATTGATTCAGCTTTATATAATTACAATATAATTTCAAAAGAGTCGGCATCAACGTTCAATCTCATAATAGGAATAGTGCTTGCCGCTCTCATTGCGCTTATTCTGCTTGGAGGAATCAAGCGTATAGGCCAGGTTACTGAAAAGCTTGTGCCATTTATGGCAGTGATGTATATTTTGCTGGCACTTGGAGTAGTAATCGTCAACTTTAAAGCTATACCGGGCGTATTCGGAGCCATAATAGAGGGCGCGTTCAATCCGTCAGCAGTGACAGGCGGAGCAGTAGGAAGCTTTTTTATGAGCATGAAAAAGGGAGTTTCCAGAGGAATTTTTTCAAACGAAGCAGGTCTTGGAACAGGCTCTATCGCACATGCCTGTGCAGACACCAAAAAGCCTGTAAAGCAGGGCTTCTTTGGCATATTTGAGGTGTTTGTGGACACTATCGTGATATGTACACTCACAGCGCTTGTCATACTTTGCAGCGGAGTTTCTGTGGGCTATGGAGAAGCAGCCGGCGCAGAGCTTACCATCAGCGGATTTACATCCACCTACGGCGGCTGGGTATCAATCTTTACAGCGGTTGCCATGTGCTGTTTTGCATTTTCAACCATCATAGGCTGGGGACTTTACGGAACCAGATGTATAGAATTCCTATTCGGAACTAAGGCAAATAAGCCGTTCATGGTAGTATACTCGCTTGTTGCGATTGTCGGTGCGACAATGAACCTCGGACTGATGTGGAGCATAGCGGAGACCTTCAATGGCCTTATGGTCATACCAAACCTTATCGCGGTATTTTTGCTTTCGGGTGTAGTTGTAAAGCTGGTGAAGGAATATTTTGCCGGCGAGGGAGCTGCATCTACCTTGAAGAATAGCCGGGAAGAGGCAAAAAGCTAAATAAGAGAAGGACTTCTTTTTCGCGAAAAAAACATTTTCTATAGTGAAGCATACTCATAAAAAATACTTTGACTGCACTCAAAGTGCAGTTCTATGCTTGAATTAAGTACTAAATTAACAGCATGTAAAAAGTATTTAAATGTACTAAAAGAGAGGAGAATCACTATGTACTGTAACAATTGCGGACAGGAGGTCCCTAACAACTCAGGATTTTGTCCGAGCTGTGGAGCAAAAATAAATCCACAGAATCAGACAGCTCAAGACGCGCAGAGCACAGAGCCACGCACCATCAAGCTTAGATGCAAAAACTGCAATGCAACTATGGAGGTGGATGCCTCAAAGCAGGAGGCTGTATGCCCATACTGTGGAGCTAAGGAAAAGATACTCGACAGCGATGCGGTTGCCGTTGAGAAAATCAAGAGCAACACCTACAAGGAACTGGAATATGCGCGCATGGAGAAGGAGGAAAAGCAGAACGCTAAAAATCAGAAAGAGCAGGAAAAGAAAGCTTATAGCAAGAGCTTTCTAAGTAAATTCACTATCATTATGACGTTTATCTGTCTGATTTGCGCTTTCACCGCTTTTGGCTCAAAGCACATCCTGGCAGGAATTATCGCACTTATCCAGACTGTGATATTTGCGGTATCATGGCTCATGGGCAAGCAGATTATCGGAGAAAATAAAAAGGCTGTCTACAAGGCACTTGCGTTACTTGGATGTCTGTTCATTATTCTGTTTTCCATTACAGCAATGCGTGAATCTGTAAGCAAGCTTGAATGGCCTAAAAGTGGTCTTGCCGATAAGCTTCCGAAGCCTGACAGTCAATATGGAGAGATTGATTTCGATGAAGATGATTTTTTCGAAGCTAATGTGGAAAAAACATCTGCTGATGACTACAGAAGCTACATAAAGGCTTGTGAAGATAAAGGATTTACTGTTGATGCGGAAAAATCCAATTCATCATACACTGCCGCCGATTTAGAAGGATACAAGATTGATTTGTACTACAATTCATACGACAAAGAATTGAGAATCTCGCTTGATGCTCCTAAACAGGAAACAGATTCAGCAAACCAGACTGACAGCACTGATACAAGCGAGGCAGATACTGCTGCAACAGATACCGGCACCGACACAACCACTACAACTGATAATTCCGGTTCTGACAACCCTGCCACAACAGATTCAACCACTGACTTAGGCTCCGTAACACCGGAGCTCAAAGAGTTCTTAGACAGCTACGAGTTATTCATGGATGAATACATTGCTTTCATGCAGAAATACAATAGCTCAAGCGACACACTTGGCATGGCTACTGACTATGCAAAGATGCTTGCTAAGTATGCTGAGTTCTCAAAGAAGGCTGATGCCTACAACACTGATGAAATGTCAGCTTCAGATGCAGCTTACTATCTCGACGTAATGAACCGGGTGAATAAGAAGCTGGCAGATGCAGCATTAAATTAAGGTGTTCATTGTAAGTGAAATATAGGGGTTATTAATCATAAAAATGAGTCTGATTTGATATCGAATCAGACTCATTTTTTAGAAGGTATGGTATTATTTTATTGGAAAAGTAATTGGATAAAATTAGGGCTATTCTGATACGTCAACCCATTTTATAGTGTATTCCTCATTAAATTCCTCACCGAGATTATTGATGTATCCTTGCAGAATTAGTTTTGCATGTTCTTTTGCCTGAGCTAACAGTGAAGTATCTTTTTGAGCTGTTTCTTTCATGTTTTGCTGTGCTGAAGAGAGAGCTTCGGTTTTTTCTTCTGTGGTTATCTTGGTGAAAACACCTTTGTCAGTTAGTGGTTCTGATAGTGTGGATTTATCTAAACTGGTACTTTGGACTTCTGCGTCAGGAATTTTTATAGTAATCACATTGTTTGTGTCGGGCTCAGAAATATCTACTTTGTTAATATCTATTCCTAAGTTGACTATGCCACTGTATTCGATCCATATTTTTTTATACCCACTCCCGAAAACCTTTAGTAGACCATGAGCATTTTTTTCATATGTAGCAACGTTGTGATAATAACATTTTAATGTACTTAGTTCACAAACTGACTTAATAGAAGAAAAATCAGGTTTTTGTTTTTGGCTTCCGCAGCCAAATAAGCAATTAATGCTGAGTAGTGTTATCAAAATTACACAAGTAAATTTCGTATTTTTCATATATAAATCCCCCTTGTTAATCCCATTTTATTTTATAACCTTTAGTATCAGTAATAGGCTTTAAAAGTGCCTCAACCACTGTTTGTAAGTTTTCTTTTGCAGTGTCATAAAGTTCATCGGTGTTAGAAGCTTCGTTTTGAGCATCTATTTGGCAACAATCTAATATTTCGTTTAATTCCATATCAGGATTTTTGGGAATATAGCTAAGAGAACTTTCATCAACTGATATGGAATTTATTTTAATTTCAGGTAGAATAGGTGTTATTGTTTTATTCGAGTTGTCTATATTAAAGTCAATATCATTCATGTTAATACCGACCTTTACGGAGGCATCATATTTAATGTTGTATTTTTCTTTCTCAGGATTGTCATCCTTATATTTTTCAGCAATTCCGTTGTATACAAATTCTGCGGTAGACAGATCGCTGATATTTACAGCTTTTTCAAGCTGGGAAGATGTAACTATTTTGGCAGAATTAGATTTATTGGCAATTAGTGGAATTATTATGGTGGCAATGATAATTATAATGGCTAAGCCCGCAATTATTGGAATAATTCGTTTCTTCTTTAGCATAGAGTTCCTCCATCGTTCAAATATGTATGATAAAATATTATAGTACTAAAATTGTAAGATGTCACGAATAAAATAGGATAAAAGACTTAATAATAAAACGAAGGCAATAAAGTGAAGACCAAAAATTTAATGACAAAATGTCTCTTCTGTGCTACAATTAACTCAAAGCATTATATTTCTGTAAGTACGACACCACAGCATATTTTTTACCGGTGCGTATCACTTTGAAGAGGGCAGACCACTTCGCATTTTTCGACAAAGACATGGAAATTTTCAATGCTTTATGTTACCAGTTAATAGCAGGAAAATTGAAATGTCAGATGTGAAAACATTGCGAGAAAAGCGGGTTGTGGGGATTTTGCCGGCTTTTATATAAGGGATTATTGTACACATTATATACGTGGAAAGCATAAGTATACAGTATTTTTATTCGACTTCAAATTTTCCTGCTCACACAAGAAGAGGAGGTTAATTTGGGTACAAAGGACTCGAAGGCAAAGGAGTATTTGTCGGACAATACGAGGTTTAGTGAAATCTGTAATTATGTATTGTTTGATGGAGAGAAGGTTATCAAACCGGAGGATTTAAAGGAATGTGATACCACAGAGGTGCTATCAGTTTTCGGTATTGATAAGAAGCAGATTGTTAAGCAGAAATGGAGAGATTTGCTAAAAAGTGTTTCCGTGAAGCATACAGGGCAAATGTATGTTATCTTAATTGGAGCAGAAGCGCAGACAGACATTCATTATGCGATGCCTGTTAAAACTATGATTTATGATGCATTGAATTACAGAGAACAGGTCAACGAGGCAAAGAAACGTCACCGGAAAAATAAGGATTACAGGTCTTCGTACGAGTTTCTGTCAGGCTTTACACTTGATGATAAGCTGACACCGGTGATTACAATCACACTGTATCTTGGAACTGCACAGTGGGACGGGCCAAGAAGCCTTGCAGAGATGATGCCACAGATGGATGAAAGAATACTCCCATTTTTCAATGATTACAGGATTAATTTGCTGAATCCACTGGAAATTACAGACTTTTCCAAGTTCGAGACAGGGCTCAGGCCATTGTTTGAGTTATTGAAAAATGCGTCAGATGAGGAAAAGCTGAATGATTTAATTACAAACGACGAAACCTTCACAAGGGTTGATGTTGAGACAGTAGCAGCTATCAATCTATTTGTAGGAACTGACATTAAGTATGATGAAAAGGAAGAGGTGGTAAATATGTGTAAGGCATGGGATGATCATAAAAAGCGTGGCATTCAGGAGGGAATACAACAGGGAATACAGCAAGGAATGCAACAAGGAAGATGCCTTGAAGTATATTCACTTGTTCAGGATGGTATATTAGAGCCTGAGGTGGGCGCAAAGAGAGTAAGTATGTCATTAGATGACTTCGCAGACGCAATGCAAAAAGCGGGCTACAAAATTCCTGAATTGGTGTAGTTTGATAGCTTAAAAGTATAACAGTAATTGCCCCGACCTATGTGTGTTGGGGCATGATTTTTATATGACAGGGGAAAGTAGATGTATCTTGTATCTGTATATTTTGACAAGACGGCAGAGCATATTTTACAACGATATATAAATAAAATAGCTGAGAAATCAGGTAATTCATTCATGACGGATAACAATGTGCCGCCACACATGACGATATCGGCAATAGAAGCCCGAAGTGAAAATGCTTTATTGGGAGCAATGGATAATCTGCGAAATTCACTTTCTAATGGGACGATTAGCATTGTGTCAGTGGGGCAATTACTGCCATATGTATTTTATGCCACGCCGGTGCTTAACGGATATTTACAGGATTTATCGGAAAAAGTATTTGATGAGATGAAAAGCATTCCGGAATCTACAGTGAGCAGATATTACAAGCCAATGAGCTGGCTGCCACATATTACACTTGGAAAGACACTGACAAAGGAACAAATGCAGATGGCATTTTCAGTAATGCAGGAAAGCTTTGTGCCTTTTGAAGCGACAATTACGGAGATTGGACTTGCCAGGGTTAATCCACATAGAGATGTGGTGCGATGGGAGTTAAAACAGCAGCAATGAAGCCACGATAAGCCGTTTTTTTGAAAGGATAATAAACATGATAATAGATAGAGAACGAGTAAAAAACACATTCGCAGAGTACACATCAGGATACAATGCCACAGACCCAAAGATTAAGCTCAAAAAAGACCATACCTATAGGGTAGCGGAGCTTTGCGAGCTGATAGCAAGGGAGTTAAAGCTTGATGAATATGAGACAGATGTGGCATGGCTCACAGGGATGCTGCATGATGTCGGAAGATTTGAACAGATTAAGCGTTATAACACATTTAACGATGCGCAGTCTGTTGATCATGCAAATTTTGGAGCAGACCTGCTGTTTAAGGAAGGACTTATTGACACATATGTGGATGGATTTCATGATGATAAATATGGTGTAATTGTTGAGAATGCGATAAGAAATCACAGCGCTTTCAGGATAGATGAGAGGCTTGACGAGTATACGGTTATGTTTTGCAATATACTAAGGGATGCTGATAAGGTGGATATTTTCAGGGTAAATGTAGATACTCCGGCAGAGGATATATATAATGTGACAACGGAGGAACTGAAAAACTCGCAGGTGAGTCCTGAGGTTATGGCAGCCTTTGATGAGAGACACGCGGTACTTCGTTCCTGTAAAAAGACCGTGGTAGACCATGTGGCAGGGCACATTGCACTGACATTTGAGCTGGTTTATCCTATCAGCCTTCAGATAGCAAAGGAGAGAGGATATCTTGACAAAATGATGGCGTTTGAGTCGGATAATGAGGTTACAGGAAAGCAGTTTGAAGAGATAAGAGCGAAGCTAAACGAATACGTTGAGTCAGTCAAACCATTATAGTGACTAATGCAGGGCAGATGAAAAATATAGGGGAAAGGGATATGGCAGGCTGATGGTTGATCATGTGAAGAAGCTTGCCAAAGCGCGTGGCTGCAAGGCAATCATATTGGATTCAGGTATGCCTCGAAAAGCTGCACATACATTTTATGAGAAGTATGGATTTGAGAAAAGCTGTTATGGGTTTGAGTTGTTTTTGGAATAGCAGGTAGCTGAAATATAAAAATATAATGACAAGCTTACTTCTGTGTGCTACAATCAACTCAAAGCATTATATTTCTGTAAATACGACACCACAGCATATTTTTCCGGTGTGTATCACTTTGAAGAGGGCAGACCACTTCGCATTTTTCGACAAAGACATGGAAATTTTCAATGCTTTATGTTACCAGTTAATAGCAGGAAAATTGAAATGTCAGATGTGAAAACATTGCGAGAAAAGCGGGGTGTGGGGATTTTGCCGGCTTTTATATTAGCATACAGTATTTTAATTCGATTTCGAATTTTCCTGCTCACACAAGAAGAGGAGGTTAATTTGGGTACAAAGGACTCGAAGGCAAAGGAGTATTTGTCGGACAATACGAGGTTTAGTGAAATCTGTAATTATGTATTGTTTGATGGAGAGAAGGTTATCAAACCGGAGGATTTAAAGGAATGTGATACCACAGAGGTGCTATCAGTTTTCGGTATTGATAAGAAGCAGATTGTTAAGCAGAAATGGAGAGATTTGCTAAAGGGGGTGTCTGTAAAATATACAGAATCGGTATACATCGTACTGATGGGGATAGAGGCACAGACAGACATTCATTATGCTATGCCCGTCAAGACCATGATTTATGATGCCATGAATTATGGAGATCAGGTCAATGAGGCGAAGAAACATCATCAGAAAAACAAAGATTATAAATCATCAGATGAGTTTTTATCAGGGTTTACACATGAGGATAGGCTGACACCGGTGATTACAATTACATTATATCTTGGAACAAAAAACTGGGATGGTCCAAGAGGTCTTGTTGAGATGATGCCTCATATGGACGAGAGATTTCGGCCATTTATCAACGATTACAGGATTAATCTGTTGAATCCACTGGAGATTACGGATTTTTCCAAGTTCAAAACAGGACTGAGACCACTGTTTGAAGTGCTGAAAAATGCGTCAGATGAGGGAAAGCTGAATGATTTAATTACAAAAGACGAAACCTTTACAAGGGTTGACGTTGAGACAGTAGCAGCTATCAATCTATTTGTAGGAACTGACATTAAGTATGATGAAAAGGAAGAGGTGGTAAATATGTGTAAGGCATGGGATGATCATAAAAAACTTGGCATTCAGGAGGGTATGAAGCAAGGAATACAACAAGGAATGAAACAAGGTATGCAACAAGGAAGATGTCTTGAAGTATATTCGCTTGTTCAGGATGGTATATTAGACCCTGAGGTAGGGGCAAGTAGAGTAAGTATGTCATTAGATGACTTCGCAGACGCAATGCAAAAAGCAGGCTACAAACTTCCTGAGATGGTGTAGTGTAATAGCTTAAAAGTATAGAAATTGCCCCAACTGATTTGTGTTGGGGCATGATTTTTATATGACAGGGGCAGTAGATGTATCTTGTATCTGTATATTTTACCATGTAGGTGATTAATAGATATTTGCAGGAATTTATTTTGAATATGAAAAGGAATAATTTATGAATTATATAGGCACACAGAATTTTGAAACAAAACGATGCTTTTTACGAAGAATCAAACTATCCGATTATACTATGATGTATGAAAATTGGGCTAAGTATGATGAAGTTTGCAGATACTATCCATTTAATCCTGTTGATGACATAGAAATATATAGGGACAAGGTAAAGCATTGGATATCTAATTATGAGTCGGATTCATATTTTCATTGGGTAATTGAGTGGAAAGAAACGGGAGAATTGATAGGAACAATTAATTTGGGAAATGTGGAAGAAGCATGTCATATGTGTGATACATGCTATATGCTGTCTCCCGGATTTTGGAATAAAGGCATTATGACAGAAGTATTGGAGGCTGTCTTAGATTATGCCTTTGATAGAGTTGGATTTAACAGAGTTCAGGCAGAAGTATTCTATGGAAATGATGCTTCCTCTGCGGTATTAAAGAAATGCGGCATGGTGTTAGAAGGCATTGCCAGACAAAAATATTATAAAAATGGTGAGTATATCGATACTGCTTTATGGGCAATTATTGTAGGTGATAGGTTATATTGAGACAAGAACTGATATTAAGTATGATGAAAAGGAAGATGTGGTAAATATGTGTAAGGCATAGGATGATCATAAAAAGCTTGGCATACAGGAAGGAATACAACAAGGCAGATGCCTTGAAATATATTCACTTGTTCAGGATGGTATATTAGAACCTGAGGTAGGCGCAAGTAGAGTAAGTATGTCATTAGATGACTTCGCAGACGCAATGTAAAAATTAGGCTACAAACTTCCTGAGATGGTGTAATAATTAGAACAAGGATGTTGATAGTAAATATCAATGTCCTTGTTTCTTTGTAGAGCTGTTATGGGTTTGAATTGTTTTTGGAATAGCAGGTTAATAAAGTGAAATTGAAAAATTTGGATCCACACCAAATCAGCATAGTGTCATTGACATTTTGCCAATGTGTAGTATAATGCTTATACAAGAGATTGCCAGTTTGTCCTCCGGTGTCCTTCGGACCCGGGGGCTTTTTATATATAGGAGGTACCATGGCAGATAAATCATACAAAAAGTATTAAAAATTTCTCCGTTTTAGGGATTGTACGTGCCAAAGATGGCGCCTATACTTATGGAACTAATGATGCATACGCCATAGCTATAATGTTTGCGCTATTACTAAGCAAATCCGACTTAAAGGACTTTATTTCATCTATGAGAACTGCTTTTGGCAAACTTCAAAAACAGTTACATACCATTTCAGCCACAGATATCATGTCCATAATGGGTTATGATGCAAATTGGACGAACTTAGCAAACTTAATATAATATACATTTTGCCAGAGACACTGACCTCTGGCTTTTTTATTAAAACACCAGCATGGAAAGGGTTAGGCACTGTTAACATCAAAAGCTATATTCTGTGTAGCTGAAATGACAAATAAAAAAAATAAAGCAAAAAGTTTTAAAACTTGCAAGCAAAAGGGATCGAATCCGTACTTAATAAATAAAAGAGGGTTGTAATGGACGATAGAGAAATAATTAAACTATATAATTGCCGATCCGAGGATGCATTGCTAGAAACAGAGAAGAAATATGGGAAACTTGTATCATTTATAATTGGCAGGCTGATAAAGAATCAGTTAGATGTTGAAGAATGTACAAATGATACATATTTAGGTGTCTGGTTTACGATTCCCCCAAAAACACCAGATAACTTGAAAGCTTATATTTTAAAAATTGCAAGGAATCAGGCGCTAAAAAAGTATGAACATATTCATGCGGCAAAAAGAGATATAGATATGTGTTTGCCATATGAGGAATTGAGTAATTATCTGGCGAAAGCGGGAGAAGAAGATTGGGAAAATAATGAATTGAAAGATATTGTTGAGGATTTTTTGGAATCGTTGCAAAAACCTCATCGACAAGTTTTTGTATTAAGATATTGGTACTTTATGTCGGTAAAAGAGATTATGAAATGTTGTAATATGAGCAAAAGCAAGGTCGAAACAATCTTATTTAGAACAAGAAAAAAGCTGAGAGAACAATTAGCGGAAAGGAAGTATTTATGAAAACTTTGAAATCAGATATTTTTTATGCAATGAATGAAATAAACGATAAATATATCCTAGAGGCTGCACAATGTTTAGAGCAAAAAAAAGAAAACGATATTTCCTTACAAAAGAATAGTAAACTATTTCATGAAAGTAACGCACATAGCCGTAAATGGTTGGCTCGCGTTGCAACTGCAATGGCGGTAAGTATCATTCTTTTTACAACAGGAGGAATTGCCAATGCAGCGACAGGAGAGAAACTGGTTCAATGGATTAATGGGCTGTTTGGTGCGGAATTAGTTACAGATGAAAACGAAGGATTGATCGGAAAAGAAGTCATAGATAATTCGGAACCGGAGGTTACGCATGGTGAAGAAAGCGATATAGGGAATGCTGAGGGAAGAGCTATAACTGAAAGCCATATTATAAAGAGTGTCGCAGATGATAATATTGTGCTGCCATTATCTGTTTCTGAGTTTAAGGTGGAGAATGATACGACACCTGAAATTATTATGACTAACGGAAGTATGGCAGTATTTTATCTGGAGGATTATGCAGGTTGGAATTGTAAAGCAGGGGATATATTAACCTTTTCGTTTGAAAAATATGAGTCAGATGCGGTTTCTAATCAGGCGCTGGTTATAGGATATATTAAAGATGGGGTTATGTATGACGGAGAAAGTTTTGGAAGTCTAAGCGGAAGTTACGAATTAAAAGTTAGAGAGGGGGGAGAATACAATTTATATATTATTAGCGCAACTTCCGATTATTTAACATTGAAACAAGGCACTATCAATCTTAGTAAATAGAGAGGAAAAGTCAAATGAAAAGAATGAAAAAAATTATAGTAACTATTTTATCTTTGGCAATGATGATGGGTTTGTGTGTAACTGTAAATGCAGCAGAATCATATCAAAATTATAATGAAATTTATTACACTGTATATAACGAGAATGGAGAAGTTGTAGACGAAGGTATTATACCGAGAACTACAAACGCAAGGTATCACTGGTCTCCGAATATTACATTGGATAATGGTTGGTATACAAGTTTTCGTATGCCCGGTCCGAATGCATTTTATGTTACATCAAATACAGCAATGAAATTTTCGTATTCGTTAAATCGAAGCGCAACAATAAAATATCAATTTATGAAATCTAGCCAACGCTCCACTCCATATGCTGATGTATGGAAAACAGGAACTATTACAGCCAAAAATGGCTCAGTAACTAAAACGGCTGATTCTACAGCATATTATTATGTTGGGATAACTAATGCTTCTTCGGATGCGATTACAATTACATCAGTAGACTTTACATTTTAGGGGAACGAAAAAGTTTTCATTTTGTTCATACTTACCGCTAATATATTCGCTGAAGTATTTGCTATAATATAAGTGGTTAAGGGTGCCTGTTGGAATGTTTATGTGGAGGTGATTCGGCGCAAACAATAATTATAATGTAGCTTTTGTTTTACAATATTTAGAAATGGTGTGAGGTAAATGCAAAAATGCAGAAAGCTTTTGATGGCTCTCCTATGTTTGTGTTTGTTTTTCTCTATTTCTGTTATTCCTGTGTCTGCTGCTACTACTGCTATTTTGAATTGGTACTTGGTTGATTCTGGCAAACATTTGGATTGGAAAGGGAGTACATCTTACCAAACTCAATTTAATTCTGCCGTAAGCACATGGAATAATTATAAATCTGGTGTTATTCGCAAAGACGCTTGGAATACGATTAACGATGTTACCATTTCTGATTACAATGAGGTGAGCTCAACTGCTGGAGTTACTTCTTCGGCTGGTACAATTAAGTTCAATACATATCAGATGGATAATTTTACATCTGCTCAGAAACGGAATGTATGCACACATGAGTTGGGTCATGCCTTAGGATTAGCTCATAATGCGAAAGGCGATGTTATGTATGCGTATGTAAGCTCAGTAACAAGTCTTTCTGCCAACGACAAGGCTTCCTATGACGCAAGTTATAAAAGATATTAAAGAAGGGCGGAATATCTATGAAATTTCAGTCTAAAACCAAAATTGGTATTTTTATCGGAGCTGTTGTGATTTTGCTGGTTATTGGTGTGCTGTTTTTTTGCATTGCGAAACCTTCAACTTCTGACGAAATTAAGACATCATATTTGAGAGGTACTTTTTCGATTGATTATAGCGATCTGAATGCAGTTGTAGGCGATGCTGATTATGTATTCGTTGGTACGGTCGCAAGTGAAGAAGGTACTGTTTATAAAGATGCTGTTACGGTTGAAACAGACGATGGAAAGACTCGTGAAGTTTCCGGCCCATACACAAATTATACTGTGAACGTCACAAAAAATATCAAAGGCAATTTAGTTACTGACACGGCTATCCCGATTCAAAAATCTGGCGGACTTTCGGAAGATGGCTCACAATATTTTGTTTATGAGGGTGATGAGCTTCCGGTTGTAGGAAATGAATATATCTTTTTTGCTTATGCCCAGCCGGACGGGTCATTGTTAATTTCCGGTCCTGTTTCTAACATGAGTGTATCTGACAATACAAGCGATATTGCTCCTTTTAGCGATTCAACGGAATATAGCGACATTGTAGATGCGTATAATAATCAAGTCGATTCTGGACGGTCTAGGTTTACTTCTTCTTATGAGGCAAAATAAATTAAAATTGCAGGAAATGTAAGAATGCTTTCCGATAGCTATATGATACTTATAACTTCGGATCAATGCGATCCGAAGTTATTTTTAGGCGTTGAAGAAATGACTTGAACATGTTTATATTGCCCGATAGTATCTTAAAAGGCATATTTTGATATGCTTTTTGGATTCACTTTAGGAATCAGTGTAAAAAGATTGCAGTATGGGCGAATTTAACTCGGTCGCGGAAAAAATAGGGTTTATATTGAAATGAGCTTTGGAGAAAGATGCCAACTATTCCAGCACTTTAAGTTTCTCTGTCAAGTAAGAATATTTTCCAGTAACTATATAATACTTATTTTTTGGAGCATACATGTTTGGTATATGGTAATTAGAGTGATAGGAAAAAAAACAGGAGGGGGCAATATGATTAAGAAAGTCATTAGCGTGGTAATTGCAATATGTTTGATGTTTATTTCAACCATTGGAAGTTCTATTCAGCCGATATATGCAGCATCATCGGCTCGGATTAATCCGGATGATATGTTGACAGTGCTGAACGATATAACAGTAGCGGGACAGTCATGGGAGAATATTGGTTTTGATTCGGAGGATATTGCCAATATAATGCAGATGCAAAGGAAAGATGACTCATATTATGCGTCGTTGAACACGGACATAGCTAGATTATCAGTAGAAACAGTAGAAACAAAGGCATTAGAAAACGCAATAGCAGGGCAAGGGTATATTCAATCTTATGCACAGAACGGTAATCCGCCAGCAACCCCACAAGAACAGAATGAAAGGATGCAATATGTTACACAAGTAGCATTAGAGAGATATGGTAATACATATAACACAGCAGATTTTAACAAATATGTACTTTATCTTTATATGTCCCATTATATAGACAATCCTAATTATACTAAAGAAAGTCCAGGATTTGATAATATATATGCTTATGTTATTACTTCAGATGATATTACAGCATATGAGAATTTTATAGCACAAAGTAAGTTTTCTATGTTCTCTACAAATCTGGTTAATTTTATGGATGAGTTCAAGTCTGCGGTAAATAATTCGTCAGACATTCTAACCGCGGTGGATGAGGGAAAAGTTATATCCATAAATACCGCAAATGCGATATATGGTTTATCTACGTTTGATCCGGAAAAAACCGCATCAAGAGCAAAGTTAATTGTCACTTCATTTAAGGACCACTATGAGAGTACGGCTTCTGTAAATGAATTATTAAATGCAATGTATGTAGATTTGGAGCCGGAGGATGTCAGCCAACAGTATATTGATGCATGTGTTACGGGATTTTTAGGAGTATTGGCAGGAACAACATTATTTGGCTTTGGTATGTCAATATCGCTATGTTATTATAACGTGTATGCAAATTTGTACGATAAGGCAAAGCTAACAGCATTGCATTATTCATTGTCAGGAAGAGTGGCTATCAGGCTTGATGAACTGATTGGGGGCTAAGTTATGAACGACGACAATGAAAATGTGTTGATTATTGCATATAACTTGTTCTGCACCATACTAATACCAGCAGTAATAGTATTGACAGGAATTTGGTCTTTGGAGTCGGAGAGCGATTTCACACATGGACGAACAGGAGGATTGCCGATGGGGGCATTGACTGTATTCGTTCCAGAGGTTATATTGGGTTTGAAGTGGAAAATGAAAAGGGCGTTTACAATTCCATGCTGTATTGCGTGGTGTATCTTCCTTCTTAAGATGGCACATTATTTCTTTGCTGTGGTTACAAATGCACCAATTACATATTATGGAACGGTGTGCATTGTGCTGTCTGGATTAATGTGGAGTATAGTCATGGAATTGAAGCAGGAATTAAAAGAATACCTTTTGGGGTTTCCACAGGAATATTGGCTTGTTCCGTGTTCTAATAGTTCGAGATATAACAAGGTGTTTCGCTTTATATGGTTAGTAGGCGTCGTTTTAGGAACGATATTTTTATTAATGATTAAATGGGGATGAGTCTTTGATAAAAGTTATATTTTATTTTTTGCTTGTAAGTATAGGAGCAGGTTTGGTGCAGATGAAAATACCGCTGTTTGGTCGTCATAGCAAGCGGTGGGAAGAACAAAATTATGCACAGCGGTTTGGCGGTATCTTTTTTCCGACATTCATTGCGCTTGTAGTTATCTTTTTATTTAATGAGTATAAGACGGCTCAATTACCCACTTTGAATGAAGAAATGCTGATGAATGGAGCGGAGTATTGTTTGGTAACTGATCTGAATGAGATAGGAGATGCGGATTATGCTTATGAGATAAAAAGCGGAAGCTCACAAGAGGAGATTTGCGGAATTATATCAAGTATATGTATAGACTTAAAAAGGGAAGATGATTTTGTAAATGTCAGATATGAAAACGGAGAATATATTATCATCAACAATGGCATAACAATAGGACGGGCTGTCATAAATGACAAAGCAACAACAGATTTGTTGAAAATATACTTTTGCAACTAAAAGTGGATGAGCGTTTCAGTGTAACCTTTAGGCGAGAATATCAAAAAATACAAAAAAATACAATTTATTCGGTTGACCAAATGATACTTTTGTCATATAATCTAATCAAAAATAGTAATAATTACTAATTTAACTGGAGATTATTAGCAGGAGGTACCTATCATGGACAAGAAGATTACAGACAGCATTATTTACATCGGTGTGGACGACAAGGACATTGATTTATTTGAGAGCCAGTATGTTGTTCCAAACGGTGTTTCATACAACTCATATGTGATTATGGATGACAAAATTGCAATCATGGATACAGCAGATGCAAGAGTTACGGATAAGTGGTTTGCCAATTTGAGAGAGGCGCTCGGCGACAGAAAGCCGGATTATCTCGTTGTTTCCCATTTGGAGCCGGATCATGCTTCCAATATCCAGAAGGTTGCAGAGACATATCCTGATATGCAGATTGTAGGTAATGCAAAGACCTTTAACATGATGGGACAGTTTTTCGATATAGACTTAACGGACAGAAAGGTTGTAGTGGCAGAGGGAGATAAGCTTTCTCTTGGAAAGCATGAGCTTACATTCGTCATGGCTCCTATGGTTCACTGGCCGGAGGTTATGATGGAGTACGAGTCAACAGACAAGGTGCTTTTCTCGGCAGACGGCTTTGGTAAGTTTGGTGCGCTCGATACTGATGAGGACTGGACATGTGAGGCAAGACGTTATTACTTCAATATTGTTGGAAAGTATGGTGCTCAGGTGCAGGCAGTTCTCAAAAAGGCAGCAGGGCTTGACATTGAAAAGATCTGTCCTCTTCACGGACCGATTCTCACAGAGAACCTTGGCTTCTACATAGATAAATACAATACATGGAGCAGCTATCAGCCTGAGGATGAGGGAATCCTTGTGGCATGTGCTTCTATTCACGGCAATACAAAGAAAGCGGCAGAGCTTTTAGCAGAAAAGCTCAAGGCTACAGGCGTAAAGGTTGCATTTACAGACCTTTGCAGGGATGATCTGGCAGAGGCTGTTGAGGATGCATTCAGATACGACAGACTTGTGCTCTGCGCATGCACCTATGATGGCGGTATTTTCCTACCAATGGAGGATTTCTTACATCATCTCAAGGCAAAGGCTTATCAGAACCGTAAGATTGCCTTCGTGGAAAACGGTTCATGGGCTCCTACAGCAGCACGCCAGATGAAGGCTATTGTTGAGGGCTTCAAGAATATCGAGTGTGTTGAGCCGGTTGTTACAATTAAATCTACTCTCAATGAGGCATCTGAAAAGCAGATGGATGAGCTTGTTGCAGCACTTACCAGATAGAATTATGGATTAATGAAGACCCGGACGTTTGTCCGGGTTTTTGTATTAATGTGGTTGTATTAAAGTATATATAAATGTGATATTATGATTAAAGGGTCAAAAGGTATCATATCATACAATCAAAGACAAAAAGCCATAATAGTACAATGTCAAATGAGGTAAAATATATGCAGCAGCGAATTACCATAAATCTTAACACAGATAGCAAAACAACCGACAAAACCACTATTCTTGAATACTGCCGCAGTCACGGCATCGCAGGGATAGAAACACCGTGCGGTGGAAAAGGCACCTGCGGCAAGTGCAAGGTGACGGTGACAAAACCATACTATAAGGACGTGCTGGCCTGCCGGACGAGGATTTGTGATGGTATGGAAATTATTGTTGGGAGAAAAGAAAGCACCGGAACCAAAGAAGACAGCATGGTTGTTCTGACAAATGGAGAAAATGTATCGGAAAAATTTAATGAGCATGTAAATGAGCATGTAAATAGGAATGTTGTCTTGCAAGAAGATGCCACGAATGAACCTGAAAAAGTCGAATCAAATGCCGGCACTCTGGCAGCCTGTGATATCGGAACTACAACAGTAGTCTGTTATTTGATTGATAAAGAGACAGGACAGATTATTTCCACCAGAAGCGCTGCCAATCCACAGCGCAGCTTTGGAGCAGATGTACTTTCCAGAATTGATGCGGCAGCGAAGGCGGATGATAGCGATAAAGCGAATGGCGGCCTGCAGATGATGCAGACACAGATAGTGTCCCGGCTTAACGGCTGGATATCAGAAATGCTCACGGAATGTGGCAGAACTAAAGTCGGCCGGTTTTCAGTTGCCGGAAACACAGTTATGTGTCATCTGCTTATGGGAATTTCACCGGCAAAAATGGGAAAGGCACCTTTCCTGCCGGATGAGTATTTTGGCAGAGCATTTAACCCTTTGGATATAGGAATTGAGAATTGTCAAACCATGATTATATTTCCGGCTGTATCAGGCTTTGTAGGAGGAGATATCACGGCGGGTATGATGGAGACAGTGAACCGCAACGAGCTGACACTTTATCTGGATATCGGAACAAACGGTGAGATGGCGCTTGGAAAAGGAGACAGATATGTGTGCTGTGCCACCGCGGCAGGACCGGCTTTTGAGGGTGCGCAGATTGAGCTGGGCATGCCGGCGGCTAAGGGAGCCGTGGATAAGGTATGGCTGGAAGGTCGCAGAATTAAGTATTCGGTTATCGGAAATGACAGACCTGTGGGACTGTGCGGTTCGGGGCTTATCGATGCGCTTGCCGTTCTTCTGAAAGCCGGAATCATAGATGAAAACGGTACGATTTTAAGCGGACAGGAGCTTCCTATACTGTTTAGGTCGTATGTGTTTGAGGTGGAAGCGGAGGAGACTGCACAGAGCACAGAGTCCTCTCTCGCCGTTCATATTGCACCGGGAGTCTACATTACGCAGGATGATATCAGGAAGCTGCAGCTTGCGAAGGGCGCGATAGCCGCCGGAATAGAAGTATTGTTTAAGGAATATGGCTGTATGCCTTGTAATATTGATGTTCTCACATTTGCGGGAGGCTTTGGAAACTACATTGACAAAGCAAGTGCGGCGGCAATAGGATTGTTTCCACAGGAGCTTTTGGACAAGGCAAAAGAAGTGGGAAATGCGGCAGGAAACGGAGCTGTTTCGGCAGCTTTATCGCAGGAAGCCTGGGAAAGAGCACTGGAGATAAGCGGGAACATGCGTTACATCGAGCTGGCATCGTATCCGCATTTCGATGAAATGTATGTGGAGCATATGAATTTTTAAATAATTGAAAAAAATATATTTTTACTTTATTGTTGAAGAAAATTGTCATATAATGACTTCGGGTGAGATTATATTTTAAAAGAAAAGCTGATAGGGTGATCAGCATCAGGAGGAATATTAATGCGTAAAACAAAAATTATCTGTACTATTGGACCGGCCAGTGAACATGAGGATGTCCTCACCAGGATGATAAAGGCAGGTATGGATGTTGCCAGATTGAATTTTTCTCATGGTTCACATGAGGAGCATCAGGGCAAAATAGATTTAATCAAGAAGGTAAGACAGAAGCTTCATATGCCAATCGCAATCATGCTTGACACAAAGGGCCCTGAGTATCGTATCAAGACCTTTGAGAATGGCAAAATAGAGCTCAAGGATGGAGATACCTTCACACTTACCACTGACGATATTGTAGGTAATCAGGAGAGAGTATCAGTAAACTATGAGAATCTGATCAAGGATTTAAAGGTTGGTGACCGTGTGCTTGTTGCGAACGGAATCATCATTCTGCAGGTCAGAGAGCTTAAGGGAAACAATGCGATATGTGATGTTATCGCAGGTGGTACACTTTCGGACAGAAAGAGCATGAACTTCCCGAATAAGGTCATGAAGCATGCATATTTAAGTGAGCAGGACAAGGATGATTTGCTTTTTGGCATAAAAAACGAGGTGGATTATGTTGCGGCATCATTCGTTTCTACAAAGCAGGATGTTGCTGATCTGAGAAACTTCCTGGATGAAAACGGTGGAGAGGATATAGAAATCATCGCAAAGATTGAGAACCGTTCAGGTGTAGATCATGTGGAGGAAATCTGCGAGATAGCAAACGGAATCATGATAGCCAGAGGAGATCTCGGTGTTGAGATTCCGGGAGTTGAGGTACCGGCAATACAGAAGTATCTTATCAACAAGTGCCGTATGCTTGGTACACGCGTAATCACAGCGACAGAGATGCTTGAGTCTATGATTCACAATCCGCGTCCTACAAGAGCTGAGCTTTCGGATGTAGCCAATGCTGTATACGACGGCTCATCAGCTATCATGCTTTCGGGAGAGTCTGCAGCAGGTAAATATCCTGTAGAGGCTGTAAAAAACATGGCAGAGACAGCAGAATATACAGAAAAGCAGATAAACTACGGCAAGAGATTTGCCAATGCGGATTTCCAGACAAAAAGCATAGTTGACGCTATTTCACATGCTACATGTGCCATGGCAATAGATGTGGATGCGAAATGTATCGTAGTCAGCTCACTGACAGGACGTACTGTGCGCATGGTCAGCCGTTTCCGCTGCCCTGTTGATATAATAGGCATGACAACATCTGAAAAGGCATGGCGCAAGCTGAATCTGAGCTGGGGTGTAAAGCCGGTTCTGTGCGAGGAATACAACTCAATGGAGGTTATGTTCTACAATGCGATGAACGAGGCAAAGAGTGTCATGAAGCTCAAAAAGGGTGATCATATAGTGCTCACAGGAGGTCTTATCAATGGTAAGACAGGCAACACCAATGTAATTAAGGTTGAGACAGTTTAGTACATTTATACTATTGATTAAATCGTATATATGTCATATAATTCTTAACGATTAATAAAAACAATAAATTTAAAATAAACAATTTCGAGATGAAGTTTGCAGGAAAACGGCAGCGATTTTACCTTATCAAAGCCTACCGAAGGAGTAAAACTCTCAGGTGCCGCAACAGGCGGTGCAACTGTAAATGGATCGACTCTCTGGAGACACCCGCTTGGCGGGGGCCGAAGGTGCAACGTACGAATAGGAAGCAGTAGGAGTGCAGTGACTATGAATATATCATGGCACAGGCTGCTTCTCGTACGAATCTCTCAGGCAACAGGACGGAGAAGATATTGGACAGATATTCTTAAGATAATCTTCTTAATCCCATGTATCAGACTGTATATGCAGCGTATATGGGGTTTTTTATTTCAATTCACGTAAGTGCTGCTAAGCCTTCTTTTTCAATTGTTTCCGGATGAAATTATATATATCAATAGTATTTGCTCAAAACACAAAGAACTTGTGTTTAGATAAAAAAAGAGAGGCAGGAGTATTTCAATGTGGAACACAATCAACAATTTTCTTAGTGCAGTGGACAATTTCGTCTGGGGAGTGCCGCTCATGGTGCTCATCATGGCAGGAGGTATAATGCTCACAGTTCGTCTGGGGCTTCTTCAGATGAGAAAGCTTCATCTGGCACTAAAGTGGATGGTCAAAAATGAAGAGGGCGGCGATGGCGAGATTACGAGCTTTGGCGCACTCTGTACCGCGCTTAGTGCAACAATCGGAACCGGCAACATAGTCGGTGTAGCAACTGCAGTCGGTGCAGGAGGACCGGGAGCACTTTTCTGGATGGTGCTTGCAGCCTTCTTTGGCATGGCAACAAAGTATTCAGAGGGACTTTTGGCTGTAAAATATCGTGTCATCGGCAAGGACGGACATAGTCTCGGTGGACCATTCTACTACATAGAGCAGGGAATGGGCATAAAATGGAAATGGCTTGCAAAGATATTTGCATTTTTCGGCGTATGCGTTGGACTTTTCGGAATAGGAACATTCAGTCAGGTAAACGGAATATCAAGTGCTGTAAACAACTTTTTTGACCCTAAAAACCAGCATACAGTAAAGGTTTTACCGTTCCTTGGTGAGTATTCATGGTCAGTTGTCATTGCGTCACTTGTACTGGCATTCTGCGTGGCAGCAGTGCTTATCGGAGGAGTAAAGCGTATTGCAAGTGTCAGCCAGGTAATAGTTCCTTTTATGGCTGTTATATATATTGTATTTGTGCTCGTGCTCGTGGTATGCAATATCACAGCGGTTCCGGCAGCGTTTGCTACAATAGTAAAGGCAGCGTTTTCACCGAGAGCCATAACAGGCGGTGCCGTGGGAAGCTTTCTTGTTGCAATGCAAAAGGGTGTTGCCAGAGGAATCTTTTCAAACGAGGCAGGACTTGGTAGTGCCCCGATTGCAGCGGCAGCAGCCCAGACAAAGGAGCCTGTACGTCAGGGACTTGTCAGCATGACAGGAACCTTCATTGATACAATAGTTATATGTACACTTACAGGACTTTCCATCGTGCTCACAGGCGCATGGCAGGTTGACGGACTCGAGGGCGTGCAGGTCACTACATATGCATTCCAGAATGGTCTTCCTTTCCCGAAAGAGCTATCAGCATTTGTACTTATGCTGTGTCTTGTATTTTTTGCCTTTACAACTATACTCGGTTGGGATTATTATAGTGAACGGTGCTTAGAGTATTTGAGCGGCGGCAGGATGAAATATGTAAAGGTATACCGCTGGATATATATCCTTGCTGTTTTCATTGGACCTTATATGACTGTAAGTGCGGTGTGGACCATCGCAGATATCTTCAACGGTCTCATGGCTCTGCCAAATATGATAGCGCTGTTTGCTCTTAGCGGTGTTGTTGTTAAGGAGACAAAGCATTTCTTCGAGCGACACAAAAATGGAGAAATCGAGGATTAATTATGTTTTATATTTTGCGACATGGAAGAACAGATTGGAATGAGGAGCACAAGCTGCAGGGGGAGGTGGATATTCCACTCAACGAAACCGGCAGGCAGATGGCTTACGATGCCGCAAAAAAATATAAGGATATAGACTTTGACATATGCTACTGCTCCCCGCTTAAGAGGGCTCAGGAGACAGCAAGGATTTTTCTTGCAGACAGAAACCCTGCAGTAGAGATTATCACTGACAACAGGCTTCACGAGATGTGCTTCGGTGATTATGAGGGAGTGAAGAACATCAGGCAAAAGCCCGAATGTCCTGTCTACCTGCTTTTTGAGGAGCCGGAAAAATATGTGGCAAGGGATGGCGCAGAGAGCTTTGAGGAGCTATATCACAGAACAGGCGAGTTTATAGAGCAGGTGCTAAAACCACAGCTTGCGGCAGGCAAAAATGTGCTTGTCGTGGGACATGGCGCAATGAACTGCAGCATAGTCAATCAGTTTCGTGGCACACCTATAAAGGATTTCTGGAAGGATATGCAGGGAAACTGCGAGCTGCTTAAGGTTGAATAAATTTAGATTATTCTGAATAGTTATTTCGTTTGTAATAGATAGGGCATACCGGTTGTGGTGTGCCCTGTTGCTGTCAGAAGCTAATTTCAATAGCATGTATTTATAAGTAAATGAGCATTATATTATAAGTAATACTAAATTGACCGCATAGCCTTATGCTCGTAAAATAATTTTGTAAAATTTTTATTAAATGAGAGTATAAATATTTGGAGGAACCAATGAAAAAGACAACAAACTCTTCACCTTACCAGTTTGAAGGCAGAATACCTCTGTCTCAGGCTATTCCGCTTGGACTGCAGCATGTTATGGCTATGTTCATCGGAAACCTTACACCTCTTATCATTGTTATGGGAGCATGCGGGCTCACAGCGGACGCAGGCTTTGCGGAGCTTAGAACAGCTCTCCTACAGAATGCAATGATTATCGCAGGTATTGTAACATTAGTACAGATGTTTTCCATCGGACCTGTCGGCGGAAAGGTACCTATCGTTATGGGAACCTCTTCGGGCTTTCTTGGAGTATTAAATAATACAGTTGCAGCGTGTGGCGGCGGAGTTATAGCATATGGAGCTATTATGGGAGCCTGCATTGTAGGAGGTATCTTCGAGGGCATACTCGGAGCCTTCTTAAAGCCTTTGCGCAAGTTTTTCCCGGCAATCGTTACAGGCTCAGTTGTTATAGCAATCGGACTTTCACTCCTTGGAGTGGGAATCAACTACTTCTGTGGTGGAACAGGCAAAAATGATTACGGCTCACTGCCAAACCTTTTTATTGGAATGGTTGTACTTATAGTAATCGTGCTTCTTAAGCATTTTGCACCATCGCGCAGTATTTTTTCATCATCTGCCATCCTTTTTGGTATCCTGGCAGGATATGTTGTAGCAATCATTATGACACTTACCATGTCACACACAGGTGTGACCGCTGACGGTGTTAAATACACATACTCATGGGTTGTAAACTTTGATGAGGTTAAAAATGCGGCATGGATAGCAGTTCCAAGCTTTATAGGCTTTGGAAAGCTGTCAGATGTGGGAATTTCCTTCCATGCCAATGCAATCATCCCAATCGGCATCATGTTTATCGTTACTGCAATCGAGACAGTTGGCGATATTTCAGCCTGTGTAGAGGGTGGAATGGACAGAGAGGCTACAGATTCAGAGCTTTCAGGCGGTGTTATCTGTGATGGTCTTGGTTCATCATTTGCAGCGCTTTTCGGAGTACTGCCAAATACCTCATTCTCACAGAATGTAGGTCTTGTTTCAATGACAAAGGTTGTCAATAGATTTGCTATTTCAATGGGAGCTATATTCCTCGTTATTTGCGGCTTCTGCCCAAAGATTGGAGCTCTCATGTCAATCATGCCTCAGTCAGTGCTCGGCGGAGCTGCTGTTATGATGTTTGCCTCTATCCTGATTTCGGGAATTGAGCTCATCACAAAGGAGCCAATCGGCAGCCGTGAGATTACAATTATCTCAGTTGCAATCGGTTTAGGCTACGGACTTGGCGCTACAACCGGTGCTACATCACATCTGCCATACTATGTACAGCTTATATTTGGCGGTTCAGGTATCGTGCCTTGCTCACTTTGCGCTATTCTTCTCAATATTATTTTGCCGAAGAAGTCAAAGAACGCGCCATATATGTGGGATATGGATGAGAAAGACGATGTGAAGCGTGTGGATGACTAACGCTTAAGATTTTGAAGCCGTCCGGTGCATTAAGTACACCGGCGGCTTTATTGTTTGTGGGAAAGTATGGAAATATATGGAAAAAGTGATTTCAATAGTGGGCGCAGGTGGCAAGACCACACTCGTTCATAAGCTTGCAAGGGAATATCACAGGAGTGGAAAAGGTGTGCTTGTCACAACAACAACGCACATGTATGTCGAAGCTGACACTGACCTATCCTGCGATTTTTTTGCGTTAAGGGATAAAATAATAAAAGATGGATATTGTATGGCGGGGCAGAAAATATCTGAACAGAAAATATCAGAACAGTCAAAGCCAAAGATGTGCGGACTGCCGTATGATTTGCTCGATAAACTGATTAAAGACATGCCACAGGCGTTAGATTATGTTATAATCGAAGCAGATGGGGCAAAGCACCATTCCCTCAAATATCCGGCAGCGGATGAGCCGGTCATATATCCGGGTACCACAGATGTTATCATAGTGCTTGGCACATGGGAAAAAGGCAGGTCATGTAAGGACGTTGTATTTCGATATGAGCTTATGCAAAAGGAGCTTGGAACGGCAGAGGATGCAGTGGTTGATGATTCGATTATAGATACGCTGCGGCAGGTCTATGTCAGAAAGCTGCGCGATAGCGGGTTTGAAGGACGGGTATCGTGCGTTTTTGCGAATGAGCGTGGGTGGTTCTGAATAGTTGCAAATATGGAAATAATAAGGTAACAGGGTAATTAATCAGATGAGCATGAACCAGAGCAATAATCAGATAATAAAGAAAAATTTGTTAATCATATGCCGCGGTGCAGGAGACCTTGCGACCGGCATCATCCACAGACTGCACAGGGCAGGGCATAGGGTGATAGCGCTTGAGACAGACTATCCGGCTGCCATACGGCGCCAGGTGTCCTTTTGCGAAGCAGTGTATGATGGGAGCGCAGCTGTAGAGGGTGTGACAGCCAGACTTGTTCCTGCCTTGGCTGATGCAGAGACTGATACAGAGACATATTCAGGGATAAATGACACACCGGCAGCTCATATTGCATCAGAAAAGTGGGATAGTTCAGCCATCGAAGCTGTGCTTGAAGCCGGGGAGGTCCCGCTTCTTATAGACCCAAAGGGTGAGTCAATTGCACTTTTGAAGCCGGATGTTGTGGTAGATGCCATAATAGCAAAGAAAAATCTGGGTACCACAATCAATATGGCCCCGCTTGTGATAGGAGTAGGCCCGGGCTTTACGGCAGGGCAAGACGTGCATCTGGTGATTGAGTCCATGCGTGGGCACAATCTGGCGCGCATCATTACCGATGGCATGGCACAGCCCAACACAGGTGTTCCGGGAAATATCGCTGGCTTCACAAGTGAGCGTGTGATTCACGCTCCGGCGACAGGATATATTCATGACGTTAGAAAAATCGGAGACATCGTGCAAAAAGGCGATGAGATAGCACGGATATATCCGGATAAAGAAAGCTATGATAATGCATTGTCTGAATATGTTCCGGTAAATGCTACAATTACAGGCATCATACGAGGCCTTATCCGTGAGGGATATTATTTCAGGGAAGGCTTCAAGATAGCGGATATCGACCCGCGCGAGAGTGAGCTAACAAACTGCTTTACAATCTCTGACAAGGCAAGGAGTATAGCAGGCAGTGTGCTTGAGGCGGTATCGGCATTTGAGCATGGCGTAAAGATTTATTAAATAATAAATGAGGGTAACTATTTAGGTGTTTTCAGTGGTTCTGAATAGTTACAGTGAGGATAAATAGATTGACGCAGGAAAACGAATTAGATATCAATAATCAGGAACAAAATAAAGGAAAGCTCACACATTTTAATGAGGCAGGGGAAGCTCACATGGTGGATGTGCATGCAAAGGATGACACATATCGCGTGGCGAAGGCCTGTGGCACGATAAAGGTAAATGGCGCCGTATACAAGGCGGTATCTACGGGCACAGCTAAAAAGGGTGATGTGCTGGCAGTGGCGAGGATTGCGGGAATCATGGGCGCAAAGAACAATTCCATGCTCATTCCGCTCTGTCATGCTATTGCCATGACAAAGTGCGATGTTGAGTTTGAACTGGATGAAAAAAACAGCAGTATAACGGCAATCTGCACGACAGCCTGTGTGGGCAAAACCGGTGTAGAGATGGAGGCCATGACAGGGGTCAGTGTGGCGCTTCTTACCATATATGATATGTGTAAGGCACTGGACCGTGGTATGGAAATCGGGCAGATACATCTGCTGGAAAAATCCGGTGGCAAGAGCGGACATTACGTTACTGTTCACAATTAACAATGTGACCGGCAACGATTACAGCCTATTTAAAATGCTGAGAAGTTAAAAATACACAATTAATCAAGGATAACAGGGAGATGTAATGTATACTGTAGGGATTATAACGATAAGCGATAAAGGAGCAGCGGGCCAGAGAGAGGATAAAAGCGGTCCGAAAATAAAGGAACTGCTTCCCAAAGATAAGTATGATGTGGTTTCATATAAAATCATACCGGATGAGAGGGAACAGATTGCAGACGAGCTTGTCAGGCTGTGTGATGATGTGAAATGCAATCTGGTGCTTACAACCGGAGGTACCGGTTTTTCACCGAGGGATATCACACCGGAAGCTACAATGGATGTTGCAGAGCGTAATGCACCGGGTATCGCTGAGGCACTGAGAGCGTACAGCATGAGTCTTACACCGCGCGCCATGCTTGGCAGAGGCGCTTCCGTCATCAGGAAAAACACACTGATAGTCAATCTGCCCGGCAGTGTGAAGGCGGTGTCGGAGAGCATGGATTTTCTGATGGGAAATATAGAGCATGGGCTTGATATTTTACTGCAGTATGACAGTGAGTGTGGCCGGTGACCAAAATGCGTAGCATTTAGTAATCTTATTAATCATAAATAAGGGGCAAAATACCTTTTGACCCTCATATCTTACTATTTAAAAATAATAATTGGAGTGTGGGATTATATGAAGCTTATGAAGACAACGGAGGCAGTCGGACAGGTGCTCTGCCACGATATCACACAGATTATCCCCGGTGTGAAAAAGGATGCGGTTTTTCGCAAGGGGCATATTATAACAAAAGAGGATATACCGGTGCTGCTTAGCGTCGGAAAAGACACCATATATATATGGGAAAATGATGAGACCATGATGCACGAAAATGAGGCAGCAGAGGTGCTTTATCGTATGAGCGCATGTGGCACAAATAGCAATGAGACCGACGTCGAACGTCATTGTGAAGCCGCAGAATCCGGCGTTTTTGGTGGCACCGCAAGTAAAATGCATCCATCCCCTGTAAAGGAGGGCAAGATAGAGGTTATAGCCGACTGTGACGGACTGCTTAAGGTGGACAGCGGAAAGCTGAAAAAGGTCAACTCCTTTGGTGAAATGATGATAGCAACGAGGCACGGCAATACCACTGTGAAAAAGGGTGATAAGCTCGCCGGAACAAGAATCATACCGCTTGTCATAAAAAAGGATAAGCTAGAGGCGGCTTCGCACATATGCGATGACGGACCGATTCTTGATATAAAGCCGTTCGTGGTCAGAAAAGCAGCGATAATCACAACCGGAAATGAAGTGTTCCACGGCAGGATACAGGATGCGTTTACCCCTGTCATCGAGAAAAAAATAGCAGAGTTTGGTGCACAGATGATGTTTCATGAGGTGTTTGATGATGATGACCAAAAAATAACAGACGGATGCTTACGTGCAATAGAGGCAGGGGCGGAGATTGTATTCTGCACAGGAGGAATGAGCGTGGATCCTGATGATAAAACACCGCTTGCCATAAAAAATACAGGCGCGCGGATCGTGTCGTACGGTTCACCGGTGCTGCCGGGAGCCATGTTTTTGCTGTCGTACTATGATGCAGGTGACAGGCTGGTGCCGATATGTGGACTGCCCGGCTGCGCCATGTACAACAAGCGCACGATATTTGATATTGTATTGCCGAGGCTTATGGCGTGTGATATGATTTTGGCAGATGAGCTTGCCGGACTTGGAGAAGGCGGACTCTGCCTGAATTGTGATGTCTGCACGTTTCCTAACTGCGGTTTCGGGAAGGGCTTTTAATATGCGCGATAGATTTGGCAGAGAGATTGACTACATGCGCATATCGGTGATAGATAGCTGTAATCTGAACTGTTATTATTGCAACCCACAGGACAATAATAAAAATTGTCAGGCAATAAATACACTTAGCGTAAAAAAGGTGCTTTGCATAGTCCGCGCAGCCACAAGGCTTGGAATCACGCATTTTCGTCTGACAGGCGGTGAGCCGCTTCTGCATCCGCAGATTGATGAGATGGTTTCACAAATCAAAAAGATACCCGGTGTCAGGAGTGTATCGCTCACCACAAACGCAGTACTGCTTGCGCAGCATGCAAAGCAGCTTAAGGAAGCCGGCATAGACAGTATAAATGTGAGCCTGGACACGATAGATGCGTCAGAATATGAACATATCACAAAAAAACCGCTGCTTCATAATGTGGAGCATGGAATCGATGCCGCCATAGAGTGTGGAATAAGAGTGAAAATCAATGTGGTGCTCACACCGCAGACAGATGTGGTGGCTCTCACACGGTATGCTTCAAAAAAAGGCACAGATATCCGTTTTATAGAGATGATGCCGGTAGGTGAGGGGCATATCAACGGAGTCGAGCCGTATAAGAGGGTTATTGGTACACTTTCAGAACTGTATGGAGAACCTTACCGTGTAAATACTGGAAAAACAAAAGAAATTAATTCGGGATATAATAAATATAAAGAGGAACGTAAGAATTCGGATAACGGTCCGGCAGAGTATTACAGTTTTCATGGACTTGATATCAGAGTAGGGCTGATTCAGGCAATCCATGGGAAGTTCTGCGATACCTGCAACCGCATACGTGTTACGGCTGACGGCAGGCTTATGCCATGCCTGGGAAGCAGCGTGACGATGGATTTAGTACCTGATTCATGCGAATTTACAGATGATTTGGAAAAAGATTTTGTAATAGTTCAGGCACTAAAGGCTGCCATAAAGGCAAAGCCGGGGTGTCACAATTTTAATGATAATGCAGTGACATATACAAAAAATACAGAGACAAAGACTGTGGGGACAAAGGCTACAGAGCTGAAAGCTGCGGAAGTAAATGCAGCAAGAAATATGAGCCGGATAGGAGGCTGATAGCAGATCATGGGAAAGCTTCTTGCAATCAATATAAGCAAAGAGAGAGGAACTGAAAAGAGAGAGGTGCCACAGGCGGAGCTTGTTGCAGACTATGGCATCATGGGAGATGCACATGCCGGAAAGTGGCACAGGCAGGTCAGCCTGCTTTCCGCAGAGAAAATAGATGCCTTCAGGGCAAGAGGAGCGCAGATAGACAACGGCGCATTTGGCGAAAATTTAATTATATCAGGATTTGATTTCAAGAACTTGCCGCTTGGAACACGCTTTTGTATAGGAAATGCTATCCTGGAGATGACGCAGATAGGCAAGCAGTGTCATTCGCATTGTGCTATTTACAAGAGGATGGGCGAGTGCATTATGCCAAAGGAGGGCGTGTTTGCAGTAGTCATAAGAGGTGGTCAGATTCATACCGGTGACGAGGTGAAGCTGATTCCGGCAAACATATATGCTTCGATAAAGGACAGACCGGCGGACAGCCGCTGTGAGCTGTTGACAGTCATAGAAGGAGCACATGCCGGTGAAAAGGCGCTTTATATAGATGGCAGAATAAGAGTGGCATCAGGCAGTGCATGGGCAGATGAAATAAATGACAATGATAATTCCATTGTGATGTTTAAACAGCAGATAGGCAGCAGACCACGCCTCATAATCTGCGGAGGAGGTCATGTATCGGCGGCACTTGTACGCATGGCATCACTTTTGGCCTTTGACATATGGGTGATAGAGGACAGACCTCTGTTTGCCGATAATGCAAAGCGCCAGGGAGCAGACAATGTAATTTGCGGCGATTATAAAAAAACTCTCGCCAGGCTAGAGCCACAGGCGGATGATTACTATGTATGCATGACAAGAGGTCATCGCTTTGATATGGAGTGTCTTACAGAGATATTCAGAAAGCCATACGCCTATGTGGGGATGATGGGCTCAAAGAAAAGAGCTGTCATAGTAAAAAAAGACCTTGAAGAATCGGGATTTTCACAGGAAACAATATCCGGATTACATTCTCCGATAGGCCTTGCAATAGGGGGACAGACACCGGAGGAAATTGCTCTTTCGGTGATAAGCGAGATAGTAAAGTGCAAAAATGAGCGTACAAGCTGCACTCAGATGGATAACGAAGTGCTTGACGCACTTATTGAGGCAGCTAAGCAGCATGTATCAGATACGCAGAAAACAGATACACAGAAAACAGATGCGCAGGAAGCAGATGCACAGGAAGCAGATACACAGAAAGCAGACGCACAGAAAGCAGATACACACTACCAGAATGAGAAGTATATACTGTGTACCATCATAAAAAAGAACGGCAGTGCACCGCGCGGTGTTGGCACACAGATGCTTGTGAGCTCAGACAACCGTATTGTTGGAACAATAGGCGGAGGATGTGCGGAGGCTGAGGTTATAAGCCACTGCAGGAGGCTGTTTCGCAAGCAGGAGTTCAAATGTGAGCTGATTGATATCAGCATGAACACTGACGATGCCGAGAAGGAGGGCATGGTGTGCGGAGGCAGTATTTCAGTGCTGCTGGAGCAAGCGCCCATCAGCGCAGCTGATTCTAATGCGAATGCGGCTCGCAACAGTGAAGGTACTGAACAGTTACGAAAAGAGAGATTAAAAGTATGAGTTTAAGAAGAAAACCAGGTACTGACGGATCAGTAAAGGAGCGCAAGGGCTTAAAGAGAAAATTTAAAGCATATGCAGGACTTGCGTTTGGACTTATCCTTATAGCAGGACTTTTTGCGGGCTGTGGAAAAAAGAATACAGCATATGCAGATGTCGATTTATCAATTTTTGCGGCAAAGAGCTTAAACGGTGTCATGGATGAAATTTGTGCAGTCTACACCAAGGCGCATCCAAATGTAAACTTCCGGAACAACTATGACAGCTCCGGAACTCTGATGGCACAGATTAAAGAGGGTGCGAAGTGCAACATCTTTTTCTCAGCTGGAGTGGCACAGATGGATGAGCTTAAGAATGGCTATGATGGAGAAAGCGTGGTGGACGGTACTCGTGTTGACCTATTAAATAATCAGGTGTGCCTTGTTACATATAAGAATAGTGGCACGGCAGTTACAGGCTTTGCAGACATCTCAAGGGCTAAAAATATGGCGCTTGCTGATGGAACAGTTCCTGTAGGACAGTACACCAGAGCAGCGCTGGTAAATACAAAAATGGTTGAAGGAGATGCTTCAAAGCCACAGGATATTTCGGATTCTGATATCTCAAAGGCACTTGGCGGTCTGGAAATCAACAGCTGTGCCAATGTAGGTGCAGTTGCATCTGCCGTAGCTGAGGGCGCAAACGAGATAGGAACAGTTTATTACTCAGATACATTCGGATACGAGAATCAGCTTGATATTATAGAAAAGCTTCCAAACAGCTTAACAGGCGATGTCATCTATCCGATAGCAGCCTTAAAGGGAGACAGCACCACATCAGATGAGCTTGAAGCAGCAAAGGAATTTATCGCATACCTTCAGACAGATGAGGCAATGTCAGTATTTGAGAAATATCATTTTTCGGTAAATGCATAATGGGACAGATTGATTTTTCACCGCTTTGGGTAACATTAAAAACAGGAATAGTAGCGTCAGTTTTTTCTTTTTTTATAGGAATAGCTTTTGCTGAGCTTGTCATAAACACAAAGGGCAGAGTGAGGGCATTCTGGGATGGACTGCTGACACTTCCGATGGTATTGCCGCCTACCGTGGCCGGATACATTCTTTTAAGGATTTTCAGTACAAGACGTCCTTTTGGAGGCTTTTTAGGCAAAAGCATGGGGATACAGGTAGTACACACGTGGCTTGGCTGTGTGGTGGCAGCAACCATCATTGCCCTCCCTCTCATGTACAGAAATGCGAGAGCGGCATTTGAGCAGATAGATGAAAATGTCATATATGCGGCGCGCACTCTCGGCATAAGTGAGTGGAAGATTTTCTGGAAGATACGTCTGCCGATGGCAAAGCCCGGCATCATATCGGGTGTCACGCTGGCCTTTGCCAGAGCTATCGGTGAGTACGGTGCCACATCGATGCTTGCCGGAAATATAGCAGGAAAGACCTCGACCATATCACAGCAGATAGCAATGGTCATCCAAAGCGGTGACTATGCCGCAGCGGGATTCTGGTGTATAGTAATCATAGCGATTTCGTTTGCATGCCTTGTATCGATAAATATGATATGTGGCAAAAGCAAGGGCATAAAGAGAAAGAGAAAAAATAATGTCGCTCATAGTAAAAATAAAAAAACAGTTGGATAATTTCATGCTTTCGGTTGACATGGAGCTTGCGGACGAGATTGTGTCCGTAATCGGTATGTCGGGCTCAGGAAAGAGTATGACACTCAAGTGCATAGCGGGGATAGAGACTCCTGATTCAGGTTTTATATCATTAAACGGCCGAGTGCTGTATGACTCAGATAATCGCATAAATCTGCACCCCGGTAAGCGCAGGGTAGGCTATCTGTTTCAGGACTATGCACTTTTTCCTACAATGACCGTGATGGAAAATATATGCATAGCAATGGGACATCGCGATGAGGAAAAGGTGAAGGTCTGGCTGAGGCGCTATGGACTTGATGGCATGGCAGACACATATCCGGACCATCTCTCGTGTGGACAGAGACAGCGCGTGGCAATGCTTCGCATGCTTGCGGCTAAACCGGAGTGCATACTGCTCGATGAGCCTTTTTCAGCGTTGGATGAGCATGTGAAAAGAAGTATGGAATCAGAGCTTATGGAGATGCTCACTGACTATCACAATCCTGTTGTCTTTGTGTCACACAATCGCGATGAGGTGTATCGTCTGGCCGGGCGTATCGGCAGTATTGAGAGCGGTGTGCTGAGTACAGTCCGCGACAAAAAAGATTTCTTCATGCGGCCTATGTCTGTCGAGCAGGCACTGCTTGTGGGCTGCAACAATATATCAGAGGTAAAATGGCAGGATAAGCATCATTTGCTTGCCGTGAAATGGGATAGCGTATTTGAGGTAACGGATGAGCAGCTTGAACAGACTGCAATGGATATGGACGACATATCACACATAGGTGTTTTCCCTCAGGATATAATAATATCTGCAGGCAAAGCAAAATCAGCACTTATATATAATGATAAAAATATAATCAGGATTAAAGAATATAAAATAGTTGAAGAGCTGAAAAACTGGGAGGTATCGTGCAAATTAAGTAACGATTCAATAATTTATGCAAACCTTCCAAAGCATACAGAAGCAAATATGCTTAGCAAAAATATAAATGATGAGCTTTATATAAAGAATTTTTATCTGCTTGGATGAGAAGTAAATGAGGACATACTATGATTTATATGGACAACGCTGCCACAACAATTAAAAAGCCGGATGCGGTGTATGATGCAGTGCTTGATGCAATGAAGCACTGCGGCAATTCAGGTCGCGGAACGTCGGATGCATCGCTTGATGCGTCAAGGAAAATATATGAGGCCAGAATGTGCCTTACAGAATTTTTTGGTGGGGAGGATGCGGATAGACTTGTTTTTACGGCAAATTCCACTGAGGCGCTTAACATTGCAATCCACGGACTGTTTGAGCCGGGGGAGCATGTGATTACGACACAGCTCGAGCACAATTCGGTGCTCAGACCTCTTTACATGCAAAGGGAGAGGGGCGTGTGTGTGGATATTGTGCCATGCAGTGATGAAGGAATAAAAAAAGGGGTAATTTGCTCGCGGGATATAGAGGCTGCAATCCGTCCGGACACAAAAGCCATCGTCTGCACACATGCTTCAAACCTCACAGGCAATGTGGTGGACATTAAGTCGATAGGGCAAATCGCACGAAAGCATGACCTTTTATTTATAGTTGATGCGTCGCAGACAGCCGGTGCGCTTCCAATAAATGTAAAAGACATGAATATTGATGTGCTCTGCTTCACAGGGCACAAGGGGCTGATGGGTCCACAGGGAACAGGAGGGCTTTATGTGGGAGAAAGAGCAGATATAAAGCCGGTTAAAAGCGGTGGCACCGGAGTGCTCAGCTTTCTTGAGAGCCAGCCTACGGAGCTTCCGACAAGACTTGAGGCCGGTACCTTAAACGGTCCGGGAATCGCAGGGCTTTTAACCGGAGTCATGGAGCTTGAGAAAATCGGCCTCGACAATATATACGCTAAAGAGCATGAGCTGATGCAGGCATTTATGGGAAAAATAAAGACAATCCCCGGAATCAGGATATATGGAGATTTCGATATGCTGCCCGACAATGGTCTGCACTGTGCGATTGTTTCAGTAAATATAGCTGATATGGACTCGGCGGAGGTGTCAGACATACTTATGAATGAGTATGGCATTGCAACAAGGAGCGGCATACACTGCGCACCGCTGATGCATAAATTCTTTGGAACACAAAATCAGGGTATGGTGAGATTCTCATTTTCATATTATAATACAGTTGATGAGATAAATGAGGCCGCTGAAGCGCTTATGCAGATTGCGGCATTGCGATAAATAGTATTAAATAATTGAAAGGAGCAAAAATGCCACAGGAAATAGTGTTTTGCAAGGGCGGTGGCTGTACTGCAAAGCTTGGTCCGGATTTGTTAAGTAATGTTTTAGCAAAGCTGCCAAGGGGTGAGAAAGACAGCAATCTGCTCATCGGATATGATAGCTGTGATGATGCGGCAGTGTACAAAATTTCAGATGACACGGCGGTAGTCCAGACGCTTGATTTTTTTCCGCCGATGGTTGATGATCCGTATACGTTTGGACAGATAGCGGCCGCAAATGCGCTCAGTGATATCTATGCGATGGGCGGCACAGTAAAGACTGCATTGAACATCGTCTGTTTCCCTGAGAAAATGGATTTGAATATACTCGGTAAAATAATGCAGGGAGGCGCCGATAAAGTGATAGAGGCAGGAGGTACACTTGCAGGCGGGCATTCTATAGCAGACAGCGATGTGAAATACGGACTTTCTGTCATGGGAACAGTTCATCCGGAGCACATCTACAGCAACAATACAGGGCAGCCGTCAGATGTGCTTATACTGACTAAGAAGCTCGGAGTGGGGCTTGTATGCAACGCAAACCGTGTCGGTGAAGCTCCGCTAGGTGCAATTGAGGATGCGGTAAACTCTATGACTACACTGAATAAGGCAGCATCCGAAATCAGTCATGCTTTCGATATACATGCATGCACAGATGTCACGGGCTTTGGTTTTTTAGGGCATCTGAGTGAGATGTTAAATGATGATATAACAGCACTTATCGACTCGATTTCTATCCCGGTCATTACCGGAGCACTGCGATGCGCAGATGAGTTTTTCCTCACGGCAGCGGCCCAGCGCAACAGAAACCATGTAGGTGATAAGGTGTGCTTTGCAAAAAATTTACCGTTCTCAATGGAAGAGGTACTTTTCGATCCGCAGACCTCCGGAGGACTGCTGTTTGCAGTAAAAGCCTCTGAGGCAGATGCATTTTTGCATGAGCTTAAAGCCGCAGGGCATCCGGCCGCAAAGGTGGGACGATTTGTTGAACGGCGCGATGTGCCGATATATGTGAACTGACTTTAAGCTGCCATAGCTTATGCAAATATGCTGACAGGCTGCATGCCCTGCATTTTGAGGGCTGATGAGTTAAAATAACATAGGGAGGATTATAAATATGATAACAGTAAATGCAATAGGGGATACATGTCCAATCCCAGTAGTAAAGACAAAGAAGGCAATTGAGGCTCTCACCCAGCCGGATACGGTGGAGACACTTGTGGACAATGAAATTGCAGTGGAAAATTTAAAAAAGATGGCTGCACAGAAGGGATATAGCTGCGACAGCAGTAAGCTCGACGACGGAAGCTACAGTGTAAAGCTGACAATTGAGTCTCTTGACACCGGATCACTTTCAGATACAGACGAGGCTTCACAGTATACATGCAGGCCGGCTGCAGATAACAGAGTTGTTGTAATCCGCTCTTCATATATGGGAGAGGGCAGCGAGGAGCTTGGAAGTGTACTCATAAAGGGCTTCATCTATGCACTTTCGCAGCAGGACAACCCGCCTGAAACCATGCTTTTCTATAATGGAGGAGCGAAGCTGACCTGTGAGGGCTCAGAGTCACTTGAGGATTTAAAGGAGCTTAAGAGCCGTGGGGTGAAAATTTTTACCTGCGGAACATGCCTGAACTACTATGAGCTGTCAGATAAGCTTGCAGTGGGAGAGGTGACCAACATGTATGATATCGCAGAAAAGATGGCTGGGGCATCTCTTATTGTAAGTCCGTAGAGTTATACAAGGTGTGAGGTAATGGATAAAAATTTGGCAAGAGAAAAGAAAAAACGGCTAATCATCACCTTCGAGACTACCACAGCACCGTTAAAGATGGATATCAAGGGCAAGGCATGTGGTATTCCGGGGCGCACGATTCCTCTTCCGTCTGTTATATCGGCAGGCTGTGGGCTGGCGTGGCGTGCAGAGCTTTCTGACAGAGAGTGCCTCATAGCCTTTATGAAGGAGCAGGACATCAGGTGGGAAGCGATGTACGAAATCGAAATGAGGTAACTGATAGTTACCTATATATAACAGGAGAAAAATATGTTTTATTACAATCAGTATGTGAGGGCGCAAAGCCTTGATGAAGCCTATGAGCTTTATCAGAAAAAACCGAATTTTGTGCTGGGCGGCATGCTCTGGCTCAAAATGAAAAATAAGACGCTTGGCACGGCAATTGATCTGTGCGACCTCGGGCTTGACCGGATTGATGAGGATGAGAATGAGTTTAGAATCGGCGCATATGCAACCCTCAGGCAGATAGAGATACATGAAGCCCTGAATGCATATACACACGGTGCAATCGCAGAATCTGTCAGACATATCGTCGGAGTTCAGTTTAGAAATGTGGCGACTGTTGGAGGAAGCATCTGGGGCAGATTCGGATTTTCAGATGTCATGACGATTTTCAGGGCGCTTGGAGCAAAGGTGCAGCTTCACAAGGCGGGAATTATGGATTTGGACGAGTTTGCGGCACTTCCAAGAACCACGCGCGATGTGCTCGTATCAGTAATAGTGCCGAAAAATGCAAAGGGTGTAGTATACTTAAGCCAGAGAAACCAGTCAACAGACTTTCCGGTGCTCACATGTGCAGTGGCAAATAGAAACGGCAGGTATGTGGCGGTCATCGGAGCATCACCATATATGGCAGAGCCTGTGTGGGATGAGGACGGCATACTCGATGGCATAGCAGAAGTAAACACAGACGGTAATGCAGCTTTGACAGATAACTCCGAAAACAATGCAAAAATAGATAAATTTGCCGAATATGTTGCAGAGCATATCCGTTTTGGAAGCAATATAAGGGCAGGGGCCGAGTACAGAGAGATAATCTGCAGGGTGCTTACACGCCGCGCTGTCACACAGTCGCTTGACATCTGCGGTGATATAATGTAATTGTCGCCAGTCACATGTAAGGTAAACAGAATTTTGGCAGCTCTATTAGTGCGATGGCGTCAATGCATTAGCATTAAGATCGAGCATTAAGTAGGAAGGAATTCATATATATGGATGTTAAAATAAAATTAAATGGAAAGTTAATAACCGACTCGGTAGACCAGGATATGGTTCTTTTAGACTTTTGCCGCAAGCACAACTGCTTTTCGGTGAAGAGAGGCTGTGAGTCAGGTAACTGCGGTCTTTGTACAGTGCTTCTGGATGGAAAGCCTGTGCTGTCATGCAGCACGCCGATAGGCAGGGCAGACGGCAGAGCGGTGGACACCCTCGAGGGACTTGAGGAGGAAGCTAAGCAGTTTACAGGATTTTTTGCTGCACAGGGAGCTGATCAGTGCGGCTTCTGTAATCCGGGTTATATTGTAAATATTGTGGCGCTTCTGAGAGAAAATCCTGACCCGACTGATGAGGAAATTCTTGAATATCTTTCAGGAAATTTGTGCCGTTGTACAGGATATCAGAGTCAGCTGCGCTCAATCAGAAATTTCTTAAACAGTAAGAAGGAGGGCGCACCTCTTAATCTTGAGGCAGGTGTCTACGGAGAGGATATCGGAAAGGAGTGGCAGGATGAGCACAAATCAAACTAATGAAAACAGCTTCAACCGCGCCAGAAGGGATTACCACGCAGTTGGAAAATGCATACCGAAGAAGGATTCGAGCCAGCTTCTGCTCGGAAAGCCGGTATTTACTGATGATATCACACCTCGTGATGCGCTTGTCATAAAGCTTCTCAGAAGCCCATATGCAAATGCAATTGTCGAGGACGTAAAGACAGATATTGCCCTTAAGGTGCCGGGCATGGTCGCAGTATACACCTGGGAGGATGTTCCGAAAAAGCGTTTTTCTATCGCAGGACAGACCTTTCCGGAGCCGTCACCATATGACAGACTAATCCTTGACCGCCATGTTAGAAGTGTAGGTGACGCTGTCGCTATTGTGGTAGGTGAATCGGAAAAGGCGGTGGACAAGGCTCTTAACATGATAAAAGTAAAGTACACGGTGCTTGAGCCGGTGCTTGACTTCAGAAAGTCGCTGGACAACAAGGTACTCGTGCATCCTGAGGATGACTGGTCATCCAGCATAGATACAGGCGATGTAAAGCGCAATCTCATTCATCACGAGGAGGATGAGCATGGAAATGTAGAGAAAATTCTGTCAGAGTGCGATGAGATTATTGAGCACACATATCGCATAAAGCCCGCGCAGCAGGCATATATGGAGACCTGCAGGGCATACTGTGAGATAGACAGATACGGCAGACTTCACTGTATCAGCTCAACACAGATTGTTTTCCACCTGCGCCGAATACTGTCCAATGCACTCGATATTCCAAAGTCCATGGTGCGTGCTGAAAAGCCGCGTATCGGTGGAGGCTTCGGTGCCAAGCAGACAGCGGTCTGTGAGGTATATCCGGCATTTGTTACCTGGAAGACAAAGCGTCCGAGCAAAATAATCTACAGCAGAAAAGAGTGTCAGACTATTGCGTCACCGCGTCATGAGATGGAGGTCACCGTGCGTCTTGGAGCAATGAGGGATGGTCATATAAGGGCGATAGATCTTTATACGCTGTCAAATGGTGGAGCATACGGAGAGCATAGTACTACAACAGTAGGACTCTCAGGCCATAAATCACTTCCTCTTTATACGGGAGGCTGCGAGGCAACCAGATTCTCGTGCGATGTTGTGTACACAAACGTGCAGGCGGCAGGTGCATATAGAGGCTATGGAGCCACACAGGGTATCTTTGCACTTGAATCAACTGTCAATGAGCTCGCTGAAAAGCTGCATATAGACCCGGTTGAGCTTCGTTTGAAAAATATCGTCCGTGAGGGCATGTTTATGCCGGCTTATTTTGGCGAGACAGCCAATGCATGTGCACTTGACAGATGCATAATGCACTGCGCGGATAATTTCCATTGGGCAGAAAAGTATCCTGTCCGCGATATGGGAAATGGCAAGGTTCGTGCGGCAGGCATGGCACTTGCAATGCAGGGCTCCTGCATATCAAATGTAGATGTCGGATCGTGTACCTTAAAGCTTTCAGACTGTGGCACCTACAATATGATGATAGGCGCGGCAGACATGGGAACAGGCTGTGATACAATACTTGCGCAGATGGCGGCTGAGGTACTCGATTGTGAGCCGGATGATATAACCGTGTTTGGAGCGGATACGGATGCTTCTCCTTATGACTCGGGTTCATATGCCTCATCAACCACCTACATTACAGGAATGGCCACACAGAATGCAGCACTTGAGCTTCGTGAAAACATAAAGAAAATCGGTGCACAGATGCTGTGCTGTGCTGTATCAGAGGTGGATTTCGACGGTAAAGAGGTGTATATCATAAATCCGGACGGTGCAGACAATGGGGCAGTTTCCGTAAGTCTTTCCGATATAGCAACAAAGTCACAGGTCAACAACACGATACCTGTAGATGTCACCGCGACATATTCATCACCTGTTTCACCTCCTCCATACATGGTAGGAATGGTCGAGATAGAGCTTGATAAGGAGACTGGAGCAGTTAAAATACTTGATTATCAGGCTGTTGTGGACTGCGGAATCCCGGTCAATCCAAACCTCGCGCGTGTACAGACAGAGGGTGGCATAGGCCAGGGAATAGGCATGGCACTTTATGAGAATGTCACCTACAATGCCGGTGGAAAAATCGCAGAAAATGACCTCATGCAGTACAAGATACCGACACGACAGGATGTGGGCAATATCAATGTCGAATTTGAGACAAGCTATGAGCCGTCAGGTCCGTTCGGAGTCAAGTCAATCGGTGAGATAGTTATCAATACACCGGCTCCTGCGCTGGCACATGCCATTTATCGCGCAACAGGCGTATGGCACAGGACAGTTCCGTTTACCCCAGAGAAAATACTTATGGGAATGGTAGACCCAAACTGGCACGAAAAGGACCTAAGAGTGAAATGATTCATATCATATACATGGCGGCTGGAAACAGCCGCCGTTTTGGAAGTAACAAACTGTTTTATGAGCTGGATGGAAAGCCTATGTACAGGCATCTGCTTGATCACTTGGTAGAAATTAAAGATAGATATAATAAACTGAAATCAGACAGCCCGGCCATAGATATAACTGTCGTTACACGCTACCGGGAAATATTGGACTACTGCTCATCTATCCCCGATTGCCATGCAGTCTTAAGTCTGGACAGCGAAAAAGGCATATCCCACACCATAAAAGCAGGAATTATGGCGGTGCAGGAGCAGAAAAAGACCAGTATGCAGGACTACTACATGTTTGCAGTAGCTGACCAGCCATACTTAAAAAGTCAAAGCGTGATTAAATTAATAGACAAAGTACTTGAAAATAAAGGGAATAAGCGATTAGTATTTTCACTTCACTGTGGAGATGCTGTAGGCAATCCGTGTGTATTTCATTCATCGCTTATCCCGCAGCTTTTATCACTGGAGGGGGATAAGGGTGGCAGAAGTGTGGCAAAGAAGTATGACTGTGTATATGTGGATATCGCAGATGAGCGTGAGCTGATGGATATAGATACCTTATCAAATTCAAAACATACCGTGACATTATAAAAGCTATTATGAAAGAGCACTGTATCAGTGCATACCGAATGTATATTTCATACAGATTTCCATATACTACCTCCAAAGCATGAATGCAAATGCAAAAAAGTAACCGGAGGACAATAAAGTGAAAATCACAGGATTGACCAGAAGAGTAGACTCACTCGGCAGAATAGTCATACCGAAGGAGCTGCGCAGGATGCTCCATATCAAAGAGGGCAGTCCGCTGGAAATATATATGGATGCAGACGAGACGATAGTGCTAAAGAAATATTCGCAGGTGGGAAGCCTGAAAAATATATCACAGGCATATGCACAGAGCCTGTCAAAGGTAACCGGTGCCACGATATGTGTGGCAGACAGGGATGGGATAATAGCGGCAGCCGGGAAAAACCACAAAAAGTATATAGGCAAGGCTTTGTCCAAGGAGCTCGAAGACATTATGGATAAGAGAAAAAGTGCATTATACAGTAAAAAGGACGATAACCTGATACCGGTGGTAAAGGACGATAAAGCTGACTGTGAAGCGCAGGCAATAGCAGCAATAGTGCATGATGGTGATAGTGCGGGAGCCGTTATATTTTGTGTTTACGATGAAAAAGGCGATAAGCTTGAGATTGCCGAAAAGCTGGTGAGTGCAGCAGCAGAATTTCTGGCTGAACAGCTTGGCTAAAGACAGCGAAAAGCATTGAAAAAAGCATAGTGAAAAACTATTTACTTGACTATAACAGTGATAAAGATGTAAAATAGCGTGATAAAGGGAGCAAATAGCTTCCTTTTGTGCTATAAAGGTATAATAGAAAATTAAGCAATTATTAATTATCTGATGTAGAGGCATTGTAGTATAATAGACAGTACATATTGGATATAGTTGTCAATTATCTATAAAGTATGCCGATATACAATGGTATACCGATAGTTTGGAGGTAACGTTTAGAAATGGCAAAACAGAAAAAGAAAAAGAAGAAAAAGCAGCATCGCGTTTTCTGGTTTTTCATAAAGCTTCAGATTTTTCTGATGGTACTGATTCTCGGTGGATTATGCTTTTATTACTTTGGAGGCTATGCAGACAAGGTGGCGAAGCTTCACTCAGAGGCGGTAGAGCTCGTGCAGAAATCTGACAAAAACACATTTTTACCGGCGCGGACGAGTACACTCTACGATACAAACGGTGATGAGATATCCGAGACGGCCACTACCAAAAAGGCTGACTATGTGAAGTATGAGGATATACCGCAGAACTTCGTAAACTGCATGGTCAGTATCGAGGACAAGAAGTTCTATAAGCACAATGGTGTGGACCTAAAGGCAATAGTGCGTGCCGCAAAGTCAATTATAAAAAACAAGAGAATTACCCAGGGTGGCAGTACCATCACGATGCAGCTCGCCCGAAATATTTATCTGGATACGAACAAGAACTGGCAGCGAAAAGTCAAGGAAATGTTCATAGCGATGGAGCTGGAAAAGAAATATTCCAAGAACGATATTATGGAGTTCTACCTGAATAATGTCTATTTCATGAACGGATATTATGGTATTCAGGCAGCGTGCCATGGCTATTTCAACTGTGAGCTTTCGGATCTTGATTTGTCGCAGACTGCCTTTTTGTGTGCGATTCCGAACAGTCCGACATACTATGACCCGATAAACAACAAGGAGCATACACTGACACGTCGCAATCTCATATTGAAAAATCTAAAGGAAGACGGCAAAATCACACAACAGGAATATGAGACCGCTATAAACGAGGAGATTACCCTCAACATGCCTGAGAAGGATGACACGGTCAAGTACAATTATGTGGATACCTATGCATATTACTGCGCTACGAGGGCGCTCATGGAGAATGAGGGCTTCAAGTTTAAGTATTACTTTGATTCAGACGAGGAAGAAAAGGAGTATGATGCTTCATATGATGAGATGTATTCATATTGTCAGAAAAAGCTTTACTCAGATGGTTACAAGATTTATACATCAATCGATCTGACCATGCAGCAGCAGCTTCAGGATTCAATTGACCTGACGCTTCTGGACTTTACAGATACGACAGATGATGGCACATTTAAGCTGCAGAGTGCTGCAACCTGTATAGACAACGACACAGGCGATGTGGTTGCAATAGTTGGCGGACGAAGTCAGGATGCAGTCAGTCATACGCTAAACCGTGCTTTCCAAAGTCATCGTCAGCCGGGAAGCTCAATCAAGCCGCTCATTGTGTATACACCATCATTTGAGCGTGGAAAGACACCGGATACCATCGTAAATGACCACAAGTTTGATGGAGGACCGTCTAACTCGGGTGATTCATATTACGGTGATGTGACCATCAGGTTTGCCGTTCAAAAGTCACTGAATACTGTAGCATGGCAGCTATATGATGAGCTCTCGCCAAAGGTAGGCTTACAGTATCTCAAGGATATGAATTTTACCAATATTGTAAAGGATGACTATGTCACAGCAACAGCACTTGGAGGTTTTACAACAGGTGTATCCACACTGGAGATGGCATCTGCATATTCAACACTTGAGAACGATGGAATGTACAGGAATCCGACATGTATTAAGTCGATTGTAGATTCTGACAACAATATCATATATACATCATCGCAGAAGGATACCGTCATATATACAGAGACAGCATCGCGTATGATGACAGATGTCATGACAGATGTTATGAAATCAGGAACCGGACGTAGCGCTAATCTGGACAATGGCATGCCTTGCGCCGGCAAAACCGGAACCACAAACGATAAGAAGGACGGCTGGTTCTGTGGCTTTACCAGATACTACACCACATGTGTATGGGTAGGCTGCGATATGCCTGAGACAGTCAAAAAACTGACAGGAAGCTCTTACCCTGCAGAAATATGGAAGAACTACATGGATCAGATACATGCTGACCTTACACCAATAGATTTCCTGCCATATGCCCAAATATCGGATGATTATCAGGACAGCCAGGATACACCTGCCGATGACCAGACGCAGAATAATCCTACAGATCAGACTGTGACCACACCTGATGCAGGAACTACAACACCGGATAAGACCACAACAGACACGAATAATACTCAAGGAACCACCACGACCACACCGGGTGAAAATAACAGTCAGGGAACAAATGGCGGCAATGGCGGAAATACGAGTGGTACTACTGGCGATACGACAGGTGGCAACACAGGCGGAAATACCGGAGAAAATAACGGTGGCAACACAGGCGGTACAACAGGTGGAAATACAGGAGATAACACCGGTGGTAATACAGGTGGAAACACCGGGGACAGCACAGGTGGAGCTACCGGTGGTACCACCGGAGGCGGAGCAGCCCAGTAGATTTTTCTTTGCAGTGCTGTCGGGAGTTGTGTTTTTTGCAGCATACGCACCTGTCACGATAGGAAACAAGACGATAGATGCGCTCATATATTCAGTGACCTACAATGGTTCATACCTTGCTGCAGAAGGAATTATCACAATCATAGTGATATCAATCCCATCGGTTAAGAAGGCACTCGACTATGTGAAACAGATGGCGAACAGCCGGTAGATAATCTATATCTAAACAATTAAATTATGTAAAAATGAGCAGAATAGGTAGAAATACTTGTCCTGCTCTTTTTAGTATTCGAAAAAAGTAAAATAAAACACTCGAAAAATATAAAATAAAACATTAGAAAAATACAAAACAAAACACTCGAAAAATATAAAATAACCTTGTATAATCTGTGAATTAAATGGTATAATAACCATGAAGGGAGCAGATATTTATGGAATATATAAGCAGAATTGTTGATGATGTGATAGATAGAAAAACAGAGGCATTTAATGCAGTGAGCATCACAGGACCAAAAGGATGTGGAAAGACAAGAACAGCAAGAGAACGATGTAAAACTGTTATTGAATTTCAGGATGAAGACAAGAGAGAGGGGTATCTTGCAGTAGCAGAAACTGCACCTAAGCTCTTTTTAAAGAATCCTAAGCCAATACTGTTTGACGAGTGGCAGGATGCCCCAAAGATATGGGGAACAATAAGAAAAGCGTGCGATGACAATCCGGAGAGTGTAGGAGAGTTTTATCTGACAGGCTCATCAAGTAAGAAGATTAATACACCCCATACAGGTACAGGACGAATAACAGAGGTTACGATGTACCCTATGACTTTGTTTGAGACAGGAGAATCAAACGGAAGCATATCGTTGTTTAAATTATTAGAAGATGAAGCATATGATATTGATGGACTTACCACAGATATAAAGCTTGAGGATTTGTTTTTTGCGGTCTGTAGAGGTGGATGGCCGAGATGCATGGCACTTTCAAAGGACAGTGCAAAGCTTGAAATAGCTAAGGATTATTATAGGCAGATTTATCAGAAGGACATATCAGCGATTGATGGAGTAAACAGAAATCCGGAATGGGCAAGGACACTGCTTTGGTCGTATGCCAGAAATATGGCTACTACAGCAAAACGCAAGAATATATTTTCAGATGTAAAAGCCACACAGAATGTTACAGATGTAACGCTTTCTTCATATATAGATGCTCTGGAGCTATTATATGTTGTAAAGGATATAGATGCCTGGACACCGCATTTGCGTTCGAAAACAGCTATCAGAGCTGCCAAAAAGCATATATTTGTTGATCCCTCTATAGGATTGGCTGCGCTTGGTGTTAATCCGGACTATTTTATCAACGATTTGGATCTATTTGGGCATGTATTTGAAAATATGGTGCTTAGAGATTTACTTGTATTTGCTGAAAAGCACAATGCCAGAGTGATGCATTATACAGATGATATGGGCGTAGAAGCAGATGCAGTCTATCAGTTGGAGGACGGCCGTTATGCGCTTATTGAAATAAAAACCGGAGTGAACAAGATTCCGGAAGCGGAAAAATCCTTGCTGCGATTCAAGGATATTATCTTAAAATATAATGAGAAAGCATTGGAAAAAGAAAAACATCCACGTGATGTATATAAAGAACCATCGGCACTGATTGTGATTTGCGCAAATGCAACCATGGCATATACCACGGAGTCAGGAGTTCGGGTTGTGCCGGTTGGGTGTTTGAGAGATTAATATAGAGCAGACTGTAAAATTGAGCTGACCACTCAAAATTACAGTCTGTTTTTTATTGTATATCATTGTCCCAGTGTAAGGGAGCAGGCGGGCAGAAAATTGCCCATCCAATGAGTTTGTACGAAGCTGCTTAGAGGCTGTTGGAATTGTAATAGGTACACAGTAGCGCACGTGCATGGAAGCACGGGCGAGGCGTTACCGCGCCAAGGACGGCGCGTAAAAGCCGGCTGCGTCAGGCATAGAAAACATGACTTACAATTCTTACAGCCTCTTGGCTGCTGGTAGGAAACGTTTTGGATAGGTAATTTTCTGCCCGCCTTCTCCCGTACCATATAAAAAATGAAAAATAAAAATACTTTGACTTGACAACTATTTTAAATGTGATATACTTTCACTGTCAAATGATTTGATGATGAAAATATTTGACATGCAAACTAGTGCAAATATACCAGCACACAAAACCGAAAATAAACACAGAAAAAGGAGAACAGAAATATGTTGGAGAAAATCAAGGAAATCGTAGCAGATCAGTTAGGAATCGACGAGGATGATATCAAATTAGAGTCAAACTTCAAGGAGGATCTTGAGGCAGATTCATTAGATCTTTTCGAGCTTGTAATGGCACTCGAGGAGGAGTACGGAGTAGAAATCCCTTCAGAGGATTTAGAGAAAATCGCAACAGTAAACGACATCATTGAGTATCTTAAGAACAAAGGTGTAGAGGCTTAAAAGACATGGAGACAAGAATAACAAAGCTTCTTGGAATCAAATATCCGGTCATTCAGGGTGGCATGGCATGGGTAGCAACCCATGAGCTTGCCAGCGCTGTGTCCAATGCAGGCGGACTTGGCATCATCGGAGCAGGCGGAGCCCCGGCTTCATGGGTAAAGGAGCAGATAGTCGCTGCAAAGAAGGAGACCGATAAGCCGTTCGGAGTCAATCTCATGCTTATGAATCCGGAGGCAGATGAGATAGCAAAAATCATCGCCGAGGAAAAGGTAAAGGTAGTCACCACCGGCGCAGGAAATCCTGCAAAGTACATGGATATGTGGAAAGAAGCAGGCGTCATCGTAATCCCTGTAGTTGCAAGCGTAGCACTCGCAAAGCTCATGGAGAGAGGCGGGGCAAGTGCAGTAATCGCCGAGGGAATGGAGTCAGGCGGACATATCGGAGCACAGACTACCATGACACTTGTGCCACAGGTTGTTGATGCAGTGAGCATCCCTGTTATCGCAGCAGGCGGAATTGCAGACAACAGAGGCTTTAATGCAGCATTTGCACTCGGTGCAGAGGCAGTCCAGATGGGTACACGCTTTGTCACAGCAAAAGAATCGATAGTACATGAAAACTATAAGCAGAAGGTCATTAAGGCCAAGGATATAGATTCTGAGGTTACAGGAATGAGCACAGGCCATCCAATCAGAGTGCTCAGAAACAAGATGACCAGACAATATCTCAAGCTGGAAAAGGAAGGAGCTCCATTTGAAGAGCTCGAAAAAATGACACTTGGCGCACTCAGAAAAGCCGTTGTGGATGGAGATACCGTATATGGCAGCGTCATGGCAGGTCAGAGCGCAGGCCTCGTAAAGAAAGAGGAAACCTGCAAAGAAATCATTGAGGATGTAGTGGGACTGAACAAATAGACAGTATTCACTTTTACATGCAAATTTAAGGATACCGGGCCGCCTGGAAAGAGTGACTTACGGTATCCTGTCAGAAATAAGGAGAAACCGAAAATGGGTAAGAGAGTATTTATGTTTCCCGGACAGGGCTCACAGTATATAGGAATGGGTAAGGAGTTTTACGATACAATGCCAAATGCAAAGGCAGTAATCGACCTTGCCAGTGAACAGACAGGCTTGGATATTCCGGCACTTTGCTTTGAGGAAAATGACAAGCTGAATATTACAGAGTACACCCAGATATGTATGCTTGCAGTTGAGGCAGCTATATATCAGGCAATCATCGACAAGGGAATAACCCCGGATGTGACAGCCGGCTTAAGCCTTGGGGAATATGGTGCTCTTATCGCATCAGGAGCCATGACTATGGCAGATGCATTCGCAGTTGTCAGAAAAAGAGGAATCTACATGCAGGAGGCAGTTCCTACAGGTGGAGCCATGACAGCGGTTTTAGGACTTGATCCGCAGGTCATTGAGGATATCTGCAAAAAGACAGCAGATGAGACAAATTCAGTGGTATCGGTAGCCAACTATAACTGCCCGGGACAGATTGTTATCACAGGAGAAAAGGCAGCAGTAGATGTCGCCGCAGCAGCATGCAGCGAGGCAGGTGCCAAGAGATGCGTACCGCTCAAGGTCAGCGGACCTTTCCACTCAGCAATGCTTAAGGGTGCAGGCGAGAAGCTCGCAGAGGCACTTGAGAGTGTGGAAATCCACGATATCAAGGTGCCATATATCACAAATGTCACAGCAGACTATGTGAAGTCACCGGCAGAAGTCAAGGATTATCTGACACAGCAGGTTTCATCGTCAGTGCGCTGGCAGCAGACCATCGAGCGCCTTATCGCAGACGGTGCAGATGAGTTCGTGGAAATCGGACCGGGACGCTCACTCAGTGGATTTATGAGAAAGATAAATAGGGACGTAAAAGTCGTAAACATAGACAAACTGGAGGATTTTGAAAAGTATGTTAACAGGTAAAAATGCCCTGGTTACAGGCGCAAGCCGCGGAATTGGAAGACAGATAGCTCTTACACTTGCCGCAGCACACGCCTTTGTAATAGTAAATTATAATGGTTCAAAGGAAAAGGCAGATGCCGTTGTTGCAGAGATAAAGGCAGCAGGCGGTGATGCAGTTTCTTATCAGTGCAATGTATCTGATTTTGACGAGTGCCAGAATATGATAACAGCGCTCATCAAGGAGTACAAGCACATAGATATCCTCGTAAACAACGCAGGAATCACAAGAGATGGTCTCATCATGAAGATGAGCGAGGCAGACTATGACGCAGTGCTTGACACAAACCTTAAAGGTGCGTTCAACACAATCCGTCACATGTCACGCTATTTCCTAAAGCAGAAATCAGGAAGAATTATCAATATTTCATCAGTTTCCGGCATACTCGGAAATGCAGGACAGGCCAACTACAGCGCCAGCAAGGCAGGAGTCATAGGACTCACAAAGGCTGTAGCCAGAGAGCTTGCCAGCAGAGGAATCACAGCAAATGCAGTGGCACCGGGCTTTGTAGAGACAGAGATGACAGATGTGCTTGCCGATGCGGCAAAGGAGAATCTTTTATCACAGATTCCGCTTGGCAGACCGGGAAACACAAAGGATATCGCAAACGCAGTATTATTTTTAGCATCAGATGCAGCAGGCTACATCACAGGCCAGGTGCTGTCTGTTGACGGAGGAATGGCAATATGAGTAGAAGAGTAGTTGTAACAGGACTTGGAGCAGTAACACCAATCGGAAATAGTGTGGACGATTTCTGGGCATCGGTAAAGGCCGGAAAAATCGGATTTGACCACATCACAAAATTTGACACAACAGATTATAAATGTCACATTGCTGCAGAGCTTAAGGATTTTAATCCACAGGATTTTATGGACAGAAAGGCTGCAAAGAGAATGGAGCCATTCTCACAGTACGCAGTAGCTGCAGCAAAGCAGGCAATTGATGACAGTGGACTTGATATCGAAAAGGAAGATCCATACATGGTTGGATGCGCCATCGGTTCAGGTGTCGGAAGTCTTCAGGCTATGGAGCGCGAGACACAAAAGCTTTATGAAAAGGGACCAAACAGAGTCAATCCTCTGCTTGTTCCGCTTATGATCTGTAATATGGCAGCAGGAAATGTTTCTATCCAGTTCGGCCTCAAGGGAAAGAGCATCAATGATGTAACAGCCTGCGCTACAGGAACAAACACAATCGGTGAGGCATACAGAAGCATCCAGTACGGTGAGGCTGACGTGATGGTAGCCGGTGGTACAGAGGGCAGTGTATGTCCTATCGGAATCGCAGGATTTACAGCACTTACAGCGCTTTCTACAGTAGATGATCCGGCAAAGTGCTCACTTCCGTTTGACAAGAACAGAAGCGGCTTTGTAATGGGTGAGGGCGCAGGAGTAGTTATCCTTGAAGAGCTTGAGCATGCAAAGGCAAGAGGTGCAAAGATTTATGCAGAGGTAGTCGGATACGGCTGCTCATCGGATGCATACCACATCACATCTCCACAGGAGGATGGCGCAGGCGCAGCAAGAGCCATGACCAATGCCATGAGCGATGCAGGTGTCACACCGGCAGATGTAAAATACATCAATGCACACGGAACAGGCACACATCACAATGATCTTTTTGAGACAAGAGCAATCAAGCTTGCGTTTGGTGATGATGCGGCAAATCTTAAAATCAATTCAACAAAGTCTATGATAGGACATCTGCTCGGAGCAGCGGGAGCGGTTGAGTTTATAACATGTGTGAAGGAAATCCAGGATGGATTTATACATAAGACTGTTGGCTATGAGACTCCTGATGAGGAGATTGATCTCAATTACTGCAAGGACAGCTATGAGGAGCCTGTTGAGTATGCACTTAGCAATTCACTGGGATTCGGTGGACATAATGCAAGTATTCTGCTCAAGGCTTATAAATAAATTGCTTCTGCTTTTTAGGAGCTTCGCGAATGTAGGCTGTGAGGTCCGGTGGAGCACACAGTATATTCCTCGTGAAAAATATGAAGTCAGTCACGGCATTTTGCAAGGACAGGCTGTGATATGGTGTTAGCACTTCATGCTATTGGAGCGGATGGAACGCCGTGACAGTTCATATTTTTCATTCAGAACACACTGTGCGCTTCCCGGCTCCACTTTGTTGAGCGCGAAGCATGTAGATAAATTGCTTCTGCTTTTTAGGGCTTCGCGCATTTAGGCTGTGAGGTCCGGTGGAGCACACAGTATATTCCTCGTGAAAAATATGAAGTCAGTCACGGCATTTTGCACGGACAGGCTGTGATATGGTGTTAGCACTTCATGCTATTGGAGCGGATGGAATGCCGTGACAGTTCATATTTTTCATTCAGAACACACTGTGCGCTTCCCGGCTACATGTTATTGAGCGCGAAGCATGTAGATAGTTTGGAGTAAATTGAGAAAGGATAGATGTATATGTCAGTTATGAATACGCAGCAGATCATGGATGTTCTGCCGCACCGCAGTCCGTTTCTTCTCATTGATACGGTTGAGGAACTGCAGCCGGGCGTAAAGTGTGTGGCTAAGAAGAATGTGACTATGAATGAGCCACATTTTATGGGACATTTTCCGGGAAATCCGGTGATGCCGGGAGTGCTTATTATTGAGGCTTTGGCGCAGACCGGTGCAGTTGCCATTCTTTGTCAGGATGAGTGGAAGGGCAAGACTGCATATTTTGCAGGCATCAATAATGCCAAGTTCAAGCAGAAGGTGGTTCCGGGAGATACGCTGGAGCTGACCACTGAGATTATAAAGGTTAAGGGTCCTATCGGTGTGGGCAAGGCTGTTGCCAGGGTAAACGGCAAGGTTGCCTGTATGGCGGAGCTTACATTTGCAATAGGTTAATTGCATAAGGAGACATGATGAAGTTATTCAAGAAGAAAGATAAAAATATAGAGGCTGAAGAGACTTTAGCCAAGAACGCTGAGAGCGCAAAAACAGCCGCAGATGGCAAAAATGTCGGTGCAGCACAGGAAACAAAAGAGGATGCCCCTGAGACAATCGTTTGTCCCAAGTGTGGCAAGACTGTGCTCAAATCAGTTGTAAAACAGCACAAATACGTCTGCTATGAGTGTAATTATTATTTCCGTGTGCGTGCTAAAAACAGAATTAGAATGGTTTCAGACAAGGAAGCATTTGAGCCATGGTTTACAGAGCTTACAACAGGAAATCCTCTCAATTTCCCTGAGTATGAGGAGAAAATTGCAAAGACTCAGGAGAAAACAGGACTTTCTGAGGGCATTGTCATCGGTAAGACAAAGATTTACGGCGAGGAGACAGTGCTTGGTGTAATTGATTCAAGATTTATGATGGGAAGCATGGGTCATGTGGTTGGTGAGAAAATCACAAGCGCATTTGAGCGTGCCACAGAGGAAAGACTTCCGGTTATATTATTCTGCTGTTCAGGCGGTGCCAGAATGCAGGAGGGTATCATTTCGCTGATGCAGATGGCAAAGACCTCAGCCGCAGCAAAGCGTCATTCAGAGGCAGGACTTTTATATGTGCCTGTACTCACAGATCCTACAACAGGTGGTGTGACAGCCAGCTTTGCAATGCTTGGAGACATTATTCTTGCAGAGCCAAAGGCACTTATCGGCTTTGCAGGTCCTCGTGTTATCGAGCAGACCATCGGACAGAAGCTGCCTGAGGGCTTCCAGAGAGCAGAGTTCCAGCTTGAGCATGGCTTTGTGGATATGATAGTTGAGCGTGAGGATTTAAAGAAGACTCTTTACAAGATTTTACGTGCTCACAGACCTACAACAGGCTATGCCAACTTTGACCCGCTTCACTCAGACGACAATTACGAGCCGACTGAGCTTATGAAGGAGCGCGAGGTCAAGGCCAAGCCATTTAAAGTATGGGATAAGGTCAGCGCCGCAAGACAGATTAAGAGACTTGCATCGGTTGACTATATGGACTATATCTTTGATGAGTTTATGGAGCTGCACGGAGACAGATATTTCCGCGATGACCCGGCTATAGTAGGCGGAATTGCATACTTAGACGGCCAGCCTGTCACAGTTATCGGTGTCCACAAGGGAAAGAATCTTGAGGATTGTGCAAAGAGAAACTATGGTATGCCATCACCTGAGGGCTACCGCAAGGCACTGCGCCTCATGAAACAGGCAGAGAAATTCAACCGTCCGATCATAACCTTTGTCAATACATCAGGTGCTTATCCCGGAATGGAAGCAGAGGAAAACGGACAGGGTGAGGCAATCGCAAGAAACCTTTATGAGATGAGCAACATCAAGGTGCCAATCCTTTGTCTCATGATAGGAGAAGGCGGAAGTGGCGGAGCTTTAGCTCTTTCTGTAGGAAATGAAGTGTGGATGATGGAAAATGCCACATACTCAATCCTCTCGCCAGAAGGCTTTGCATCTATCCTCTGGAAGGACGGAAAGCGTGCAAAGGAAGCCGCAGAGGTAATGAAGATTACAGCACACGACTTAAAGGAGCTTGATGTCGTGGATGATATAATACCTGAGTTTGGCGGAGCCGACGAGGATGCCCTTTCATCAATCGGAAACTACATGAAGGGCAACATGAAGAAATTCTTGGAAAAAGAAAGCAAATTGACAAAGGACCAGCTCTTGGAGGAAAGATACAAGCGTTTCCGCAAGTTCTAGTCCCGGAAAGGAAATTCTATGAAGATAGTTGGAACAGGAAGCTGCCTGCCACAGAGAGTGGTCTCAAACGATGACCTGGCAGCCATAATGGACACATCTGACGAGTGGATCAGCTCGCGTACAGGAATAAGAAACAGACACATTGCAACTACTGAGACAACCACCTCGCTGGCATGTTGTGCAGTAAAAAGCGCACTGCAGGATGCGGGTATTGATGGAAGCGAGATAGATCTGATAATAGCGGCAAGCGTATCCACAGACAAAATCGTTCCATCGCTCGCATGTCAGATTCAGGCTGAGATAGGTGCGGGCAGTGCAGTGGCCTTTGATATAAATGCTGCATGCTCAGGCTTTTTATTCGGGCTTGCTACGGCAGATGCGTATTTTAAGACCGGCAGATTTCACAAGGCAGTTGTAGTGGGGGCAGAGGTTCTTTCAAAAATAATGGACTGGAATGACAGAAGCACCTGTGTGCTCTTCGGAGACGGAGCAGGAGCAGCGGTTGTGACAGACGAGGGCGATGCCATAAAAGGCTTTGTACAGGGCTCGGACGGAAAAGGCGGTGAGGCGCTTGACGGAGACAACCGTCCTGTAGTCAATCCGTTTACCGACAATGGAAAGCAGTCTGCACTTGGTGGCTACGTCACCATGGATGGTCCGGCTGTATACAAGTTTGCGGTAAAGACAGTGCCAAAGGCTATAAATGAGCTGCTCGATGAAATCGGCTGGAGCGCAGATGATGTGGACGTCTATGTGCTGCATCAGGCCAATATCCGCATTATTGAGTCGGTTGCCAAGAGACTTAAGCAGCCTATGGACAAATTTCCGACCAATTTACAGCAGTGTGGAAATATTTCTGCGGCAAGTGTGCCGATTTTGCTTGATAAAGTCCGCAAAGATGGTATGATAAAGCATGAGGAAAAAATAATTTTATCAGGCTTTGGAGCAGGACTTACATGGGGAGCCTGCGCCATAGAGTGGCAATAGAAAGAGGTATTTATGACGGCAGATGAAACTTTAAATGAATTATTGGTGTGTCTGTTCAAGGATTTGACAGAGATAGAGGGCAGATGTCTGATAACAGACGAATTTTCTGATATTTCTATCAACGATATGCACATAATAGAGGCAATAGGAGTTGATGAGCCAAAGCGCTCCGGCACCGTAGCCAAGCTTATGTCTATCACTCTGGGCACGCTGACAAAGGCAATAGATGGTCTCACCCGCAAGGGATACGTGAACCGTATCCGCAGTGAGGAGGATAAGCGTGTGGTAAAGCTCTCACTCACTGACAAGGGAAAGAGTGCATACTATCATCATGAGCAGTTTCACCGTCATATGATAGAGCATATAAAGGACGGTCTTTCGGACGACGAAATGAAAGTTCTTATAACTTCACTTGCAAAACTCTCGGATTATTTCAAGGTGGTATATTCCGATGATGAGGAGAATCAGTACCAAAATTGGGATAATATAAATGAAGATAATAAATAAAATGAATTTTTTTTATATAAAACCTTCAAAAATTACTTGATTATAGCAATAGATTTATATAAAATAAACTTGTTGATGTGAAAAATAATTTTGTAAAGGAGATATAAAAATGAGCTATGTTGACGAAGTACTCGCAGTAGTACAGAAGAAAAACGCTGAACAGCCTGAATTCTTACAGGCAGTAACAGAGGTACTTGATTCTTTAAGACCTGTAATCGAGGCAAATGAGGAGCTTTACAGAAAGAACGCTATCCTCGAGAGAATCACAGAGCCGGATCGTCAGATCATGTTCAGAGTACCATGGGTAGATGACAATGGTCAGGTACAGGTAAACAGAGGTTTCCGTGTACAGTTCAATAACGCAATCGGACCTTACAAGGGAGGTCTCAGACTTCACCCTTCAGTAAACCTTGGAATCATCAAATTCTTAGGATTTGAGCAGATCTTCAAGAACTCTCTTACAACACTTCCAATCGGTGGTGGTAAAGGTGGTTCTGATTTTGATCCTAAGGGCAAATCAGACAGAGAGATTATGGCATTCTGCCAGAGCTTCATGACAGAGCTTTCTAAATATATCGGAGCAGATATTGATGTTCCTGCCGGAGATATCGGAACAGGCGCAAGAGAGATCGGTTTCATGTTCGGTCAGTACAAGAGAATCCGCGGATCATTCGAAGGAGTTCTCACAGGTAAGGGACTTACATATGGTGGATCACTTGCCCGTACACAGGCTACAGGATATGGTCTGTTATACCTTACAAACGCATTATGGAAAGACAACGGACTTGACTTAAACGGAAAGACAGCAGCAGTTTCAGGTTCAGGAAACGTTGCTATCTACGCTATCGAGAAAGCACAGCAGCTCGGTGTCAAGGTTGTTACATGCTCTGATTCTACAGGCTGGATTTATGATCCGGAAGGAATCGATGTTGCACTCCTTAAAGAGGTTAAAGAGGTTAAGCGTGCACGTCTTACAGAGTACGCTGCAGCTAAGTCAAGCGCTGAGTACCATGCAAAAGAGAATGGTGAGCACGGTGTATGGCAGTACAAGGTAGACCTTGCTCTTCCATGTGCTACACAGAACGAGTTAGATCTTGATGATGCAAAGATGCTCGTAGCAAACGGTGTTACATCTGTTACAGAGGGTGCTAACATGCCTACAACTCTTGAGGCTACAAAATACCTTCAGGAGAACGGAGTACTCTTCGTAGGTGGTAAAGCTGCCAATGCAGGTGGTGTTGCTACATCAGCACTTGAGATGAGCCAGAACTCTGAGAGACTTTCATGGACATTCGAAGAGGTTGACGGAAAGCTCAAGGGCATCATGGAGACAATCTACGCTAACATCAGTGATGCTGCTAAGAGATACAATGCAACAGTTGGTGGAAAGACTGACTATGTTGCAGGTGCAAATATCGCAGGCTTTGAGAAAGTAGTTGACGCTATGCTTGCACAGGGTGTTTGCTAATCTGTAGGCATTTATTGAATAATGACTATAAAAACCCCTCCCACAGATAGAAGTCTGTGAGAGGGGTTTTGTAATTAATATTTCAAAGAGAAAACTAATTTATTTTTTTATTAGCAAATGCTTTAATACCGCCTGCTATAAAAAGTATAGAGGCGATAATAACACCGGACACAAGTACAATAGTGTAAACATTGGCATTCACGCAGATATTAGAAGTCCAGTCAGAAAAATTCACAGACTTTATAGTGATTTGTCTGGTGCCAAAAATTAAAAACTCGCATACGTCATCGGCAAAAGCTGTCCAAACCGAAGCTATCAAAACTATAATTGCGGATTTTATAAATCCGTTTGCGTTTAAATATCGTGCATCAAAGAATATGAGCCAGGCTGCAAGTACAAAGACAAATGCTATAATACAGCCTGCCTTCATTCCGGCAACATCGTTTGTATGACCACACACCTCAATGATTGTGAGGAAAAGCCATAAGGTATCCCACAGCATAGTGATAAGAGCTTTTTTGTCTGATAAAACAGGTGGAAGATCAATTCCTCTGATGACAAACGGAAAAAGAACAATTGATAATCCAAATATAGTTGGAACAGACCAAAGCATAAATTCATTTGAACTATACATTCTGTCAACAAAAAAGAATATCAAAAGCAGAGCAAAAACACCGCAGATTATGCATTTGGTCAGTTTTTTCTGCTGTGCCATAAGTGGAACGACTGTTATTGCAGCTACAAGAAGCATAGATGCTGTTACCACCGCAAAGGTATTTAAACCACCGCCATTTGACAGACACACTATGAAAGTGATGAGTATTGGGATAAGCAGTAGTCCGGCTATTATGAATCCGGCCTTATAGGCAGCATTTTTTTCCTTTTTCTCATGCTGCTTTAATACATTGTCAGCCTCTTTTTTTATCATTGAATCAATAGAATCGTTTTTTAGCTCATTGTATGTATTTTGACATTTTTCACAAGTCTTAAGGTGTTTTTCAACAAGCCTTTTGCTTGAGGGACTGCATACATCGTCATAGTATAGTGGGAGTAAATCCTGAACTATATTGCAGGTTTCATCGGTTGATTGTGTAATTGGATTATTCATTTTTATCCATCCTTTCTTTGATTTTCAGTCTGGCTCTATGGTAAGTTACCCGTGCCCAGTTCTCTGTTTTTCCAAATATCATGCCTATTTGGGAGAATGGCAATTCACCAAATATTCTAAGCTGAAAGACCTCCTTGTAGGGCTCATCAAGCTCGTGCAGTATAAGATGAATCTGAAGAGCGGTATCTTTATTTTCCAAGCTTTTTACCATATTATCGGGTTGTTCGAGCTGCTCTTCGTCAAGCTCTGTAAATTTTGTGTTTTTTCGGCATTCGTCCATTGCCAGATTTCTTGCTATGCTGCAAAGCCAGGTCTGTTCGCTTGATTTGCCGGCATATGCCTTCTTTGCGGTCATGGCCTTATAAAAAGTATTCTGGGTAATTTCCTCAGCCTGATGTTGATTTTTTACAATTGTCATTACATATGAGTATACTTGCAAGTAATAGGAATTGTACAATTTCTCATAATCCAGAACTGTCACCTCCTTTGTTCATAGGTTAGACGTAGAAAGGATTGTTTTGTTACAAAAAATTTTAAGATTTTTAGATTATATCATAAAAAGCTAGTTATAAGGTAGGTGGAAATAAGCATATATATCATATTGATAATGAAAAATCACTTGACATACAAGCCACGAAGGTTTACTATAGTTAGCGTAAGCTAATTAAATAATTATTCTTCAGGGCAGGGTGCAATTCCCTACCGGTGGTATAGCCCACGAGCCGCAAGGCATGATTCGGTGAGATTCCGAGGCCGACAGTAAAGTCTGGATGAAAGAAGATGTGAATACATAGTTATAACAGATATCTACTCTGGAGTGTTTTGATACATTCCGGAGTTTTTTATTTCAAAATACCTTTTGACACTCATATCATAAAATGCAGCTAGCATATATTTAATTGAGAATATGGTATTTGAAATCATGATATTTGAAATTATTGGGCCCTGAACATTAATAGTTTGGGGCTTTTTTAGTGGAAAAAGAAGCGAATTCGAGATGTATGTTGTGGCATATAAAGAATATGCAGAAAGGAAAATAAATGACTGATGAACAATATATGAGAAGGGCGATTGAGCTTGCAAAGCGCGGCATGGGGTATACCTCGCCAAACCCGATGGTCGGAGCTGTGATTGTAAAGGACGGCAGGATAATCGGAGAGGGCTGGCATGAGAGATACGGAGAGCTGCACGCGGAAAGAAATGCGTTAAAGCATTGCAAGGAATCGCCACAGGGAGCGGATATGTATGTGACTCTCGAGCCATGCTGTCATCATGGCAAGCAGCCACCGTGTGTGGAGGCAGTGATAGAAGCCGGGATAAAAAGAGTATATGTGGGCTCGGATGACCCGAATCCGCTTGTCGCCGGAGGCGGTATCAAAATTCTTAAAGAGCATGGGATAGAGGTTGTCACGAATGTGCTCAAAGAAGAGTGCGACCGGCTGAATGAAGTATTCTTTTACTTTATACAGACCAGACGTCCATATGTCGCTATGAAATATGCCATGACGATGGATGGAAAGATAGCCACATATTCAGGACTTTCAAAGTGGATAACAGGAGAAAAAGCGAGAGAAGATGTGCAAAACCTGCGTCACAGATATAAAGCCATAATGGCAGGAATTGGAACAGTGCTCGCAGACGATCCGCTGCTTACATGCAGAATCGAGGGCGGAGTAAATCCAATTCGCATAATATGCGATACGCACCTTAAGCTTCCACTGGAATCGCAGATAGTAAATACTGCAAAGGAAGTGCCGACGATTGTTGCAGTCAGTGAGCGATATCGTGAAACCGCACAGTCAGAAGCCTTACCTGAAACTGAAAAAGTAAGTATAGAAGAAAAAATCGGTAAATATGAAGAAAACGGAATAGAAATTCTGTATGTAGCTGAAAAAAACGGTCATATTGATTTAAATGATCTCATGCAAAAGCTCGGCGAAAGAAGCATAGACAGCATTTTACTTGAGGGAGGCGGCAAACTCAACTGGTCAGCCCTGGAGAGTGGGATTGTGAATAAGGTATACGCTTACATTGCACCAAAGCTTTTCGGCGGAGCGAATGCAAAAACACCGATAGAGGGAATGGGAACCGACTCGCCGGCACATGCCGTGATGCTTGGAAACAGTAAGGTAACAAAGCTTGGGGATGATTTCCTCATCGAGAGTGATGTTGTGAATACTTAAAAAGAAAGGCAATACAAAATGTTCACAGGAATAGTTGAAGAAGTTGGAACAATAGATACAATTTCACGTGGAGCAAACTCAGCAGTGCTTACAATCAGAGCTGAAAAAGTGCTCGATGGAACAAAGGTCGGAGACAGCATAGCAGTAAACGGCATCTGCCTCACAGTCACAAGGCTCATGCCACATGCGTTTACAGCGGATGTCATGCACGAGACGCTAAATCGCTCATCGCTTGCAAATGCGCTAAGAGGAGCACATGTCAATTTGGAGCGTGCGATGGCGGCAGATGGCAGATTTGGCGGGCACATAGTGTCGGGACATGTTGACGGAACAGGCAGGATTGTGGAGGTCAAAAAGGATGACAATGCCATCTGGTATACAATACAGGCCGCACCACAGCTCATGCGCTATATAGTCGAGAAGGGCTCCGTCACAATCGATGGAATAAGTCTCACAGTCGCAAAGGTTGCACAGGATAATTTCTCGATATCAGCGATACCACACACTGTAAGCCAGACTGTGTTAAAGGACAGAAAAGTGGGAGCTGTCGTAAATCTGGAAACAGATATCATAGGAAAATATGTTGAGAAGCTGTTATTTAAAGGGCAGTCGGAGGAAATAATAGGAGCACAGACAATTAAGGAAAATGCTTCACATAAATCCAGCGAAAATAAAAAACAACCGGATGGAATAACAAGAGATTTCCTGGCAAAATACGGCTTTTAACAAAACGCGCAATTGAATAGCTACAAAATCACAATAGAAAGACGAGGACATAAAATATGAAATTCAACACAGTAGAAGAAGCACTTGATGAGCTTCGTGCAGGGAAAATAATACTTGTCACAGATGATGAGGACAGAGAGAATGAGGGCGATTTCATCTGTGCGGCAGAATTTGCCACAACAGAAAACATCAACTTTATGGCGATGCACGGCAAGGGTCTGATATGCATGCCGATGTCGCAGGAATATGTAAAGAAGCTTCGTTTTCCGCAGATGGTGCAGGAAAACACAGACAATCATGAGACAGCATTTACAGTCTCAATAGACCATGTCTCAACAACAACAGGTATTTCAGCAGCAGAGCGCTCAATCACCGCAATGAAATGTGTCTCTGATGATGCAAAACCAGATGATTTCAGACGTCCGGGCCATATGTTTCCGCTTCTTGCAAAGAAGAACGGCGTACTTGAGAGAAACGGACATACAGAGGCAACAGTCGATCTGTGCAGGCTTGCAGGACTAAAGGAATGTGGACTGTGCTGCGAGATAATGCGCGAGGACGGTACCATGATGCGCACAACAGAGCTCATGGAGCTTGCAAAAAAATGGGACATCAAATTCATCACAATAGCGGCACTTCAGGAATACAGAAAGATACATGAAAAGCTCGTTGACCGTGTCACAGAGGTAAAGCTGCCGACAAAATACGGCGAATTCAAGGCATATGGCTTCGTCAACAGATTAAACGGAGAGCATCATGTGGCACTTGTAAAGGGCGAAATCGCAGATGGAAGAGATGTGCTCTGCCGAGTACATTCAGAGTGTCTCACAGGAGATGTATTCGGCTCACAGCGCTGCGACTGTGGCCAGCAGCTTGAGGCAGCCATGAGACAGATAGACAAGGAGGGCAGAGGAATACTGCTATATATGCGTCAGGAGGGCAGAGGCATCGGCCTGATAAATAAGCTGAAGGCATATGAGCTTCAGGAGCAGGGAATGGACACACTCGAAGCAAATCTGGCACTCGGCTTTGCCGGAGATGAGCGCGAGTACTATATCGGAGCCCAGATATTAAGAGAACTCGGCGTACACAGTCTGCGCCTTCTCACAAATAACCCTGACAAGGTATACCAGCTCTCAGAATTTGGTATGGAAATAAGCGAGCGCGTGCCAATCCAGATGAGCGCCACAGCACATGACCTGTTTTATCTGAAAACCAAGCAGAACCGCATGGGACATATACTCTCATATTAGTACACCGCATCGAGCGTTTTTGCAATGTGTGCGGGGTTTCTGAATAGTAACAAATTCTAAATAGTTAATAATTGCAGATAAACTCATCTGAGTAAAAATAAAAAACATAAGGAGAACAAAAAATGAACGTAATCGAAGGAAAAATGACACAGGATGGAATCAAGGTAGGAATCGTAGTAGCAAGATTCAATGAATTTATCACATCAAAGCTTTTAGGAGGAGCAAAGGATGGACTCGTAAGACATGACGTGCCGGAGGAAAACATAGACGTAGCATGGGTGCCGGGAGCATTCGAGATACCACTCATCGCAAAGAAGATGGCAAAAAGTGGAAAATATGATGCAATCATCTGCCTCGGAGCAGTAATCAGAGGTGCAACAAGCCACTATGACTATGTGTGCAACGAAGTATCAAAGGGAATCGCATCAGTATCACTCGAGTCAGAAATCCCGGTAATGTTTGGAGTAGTCACCACCGAAAACATCGAGCAGGCAATAGAAAGAGCCGGAACAAAAGCCGGAAATAAAGGATATGACTGTGCGCTCGGTGCAATCGAAATGATAAATCTCGTCAGACAAATCGGATAATATAATTATATGATTAGAGGGTCAAAAGGTATCATCGATGCATGCTTGCATGTAATTCGTTGTATACCTTTTGACCCTCATATCATTATATAGAATAATAGCATAATCCCCGATGGTCAAATATCATCGATATTTGACCATCGAATATTTATTATATCTCAAATTGTAAATTATTGTCACAACTTAAGTGGCGTAAGCACCGGGCAGCCGTGCAGCACACACGCACTCCCGAGCAGGCGAATAGCGAAGCTGCATAGAGACTGTAGAATTATGCCCAAGAAAAACAGAAATGCCCGGCCATGGACGGCCGGGCAAGGCGTTATGCGCCACGGACGGCGCATAAAAGCCGGTTTCGTCAAGCATAGAACCACCCCAAGGCATAATTCGTACAGCTCTCTTAGCAGCGTAGCGTAGCAGGCGCGGGAGTGCGTGTGTGCTGCACGGCTGCCCGGCGCTTACGCCACGCCCTCCCCACAAAAAAGAAGAAAAATTTAATATCTAAAGAATTGCACGAAAAATCTGTATATAGTATAATGATAGTTCAGGAAAACGAAACGGAGGACCATGAATTTTGATAGATATACATTGCCATTTATTATACGGAGTGGACGATGGCTCAAAGTCGCTCGAGGAATCGGTAGAGATGCTCAAGATAGCCAAAAAGCAGGGCATCACAGGCATTATCCTCACACCGCACCTGCGCCATGGAATGTTTAAGCATCCGCTTGAAAAGATAGAGCGACACTATAAAAAGCTGATGCCATATGCAAAGAAGCTTGGAATAGAATTAAAGCTCGGCACAGAGTATCATGTGGCAACCGATATGATAGATGCCTTTCATGGTGGGCTGTGCCATACACTGGCAGATACACAGTATATACTCACAGAGTATTCACATTCCAGCGAATACTCGTTTGTATACAAGATGACGCGCGAAGCTATATTTGCAGGATATATACCGGTCATAGCACATGTGGAAAGATATGAATGTCTCAGTGATATAAGCCGTATAGAGGATTTGCAGGAGCTTGGAGCGCTCATACAGGTCAATGCAGACTCAGTGCTCGGCATAGATGGCAGACACTTCAAGAGATATACAAAGAAGCTTTTGAAGGCAGGGCTTGTTGATGTAATAGCAAGCGACAGCCATGGCACAAAGGAGCGCGTCTGCAATATGAAAAAATGCTATGAGTACGTGGCAAAGAAGTTCGGTGATGACTATGCGCAGGAAATCATGCAGACCACACCGGAAAATATAATAAACGGAAGATAATAAGTTTAAATACGGGGATAAGTAATGGAGAGAGAACAGGATTTTGACAACGAGATAGAGATAGACTTAAAGGATCTGTTTCTTGAGATAATTTCATATTGGCAGTGGATAATTCTCGTTACGATAGCGACAGGTGCAGTGGCATTTGCGATAAGCAGATTTATGATTACACCTATGTATGAATCTACATCGGAGCTTTATGTACTTTCAAAGAGCACATCCATCACGAGCCTTGCGGATATCCAGACAGGCACCAGCCTGACAAATGATTACATAGTTGTAGTAAAGGGACGTCCGGTGCTGGATCAGGTCATAGAAAATCTGAATCTGAATGAGAGCTACAAGACACTTGGCGGCAGGGTGACGCTTGATAATCCGTCCAACTCGCGAGTACTCAATATCACAGTAACGGATCCCGATCCGCAGATGGCAAAGACCATAGCAGATGAGATAGCAAAGGTCGCATCGGCATATATAGCGGAGAAGATGAAGCAGGATCCGCCGACCATCATCCAGAGCGGATATGATGATGGAGGCGCGGTAAGCCCTAATATCGGCAAAAACACAGTGATAGGAGCCTTTGCGGGAGCATTTCTGTCGATTGCGGTTATAGTGGTTTCTTATCTGTTCAATGATACAATCATAGATACAGAGGATGTGGAGAAGAAGCTTGGCATGAACGTGCTTGGTACACTTCCGCTTGATGAGGCGGAGGATGATGGCGAGCATGGAAATGGCAGAAAGCATGGCAGAGGCAGCCACAGAAAGAAAAGAAAAAAGAAATCGGCTTCAGCATAAGGAAGCCTGTATCAGGAGATGGGCAGATGGAATTAGTAAAATTTGGCAAGCTAAAAGAACAAAGCTATACGATGAAGGAATCACTTCGAGCTTTGAAGACAAATATACAGTTTTGCGGGGATGATATACGCACGCTTCTTGTGACAAGCTCTGTACCAAATGAAGGCAAAAGCACCGTGGCACTTGATCTGGCACGGTCACTTACAGAGTCGGGAAATAGAGTGCTTTTCATAGATACTGATATGCGTAAATCAGTCCTGGCAGGGCGTCTGCGTGCCACAGCGGCAAGCGGAGGGGAGATATGCGGTTTGTCACATTATCTTTCCGGTCAGAGACGTCTTGAGGAAGTGATGTATGGCACGGAAATACCGGGCCTTTTTATGATATTTGCAGGGCCGTCTGTGCCGAATCCGACAGAGATTCTCGAGAAAAAATACTTTCAGGAGCTTCTTAATTTCGGCAAGGAGCACTTTAACTACATAATTATAGACTGTGCACCGATAGGAGCTGCCATAGATGCGGCAGTTGTAGCAAAGTATTGTGACGGAGCTATAATAGTGATAGGACAGGGCATGGCGAGCGCCAGGATGATACAGAGTGTGAAAAAACAGCTCGAGGCATCGGGAGTGAGGATACTGGGAGCTGTGCTCAACAAGGTAAACAACAAGAAAAACAGCCATGTCAGTGGGTACTATGGCAATTACTACGGCAGCTATTACGGGCAGTCGGATAAAGCATGAAAAGCATCGATGTAGAGTTAGGAAAATCAAATATGCTTCCGCTTATTGCAAGCCAGCAGTTTTATGCTTCGTGGAAGGTCTTTATCAGGGAGCTTTTGCTCAATGCCATGGATGCCTGCAATGTGCGGCAGGCACTTGAGTGGAGCTGGGGCACGGAGTTCCTTGAGATGGAGCAGGCAAGCCAGATGCGTGATGTCAGGGCCATATATGAGCCACGCATAGACATCACGTACAGCAGTGATACAAGACTGTTTACGATAGAGGATAATGGAATAGGCATAAATGAATATGACCTGGAGCACTTTATAGCACAGATAGGGGCAAGCTATTATACAAGCACAGATTTTTTCAATCAGCAGCTGAAGTATGAGCCGTATTCCCACTATGGCATCGGGCTATGCTCGTGCTTTACAGTCTCAAAGGCTGTGCTCATCGAGTCGAAAAAGGATAAGGTCATAAACACTGCCTGGAACATAAGCAATCCGCAGGATACCGCACCGGTCATGGCAAAGTGGTTTGGAGAGAGCGGCCAGATAGAGTATGTCATATCACAGAAAAAGACACCGGGCACACGTATCTCTATCCCCATAAAACCATCATATGCGCCGTATATAGATCTGGACTTTATAGTAGAAACCATAAAGCACTATATGCTTACACTCCCTATACCTGTAAATATCAGGTGTGATACGAGGGAGGTATGCCTGTCACAGCCAAAGGCAAAGTGGAACTATCCGATGAATGAGCTTGTTGGCATGAATATCATACGAGTGGACAACAGCCTGCTTGAGGGCTATGTTGCCATATATCATCCAAAGCACAAGGGGTATTTTCATAAGTCCACGCTGTACCAGCAGGGAGTCCTTGTGTCAGATGCTACAGACATACTGGGGCTTGCACCATCATGGATAGACAATTTCTCGTATCAGCTCAATATCAAAAAGAGGTTTTTAAATATAAGCATATCAAGAGACGGAGCAGCCTTCGATGAAAAGCTTATAGAACTCCGCCAGTATATAGGACAGATTATCATAGATGCCTTTGGGCAGAGCCCGCTTACACTTGGCCAGTATCTGTCAGATGGCAGAAAACGGCTGGTATGTGAATACGAGGCGGAAAACGAGCTGGTAAGCAGAGCTGTACAGGTGCTTGTATATATAAAGGAGCGCGAGGTAGAGGTTCCGGTGAGGACAGTAATAAACGGCTTTATAGGGCGGAAAATAAAGATAGCTTTCATGCAGAGGGCACTTTTTGCGCACTATAGGGAGAACTACCCTTATGATTATGGTCAGTTTATTGACAAATACGATATCATAGTATTTGAGCAGAATATCAGAGCCTTTTGGCAGTTTATGACACCGTACATCACATCAATGGAGTATGTTATGGGTGACATGCCGGGCATCATATACACGGATGTATCGGCAGACCTAACCGTGGCAAAGACAGCAGCATCGTTTCGAAACGACTACGTGCTAAGACCGGAGTATTATGATCTGGACCCTGTATTTTGTCTGGTATCAAATGAGCTGACAGACCCGATGGAGCTGGTGATAAATACCCACAACCGCAATGCAATGCTTTTGCAGCGCGCCGAAAAGTACAAAAAGGTAAGGATTGCGAGAGCTGTGATCATAGAAAATATCAAGCAGAGGATACTGGGCAATGCATCCAGATGGAACAGTATCATAGATTTTGGAGGCGAGCTCGTGCACCAATATGAGCTGGAAAAGCCAATGAGCCTGCAGGCACAGTGGTGCCTCGAGAGAGACTTCCCGGATGAAATCAATGCGTATATAGCAAAGACCTTTACAGATAGGGAAATCGCAGATTACGGGCTTACAAGTCTTTATTTTACAAGGAAGGACTTTATAAAGTGGTGGATGGCACCATAGGCTGTACCGCCATGACATATATTATCAAACACTTATTGAAGCATGAATAAGGAGAACATGAAAATGGAGATATTAGACTTAAACAACGAGGAAGACACAAAAACAACCGATGAGATGGAGCCAAAAAAGCCGGAGGAAAAATCATCACCTGTCAGGGAAATCTTAAGCTGGGTGTTAACAATCGCATTCGCCATTGTAGCGGCAATACTCATAAAGAACTATGTCATTATAAATGCAAATATCCCATCAGGCTCGATGGAGAACACCATACAGATTGGAGATGACATATTTGGCTTCAGGCTCGCATATACATTTTCAGACCCAAAGCGAGGGGATATAGTCATATTCAATGCACCGGATTCGCCTTCTGAGAAATACATCAAGCGTGTAATAGGTCTGCCGGGAGAGACAGTCACCATAGAGGACGGCCAGGTGTATATAGACGGTGAGGCGCTTGAGGAGGATTATCTCAAGTCAAACCAGAGCGGTGAGGATCCGTGGACAGTAAATGCGGGACCTTACGAGTTTAAGGTGCCACAGGACTCATATCTGCTGCTCGGTGACAACAGAAATGGCTCATCAGACGCAAGAGTCTGGGAGCACACATATGTGTCCAAGGACGATATACTTGCAAAAGCGATATTCAGATATTACCCGTTCGACAGATTTGGAGCGGTGAAATAAGCTGTAAATCAGGATATAAAATAAAAATAGAGGTAAAGTAAATGCCAAAGACAGAAACAGACATTGAAAAACGAAATAAATATGGCATGCTGTGCGGTATAGTCGGTATATTTTTAAACCTCACGCTCTTTGCCGGCAAGCTCTTTGCAGGAATGCTAAGCGGTGCTATCTCAATCACTGCGGACGCATTCAACAACCTGTCAGATGCAGGCTCATCAATCATCACGATAGCGGGCTTCAAGATGGCGGCGCAGAGAGCTGATGAGGAGCATCCATACGGACATGCGAGGATGGAGTATGTGGCTACACTGGCAGTTGCAGCAATCATACTAATCATGGGCTTTGAGCTGTTCAGGGATTCCTTTGGCAAAATCATAAAGCCGCAGGACATAGAGTTTTCATGGCTTATAGTAGCGATACTACTGGCATCAATAGCCGTAAAATGCGTCATGGCGGTATACAATTTCTATTTTTCAAAAAAGCTTGATTCATCAACACTCGAAGCGACAGGCAGGGACAGTCTGTCAGACTGTATCGCTACATCTGTAGTACTTGCAGCCACACTCATAGCGCACTTTTTGGGACTCAATCTGGATGGAATAGGCGGTGTATTTGTGTCATTTTTTATATTCTATTCAGGAATATCATCAGCCAGAGAGGCAATAGACCCGCTGCTTGGAGCAAAGCCGGAGCCGGAGTTTGTCGACAGACTTAAGGAGATGGTACTGGACTTTGACAAAAACATACTCGGTATGCATGACCTTATGGTGCATGATTATGGACCGGGACACAGGATAGTATCGTTTCATGCAGAGGTGCCGGAGGACGGAGATATGGTCGAGCTGCACGATATAATCGATAATCTGGAGCGCAGGATACGAAGGGAGCTGGGGTGTATAGTGACCATCCACATGGACCCGGTAGCGATAGAGGATGAGGAGGTAGCCGTACTGAAGGCCGAGGTGCTCTCTGTAATTAAAGGGCTTGATTCGCATATAAATATGCACGATTTCCGTATTATCAGAGGTGATACACATACGAATCTGGTTTTTGACATTGCAGTTCCATTTGGCTATATCACCTCAGATGATGATATATGCAATGCAATACAGGAAAATGTCAGGAAAAAGCTTGGAAAGAATTACTATACCGTGATAGAGGTAGACCGCGACAATTACATAAATATATGACATTGTAAGGGATATATACGAGCTTCGCCGGTGGCTGTTGGGATAAAGAAACGGTGCACAATAATATCGAATCTCTTAAATAATACCATAGAGGCATGCGAAAAAATACAAGAGGACAAAAGAATAATTGAGTTTGAGATAGCCGGTTATAATTCACAAATATTTATCTCGGTTAGTAATAGTTATGATATGGAGAGTATTATAAATCAAAAACAAAAGTTTATTACTACAAAAGAGGATAAGCTGAATCATGGTATTGGGTTAGAAAATGTAAGTAGGACTGTAAAAAAAATATGATGGAGATATGAGAATATGTCAGGAAATAAATATAACCTCAAAAAACATGGACAGAAATAAATAATGACATTGCACAAAAGATAGTACGGTTGCGAAAAAGAAAGAAAATCACTCAAAAGCAATTAGCTGCAAGGTCAGGTGTAAGTCTTGGTTCACTTAAAAGATTTGAGCAGAGCGGAGAAATATCCCTGCAGTCTTTGAAAATAATTGCAATAGCTCTCGACATGGAGAACGAACTTGAGGGTTTATTTGATAATGTGCCATTTGCATCTATCGAGGAGGTAATTAATGAACAGACTAAATAAGCTGGAAGTTTTTATACCAAAGATAGATCCGTTTGAGGGATTTTCTGTTTTCTAAGGGAGGCTCTTCTGGTGGAGCCAGACCTAAGATGCTTACAAAGGTAGATGGAGAGGATTGGATCATCAAATTCCAGTCACCTTATGATAGCAAAGATATGGGCAGACAGGAATATGATTATGCAATGTGTGCCAAAGAATGTGGAATAGAAATGGAAAACGTAAGATTATTTCCTTCTGAGTGCACAAAGGGATATTTTGGAACGAAAAGATTTGACTGTAATAATGACTCCAAAAGCAGAAAAATTCACATGGTATCAGCATCTGGGCTTTTAGAAACCTCACACAGAATACCAAATCTCGATTATGATATTCTGATGCAGCTCACACTTAAGCTCACCAAATCAATGGAAGAATGTGAAAAGCTGTATAGACTAATGAGTTTTAATGTGTATGCGCATAACAGGGATGACCATTCGAAGAATTTTACTTATCTGTATGATGAAGATGAATGTTGTTGGAAATTGTCACCGGCATATGACCTCACCTACAGTAATTCAATCGGTGGAGAGCATGCTACCACTGTAAATGGAAATGGTGTAAATCCAGATCAGGATGAAAGCTTTTCTGATTTCCGAGATAAAAGCGTGCAGGATTTCCGTTTTGCATTAAGCGAGGGTATACGCCGGCAGGTATTTTTTGCAACTGTGGTGCAAAATATCGAAACCCAAAAAATCATGCAAAATAGCACATGTTCATTGAAAATTACAGTTTATAATGTTACGATTATGGGGTAGCAGTAAACGTATATGAGTATTATCAGTATATGAAATATCAATTTGTCCGTTGAGATCAGAAACGACCTTGCGGACATTTTTTATGCCTATGCCGTGAGGGTGATTTTTTGTCAAATAGCACCTAAACTCTACCAAATAGCACATGTCTATTGATTTTTGAATAATATTGGAGTTTATTAATATGGTATGAAGCAAGAAATTGCTTTATATATAATTCTCATAATGCGCATAAGAGAAAAATATTGTACAGTAAGAAGGAGAAAAAATGAATACAGTTGATTTAAAACAATTAGTTATTGATGATGAATTTGTTGTATTAGATGAAAAATGTCTAATTGCAACAGATGGTGGCTGCGGAGGTGGAGGTAGCATAACAGAAGGAATTCACTTTAAATTACCTGGAAAATGTGGCTGGGTATATTGGTAAAAAGTAATTATTGAATATTATATGACATGCTCGGTTTTGAACTGGGCATGTATCATATAATAATATGTGGGAGAATTAACGTGTTTACAGTAAAAATAATCGAATATAGAAAATATAGCATTATATATATAAAGGAAATAAACAACTATATTATAACGCATACGAATGTTAATAGTAATGTAGGTAAAATTACAAGAGAAGAATTGTTAGAAATAGCATTAAAAGAGTCTGAAAACGAGTACAATAGAATAAAAAATATCTTGAAAAGTTATGATAATGTAAAAAGTGTTTCAGCCTCTAAACCAAGTTTGTATACAATATGTTTTCATCCTGTAAGAAAATGTAATTATAAGTGTAAATATTGCTATGCAGGAAAAGCGGATTATTTACAAGATAAAGAAATTAGTATAGATACTGCAAAACAAGCTATAGACTTTATGTTAAATGATTGGGGAAAAGATGGAAAGCGATATGTTGTAGATTTATCTGGTTCAGGAGAACCGTTATTAAAATTAGAGTTTATTAAAAAAATAGATGAGTATTGCGAATGTAAAAGGAAAGAAAAATCTAAGGATATAAAGATAATGTTTCCTTCAAATGCTGCATTAGTTTCGAAAGAAAACGTAAATTATTTAGAAAATAATCATAATATTTTAATGGGAGTAAGTATTGATGGTAATATGCAGCAAAATGGAAATAGAATAAATAGAAGTGAACAGAGTGCGTTTACATGCACGACTAGAGGAATTGATTTCTTAAAAAATAGAACAGTTGGATTGGCTGCAACTATTACTCATCTTAATGAGAATGTTGATGAGCTTTATGATTATATATATAATAGATTTGAAAATGCTGATGCGATTTCGATGAATGTTGTTAGAGATTATGATGTAAATAGTGAAACTTCGTTTTATGATATTGATATAGATAACTTGTTGCTACACTATGATAGATTATTGGATAAAATATATGAAAATATTTTAGAAGACAATTATAAATATATTGAAAAATTACTAATAGGAACTGATACATTAGGAATATATTTGTGTAGAGTATTTTCAAAAGGTACATTGAATAAAAGGCGTTGTGGAATTGGAAAATGTATATTATCTGTTGATGCAAAAGGTAATTTATATGCTTGCAATGTGGCAAATGGCAATGATGATTTTAAAGTGGGGAACATATATACTGGAATTGATGAGGGACGGCAGTTATTTTTTTCAAAAATAAATAATGAGAGTAATTCCTTATGTAAAGAATGTTGGGCAGCTAATATATGTGGAGGCGAGTGTTCAATTATTTCATATTTAGTCGCTGGAAATCTTAATAGCGTAAATAAGGAGTTATGTACATTTCGAAAAGGTCTTATACTTTTAGCATTAAAATTTGAACATAAATTAAAGCTAAGAAATTTAAAAGAATATAATAAGGTTTTAAAGATAGTATTAAGAAGAAGTTATTTTGAGAAAGTGATAGATAGTGGAATCTGGGTATTGCAAGAATACATTAAAATGAAAAAATTAGATGTTGGTTATACTGAGTTAGTTGATAAAGTTAATAGTACCGATTTTGGAATTCAACCGGATGAGATGCTCAGAGTATTAAATATATATAATAAAAATATAAATATTTATGAGATAAATGATAATATGTCAATAGATAATATTAAGCTGCCAATAATTTCATATGTGAATAAATTGGGACATAAATATTATGAATATGTTATAATATGCGGCATTGATGAAAAAAATATTCAAGTTAGAAAGCCGTTTGAATTGGAATTGACGACAATATCAAGAGAAATGTATATAGATAAAATTTCAAATATTATGTTTATTGAATAATAGAGCTGTTCACATAATAATTACTCAAAAAAATATATATTGAACTTGTATTATGAAATCAATGTCGTATGGTTATTTTTCTTATGTAAATTTAATGGTATGGTGATAAAATATGTGTAAAAGAAAATACATTACTGGTATAATAATTGTATTCATTTTTGTAATCTACAAGATATTGGTATTGTCGCTCCTTATGAGCGGAATACCAATTATGAGAGAACATTACGATATCGCAAATCTTATTGCAAACGTTATAGATATAATAACTATTATTATTTTATTGCTCATTTTCAAGACGAAAGTGAGCAAAGGTGGCATGAAAGGCTGTGCTAAAGGAATTTGCGTATATGGATTACCCATAACTGCGTTCTCAGTATTTTATTCAGTACAGGCAATTTATTGGATTTTTAATGGTCATGCAGGACTATATGGTCATAAACTGGTTGAAAAACTGGTTGTTAATCTATTGCTATATCTTACGGTTGGTATTGAGGAAGAGCTGATTTTTAGAGGTGTGGTGCTTGATTGTATTTTTGGAAAAAATAAAACAATAGTATTGGGGTGCTTATATTCAGGACTACTGTTTGGGCTGGCACATCTTGAAAACCTTATTTGGGGTGAAGATATGAATCCGGTAACCATATGGTCTACAATCATATTTGGCTGTATAATAGGATTTGTGTGGTCTGTAATATATTTAAGAACTAAGAGTTTATGGAGTGTAATATTACTGCATTTTGCATGGGATTTTTCGGAATATTGTAATTATATGATGGCTATAGAAAGATATCGATACAGCGGATCATATAATTTTCTTGTAAGGCAGATTCCTATTATTATCATAATGCTTATTGTGGCAATTGTCATATTGCACAGAAATAACAGCAACAAATTGTTGGAATTGTACGAGGAGAATAATCTATGAATATGATGGATAAGTTTAATTGTGATATTATGAATGTAAATGATATGCATGAAAAACAGAATGATAATTTTGATACTTTTGAAAAAGAAGAGATGCACTTAAATATGTCATCAAGAACATATAGGGTAATATTGGGTCTGGTGGCGATAGTGCTGGTCATCATTATATTAGCCTTGGTTTTTTGAATTATTCTGAACAGTTACGAAAGTAACATAATTTATAGTGTATCTTATAGGAGCTATAGAGGGAATATGGGGGAATATTGGTAGCAGTAAATAAACATATTAATCCATAGAAACAGGTGGTTTAAAAGGTGGAAGTTAATAGTAGAGAAGAAAAAATGATAAAGATAGCAATATGTGATGACGAAGAATTATTCCGAAGTGAGATGGAAAAATTCGTCAGTGTATATGGAAATGAAAGTGATACAAAAACAGAGATAGACACTTATGAAAGTGCCTCACAGATGATAAAAGAGATACATGACAGCGGAAAAAACTATGATATTCTTTTTACAGATATAGAGATGCCGGGGCTGGACGGAATGGAAGCTGCGATGTCGCTTCGTGAAATGGAAGAAACAGCGGAAATCTGTTTTGTCACAAGTCACGGGGCATACGCACTGAATTCATATCAGGTCGATGCAGTCGGATATATTATGAAACCTATAAAATATACAGAAGTAAAAAGAGCAATAGACAGGGCAAAGATTTCTATAAACTATCGCAGAGATGCCCAAAAAGCAAAGAAGCGTTATCTGGATATAAAAACAAGCCGCAACAATGTGACAATCGATCTGGAGAAAGTAGTCTATATCGAAAAACGCAGAAACCAGTGCGTATTTCATCTTGAAGATGGAGAATACATATGCTATGAGACACTTAGTAAGATATATGAGAGACTCGACCATGACAGTTTCATATATACACATCAAGGGTTTATAGCGAGTTTCCATCATATAAAGGAAGTAAAGAGAAATGCGGTATGCTTCGGGTGTGGAGTGGAAATACCGATAAGCAGGAAGTATTATGAACCAGTAAAAGCAATGCATATGGATAAAATATACAGGCTGAGAGACGAAAAAAATCATAGTCAAAATCATTCATAATTAGGAAGCAATATATTTACATGAAAAGTATCATCAGTATAGCAAATATCAATTTGTCCGTTGAGGTCAGAAACGACCTTGCGGACATTTTTTATGCCTATGCCGTGGAGCAGATTTTTGTCTTTCTTGGTAGTTGAAAACTCGCCATTTTTCTCTTTTATTTTCTCACAATGACAGTTATCAATTGTAAATTCCAAATATGAGCCGGACTGTGACAGTGAGGCACACACCCATGGAGAACTGCATTTTTGAGCAGCAGTAATAGCATTATCGAATAGATTTCCGATAATGGTGGTTATGGAAAAATCATCAATAGCCACATGGGATATCTGGGTATCAATATCGCAGGAAATTCCAAGTCTGCCGGCTTGCTGTTTCTTCTGATGGAGTAGTGAGGATAAAACCGACGAACCGGTATCCATTGGATCAGTGGTGGAGAGGTTGTTAGTAAGAACTGAAATATAGTCATGTATTTTGGTGTAATTTTCCTGCTTGGCATAGCCATCAATGACGATAAGGTGATTTTTCATATCATGGCGCAGGGAGTGGAGCTCGTTTAATTTCTCGTCAAGCTGTGCAAAGTATTCCTCCTGCATTTTGTCGAGTTCGAGCTGGATTTTGTATTTAGTATTTTCGTCAATGATGGATAGAAATTTATCATATGAAGATACACACATAATAATTAGTAAAAATATGATTGAAAAAATAATTGGAAGCTGATACGAATCCAGTTGATTACGGAAAATATATAATGTGGTATAGCTAAGTAAAAGACCGAGCCCTAAAACAACAGCGGAAAATACGTATGAATAAAAGTTTGCAGATACTTTCTTTTTATAAGTATTACAATAGAGAACATAGATTATAAAAATCAAAAAAGATACGGTAATGGTCTTGTAACTTAAATATTCGTTTGAATTTAAAGCAAGTTGAATGTCATTTAAGAGTATAGTCTGTATAGTTGCAATAGGTAAGAACAAAAATAATAGAATAGCAATATATGTAAATAAACATTTGAACATCAACTTAATTGAATTTTTAAAAGTGATGACAAGAAATGCGATAGGTATAGTATATGATATTACAGTGATATGAGAAAAAATATTAGAAAGTGAGAAAATACCACAAAGAATAATATATATTGCTTTGATATAAAAGGCAATATTTTTGCAAAGTATACTCTCTGCTATACGAAACAGTAAAAAAGCATTACATAGTTGAAATAAAAAATCTAGAAAGTTTGTGATGTTAGTATTCATAATTCACCTCCGATATCATAATTATATCTAAATCTAATAATAAATAAAGAGGTAAATAGTCAGTTTATAAAAAAATATGTCAAATAGCACCGAAACTCTACCAAATAGCACATGTCTATTGATAAAACATAGTATTAGTGATAGCTTGGATTTTGAAAGGAGAATAAAGATGCTTATTGAATTAACTGATGAAAAACTAATGCAATGCGATGGTGGAAAGACACCATATCAATTGACTGTTGAAGCATTAAGAAAGTGGCTAGAGCTAATGAACTCAAGAAGATAATAAACGAAAGGAAACGGTAAAATGAAAACGACAGAAAAATTAGAAAAAATTAGCAATGCTAGTTTAATGGAAGTAAATGGTGGAGCTGTTACAAGTCCTGCAATTGTTCCGGTTAAAATATTAATTGAAAAACTTCGTAAGCTGTTTTTTAAAGCATATGAAATATAGGAAGGAATAATAAAATATATGAAAGAATTATGTAATATGGAATTGTTTGAAGTCGATGGAGGGAAAAAATATAAGTGTACTTATTGTGGCTATACATCATCGAGTACATCTAAAATGGCATTACACTTTGGAATTAAAACATGGCACTATTTATTAGGAGGAAGAATAAAGGAAATATAAGAAATGCGTTATCTTATTATTTTTTTTATAGCTATGTTACCTTTAGCAGAACTTAGAATTGCTATTCCAACAGGACTGACTATGAATGTACCGATTATACAAACGTATATTATCAGTTTGATAGGTAATATATTACCATTACCATTTGTGTTTTATTTTTCTCAAAAAATATTGAGTTGGGGAAAAGATAAAAAATACATTGGAAGTTTTTTTACATTCTGTCTGGAAAAGGGTAAACAAGCAGGGAAAAAGCTTCAGAAAAAGGCTGGAAGAGGTATGTTTCTTGCGTTGGTTCTTTTTGTTGGAATTCCTGTTCCGGGAACAGGAGCATGGACTGGAATTTTGGCAGCAAGTATATTGGAGCTGGATTTCAAAGAAAGCATTGGAGCATGCTTCTGTGGAGTTCTGTTGGCGGGGGTGATCATGGCTGTGTCAAGTATGGGAATTTTGAGTGTGATTTAGTAAAACATGATATTTAAGAAGATATAAATCGGATATGTCTAAGACAGTCTGTTTTATATAAAAAGAACTCTGATAAAATTCGCGAAAACCATCAGAGTTCCAAACAAGTAAGCACTTTTAAGAAAAGTACCTAGGCTGAGTATATTACTTTTTTGGATTAGTGTAAAGAAAAATTAAGCAAGAAAAGGAAAAGAAAAGGAGATTTAAAGAATGCAAAAGGTTTTAAATAATGGATTTGCAGAACTTTCTGGAAATGATTGAAGGAGGAAAATCAGGTGCAACAAGATTTGGGCAAGCACTTTCCGGTACGCTTGTGGTTGCTACAACACCATTTGTGGGGGTATTAGCAGGAATTGCTGGAGGACCAATTGCGGGAGCGGTAGCAGCTGCTAGTTATGGAGGATTAGGTTTATCACTTATTGAAGCATCAACACATTAGGAGGAAATATTATGGAATTAACAGTAGGATTTGAACCTTTAAATATAATAGATATGGAAATGCTTGACGGTGGATGCAAAATCTGTACAGCAGGAGCTGTTATCGGTGGAGCAGGAACAGGAGCAGGAACAGTTTTGGCGGTTGGAGCGATATTCTCTGTAACACCAGCTGGTTGGATTGTTGGGCTTGGAGCAGTGGCAGGAGCAGGCTTAGGGTATTTAGCAACAAGATAATTTTATAAAATAAGACGAGGTAAAATATGGAAAGACTATTGTTATTTTGTGGTGTATGGATAATTATTGTGCCTATATTGTTTCAAAATAGTTATTTCGAAGAACATAAAAAATATACATTATCTATGCAAATTATTGGATTTTTTGCATTTTTGATGGGAATATTACATTTCTTTAATATTGTGAAAAAGGGACATTATTTAGATGCTGTTCTGTTCTGTGTCCTATTTGTATGGGTGGGGAAATTATCATATGATAAAATAAAAAATGAAAACGCAAAAATCATTAGAACTGCATGCTGCATCAGTATTACTTTGGAAATTTTATCGTTAGTCATTGTAGTGCAAGATATAAGAGAAGTTGCTTCAGCAATAGTTATTCTTACGTGTTCATTGATAGCTCTTTCTGTATTTCAAAAAAAAACATTGCAGAATAGAAAGTATTAGATGTCAAATTAATAGTTTGACGTTATGAATTCAAACATATCATTCTACTTGTGTAAAATATCATATCTGACTGCAGCTCAATATGTATGAACTACAGTCATTCTAGAAAAGTTACTATTGGTATTAGTTACGAAAAAGGCAGAAACAGAGGAACAATAAAAGGATGAAATACTATTGTATAAAACAGCACGATATAACCGACTGCGGAGCTGCATGCCTTGCAACCATCTGTAGACAGAATGGATATAAAATAGGTATCAGCAAAATACGTGAAGTTGCCGGTACGGACAAGCAGGGAACAAATGCATACGGTGTTATAAAAGCAGCCGAGCAACTTGGATTTAGCGCCAAAGGAGTAAAGGGAGATAAAAAAGCATTTTTCTCGAAGTTTCCATTACCATGTATAGCACATGTTATCGTAGATGGAGCATTACTGCATTATGTTGTTATTCATAAAATAACGAAAAAGACGGTTGTGATTGCAGATCCGGGAGAAGGTATTGTAAAACTTACCCCGGAGGAGTTTTTTGGAGAAGTGCATGATGAGGGAAAACCTCCGAAATATCAGTGGAGCGGTATCCTTATCCTTCTTGTTAAGAATGAGACATTTGAGAAAAAGGATGAGACAAAAGGAATTTTCTCCAGATTTTTTCATCTGCTCATGCCACAGAAGAAACTTATATTTCAGATCTTTTTAGCATCTCTTATATATACCGTGCTTGGAATATTGGCAGCATTCTACTTTCAGATATTGATAGACAGTGTTCTTCCGGATGGATTGAAGAAAACGCTCATGACTTTATCAATAGGAGTGATATTGCTAAATCTTTTCAGGGTAATCCTTAATGCATTCAGGTCACATTTACTTTTGTATCTTAGTCAGAAACTGGATATTGCGTTATTATTGGGATATTACAGGCATGTAATGGAACTTCCGATGAACTTTTTCGGAACAAGGAAGGTCGGAGAGATAATTTCACGATTTAATGATGCAGGAAAGGTAAGGGATGCCATATCGGGAGCAACACTTACCATAATGATAGATACACTTATGGCTGTTGCCGGAGCAATTATTTTATACATACAGAATTCAAAATTATTTTTTATCACGATCATAATGATCGTACTGTACGCAGTAATCGTACTTGGATTTAATAAATGGTATGAAAAACTTAATCGAAAAGAAATGGAAGATAATGCCCAGCTTACGTCTTATATGGTCGAGTCTCTTAATGGAATACAGACTGTAAAGGCTTATAATGCGGAGAGAAAAGTAAACAGGGAAACAGAGATAAAATTTGTAAAACTGTTAAGAAGTGTATTCAATCTCACATGGGCTAACAATATACAAGTGTCACTGAAAACTTTCGTAGAACTCATAGGTGGTGTAGTTATCCTGTGGGCAGGCGGTGTCAGTGTTATAAACGGAGACATGACAATAGGTGCACTTATCACATTTAATTCACTGCTGGCATATTTCCTTGATCCTGTAAAAAATCTGGTGGATCTGCAGCCACAGATGCAGACTGCGGTTGTAGCGGCAGACAGACTGGGTGAAATACTCGATCTTGAAGCTGAAAAGCAGGAAAATGAACAAAGAAAAATGGCACCCGAAAGTCTTGCCGGGGATATAAAATTCGAACATGTGAATTTCAGATACGGAACAAGGCAAAGGGTACTTGAGGATATAGATTTTACTATAAAAAAGGGCGAAAAAATTGCCTTTGTTGGAGAAAGCGGTTCAGGAAAAACAACATTATCGAAACTGCTTTTGCACTTATATCAGGCAGAGTCAGGTAATATTCTGATAAATGATAATAATATAGAAGATATACAGATAGAGACACTTAGAGACAAAATCGCATATATACCACAGGAAACATTTTTATTTAGTGGTTCAATATTTGAAAATCTTACACTGGGACTGGATGATGCAACGATGGATGACATCATCGAGGCATCAAAAAAGGCGCAGGCACATGAATTTATTAATAAACTGCCACTCAGATATGAGACAAGACTGGAGGAAAACGGAGCAAACCTGTCAGGCGGTCAAAGGCAAAGGTTGGCTATAGCAAGAGCCATGCTTAAAAAACCGGATATATTGATATTGGATGAGGCTACGAGTAATCTTGATGCAATAACGGAAAGGGCACTTGACAAGACAATAAGTGAATTTTCAAAAGATGTTACAACTATCTTTATAGCACACAGACTCAGCACCATAAAAAATTGCGATAAGATATATGTGCTGGAAGATGGAAAGATTATAGAAAGCGGTGATCATGCATCATTGACAGCACTGGGTGGAAAATATGCGCAGCTTGTTAAACAACAGTCGCTTGATACTGTGGATGTTAAAGCAACCGCATAACTTCGATTATGAAAAGAGGAAAATAATGAAACCTATAATTGTGGATTTAAAGGATATAAGTGACAGTACGGAAGTATATGATTCTAAGCCAAACAGATTTGTGCCGTACACCATATATATAATATGTGCAATTCTGGCAATAGCCCTGATCTGGATGTATCTTTTCAGAATGGATATAGTTGTAAAAGCCGACAGTGTGTTTAGAGGTGACGATGACAGCACAGCAGTAAGCTGTGCAGTTACAGGAAAGATAACTAAAATGTCGGTAAAGGACGGACAGTATGTGAATGAGGGAGACGAACTGTATGAGGTAGATATTGAAAACCTTGGAAGTACTATCGAAGATTATAAGAGTAAACTTGATAGTGTACAGCAGCGTCTTGACATACTAAATGCATATCAGAAGAGTCTTGACGGAGATAATTCTGAATTTGATGCAATGTCTGATAACCAGTATTATTCAGAATTTAAAGACAGGAAAGAATTATTAAATACTTCAATTGATGCAGGAAAGGAAAAGAATAAAACTGGGGAGGTATACGATGAAAATATTACAGTTATCAATGATTCTATTGATAAGTATAATGAAAAAATTAATAAACTTAAAGATGTAAAGCAATGTATCGTATCGCGTAATAACACATTCGACCAAAACGATACATATTATTATTCAATGGTGAACAGTTATATTTCATCATATGATTATACAGCACTTCAATATGACAATAAAAAGGATGAAACCACAATGGATTCATCACAACTGGCAGAGGTGGATACAGAAAAAAATCAGGCATTGTCCAATCTTGAGTCTAATGAGATTTCAACAATAGAACAGCAGATAGAAACTGCAAATGAACAGATAGAAAGCCTTAAATCTAATATATCCTCTGTAGAACTTCAAAAGAAGCAGACAGAAAATTCTAATAATACAGATGAGTCAGATATAAAGATTCTTACGGAAAAAGGAAATGTGTCGGCTGAAATTCTTACTTATGAGGATAAGAAGCAGGAGTATGAGGCTTATTTAAAAGATTATGATATAAAAAATAATAACTGTACCATAAAGGCAGGAACATCAGGGTATTTTTACACAAATAAGGAAATCTCAAATGGAACATATATACAGGAAGGAGATTCTATAGGACAGATATATCCAAAGGAGCAGTCAGGTTATTATGCACAGGTGTATGTGGAAAATTCTGACATAGCAAAAATAAAACCGGATCAGGAAGTAAAATTTGAGATGGCTTCATATCCGTCAAGTGAATATGGATATTTTACAGGAACAGTAAAAGAAATTGCAAAAGATGTGACTGTAGACCAGAATACAGGTAATGCATATTACGTTGTAAAAGTAGAATGTAAAAATATGGAGATAAAGAATAAGGATGGAGAAAAAGGAAATCTGAAAAGTGGAATGGCTGCACAGGCAAAAATTGTTGTTGATGATGACAGTGTGTTGCATTTTGTGTTGGACAAGATAAATTTGGTGGATTAGTAAGATAAATAAGGTATATTCCGGGATTACCGGTTTATATAAATAAATCCTATGAGCGCGCGTAGGAAAAAATCAATGGAAGGAGATAGTTGATTTATGGATTCAACATTTACATGTATAAGTAGTGAGGAACTGCTTGTTGTAGAAGGTGGAAAAATTAAAACTGAAGACGTATGCTATTGGGTAGGTGCTGGTGTAGGCTTTGGTTATTCTTGTTTAAAGCTTCTGTTAGGGTATTAATAGTATATTTTCAAAGGAGAGATGATAAAATGGAAAAATTCACTAGTTTATCAAATATAGAACTTATGTATATTGATGGTGGATTTAATGCAAAAGGAGTTTGGCATAAATTTACCAAAAAGATCAAATCATGCTGGGATAGTTTTTATCAGGGATTTTCTGACTATAATTTTTATTAAAAAGTGTATAATAAAAGTATGGCAAATAATTGCCATACTTTTATGTACAGGAGACCAGCTATGAAAATAGAAAACATTAAATGGTATATAGGCTGGATATTCTTTCCGGCCTGGTACTTGATAGGAAAAAAATATATCATATTGCCTGTTATACAATCGGTATTTGAAGCAATGAGTTATTCGGATGCGTATCTGATAACAAACTATTTATGGAATCTTATAGCTATAGTTATTTTATTCAGCCTTTATGGAACTGATATTTTAAGGGATATAAAACAGATAAGACAGTATGATATCAAATCAATAGCTTCGGGATATATCAAATCATTTGCTGTAATAGTATTGTTTACAATATTAGGTGGTATTATGCAGTTTGTTTTGTCATCCGGAAATAATGAGCAAAGCATAAATGAAATTACGCTCAGAATGACAATGAAAGAACATTATTGGGCTATTATGATTCTTTCTGCGTTTATAGGTCCTATATTGGAAGAACTGATTTTTAGATGGTTTATATTCAGCTCCATCAATAAAAGTCTGATAATCAAAGTGATTGTATCATCAGTGCTATTTGGATTAATGCATTTTATACCATCTATAGGGGCAATAAGTTTAAATGAGCTTTGTCTGCAAGCAATACAATATGTATTAGCCGGAATTGCGTTTTGTCTGGTTTATATAAAAAGAGGAAATCTTGTTTTTGGGATAGCAGCTCATATGAGCATCAATTTGATGCATAATTTAATGTATTTGGTTAATCAATGAATGCCGTATTTTAAAAGCTTGTTTGGTGATGGAAATTTATTAGATATAAATTCACCATAACAGTAGATTGTGTCAAATGGCACCGAAATCATGCCAAATAGCACATATATATTGTTTGTTTTTTCTTATGGTGGTAATATGTTTAGCAGGATGGTGCATGGGAATGCAAACAATGCTTTTAATAGATGGGGTTAAAAAGTGTGTAAAAGACCATAAAAGACTATAAAAGATGTCTGTATAAATTTGGTAAAAAATGAGGAGTACAAAGAGATGAAAAAAGAAAACAATTATATATCCACTGATATGAATCATAAAAAGCTAATATTTGGAGTCGTAATAATTCATATTTGTTTTTTAATTATTAAGAATAGTGGCATTACAGACATTTTAAAAGAAAAGAATATATTTTATGGGGTGCTGATAAATATGATTTATCAGTTGACTTTGATTATCATGATTGGAGTGGCAATGAAGCAATATTTGATCACTTCATTTAAAAAATTCAAAGCTGACAGAATTTCTGTAAATATAAAAAGAGTTTTGGCAGGTGTGGGAATTGCATTCTTGTTAAGCTGCATCGCTGGAATTATTGAAATGACAGTGTGTTCAAATATATCGGTTTCGGCAAATCAGTCAAACGTTAGTGGATATTTTGTGGATTATCCTATTTTTGCTATTATCATGAGTGTAATTATGGGACCTTTTACAGAAGAGATAATTTATAGAGGTATATTGTTTCGGTTTTTCAGCAAATATGGAGAACTGTGTGCAGTATTGGTGACAGGATTTTTGTTTGGAACAATGCATATGCTTTCTTCATTTGGAAACGCAAATATACTACTATTTTTGTGTCAATGGTTAGACTATTTTTTGTCAGGAATATTTTTGGGATTTATTTATAAAAAATACAAAAATATCTGGACAAATATTTCAATACACGGCACTTGGAATCTGATTGGTGCTGTAATGATATTAACAAAAATAATGTTAGCAAAATAATATGAACAGACCAGAATATTGAAAGGGGTGATTTACATGCAAGAAATCATTAGCTGGTATATGGAACATAAAACTTATGGAAACATATTAATTATAGGGATAATTGGACTTATGTTATATAATATAGGATATGGAGCAGGTACCGATATTTACAGAATTTTTGGTTAATTGGTAATTGGGTGGATGAATAAAAGAAATATAGAAATAGAACATGAGCTATATAATAATTTTTGGGATTTTGTATAGAAAAAAGCAAAATCTAATATGAGAGTCTTAAATTTATTAGATATAAATTTGGCAAAAATGAAAGGAGCAAAAGAGATGAAAAAATGTATTTTAGTATGGCAGGTGCCGGTAATAGAAGGAGAGCCGTATAATCCGGTGGAATATGCTGTCCATGTGAGAAAAGCAAAAAAGTTTGCGGAAGCATTGAACCGGTATTTTGCGGAAAAAAATATGGACTACAATTGCGTGCTGGACAAATCAGCCTGCAGTCTTGATGAGATATTTTCTCCACAATATCAGGCAGTGCTGTTTGCACCGGAGGCTAAAACAAGACAGTGGCTCTATAAAAAAGAAGTGCAGAATGAGACCGTGAAAAAGTATTATCTGGAATACATGGAGTACAATAGTGCGCAGATAGAAAAGGTGGCTGAATTTCTGAGCGAATAGACCGGAAATAACGCATTTATAGGACCAATATTAGGAGAACTGTAAGGTGGTTATAGGGGAATAACATTACCAAATAGCATTAAAGTATTGAAAATGTATGATGATAGGTTTAATTTCTAAAGGGAGACATAATTTATGAATAAAAAGAAAATAATCCTTCTGTTTATATTAACATTAATCGGTATTTTATGTGTTTTTTTAAATGGTAAAGAAGAGCCTGAAATAGGGGTTGGTCAGAATAAGGTGAGTTTTTCAAATAAAACAAATTCATTTTATTATGACCAGCTTGACGAAACCGAAAAAAGGGTGTGTAACGATATTACAGCATTAGTTGAACAGGGAAATGGTGGAAAAATTGATCTAACATCTCCGATAAGCACATACCGGTATCTGAGGATAGTAAGAACATTATCATTTGATCCGGAATATCAGAACTGGGCGATTTCATTAATTTTTCCGGTTGGAGAAAATAATAAACTAATTGATCGAAACACGATTAACGATGACTGTAATATTATGAAATTATATGTTCTGGTTAATGATTCAAAAAAGCGCAAGGAGTTGAAGAATTTTAAGCTTGTTTTAAATGATGAGAATATAATTACCAATATAGATGAGCTTGAAAAAATATGTAAAAGCGCTGATTTTTCAACAGAATATTATCAGGAAAAATCAAAAGAAATAGATGCTTGCTATGATGAGATTATAAGAGAAATGCCCAAGAATATGAATGAAAAAGAGGCTGTACAATATTTCTTAAATTGGATAAAAGACAACATGGAATATGATTATTCTGTCTATGAATCAAGTATTGAACCATATTATGACAAATTGTATGAAAATGAAGTATATGCTGATGTCTCAAACAAAGGATGTATTTTGGATAAAAGAGGTATATGCGGTGGAATCTCAATAATATTATCCGAACTATGTAACAGAGTGGGAATAACAGCTTATCCTGTTTTTGGTACAATTAAATCAGATGGTACACTCATACCACATGGATGGGTTGCTATGAGAGTAGATGATTCAACATATTATATAGATCCTACATATGTGTGTCAAACCGGCGAAATGGACAATCTGAAGATGAAAAATGAAATGGAACGCATTGGAGACAGACAGTATCAGCTTGAGGATTCATTTGAGTATTAGGCAAGGAGTTTATAAACAAATAGAATTTTTAAACGTTTGGTTCATCTTGATTAACAAGATGAACCTTTTTTAATACATATATTATGGATGATGAGCTTGGACCTAAACTACAGGATTTGGATTTGCCGGTGAGAAAGCGTATCAGGAAGGAAAAGTAAATATGGATACATTGGTACCTGACACAAAAGAGCGAATAAACCGGAAAATAACGCATTTAAGAAATGAAACAACAAACATTTTGTGTTTTCGTTAAAAACTCGATATAAACATTTCTGTTTTTCGTTAAAAAATAGGTGTAAACATTTTGCATTTTCATGAAAAATGGTAGGGTTGTAGGTGGGATGCCGCAGGCAGTAGATGCTTATGTTTCAGGGAAAAGTTATGAACAAATTGATTTTGTTAAACGGAATATTCTGAGCCTTTACGAAGAGAATCTGGCAAAATACGATACAGAAAACAGGAAATATCAGTTAAAGTGTGAGAACAGATTCATTATTTATACGAAGGATTTAAAATATCAGGACGGAATTATGTATATACCAATTTATATGACTATGTTACTGTAAAATGATTAGTCGGAATGAACTCATGTTTTTTCATTTTGTCAAGTACAAGCTTGATACCATTAAATTGAAAACAAAATTGTTTGCAGGCAGCAAAAGGGGGACTCTTTTTGCTGCTTTTTTGCAGGATTTTCTAGAATAACTAACTTTTCTATATGCTGAATTGTCATAAAATATAGATTATTAAATTTGAAAGCAGATTGAAGGTGATAAACATGAGAAGTTATAAACGGTATACCAGACGAAAGAGACTTTTGAAGCATATCGTTGTGGTTGCTTTAGTTTTTATATTGGGATTAGTGCTTTTGCGGGCTGTTTCGTATATAGCGATTCAGGATGAAATTCCAATGATTAATAGTTTCAATCTATTTAGAAGAGAAGCAGATACTTCTTTTGGGTGGATTCTGCCATAGAAATGCAGGAAAAAGGATTGTGTCTGGAGGAATATATCGAGTCACTGAGGTGAAAATTATAAAAAATTAAATGAATATTAATTTTCCACTAACTTTTTATCACCTTAAGTTGTCTTATTATTATAGAGGACAAGAGAGGTGATATGAGATGATTGCTGATTTTTTATTAGTTCAGAAAATCAGAAACGGTGACAATCAAGCAGGCAATCAGTTGGTTGAAAAGTATTATTCTTCTATCTATCAATATTGTTATTTACATACTCATAATCAGGAATATGCGGAAGATATGGTACAGGAAACTTTTGAGAGATTCTTCGGAGCACTAATAAGCGGGGCAGAGATCAAGAAGACAAAGAGCTATTTGTATAGCATAGCAGGGAATATTATAAAGAATAATTACAAGAAAAAGAAGGAAATAATGACAGACCAGTTGCCGGATATAGAAGATGAGAATCCGAAAAACATAGAAATCCGGATTGATATAGAGAGGGCTCTGGAGCAGCTCCCGGAAGAAATAAAAGAGATTGTAATCCTGTTTTTCTTTCAGGGATTAAAACAAAAAGAAATTGCTGATTTATTAAATATAAAATTGTCGCTTGTAAAATATCGTGTTTCAAAGGCAAAAGAATTGCTGGCAAAACAGTTGGAGGTGGAAAAATTATGAAGCAATATCAGAGAAAAATCGAGGAGTATAAATCCTTGATACAGAAGGAATATATACGGGAAACGGCTGTTCACACAGTAAAAGAGCGGTGTTCAGACATTTTGAACAGACAGGATAACAGACGAGCATCATATTTTGAATTTTTATTTGAGCAGTTCAAATTTATCAAAAAGAGATGGTGGGTTCTGCAAGGAGGAATTTTAGTTCTGCTTTGGATACTGCTTGTGGACTCGGATGTGGGAGCAAATACAGAGAGAACACTGGGGGCTATGTCAGTGATGTTTTCGGTAATGATCATACCGGAAATTTGGAAGAATCGGAGCTTTTCAGCAGTGGAAATTGAAAAAACAGCATTCTATTCACTGCGCCAGATCTGTGCTGCAAGGATATTGCTGTTTGCAGTGGTGGATTTACTTATGACTACCTTTTTTTTCGGTGTTTCAGTTTATACATTACAGATTTCGGCATACCGACTCATCATAGATTTCTTAGTGCCGTTTAATGTTTCCTGTTGTATCTGCTTCCGGTTATTGTACAGCAAATGGAATGATATGGAGTATATTGCTGTTTTCCTAAGTATAGCATGTATACTTATCTGGACACTGATTGTATCGACAGATTCTATTTATCAGAGGATTTCGATGCCAATCTGGGGGAGCTTGTTGATCATATCGTTTGGTTATCTTATTTTTTGTGTTCACAAATCGCAATGTAACTGTGAAATAAACTGGGAGGTGAAGTCGAGTGGAACTGCAATTTAAAAATGTAACAAAAGATTATGGGAATGTACACGCAGTAGAACATGTAACACATTCTATGGGGAAAGGTGTATATGGATTATTGGGAGTAAATGGAGCGGGAAAAACCACTTTAATGCGGATGATATGTACAGCGATAACCCCAACAAGCGGAGAAATCTTGTGGAATGGAAAGGATATCTTTAGTCTGGGGGCATCTTATAGGGAAATACTCGGTTATTTGCCGCAGAGTTATGGGTTTTATCCTGATCTTTCGGTGTATGACTACATGCTGTATATTGCATCTATCAAAGGAATCAGGCCCATCATGGCAAAGAAAAGGGCATTAAAACTGTTGGAGCAGGTCGGAATGGCTGAAAAGAGGAAAAGAAAGATGCGGACTTTATCAGGGGGCATGATCCGGAGGGTCGGAATTGCCCAGGCGATGTTGAATGATCCGCGGATACTTGTGTTGGATGAACCGACAGCAGGTCTTGATCCGAATGAGAGAATCAGGTTCCGTAATCTGATCAGTGAATTGTCGGAAGATCGTCTTGTACTGTTGTCTACGCATATTGTGTCAGATGTTGAATATGTGGCAAATGAGATTATATTAATGAAAGAAGGAAAATTTTTCTATACAGGGACTTCAGATGAGATCATTTTGTCTATGGATATGTTCGTGTGGAATTGCATTATTCCTAAAAGTGAGTTGAACAATTATATGAAAAAATATCTGATTGGAAATGTAAGAACAGTTTCTGATGGAGTAGAGTTGAGAGTCCTTTCAAAGATGCCACCGACCGGAAATGCAGTACAGGTGGAGGCAACATTAGAGGATGCATTTCTTCTGTATTTTGGAGAAAAGGCAGGTGATAAAGATGATGTTCAAATATGAACTGAAAAAGATTTTTTCAAAGAGGATGAATAAGGTTCTGCTTGCGGCAGTACTTGTGATGACGGTTATTTATTCAGGTATGGCAATTGGGAGTATGAGCTATACGGATGCAGACGGACAGATCCACACAGGTATTGACGCGGGACGGCTTCTGGCTGAAGATGTCAATCAATGGAAAGGGAAACTTACAACGGAGAAAATTTCCGAAGTGATAAATGATTACAAGACATTATCGGCTAAGTATCAAGATGAGATACCTAATACAGAATATGGTAAAACAGTACAGTCATATTACGATATTTATAGTTTTGTAATTGGCGTATTGACTCCGGATTCAGAATGGAATGAAGGTGCAGTGTATCAGCTCTCAGATGAACAATTACAGGACATCTATACAATCTATCAAGATAATATGAAGAAAATGGCAGAAGAGTACGGAACCACACCTGAAAAGAGAAGTTATCTGGAAAACGTTTATAAAAAGATAGAAATACCTTTTACGTTCGAAGCAAAAGGTTCCTGGGCTACGATGACAATGTACGCACAAACTTATGTACTATTAATGGCAGTGATCATAGGTTTTTTGGTAGCCGGTATATTTTCCGGAGAGTTCCGCCCCGGAACAGAGGATGTTTTTTTTGCTACAAAGTACGGGAGATCGAAGGCAATAAAAAACAAGATTATTGCAGGAATCTTCGTGTCAACGGTTATCTATTGGATCGGAGTAGGGATATTGTCTATTATCTCATTTGCAGTAATGGGAACGAGTGGATTTTTCACACCGTATCAGATTGATGATCCATATAGTATTTATGTTATGACATATGGAGAATATTATTTGCTGATACTTGTGGGCGGATATATCGCAACGATGTTTTGTGCTGCACTGACAATGCTGGTGACAGTTAAGATGCATACACCGAATCTGGCGGTTTGTATCCCGTTTTTCCTGCTTTGTATGATACCGTTTATCGCAAGAGTATTACCGGCATTTGATGCTTTTTTCAATTTGTTGCCGACTGTATTGACTAATATTCTTAATGTAGTGAGGTCGCCAATTCTTTTTCAGATTGGTCCGTTTGTATTTCGTCAGATTTCGTTTTTGATGTTCTTATACATCTTACTATTTATTGTACTGTTGCCTTTAATATATAGAGGTTATAGTCGATATGGGTTAAGGAAGAAATAGTATGACAAATGTCTGATATTCTTTCTTGTCAGAGATAGAATTGGAAAATGAAGAAAGATCCGTGATGTTTGGTTCATCTTGATTAACAAGATGAACCTTTTTTAATACATATATTATATTTGACGAGTGTAAAATAAAAATATATAATAACTGTAAACTATTTAACGAGAGCAATATGATGATATAAATTATATGGGGGAAAAATGGATATAATTAAACAGACACAGGATTTAACCTATTTAAAATGGTCACATATCAGAAGTTCAAGTGGGACAGCAGGCACTTTTTTAAAGTCAGAATCAATAATGGGAGATAAGAAAATATATTATAAGCTGTCAAATTTTGATTCGGTGAATGGAGTTATAGGGCATGAGTGCATAAATGAAATAATTGTCGACAGATTGCTGACAACACTTGGTGTTGAGCATTTGAATTATGAGCTGATTCATGCTGATATAGAGATTGAGGGAAGAATATATAATACTTTTTTATGTGCTTCCGAGGATTTCAAAAAGCGTGGAGAGAGCAAGATCGCATTGGATGATTATTATAGAGCTAACGCGCGGAAAGGAGAATCACATTATGACTTTTGTGTGCGATGTGGCTGGGAAAGATATATTGACCAAATGATAGTCATTGATTATCTGATTTTAAATAGAGATCGACACGGTGCTAATATAGAGATTTTGAGAAATACCAGAGAACATTCGCTTCGAATTGCTCCATTATTTGATCATGGATTATCGCTTATGTATTCATGCATGTCAGATCAGGATATAGACAAATTTGACATTATGGAAGATAAAAGATGTCAGAACTTTATCGGAGGATATTCGTGTTATGATAATTTGCAGATTGTAGGAGGAAAGAAAGAGCTTTTTACAGGAAAACTGCAGGAGAAAGATAAAACATTTATTTTTGATGGACTTCAGGATATTGTTTCGGATAAATTTATTGAAAAAGCTTGGAACATGATATATGAAAGGTACAAAATATATGAAAATCTTTAAGATAATTGATGAGGAAAATGATCTTCTGTCAGGGGTGCTATTATATTATGAAAAATCACGTACCGCCATTATAGAATTACCTGAATATCTTGATGAGTGGAATGCACCATTGCTTTTTACAGGATATATAAAGAAAAAGATATATACTATTCCACGGGATATGAGCTTTTGTTGGATAAAGGAGCGTGTGATTCCCAGCGGAAGACAGAATATAGGTGATATACTGAATACACATCATCTAAAATCATATGACGAAATGCAGTTTCTGGAGATTTCGGATGGACGGTGCTCACAGGATAGCCTTTATATCAGAAAGACAGATGAAGTACCAATGTTTGTTGAGGAAAGACAACAGAGAAATCTGAAAGAATGTGTAATAGTAGGAAATGGTCGGCTTCTGTGCTTTTTTTATGATGGCTGTGTAAAAAAAGTGGATATCGCAACACTTGGCAATGTCGATGCAGATGATATCGCAAAGGTAATCAGACATAAAGTTTTATATGAGTCAGGACAGATAGGGGTTGGTGGATATTATATTACATTCAACAATTCCATCGACATTCCGGCATGGGCATTATATGGGGCGAAAGAAACGCTGCCACTTACACTTGAGGATTTCAAGAAATTTACTCAAAAAAATATGCTGGATACAACGGAAGTATGCAATACTCTGGAATGTAGCAGACAAAATATTTCTTATATAGTTAAAAAGAAGCATATATTACCGATTAAGGAGTCAGTAAGAGGAAATCTGTATGACAAATGTGAGATACTGAGGTATAAATGGTAAAGTGTTTAATGGAAATATACTAAAAAAATGTAAAGGAAATATATAAACGTGAAAAAACAAAATCCAATAGCCCTGTTACCAATAGCAGTATTTCTCGTACTGTATCTGGGATTGGGAATACTTTTTGAATATGTAATGAAAATTCCGATGGGATTTTATAATGTGCCCATCATAATAGCATTTCTCGTGGCAATACTAGTGGCTTGTCTGCAGAACCGTAGTGTGAAATTCGACCAAAAGCTAGAGATAATGGCACAGGGACTGGCTGACAAAAATATCATAACAATGCTGCTCATTTTCCTTACCGCGGGAGCATTCGTGGGTGTAGTAGGACGAAGCAGTGCGGAGAGCGTGGCATATTTCATGCTGTCACTGATACCGGCAAGGTTCGCAGTGATGGTGCTTTTTGTCGTGGCATGCTTTGTGTCTATTGCGATGGGTACATCGGTTGGAACCATAACACTGATTGTGCCGATAGCGGCAGCAGTATCGGATGCATCGGGCTTTGGTCTGCCGCTTTGTATAGGCTCTGTAATGGGCGGCGCGATGTTTGGAGACAACCTTTCCTTTATATCAGATACGACCATTGCAGCATGTAACGGACAGGGCTGTCAGATGAAGGACAAATTCAGGGAGAATTTTTTTATTGCACTTCCGGCAGCAGTAATGACGCTGGTTGTTATAGCAATTCTGTCATTCAGGACAGATATCGCGGGCGCTGTATCGCAGGAATATCATCTGTTGCAGATAGTACCGTATATTCTCGTGCTGATCGGTGGAATTGCCGGAATAAATGTGTTTGTAGTGCTTATAATAGGCATCATATCGGGAACGGTCATAATGCTTGCAACAGGAAATACAGCGCCATACGATCTGCTTACCAATATGGGAAGTGGAGCGTCAGGCATGTTTGAAACCTGTATGGTAGCAGTGCTTGTGGCAGCCATGTGTGCGCTGATCCGTGAATATGGTGGCTTTGATGCCCTGCTTTCGGGTATTTACAGGACATTCAGGGGCAAACGAGGTGGACTGCTCGGTATGGGACTTCTGGTAGGACTTATCGATATTGCCACTGCCAACAATACAGTTGCTATAGTTATGGCAAATCCGATAGCAAAGGAAATGGCTCAGAAATATGACATAACTCCACGTAAAACAGCGTCTATACTGGATACATTTTCGTGCATTTTTCAGGGGATGATACCATATGGAGCGCAGATGCTCGTGGCTATATCGGCAGTACACGAGCTGGGGCATGATGTGTCAGCCTTTAATATACTGCCGTATCTGTTTTATCCGATGTTTCTCCTGGTAAGCTCGCTGGTGGCGGTTTTACTTGTTGAAAATGGGAAAAAATTTAATTGAAAATGAAGTTTAAAGCAAAAGAATAATGAGGTTTTAAATGAAAATGCCGGATAGAAATATGATATTTCATCCGGCATTTATTATGTGAAATTTAGGCTGCATTTTGAAAGTCAATTACAGTTATTTCTGGTAGCATGGATTTTAGTTTTGATATAATGGACTCGATTTTTTGCATTGTGGAGCCATTAATAAACTCTTCACCACACTGTGAACATTTTTGGCATGGAACATTTTTTATAATAATATAACAGTTTTTATATGCAGTCATATAAGTTGTGGTACTTTTGACAGTATCACCTTTGCACAGGAAGCATTTCATAATATCAATTCTCCTTTCTTGTTTTTAAATCGGACTCCCATTTGTCTGAAGACGGGTAGTATGCGGTGATAATCCAGAGCTGTTCGTGATTGGAACCGACTACAACATGTAATGGACATTTTGTATTCAGATTTCCAAGTGTTAAGCAACTGGGATATGGATAGTCATTAGGGTATTCCTCAATTATTTCACCGGTCATGATACATGATATGACATCGTCAATGAGGATACCACGTTGCTCAAGTCTTTTTGACGCATGCAGTGTTAAATAAATATTGTCGGGAGTACACAAACCTCTAAGTTCATCAATTGTAAGACACATCTGTTATTCTCCTCATATGAATTAATTATAATTATAGTAGTATTTGGAGAGATTAGCAATGCTATTCTAAAAATTCACTAATTTACATTAATTAATCTTAATTTCACCTTAATTAACTCCTTAATTAACTCCTTGACAATCATTTATGACAAGAATATAATACATTATGACAAGCAAAGTTGTCAAACAGACAAAAATAATTGTCACACGGAGGCGCTATATGACACTGAAGAATCGTTTAAAGGAACGCAGGGCCGCACTGAATGTTAATCAGCAGGAGATGGGCAGGCTGTGTGGTGTGTCGAGACAGACAATCAGCCTTATAGAGAGAGGCGACTATTCACCCTCAGTTACCCTGGCGCTGACGATAGCAAAGGTGTGCGGTGTTACAGTTGAAGATGTATTTTATTTGCAGGAGGAAGATGAAGATGGAGAGAAATGATATTAAAAAAGCAAACCGTAAGGCTATGCCGGGATTTTTGCTTATTACACTTGTGGGAGCAATTGTGGGTGGTATTGTCGGATTTTATTCCGCAAAATATGGTGTTGAACGGTTGGCAGGCAGCATGAAAAGCGCAGGAGCATTTTTCGGCAAATATGTTTCCAGCTGGATATTGGCTGCTATAGCCGTTATCACACCGATGGTGGTCATACCTGTTTATCAAAAGGCAAAAAGGCTGCTTTTGGCATGGGATGGAGAGGATGAATCCATATGCGATATCGCAGAGAAGAAGCTTAATGTGATACTCATGATAAGCAGCATTGTATTGATATGTGCATTTTTCCTTATCAGCGCAACATATTCAGGTGGATTTGCAATGCTTGATAAAAATTTTAACATGTATGTGCTGGGAATTGTGGCCTTTCTGGTAATACTGGCTGAGGGAATAATCATCCAGCAAAAGGCGGTTGATATTACCAAGATAATGTATCCGGAGAAAACTGCTTCGGTATATGATCTGAAATTTCAAAAGAAATGGGTAGACAGCTGCGATGAAGCAGAAAAAATCATGATAGGCAGATGTGCCTTTGAGGCATTCAAGGTGACAAATTCAGTATGTAGCGCACTATCTGTTATTCTGGCAATAGGTGCTTTAACGTTTGATATAGGATTTTTACCATCATTTGTCGTCTGCCTGATATGGCTTGTCAGCCAGTGTGCATATTGCAGTGCTGCGATAAAGTGCAATAAAGTACTTTAAGGCGGCCTGATGCGGTAGGGAGGCAAGCTATGGATAACACATGGTTCATTTATTATTTATTTTTGATGCTTATAATATTATATCTTCCGTGGAAAAGACGGAAACGATATGCAGCAAAAAGAATTATGAAAAAAGGCAAAATAAACAATAGTCAGAGGAGTGCAGGAAAAATCATGAGAGAATTAGCAGAGCGTTTTATAGGAAAAGATGTCTATATCAATTTATTGGATGGAAGAGCTGATGGAGTAATAAAGGAAGTTACAGGTAATGGAATTGTGTTGGAAAATAAAAATGGAGTGCAGGTAGTGAATCTCGATTATGTTGTAAAGCTGCGTGAATATCCATATAATAAAAAGGGAAAACGTAGCACGATTACGGATATGTAGTGACAAAACATGAAGATGTGGCTGAATTTCCGGGAAACAGTCACGAAATAAATACGATTAAACAGGTGGGAATAGGGGTGTTTTTGAAAAAAAGCATAAAAAATACTGCATACGTGTTATACTATATTATATAGATGTCGTATGAAATATGAACGATAAACACATAAATAAACACAGTATAGGAGAAGTAATCGCAATCACAAATATATTTTGTGAAATACAACAATTGCTTTCTCATAGGAAAAGGAGATAAAAATGCCGGAAAACAGTAGCTGTAGCAGCGCGGGAAGCTGCACAAAATCAAGCTGCGAGGGCTGTCCATCACATAATGGCGGACCACAGAGCTTCCTCGTAGAGCAGAATAAATTTTCAAACATCAAGCATGTAATAGGAGTTGTCAGCGGAAAGGGCGGAGTAGGAAAATCATTCGTCACATCCTCACTGGCGGTAAACATGGCAAAGAAGGGCTACAAGGTTGGTATCCTTGATGCCGATATCACAGGACCGTCAATACCAAAGATGTTTGGCGCACATGACCAGATACTCGGAGACGAAAACGGCCTGATGCATCCGTATGAGACAAAAGAGGGCATCAAGCTCATCTCAGTAAACCTGCTCATGGACAACGAGGAGGATCCGGTTATCTGGAGAGGCCCGGTCATTGCCGGAGTAGTAAAACAGTTCTGGAACGAGACAGCATGGGGCGATATAGACTATCTATTCGTTGATATGCCACCGGGAACAGGAGATGTACCTCTCACCGTATTCCAGTCCCTCCCGGTAGATGGAATCGTAATCGTCACATCACCACAGGAGCTTGTCAATATGATTGTCAAAAAGGCCTACAACATGGCGGAGGCAATGCATATCACAGTGCTTGGTGTGGTAGAAAACTTCAGCTATCTCAAATGTCCTGACTGCGGCAAGGAGATAAAGCTTTTTGGAAAGAGCCATATAGACGAGATCGCCAAAGAGCTTTCAGTACCGGTACTTGGCAAGCTGCCGCTCGATACATCATATGCAGCTATCGCCGATAAGGGAGATTTCTACAGCATAGAAAACGACCACCTCGCAAAAGCAACCGAAGTACTTGAGCGCATTTAAATATTTTGTAACTGTTCAGTATCTATATAGTTACAACATTTCTTTATGAAGCAGGCATATATCCGCCGGGGCGGTATATATGCCTGCACTGCCAAATATTAAACTTTCTTTAAATATGCGATTTCCCTATTTACATTTCGTTTCATTGGCTTCATAATCATATTACCCACGGATTAAACAATAGTTTTTATACTCAAAATTTACGAAAACAACCAAAAAAGGGAAAAAGAGTTAATTTTATTATCAATATTTACCCAAAAACAATAATTTTAACGTCAATTTTTATAAAAAAATGCCCTTGTTTTTGTGCATATTTTTGTCTATATTATCATGTAGTAAAGAGAAGGTAAAAGAAAGGCAAATAGGAGGAAAATATGAAGAAAATATTTGATGTATTGAATGTCATTAAACAAAAGCTCTTTGTAAAGAAAGACAAGATTCATTCAGAAAAATATTATCGCAGAATTGATTTTTTAAATAAATATTCGCTTTTATTCCATGCAATCATAGCGATGGCTATCGTATTTATAGTGGAGATTATTTCGCGCAGGAGCTTTATCTCTGCATGTAAGTTCGTAGATGCACATACACTTGCGTTCATGTACAACTCATTTTTAGTGTTTGTATCATTTTCACTTGTGTATCTGTTCAGGCGCAGGGCTTTTGCAAGGGTAATAATTACAGGCTTTTGGACTATCCTCGGAATCATCAACGGCTGTGTGCTTTCAAACCGTGTCACACCGTTTGGTTATACTGATTTAAAGTGTATTCCGGAGCTTTTGGCCATGAACAATACCAGCTATTTTACAGCACAGCAGGCTACAATAGTTGTATTTGGACTTGGTGCATTTGCACTGTTTCTTGTGGCACTTTTTATCAAGGGACCTAAATATACAGGAAAAATCCGTTATGCAGGCATTTCAGTGGCATTTTTAGCATTGCTTTTCGTGGCAATCCCTGTCACAACCAATGTGGCACAGAATACCAATGTAGTTGCCAGCTACTATTCAAACATCGCCCAGGGCTATGATGACTATGGCTTTGTATACTCATTCTCATCTACCGTAGTGGACCGTGGAATGAAAAAGCCGGATGACTACAATAAGCAGAATGTGGAAGATGTAGAGCAGAAGGTCAATTCTCAGAAGCAGACCACCACAGTGGACGGAAAGACCGGTCCAAACATCATCTGTGTGCTTTTAGAGTCATTCTGTGACCCGAACGAGATTAATTTCCTTCAGGTGAATGAGGATCCTATTCCTACATTCCATGAGCTTGAGAAAAACTATTCAAGCGGATATCTGAATGTACCTGTAGTCGGAGCAGGAACTGCTAACACAGAGTTTGAGATGCTTACAGGACTCAGCATGCAGTATTTCGGTACAGGAGAGTATCCATACAAGACTATCTTAAAGCAGACAGATTGCGAGAGCATTGCCTCTGATTTATCTAAGATTGGATATGCAACACATGTAGTGCACAACAACGGCGGTAATTTCTACAGCCGTACCAATGCATTTTCTAAGATGGGCTTTGATACCTTTACAAGCAAGGAGCTCATGAATATCACAGAGTACACTCCAAACGGAAGCTGGCCTACAGATGATATTCTCGTCAGCGAGACTATGAAGACCTTTGATGCTACACCAAATCAGTCTGATTTTACTTATATCATCACAGTTGGTACTCACGGTGACTATCCAAAGGAGCCTGTTATTGAAAATCCTACATACACCGTATCAGGTGTTGAGGACGAGGGCATGAAAAATGCCTGGACATATTATGTAAACCAGCTCAACGAGGCTGACCGCTTCATCAAGGAGCTCACAGATGAGCTTTCTAAGAGAGATGAGGACACCATCGTTGTTATGTTTGGCGATCACCTCCCTACAATGGGACTTCAGGATTCTGATATGAAGTCAGGTGATATCTACAAGACAAAGTACATCACATGGAACAACATGGGACTGCCAAAGGAGGATGCTGACCTTTATGCTTACCAGCTTCTTGCCCAGACTACAGACACTGTAGGTATCCATGAGGGAACTATCATGAACTATCATCAGACTCAGATGAACAGTACAGATGAGGCATCATATCAGGATGGACTTGACCTGTTACAGTACGATATCCTTTATGGAAAGCGTTACTGCTACAACGGCACAGATTTATATCCGGCTTCAGATCTTGTCATGGGAATTGACAAGGTGGACATCACAAATGTGTCTGATTCATCGACCGGTGATACAGTATATATTTACGGTCACAACTTTACCAACTGGAGTAAGGTTTATATCAACGACTCCAAGGTGGCTTCGACCTATCTATCAGCAGGTGTGCTTGCTGTCAAGAAGGAAGACATCAGTGATGGTGATGAGATAACTGTGTGCCAGGTTGGATCTAGTGATACCATTTTCAGAAAGTCTGAGAATGCGTATACATATGTGGATCCTGCAGTGGAGCACGACAGTGAGTCGGAGACAGATGAACCGACAGAGAACCAGTAGAAAAATATAGTTTATATGCGCCGTCCATGGCGCATATAATCCTTGCCCCACCGTTCTTGGCGGGGCATTTCTGCGTTTCATGGGCATAATTTCTACAGTATCTAGGCAGCTTCGCTATGAGCTCACGCGAGAGCACACGCCGCCACTCCACACCGCGACCCGGGACCTACGCCACTTACGTTGTGGCAAAATTGTCGTGTGTGTGCACCAATGATACCTTTTGACCCTTTAATCATATAATTAATGGGTTGAAAATTGTGTATATTGATGATACAATTTCTACGGTTAAGAGTTTGGTAGGATTTACGGACATGACAGATATCTGTAGGTCGGTGATGTATACCGAATTTATGATTTTATTTTAATTGTAGAAATTAAGAATTTAAGTATGGAGGTGAATTTCATGGACAGTAGTGATGGTCTTGGGCGAAGTAAGAACAACATCGGTGCTGATATACAAGTGAGTATTGTATTGGCAGGCATAGTGGAATCTGTCCGTGGAAGGATTCATCACCGGACAGTTTTTAGAGGTACAGTGTAGGCATATTAAGGAATATCGGCTTACGCCGTGCTGTGTTTTGCTGTGCACAAATGCATACTTGTTTATATATCAGGGCACCGTGAGGTGCTTTTTTCGTGCGCAAATTTATTGAGTGCACGGGTTTCGTCCTTTCTATCATGGAATGATTTTTATGCTTCAGAATCCCGGGATTTTGGAGAACCACATATGTTTATTTTATGTGGAAAATGCTATCGGAAATGAGAAAGGAGAGAAATGGAGATGAATACAAAGAAATACGAAGAGCTTCTTGCTTTATTGAGAAGCCATAAAACGGATAAGGAAATTCTGGAGGTTTTGTCAGATTATCATGAGAATGATATTGCTGATATGCTTGCAGGAATGAACGAGAAGGAGCGCAAACGTCTTTACAGGCTCCTTGGAACACAGCGGACAGCGGAGATTTTTGCATATCTTGATGAGCCGCAGGCCTATTTTGATGAGCTGTCTGTGGAGCAGGCTGCCAGGGTAGTATCGCTGATGGATTCGGATGATGCTGTCGATTTGCTTGAAAATCTGGAGGATGAGGACAAGAAGGAGATTGTAGAGCATCTGGATGAGGAAGCGGAAAAGGATGTCAGGATGCTTCTGTCATATGACGATGATGAAATCGGCAGCTATATGACAACCAACTACATCTGTATTCCGGGCGGTCTGACAGTGAAGCAGGCGATGAGCCAGCTAGTGAGGCAGGCGGGCGAAAACGACAATATCATGACTATATATGTGGTTGATTCAGATGAATGCTTTGCGGGAGCTATCGATTTAAAGGATTTAATCACAGCCAGGGAGGGCATGAATCTGGAAAGCATTATAGCCCATTCATATCCATATGTGCTAGACCATGAGAAAATCGATGATTGTATCGACACAATCAAGGACTACGCTGAGGATTCAATTCCGGTGCTCTCAAAGGATAAGCATATCCTCGGAGTCATCACATCTGATGATATTGTAGAGATGGTAGACAATGAGATGGGTGAGGACTATGCAAAGCTCGCCGGACTGACATCAGAGGAGGATTTGAAGGAGACCACGCTTGAGAGCATGAAAAAGAGAATGCCATGGCTTATCATCCTGCTTTTTCTGGGAATGATAGTGTCTTCCGTAGTCGGAATATTTGAGAATGTGGTAGCGGCTTTGCCGATAGTCATCTGCTTTCAGTCGCTGGTGCTTGATATGGCAGGAAACGTAGGAACACAGTCACTAGCTGTCACAATCAGAGTACTCATGGATGAGAATTTAAGCGGTAAGCAGAAGCTTTTGCTCGTAGTAAAAGAGGTAAGAATAGGCCTTGTAAATGGTGGCTTGCTTGGAATAATGGCACTTGTATTTCTGGGAATATATGTGCATCTGTTCAAGGGCTACACATGGCTTGGAGCATTTGCGGTATCAGGCTGTGTAGGAGTTTCACTGCTTGTGGCAATGGCAATTTCAAGCCTTGTGGGCACAGTGATTCCGATGTTTTTCCACAAGATAAAGATTGACCCGGCGGTTGCGTCAGGCCCGCTTATCACGACAGTGAATGATCTGGTGGCAGTTGTGACCTATTATGGACTGGCATTTCTTTTCCTGATTGAATTGTAATATATGACGTGGTGCTTAATTATTTAGAATATATAAAAGCATGGAAAGAGTTGAGTTTTTATTGGCTTTATTTGGTAACTAGTGTATACTATTTGCATATAACAGCTTCGTTAAGCAGATATAAATACACATAAAAGAAAGGTATAATCATGGACATCGTATTAGGAAATTACAAAGGATTAAAGGCAAACATCCCTTATATTGCATATACAGAGGAGGATGTTAATTCACAGATAGCGACACTTCTTTCAGGAAATCCTGTCAGAGAGCAGAAAACAGGCCCGTTAGCGATGGGCGACACGGCAGTAATCGACTACGAGGGCTTTAAGGACGGAGTTGCGTTTGAGGGCGGAAAGGCTGAGAAATATCCTCTGGGGATCGGTTCAGGCTCTTTTATTCCGGGCTTTGAGGAGCAGCTTGTAGGCATGGAAATCGGTGAGGACAGAGACATCAATCTCTCATTCCCTGAGCAGTATCATGCGCCGGAGCTTGCAGGCAAAGCGGTTGTTTTCAAGGTTAAGCTGCACGAGATTTACAATGAGAAGGAAGCAGAGCTGAACGATGAGTTTGCAGCATCTCTCAATTTCCCTGAGGTACAGTCAGTGGAGGATTTAAAGAAATATATCAACGAGTATCTTGAGTACCAGGTAGAGGCAAGAAAGGCTGATGCGGCAAGAGAAAAGCTCTATGACCAGATTCTTGAAAGCAGCTCATGCCTTGTTTCGCCACAGGCAGTAGAGACAGCGGTAAATATGCAGCTTCAGCAGATGGCAGCATCATTTGCACAGCAGGGTGTGGCTATGGAGCAGTATCTTCAGATGACAGGCAAGACTATGGACAGCTTAAAGGATGAACTCAAGCCGGTTGCACAGAAGCAGGTAAAGCTTGAGGCTGTTCTCGATGAAATCATCAGAGTGGAAAATATCACTGTATCTGACGAGGAGATGGATGAGCAGTATGAGCTTATTTCACAGAAGTATGGTCAGCCTGTTGACGTTGTAAAGCAGGTGATTCCAAAGGCACAGCTCAAGCCGGATTTACTTCGTATGAAGGCATCACAGCTCATCATAGATGCGGCTGAGATTATCATGGAAGAAAGCGGAAAATAATGTATAGAATATTTTTGGTTGAGGATGACGAGACCATAGCAAAGCTTGTCAGAAGACATTTGGAAAAATGGGATTATGATGTGCATGTGGTGCAGAAATTTGATGCTGTAATGTCAGAATTTGCATCATTTGATCCGCATCTTGTGCTTATGGATATCGGTCTGCCGTTTTACAATGGGTATCATTGGTGTACGGAAATCAGAAGGGTATCAAAGGTTCCTGTGGTTTTCCTGTCATCCGCTGCTGATAATATGAATATAGTGATGGCAGTCAGTATGGGGGCTGATGACTTTATAGCAAAGCCGTTTGATCTTGATGTGCTGACCGTAAAGATACAGGCTATCATCAGGCGCTGCTATGATTTTGGCGCAAACAACAGTGTTTTGGAGCATAATGGCGCCATGCTCAATATATCTGATGCCACCATAACCTATGACGACAAAAGGCTCGAGCTTACAAAGAATGAGCTCAAAATATTGCAGACACTTTTTGACAACAAAGAAAGGATTGTATCACGCAGCCTTCTAATGGAAAAGCTGTGGGAGAGTGATGCGTATGTGGACGAGAATACACTTTCGGTGAATGTCAACAGGCTGCGTAAAAAGCTGGATTCTATAGGGCTTGAGAGCTTTATTGTCACAAAAAAGGGGCTTGGGTACAGGTTGGGGTGAGAGGTCATGGCAAAAACACAAAATAAACCGCATCTGACAAACTTTATAAAACAAAACTATATATGGATTCTGATGATAGTCACAATGTCATGTATCCATTTGCTTTACATGTACCTGATTGGTGCGCGCAAACAGGATGTGGTGTATGCAGCAGTGCTTGATGCAATGATTATTATTATAACAGTGCTGGCTGGCTTTTTGGGATATAGCAGCAAGGTAAAAGCTCTAAGCAATGCTTTAGAGCGTCCGGTTGAGGAACAGGCACAGCTTCCGGAAGCAACAGATGATGTGGAGATGCTTTATCACAGGCTGTTGGAAAATCAAAGTATTGCAAGGAATGAGTCAGAAAGCAGTGCTGCAATCAGACAATCACAGATGAGAGATTATTACTCTATGTGGGTGCACCAGATAAAGACTCCGATATCGGCTATGAAACTACTGCTTGAGGCAGAGCGGGAGGAGCTTGGGCAGCTGATGTGTGATGATGAACAGAGTCAGTGCCTGCTGTCAGATAACATGAACTCGTTTGAGGACGAATTATTCCGCATAGAGGAATATGTCAGTATGGCTTTACAGTACCAGCGTGTAAGCAGCACCGAAAATGATTTTGTGCTTGAAAAAGTCAGTGTGGATGGTGTCATACGTGATACCATCAAAAAATATGCAAAGATTATGATCCGAAGGCATATTGGGATGAATTATTCAGGAACCGTGCAGGAGGTATATACTGACGGAAAATGGCTTGCATTTATACTGGAACAGCTACTTTCAAATGCTATAAAATATACGCCACAGGGTTTTGTTAAAATAGAAACAGCTAAGAAAGCTAACCGGTTTTTTATTACAATAAAGGATACCGGAATAGGAATCAAAGCCGAGGATCTGCCACGCGTTTTTGAAAAGGGCTACACAGGCTACAATGGTCATGCCGATAAGAAGGCTACAGGAATTGGGCTTTATCTGTGCAGGCAGATGGCAGATAAGCTGGGGCATACAATTCGCATGGAGTCAGAGATTGGAAAAGGAACTAAGGTGTGGATAGGGTTTGATCTGGATTATGCAGATACGAGAGATTAGGATATAATGATATGAGGGGCAAAAGGTAATTTGCCCCTCATTTTTCCTACTCCAGATTAAGCTTCCTTGTCATGTTGTATATCGAGCCTGCGACATACACCACAGTGAGAAGCAGCGATACGGCAAGTGCACCGATGACTACTCTGTTCATAAGACCTGCAACCTCCTGATGGTTTAATACATTTAAAATGTAAGTGATAGATCCCTTTGATGACAGCGGAATAAAAAATGTAAAAATCATCACTATAATATTTGCGACCTGACCGATCACATAAAGTATGATGAAAGTAAGCACAGAGTTAGCATCTTTGCTTCCATTTGCCCTGTAGCCGGTAGTAAGGCTGAAAAACAGCATAGAGATCGTGTAGAGCAGGGATATTACTGCAATACTGCCAAACATTACAACAGGACTCATTGTAAATCCGGCATTGGCAAACTCATCAGACATACTTCCTATAATATCTTTAATCCATTCAAAGCCATGGTTAATTATAGAAAATGTTAAAACAGCAACTATCAGATCGAGTATAAAAAATACAAAAGCTGTCAGGAATTTTGACACATACAGCATCCATGGCGCTACAGGCAGCGTATTCATGAGGTAGCCTTCGTCTTTTAACAGATTGCGTCTGAAGTAAATAACTATGATCACTAAGCTGCAGATCAGCATGGCGATTACTGACAGGCTATGCAGTGCCCAGAAAAATACGGATACAAGATCAAATTCAAAGCTATCCAAAATTATTTCTGTCAGGGCTGACACAAACACCAGTGCATAAAGTCCGATATGTTCCTTGAATTGTTCCCTGAAATCATATTTAAGTAATTTTAACAGCATGCGAACACCTCCCTGAAAAGCTCATCAACGCTTTTCTTGTAATTAGTGCGGATATTGTCTACGGAATCGTTTAGAAAAATACCGCCATCTCTGATAAATACCACATCATCGAGCACTTTTTCTATATCACTTATTAGATGAGTTGTGATAAGAATTGTTGAATCTTCATTATAGTTTTCGATTATTGTGCGTAAAATATAGTCTCTTGCGGCAGGATCAACACCGCCCATAGGTTCATCGAGCAGATAAAGCTTTGCATTCCTGCTCATTACAAGCACGATCTGTACTTTTTCACGCATACCTTTAGAGAGACTTTTGATCTTTGCCTGTGGATCAACTCCGAATTTCTCAAGCATGGCATTTGCACGCTCAGGTGAGAAATCAGCATAGAAATCCTTGAAAAATGCAATGATATCACTCACCTTTTTTGACGGATTAAGATATGTCCGCTCAGGAAGATAAGATACAATAGCCTTGCTCTTTACTCCGACAGGCTCACCGTCTATCAGTATCTGCCCCTTGTTTGGCTGCAATACCCCGGCAAGCATCTTTATCAGTGTGCTTTTACCGCTGCCGTTAGGGCCAAGGATGCCGATAATCTTTCCACCGGGAAAAGTCACATTCATATTTTCGATAACCTTATGGCTCTTATAGTTTTTGCTTAGATTTTTGATTTCAATACGTTCTGCCATTTACATCACTCCTTTTTTAAACTTTTAAGATAATTTTCATATACCGTAAGGGACTGTTCCGGTGTAAAGCCGACCTTTGCCATTCCTTCACAAAACTCACTGCACAGCTTATGTGCCAGATCATTTTTTAGTGAGTCAGCCTGATTCCCCATGTCTGAGACAAATCTGCCGGAGGTACGTCTCGACTCCAGATAGCCGTCACGCTCAAGCTCAGATAGAGCCTTTTGCATGGTGTTTGGATTTACACCGGCTGACAATGCCAGCTCTCTTACGGATGGCACTTTGTTACCTGGCTTTAGGCTGCCGTTTGCAATATCCATCTTGAACCGGTCTATGATCTGTAGGTATATGGGCGTTTCGTTGTTAAAATTCCATTCCATCATTTCACCTGCTTTTGTACTACTGTATTATTTGATTAATACAATAATACATGTGGGGTTATTTGTCAACTACAAATTAATTTCTTACAAAAATGTAAGATACGAGGTCGAAATGTAAGCTGATTCGATAGCATACATTCCGGTCTTTTGTTATTATAATGATATGAAAAGGCTGCAGCCCGCAACTGTGAAGGTACTGAACAGTTACGTCATATTAAAAAAGGTAACAAAAATAGAAGTTTAAATAACATTTTGAAATAATCGCAAAGGAGCATCGAAAATGGCAATCTTAGAAGTAAGTAACCTCAAAAAAATATATACCACCAGGTTTGGCGGCAATCAGGTTCAGGCATTGAAAAATATCAATTTCTCTGTAGAGGAAGGTGAGTACGTGGCAATCATGGGAGAGTCCGGCTCAGGAAAGACGACACTTTTAAATATTCTCGCGGCACTTGATAAGCCGACAGCGGGAGAGGTGCTTTTAAATGGAAAGAATCTTGTATCGTTGAAGGAAAAGGAGATATCTGCCTTCAGACGTGAGCATCTGGGCTTTGTATTTCAGGATTTTAATCTGCTTGACAATTTTTCACTGAAGGACAATATCTTTTTACCGCTTGTGCTGTCAGGTGTGGACTATAGGGATATGGAAAAAAGGCTTGCACCTATAGCTTCACTGCTTGGAATTGAAAAGCTGCTTAATAAATATCCATATGAGGTGTCAGGCGGACAGAAACAAAGGGCAGCAGTGGCACGCGCGATAATAACAAATCCTGAATTAATTTTGGCTGATGAGCCGACAGGAGCACTTGATTCAAAGGCAACAGACAGTCTGCTTAGGCTGTTCAACAGGATAAACGAGGACGGACAGACCATTCTCATGGTGACACACAGCACAAAAGCTGCAAGTCATGCCAACAGGGTGCTTTTCATAAAGGACGGTCAGGTGTTTCATCAGATTTACCGTGGCAATCTTACAAATGACGAGCTCTATGTGAAGATTCAGGATGCACTTATGCTGATTACGACAGGTGGTGAGAAGCATGAATAAAATATATAGCAGGCTGGCATTTACAAATATAAAAAATAATAAGACTCTCTATATGCCTTACATTATATCGGGAATGGTCATGATAGCCATGTTTTATGTGATGATGTTTTTAAACAACTCAAGGGGACTTAGCAAGGTGCCTGGCGCGGATGCACTGGCGTCGATAATGGGGCTTGGATGCGGAACAATAGCGGTTTTTTCATATATATTTCTGTTTTATACAAACAGCTTTATAATCAAAAGGCGCAAGAAAGAGGTCGGAATATACAATATTCTTGGCATGGAAAAACGTCATATCGCGAGAGTTTTGTCAATTGAGACACTTACCGTAGCACTCGCAGCAATAGCATCCGGAATTATAGCAGGAATTTTATTTTCTAAGCTGATGATTATGTTTCTTTATAGGATTATAAATATTAAAGCACAAATTAATTTCACTGTATCTGCTAGCGCTGTCGTAAATACAATATTAATTTTTGGAGTGTTATATTTTCTCACTCTCATCTATAACCTGATGCAGGTGAAGCTTGCTAATCCGATAGAGCTGCTTCGCGGGGGCAATGTCGGTGAGAAAGAGCCGAAGAGCAAATGGCTTATCGCTATAATCGGACTAGGCTGTCTTGCCGGGGGATATTATATTGCGATTACCACAAAGAACCCTCTCCAGGTGCTTTCACTGTTCTTTGTCGCAGTGCTGCTTGTCATCGTCGGAACGTATCTTTTATTTATTTCAGGAAGCATTGTAATACTTAAGGCACTCAGGAAAAACAAGAAGTTTTACTATAATAAAAAGCATTTTGCGGCAGTTTCAGGCATGATTTACAGAATGAAGCAGAATGCAGGCGGACTAGCGAGTATATGTGTGCTTTCCACAATGGTACTGGTTGTTGTTTCTACAACCGTGAGCATGTATGTGGGCATGGAGGGAGAGCTTAAGCAGAGATATCCTGCGGATATAAGCGTATATAGCTGGTATAAGGAAATACCGGCAGGGCTTAAGCTGGATGATGCTTTGAAAGAAGCAGAGGCAGAGTCGGATAAGATAATCGATGGCAGTGGCTGTGATATTAAGGAAAGCAATAGCTACACATATTTTAGCTGGACTGTGTGCAGAGAGGGGGAGGAGTTTAAGCCGGTTTTAAATTACAACAATGATATTTCCATGTTGTATTTTGTAACGAGAGATGAAATCGAAAAGATGGAGCCAGGTCTGCAGGGCAGATTAAAGAATAAAATACCAAAGCTCGATGCCGGTTCGGTCGCTGTTTATGGAACTGAAAAGTTTAATAATGATATAATTAACATCTTGGGTAGAGAATTTAAGGTAGCTGCAACAGAAAAAACTGCTGTGAATAAAGACAGCTATATGGCATCAATGTATAGTGGTGTGTACTATGTAGTGGTAGACAGCAAGGCAACACTTGCAGAGATATTTAACCTGAACAGTTCGCTGGAAGAGGATAGTGTGCCGACTATGCTCAACAATGAAATTGATTATAATCTGTATGGCAGCAGTGAGGATAAGCTTGCTGTGGCAAAGGCTCTGGATAAGCATTTTGAGGAAAATAGTGTAAAATCAGATGTGTCAGGATTCTATGAGGAAAGCCGTGATGCAAACAGAGAACAGATTTATGTATTGTATGGTGGCCTGTTCTTTATCGGAATATTCCTTGGAACGATGTTTCTTATGGTTACTGTGATGATTATTTTCTACAAGCAGATTTCAGAGGGCTATGATGACAAAGCACGCTATGAGATTATGGAGAAGGTAGGCATGAGCAATGACGAGGTGAAGAAATCCATTACTTCACAGGTGCGTATGGTGTTTTTCCTGCCGATTATGCTTGCAACGTGTCATCTTGCAGCAGCATTTCCTCTGCTGCGCAGGCTGCTTGCCATGTTTAATCTGACGGATGTTAAGATTATTGCGATCTGTATGGTTGCTACGCTTTTGGTGTTTGTGGCTATATACTATATGGTTTTCAGGATTACTTCGAGAGCATACTACGGGATTGTGGGAAACCAGATTTAGGGGTTTCATATGAATTATTAATGCGCTATAATAAGACATAGCTATGATGTGTAAGAATATAGAGCGAGAGGAACAAGCAGTATGAGTATGACAGAAACAATTAAACTTTACGACAGGGATGCATATGCCACGGAATTTGAGGCAGATATTATATCCTGCGAGCCGAACAAGGCAGATGATAAGCGGTTTGATATAATATTAAATCAGACTTTATTTTTCCCGGAGGAGGGCGGACAAAGCCCGGACATGGGAATACTTGGTGGCTACAGGGTCGTTGATGTGCAGATTAAGAATGGAGTCATTACTCATACGGTGGATATTTCCGCAGGTGATTGCTGCATAATGGGGAAAGAAGAGGTTCAGACAGAAAAGAAGGCTGATGGAAAGATTATAGGTATGGAGTGCGCTTCTGAGAAAGCTGAGCTTGCAGCAGGAGTTCATGTACAGGGCAAAATAGACTGGCAGCATCGTTTTTATAATATGCAGCAACACAGTGGAGAGCATATTTTTTCGGGAATCGTCCACCGCAGGTTTGGATTTGAGAATGTGGGCTTTCATCTGAGTGATTCTGTAGTGACAATGGATTTCAGTGGAGTGATTTCACCGGAGGATATAGCAGAGGTGGAGCATGAGGTAAATGTGGCCATTTCAAAAAATATTCCGATAGAGGTGACATATCCGTCAAGGGATGAGCTTGCGCAGCTGGAGTACAGAAGTAAAATCGAGATTGAAGGACAGGTCAGAATAGTGACAGTGCCGGGATATGATGTGTGTGCATGCTGTGCGCCGCATGTGAAGCGCACCGGCGAGATAGGCATGCTTAAGGTTATGAATTATCAGAACTATAAGGGCGGTGTCAGAATCAGCATCCTTTGTGGTTTCAGGGCGCTGGAGGCTTTCAGACAAAAGTGCGACATCATCTCAGAACTCATGGGGATATTTACCACAAATCAGGAAGCTATTGTGGATAACGTCACAAAGCTTAAGGCAGTAAACCAGTCACTTAAGTCAGAGCTTGGTACAGCAAAGTCAGCTCTTTTGGATTATAAGGTAGCAGAGCTTCCTACAGATACGGACAATGCAGTATTGTTTGAGGACGGCATTGACACGAATACAGCAAGAAATTGCGTCAATGGCCTTGTGGAAAAATATAGTGGCTTTAGTGCATTTTTTACAGGAAATGATGAGGCGGGCTATAGCTTTATTATCGGAAGCAAGAATGCAGACTGCAATACGGTTGCTACAGCACTTAGAAATAAGCTGGGCGCCAGAGGCGGTGGTAAGCCGGTTATGGTGCAGGGCTCCGTCAAGGCGGTAAAGAGCGAGATAGAGGAAGTGCTGAAAGAGGTGCTTTAACTTTTTGAAAATATAGTTTGTGGGACGGATTAAGAGCACAAAAGCGGTTTCAGGACATTGCATCCTGAAACCGCTTTTATTGTAAAAATCATATCCAAAATTAATTATCTATTAGATCTTCTCCAAATGTGCATCTTCTCAGCCTCTTTGATGAGCTCATCACGGAAATCAGGATGAGCAACTGAGATGATTGCCTCAGCCTTCTGCCATGTAGAAAGACCCTTTACATTTACCATACCATACTCTGTAACGATATAGTGTGTGTTGGCTCTTGTGTCAGTGACTACAGAACCCTCTACGAGAGTAGGACGGATACGTGAGTGAACTACGCCCTGCTTGTCGGTGAAAGTTGAAGAGCAGCAGATAAAGCTCTTTCCACCGTTTGACATATAAGCACCGAGAACGAAATCAAGCTGTCCGCCGGCACCGCTGATGTGCTTTGTGCCTGAGGTCTCTGAGCTGATCTGTCCGAAGAGGTCAAGGTCTACACAGTTATTGATTGAGATGAAATTGTCAAGTGCGGCAATATTCTTGATATCATTTGTGTAGCTTACCGGGGCACTCATGAGCTCAGGATTCTCATCGAGATAATCGTACATCTTCTTGGTTCCGGCACCGAAGCCGTAAGCCTGACGATAACGGTCGATGTTTTTCTTTGCTCCTGTTATTTTTCCGGCCTTTGCGATATCAACGAATGCGTCAACGTACATCTCTGTGTGGACACCAAGATCCTTGAGGTCTGACTCAGCGATGAGTGAGCCTACTGCATTTGGCATTCCGCCGATACCGAGCTGGAGACAGGCACCGTTTGGAATCTGGTCAACGATGAGCTCTGCAACCTTCTTGTCTACATCTGTTGCAGGACCACCGGCACCAAGCTCTCCGATTGCAGGGTTGTCACCCTCAACAATGTAAGAAACCTGTGAAATATGTACATTGGCCTCTGAACCACCGTGACAGCGAGGCATGTTTTCATTGACCTCAACGATGATTTTCTTTGAAGTCTCGCATACAGCACCGAGGTGAGATGCGTTAGGACCAAAGTTAAAGTATCCGTGTGAATCCATCGGTGCAACCTGGAACATAGCGACATCGTCAGGTGTTGTTGAATCTCTATAATAACGAGGAAGCTCTGAGTAACGGATTGGTGAGTAGAAAGAACAGCCTCTCTTGATAAGCTTTCTCTCATAACCGCCCATATGCCATGAGTTCCATGTGAAATGCTCGCCGGCATCCTCACGCTCGAAAATGGCAAGTGGCTTAAGCAAAATACCACCACGTACATTGACATCCTTAAGTTCATCAGTTCTTCTGGCAAGTGCCTTGTCGAGGGCATCAGGTGTGCCTGTGCACCAGCCGTAGTCAACCCAGTCGCCTGATTTGACAATCTTTACTGCCTCATCTGCTGAGACAAGTTTCTGCTTGTACTCTTCTAAAAAGCTCATAAAATCCTCCTTAGATACCTAAAATGATAGTAGCAAAATGCTACGTTAAAAAAATAACAAACCCTATAATCTCTATATTATCACTTTAGAGCGGATTTTACAAGTTGGTAAATACCGGTAGATACTTTTAATTGAAAAGCCTGTGCTATACTAGTCCCCCTCCGGAAGCATCCATTCCTCAGCCTGCTTTTGGTAATCGGCCGCCTGGCTGCGCAGTGAATCAATCAGTTCCTTATCGCCTTTAAATACATTCCTTGATTTAGGAGGAAGCGAATCAAGCTTTTTCTGCTTCTCATCAGCCCATCTTGAGTAGCACTCAGACAGGGCATGAAGCGCCTTGCCACCGCCGCACTCAACATCAAGTACCGGCTTTGTCTCGAAGGCAGCGTTGTAATACCACAGGCTTGCCTCCTCATAGTCTGCCTTGTCGAAATAGTATGCGCCCAGCTCACAGCACACCTCACTGCAGCCATCAACGGCTACATTCTTGAGAGCAACAGAAAAGAACTTGTCATAGTCGCCATTCATGCGATAGTAGCGGGATAGCACGCAGGTGGATTCAATGTCAGGACTGTTGCGGTATTCACCCTGGAAATATGGCAGGGCATTGGTAAAATCCTCGGGGCTTCCGCATTTTAAAAGCTCCTTGGCATACATGGTCGCTATACTTTTTGGCAGAGTGCCGTTTTTTTCAAAGGAGCGCTTGAATATGGTGAAATCACGTTTGCCGTGAGTGCCCTGTGGCAGATGTTGTATACAGATATCGCTGTCATAGACTACAGGCTCTAAGCGCACAGTCTCGTGCACCGGATTAATCCATGTAAACGTGCGAAGCCTCTTGAACAGCTTCGGGCGATACTCTGAGGATGAATTTTGCACCGTGTTGAATTTGCTTGGAGTAATGTATTTCATCTGGACAATCTCAATTTCCGGCAGCAGCGCGGCCTTAAGCATCATGAAACGCCTGCGGTTGGTGTCGTCGAGCACCTCGTCGGCATCAGGTGCATATATGTATTCCTGCGTAGCCTTGGAAAACGAAAAATTTCTGGCCGCGGCAAAATCGTCACACCATGAGAAATCATAGATTTTGTCTGTATACCGTGCAGCTATCTCCTTTGTGCTGTCCGTCGAGCCGGTGTCCACTATGATGATTTCATCCATCAGCCCTTTGAGACTGTTCAGGCATCGTTCGAGCACCTCTTCTTCATTTTTTACTATCATGCATAAGCTAATTGTAATCATATTTATCTCCATTTACCGGTCGGATGTTATAATTTGTATTATAATATATATCGGCATGTTTTGCAGAAATATTTGTGTATTGTAAATATTGCCGGGATTTCATATAATTGAAATGGAATGTCGACAGATAAACTATATAATCAGATTTTAGCAAGGAATAATGAAGTAATTTAGAAGAGGAACAAACATGGAAAATCATACAATTGTAACACTGAAAAAAGGCGAAGGACGCACTATAAAAGCAGGCGGCGCATGGATTTTTGACAATGAAATAGACACAATCACAGGCACCTTTACGAACGGAGACATTGTTGTGGTACACGATTTTGACGGATATCCGATGGGGCGCGGCTTCATAAACCAGAATTCAAAAATCCGTATCAGAATGATGACAAGAAAAGCAGACCAGCTGATTGATGACAATTTCCTCAGGATGAGAGTGCAAAATGCCTGGGATTATCGCAAGCAGGTGATGGCAGGAGGCAATGATAATGTGTCTGATTTAAACTGCTGTCGTGTGATATTTGGCGAGGCTGATTTCCTGCCGGGTATCACAGTGGACAAATATGCAGATGTGCTTGTGGTGGAGTGTCTTGCACTTGGAATGGAGCAGTTTAAGGTGAAAATCGTTGAACTGTTAAAGGAAGTGCTGGCGGCGGACGGAATAAATATTCGTGGAGTATACGAGCGCAGTGATGCAAATGAGCGCAAAAAAGAAGGTCTTCCTAAGGTAAAAGGCTTTATAGGAGCCGAGTTTGACACAAATGTGGAGATAGTAGAAAACGCAGTTCACTATATGGTCGATGTGGAAAATGGACAGAAAACAGGCTTTTTCTTAGACCAGAAGTATAACAGGCTTGCTATGCAGCGCATCTGCAAGGGGAAAAGAGTGCTCGACTGCTTCACGCACATGGGTACATTTGCTCTCAATGCGGGAATTGCAGGGGCAAGTGAGGTCACAGGACTTGATATATCAGAGTATGCGGTTAAGCAGGCTACAGAAAATGCGAAGAGAAATAATCTCTCAGACACAGTGAAGTTTCGCGTTGCAAATGTGCTGGATGAGCTGCCACGGCTCGCTGCAGATGGTGAAAAATATGATGTGGTCATTCTGGATCCTCCGGCATTTACAAAGTCGCGTGAGGCTACCAAAAATGCGATAAAGGGCTACCGCGAGATTAACATGAAAGGACTTAAGCTTGTTAAGGATGGTGGATTTCTGGCTACCTGCTCATGCTCTCATTTCATGACGCAGGAGCTGCTTGCAAAAACGGTCAAGGAAGCGGCAAAGGCAACTCACAAGAGACTGCGCCAGGTGGAGTTCCGCACACAGGGACCGGATCATCCGATACTGTGGGCCAACTCAGCTAATGTACCGGAGTCGTATTATCTTAAGTTTTTCATTTTTCAGGTTGTTGATGAGAAATAATCCGAAGAATGCTTATTTTATAGGGGTTCCGGAACAATTCTCTGATATGAAATAAAAGACTGACACACCTTTTGACACACTTTTATAGAAAAACGTTTCGAAATAAGCAAATCCTCTTAGAGTAATCTAAGGGGATTTTGTCGATATATCGTTGTCTGATTTGATAAGTTATGATATACTTCGCACATGGGAAACCAGAGAGCCGGGCGGCTTACCCTCTTTTTCGGAGGGGCTAACCCTCCAGACGAAAGAAAGGAGGGCGTTGCCAATGTATGTTACATACTCTGACTTAATTCAGATTGGAATATTCATTTGCGCCCTTGTTGGATTGTGCTACACGATTTTCAAGGGAAAACGAAAATAGCCGCCATTACTGCGAATAATGACGGCTGTTGATAAAACAGTTATTTAATTCATTCGGGTAAGCCGCTTCTCTGGCTTTCCCTCTTTCTACGCATAATATAACATATCTTATGAGCTGACGCAAGGAAAAGTGTAAAACGGTTCATAATTTATAACATGTCATGTTTTCAGATGAAATTAGACGAAGTAAAAACAGACATCTGAAATTATCTCTCTTTAGACGTCGGAAAACCATATTTCTTGCGTAAATTATCAACAAATTCCTGCAGGTTATTAAATAAATCCATAGAATCAGCTTGGCGCACTTTTTGAGGAGTGACAAACATTGAGCGCTTCCCTTTTGGCTGAAATGGATCAGATACATCAATGAATGTGCCGACACTACCATAATTTGCTGTCGAGCATGAGTATATATTTTCGAGCAGTGAATAGTTTTCTATAAGTTCTGAAAGTACTTCTGTAATAGGATTGCTTTGTTCTTTCGCATTAACAAGCAAAGCAGCAGCTCGCTCTGAAATTCCTATCATATCAGCAATGTGAGAAAACTCCTTATTAGGCATTGACTGCTGCCCTATCAAATAATCTAAATCACATTTGAAATATTCTGAAATCGATACAAGCATGTCTATAGATGGATAATTATATCCTTGCTCCCAGTTCTTAACAGTATCGAGGGAGATATTCATTTCATCAGCAAATTTATCTTGTGTTAATCCACATTTAGTTCTGATCCTTTTTAATTTTTCTCCGAAACTACGTAATTTAACACGCTCTCTTTTCAATAATACCACTCCTTTATACTCGAAAAGTACGTCTTATATTACATATAATATCATGTTACGCTATGTAAAGCAACACGAAAACAGATAAAGACAAGAAAGGGGTAGAATGATGAACGCGACAAAACAGATCGGAACATTAGAAGATAGAAAAATGGTCGATACTAACGGCCTGCAGGCTATGCTTTCATCTGGAAGAAAAACGGCGGTTGAAATTGGCACCGCTGCGCAGGCCAGAGTGCAGGTAGGACGTAGGGTTTTGTGGAATGTTGGAAAAATCCAGAAATATCTGGATGCAATCAGTGAATAGGAGAACGGCATGGATGATTTAAGAAACATACTTCCTACTGGGAAGAGCAATGCAATCTCCGCACGTGAGTTAGCTGCAAAAATTGGCGTGAGTGATCGGGTATTGAGGGACATTGTTACAGAAGATAGAGTAAAGGGCATTGTAATATGTTCATCTTCTGCCGGTTATTATCTCCCGGCGAATAAAGATGAAATCAGAGAGTTTTGTAATTTTATGGAAAAAAGAGCAAAACATTCATTTATTGCAATACAGAGCGCACGCCGGGCATTGGGAGAAGTTGAGGGGCAGCAGACATTTATTCCCTAAAAACCAGGTTAGCAAGCAAAAGGAGGCAAACACATAATGAAAGGAGGCTATGGGAAAGTGGATAGAGCCATTATAGAAGATCCGACACTTACACCGGAGTCACGGCTAATATATGCGTGTTTGGCTTGCTATGCAGATAAAAAGCGAAGCTGCTATCCAAGTATTGAAACACTAATAAAAGTTTCCGGAATGAGCAAAACGAGATTTTATAAACATATGGATTTGCTTGTTAGTCGTGGAATCGTAGAAAAAATTAAGCTGAAAAACGGAAACCTATATGGCAGAAACATCTACAAATTATGTGATTTTTCTCGGAATCCCCAAAATAAGGAAGTCGAGAATTAGGGAATCCGAAATATGAGGAATATAACAAAACCATTATCAAACAAGACCAATATAAAACAGTACCAAGATAAACACATGAATATTATTTCTACGAAATAATATGGTCATTTTGCCAAATGACCGTGTGTTGTTACTGACACAAGAAAGGATAAAAACAATGAGTGATACTAAAATTTCATTAAACAATGAAGCAGCAAGGATTAAACAAATTATTGAGGAAAAAGAGAAAAAGAGAAATTTTACAGAGCCTGCTGCCATTCCCTCTTTTGATAGAGAGATACGGCAATTAAAGCGGCAGTTGCAAAACGTCCAGGAGGCTATCGAGATTCAAGCGAGAGAATCAGAAGCAGGAGAAACACAGCTTGACGAAATAACAAAAGCAAAGACTTTAGAAAACAAATTATATGAGGAGGCAGTGGAAGCCGGTATAGATTTCAACAATCACGACAACCCGATGCTTGTATCTATTCATAGATTAGGATTGTCAATAGAACTCGTGGACATATTAACAGATGCAGCAAATTTGGATAAAGAACGTGAAGAAAAATTTCCGGATATATGGTATTTTATAGAGCCACTAAATAATGCTATTGCAGCAAAAGAAAAATGTGTGATACATGCAAAAGAAAAGTACGATGATGCGGAGCAGAAGAAAATGGAAATTGAAAAGAAATTGCAGGCATCAAAGGAAAATGGAGATGTGGAAAATATTATCATACTGACAGATCAACTTGAAGATGCAAAGAAAGTTGTCCAATGTCTCAAAGAACTGCTAAGCGCGGAAGAGGAAAAACCGGCACTATCTGCAGGTGATTCACTGGCAGTGTGGGAAAAGGTATGCGGGGTATATGGCTATGAATGGCGCAACAGATTGCAGGCGATTCTTTTGGCTGCGCAGATTTATCATGAGAACCTGCAGCAGTTGGATGAACTTAATAAAAATTTATGGCTTGTTCGTAAAAGTATCCAGAATATAGGAGAAGCAAATGGGGATACAGATGTCAGAATCAAAGGTCAGAAAATAACCTGTAATCTTCCGGATCTTAGCAAAGTCATGAGCATGGATGAGGAAGCGCGTCTCATGTCGACCGTGTTTTTTCGTCGTGGTGAAATGCTATAGTAATTGATCGGAAACAATGTTTTATGAATGCGATACGTGCACCAACAGGAAGGAGGGGCAACGATGGCAAAGGGAAAAGCAAGCGAGTGGCTGGATGATGATAAATTGTTGCTCCTTCAAGGCTGGGCCAGGGATGGTTTATCTGATGGGCAAATAGCCGAAAACATGGGAATAAGTGTAAGAACACTTTATCGGTGGAAAAATGAATATTGGCAGATATGTCATGCCTTAAAAAAGGGGAAGGATGCAGCCGATAGAGAAATTGAGAATGCTCTTTTTAAGAGAGCAAAAGGCTATGATTATGAGGAAATACGAGAAGAAACCAAAGACGGAAAAGTTGTAAAAAGGATTGTAACAAAGAAACATATTCCAGGAGATACCACAGCACAAATATTCTGGTTGAAAAACCGAAAACCAGAATATTGGAATGGTGGTACTGGTTTTAGTGACGAAGGAACCGAAGTTAATATTTATATTCCGGACAATGAAAGAGGTGCAGGCGATGGAGAATAACAAACAGAATTATATTATTTTTGCGGATGTTCTCTCGGATGAAGTTAGATATTTATGCCGGCGAGCAGATGGCAGTTTGTACACCTGCACTGTGGCAGCAGATGCAAACGGATTTTATGAGAAAGATGCAACGGATGTTTCGGAGATAGAAGCTCGCATATTTATATCTACAGCCTTTAATCGGGCAATGAGCATAATTTAGTATATGGCTGCAGGGGTGGATATGAGCATATATATTATTCTATCTCTAATCTCTATTATCTAATATCTAGTAAAGAATCCTTGTAGAAACCTTAGAAGAAATCATGTAAGAAATCATACACTGTATCAATATTGGACGGAGGAAATATAGGTGGATTCAGTCGGAAGAAATGAACAAATTGTAAGCCAGATACAAAGCGGTGTCGGAGATCGACAAGAGCTATTAACAGAGTTATGGGTTTCAAACATGGGACTTGTTCAGAAAATTATACATCAGGCCACCGGCTTACAGCGGAATGTACATCGACAAGATTTTGAGGATCTGGAACAACAGGCATTTATAGGAATAATGGAAGCTGTGAGAAGATATGATCCTGCTGCCGGTGTAAAGTTTTTCACCTATGCCGAAAGCTATATCAGAAAATCGATATATAAATATTATGATAAAAATGGCCAGGCGTTGCGTCTCCCTGCATATATGCGAAAACGCATAAAAGAATATACGCAGGCAAAAGAAAATCTGAGAAGCAAAGGGCAATCGGCAACGATTGAAAACATTCAGAAAATATTATCGTGGTCTGATAATGCTATACGCTCAGTAGTTGAGACTATCCGAAAAATGGAAATGCAGAGTCTTGACAGCTATTTGAACGAAAGCGATAAGGATTCAGGAACTGTAATGGATATGATTGCAAGCTCGGAATGCGTATCGGATGATGCGCTTTCAAATCCATATGCGGAAGAGTTGCACATAGAACTGCAGAAAGCACTTGTAGAGTTGTCCGGGCGTGAACAATTAGTTTTGAAGGCTCTATTTTACCAGGGGTATAGTGAAAAAACGATTGCGGAATATATGGGTTGTACAAGACAAAATATCTCACGAATTAAAACCGAAGCATTTAAACAAATAAGAACCGGGAAATACAGAAATGCTCTCTTGTCGTTTTTATCAGTGCCTGCAGCTAAACGCGCAAGAAAGAAGATTGTGCAAGATTTCAATGAATTATCAGAGGATGAAAGGAATTTGTTGCTATGACAGCAGAAGAATTTGAACAGGTAAAAGAATGCGCCAGGTGTGCAGCAGTGGAACAAATACATGATTTTGTAATTTTAATGGTTAAGGAAGGGAAAGAAGATTCACAGGACCAGGAACATGGATTTGCTGTGGAAGTAATAAGGGAAGCGTTAAACCGGTATAGGTTTGAATCAGCAGAAAGCACAATAAGAAAATATGTGGATTGGCTTGTTAGACGTCACGCGGAATTAAATCATGTGATGCAGCAGGATGATACATATAGTATTAGGCATAATGCAATTGTATTGGAATATATCGTGAAAAAGCCTATGTCTCATGTTCAGATAGAAAAGAAACTAGGGATAAGTGATGGAACATTTAAAAGATATATCGATATTTGTATCCATGAGCTGGCAGATATTTTGTTTTTGAATTATATAAGCGATAACAGCGTGTAAAAGGTAAAAACAATAATTTCCCCATATAATGCGAGATAAACGCTCCCTGCGGTCATATCGACGTTATAATAGATAATATAGATGGTAAGAAGTGGCGCAATTGATATTATGCATATAGAATTACCAAATGGTAAGAAAAGCACTCGGACAAAACGAATTATCCGAGTGTATACCACTAAAGCAACTTATATTTTATTTGTTACGTTGGACACTTTTTCTAATACTCCAGGTTTGTCGTTTTCAATTAAATCAAGAAGAGTGGAAATATCTTCTCGAAGATGTTGAGCCATAGTAGCACAGGACGGAGTTCCTGGTGTTTGGGTAAGTTCATATATACGTCCTCGTTCAAGATCCGTCAGATGATTATTGATTTTGTTTAACTCTACACTGTAACGTTTTGATATATCCATAGCGAGCCTCCTATGTTTAGATTATTTTTCGGTATTAGTAACAGGATTTCTCAAATCTTCTATTGTTAAAATGACTTTTTGATCGGCATCAATATTAAAAGCAAGTTGGCAATTCACAAAGTCAGCAATTCTAATTAGTTCATCTGCTGAGAAACTGCCTCTAGCAAATTTATTTCGCATAGCCTGCTCGCTTATTCCAAATAACTGAGCAAGTTCTTTGTATTTTTTACCTTTTATATTCAATAGAGCCTTAATTTTGTCACTTACCACTGGTTGCACCTCCTTCTATGGATTGATGTTTATATTATAATCTTGATTAGAAACATTTGCAATTGAAAAAATATAGAATGTAATCAAAAAGGTGTAAAAATATTTGACAACATAACAAAAATGATGTAATATGTAATCAGAAGCGAAACATTATAAATAAAAGCAAAGGAGTACGAACATGAAAGCAATCGAACAAATTTATGAGAATTATAAAGCAAGCCAAAATGAGGAAACCCCATATAGTGAAGAACAGAAAAGAGAATTTGATAAACTGTCTGTAACCCTTGATAAAGTATTTCCGGGAGAAATCCAGGAAGATTATAGAAAGCAACAGCAGATTTTTGACAATAGTGTTGCTTTTGCCAGATCCTCAGAGAAAGCCGGGTTTATTTTAGGTTTCAAGCTGGCAATGGAGATTATGCAAGAATGCAAATAATTATCTGGGTGAGGCACACTGCCCCATCTGTTTGGAGGATGTGATTATATGGCGAAGCAAAAAGATAAAGGGCTGCCTACTGGCATAACATTGCGGAAAGACGGGCGGTATATGTGGCGTTTCAAGTATTCGGGTGTGACATATTCCGGATATAGCCGAAAACTTCCAGATGCAAAAAAAGCATTGAGAGATAAAAGATACGAGGTTGAGCACGGATTATACAGCAAAGAAAAGGCTATTTTGTTTGATGCATGGTTTGTGGAATGGCTCGATGTATACAAAAAAGCAGATTGCAAGGAATCGACTATAAATCTTTACAAGAATGTCTACAATCGGTATATAAAAAAGATATTCGGGAAAAAGCAGGTAAAAAATTTGAGAGCGGATATGATACAAAAATTTATTAACAAAGCAGCTACAGAACGATCAAAAACAGTTGCATCAACCATAAATTTTTTATTGTATGATTCTTTGAGGCAGGCAGCAAGAAATGGGATTATATCAAAGAACCCTATGGAAAATACCACACCGCCGAAATTCAAAGATAGTAAAAAGGGAAAAGCATTATCTGCAGATATAGAAAAGCAATTCCTGGAAGCTGCCAAAGAGAGTTATTATTATCCATTGTATCGTATGGCGAGCCTTACTGGTATGAGAATAGGGGAAGTCTTGGGGTTGCAATGGCAAGACGTGGATTTTGAGCATGGAGAAATCCATATTACACATACACTTTGCTATGTTCCTGGTAAGGGACAATACTTAGATACACCAAAATCAAAGGCCAGCCGCCGAATCATACCAATGGAAAAAGGCAGTGAATTGTATGTACTTCTGAAAGAATGGAGAAGTAAACAACGTCTGCAGAAATTTAAAACCGGTAAGTATTGGCAACCACTGGAAGGAATGGAGAATATTGTATTTACGTCAAATCATGGAACACCACATTTTGATATGAACGTGAGAACGGATCAGAGAAAAATAGTTGCGGATATGAAGGAAGCAGGAATTAAGATAGATACCTGCACTTTTCACACATTACGTCACTGTTTTGCTACCAGGTGCATAGAGAATGGCATGGACCCGAAAGTTTTACAAGCAATTCTCGGACACAGCACGTTTGCAATGACAATGGATCTTTATTGTGATGTGATGGAAGATACAAAGAGGAAAGAGCTTAATAAAATAATGGCTGTATTGTGATAGAGAGAGGCTGCAGGTACATGAGGTGCTTGTGCGACCTCTCTTTTTATTTCCTGGATCATAAATATATGTTATACTATGAACGTGACACACCTTTTGACACACTTTTCAATAACATATGATGTAATGTGATGAAATATAAAATAGAGAAAAATGTGTATTTGGCACAACCAGAAATAAAGACAAAACAAGATGAAAAACAATTATTAAGTTTTTCATTTTCCAGGTCGTTGATGAGAAGTAGATGACAGAAAGTGGCGGAAATGCTTGATTTACAAGGGCTGGAAGGTATTTAGTGATTAGCTTGCAAACCTCGTAAAGTATCGCAAAATATCGTATCACAGTGGTATAAAGTGGTAAGAAAAGTGAATACGGAAATTTGTAGTATAGATGTAGCGTTTTGTGGTATACTATAGAAAAACAAATACCTTTCTGTGAAAGGGAAAGGGGAAAGGATACGCGTATGACAGTTGATAGAAGAGTAAGCAGTATTGAATCCAGCTTCAAAATGGAAAGCATGCCATTTGATGCAGAATGTCGTCAAAGAGTAAGAAATGTCTTAACCAAGAAAGTTTCTGCTACAGATGCAATTTCAGAATTAAATAAGAAATACAGAGTATCCAAGAAGAAGGTTGAAGGATCAAGAGTATGATTATTTCTATGAGGATGAACAGGATGCCAAGTACTGTTATCCGGGAACAAATGTATTAAAGAATAAACTGGATATAAGAGATTTAGATACATTGCATGAGGCTGAAAGAGATTATTCAGCGGTGCGTCAGGCAGAACTTGTAGGTCAAGGCGTTACTGGAGATTTCTCTTTTAAGCATCTTTGTTCTATACATAAGCATTTATTCAGTGATGTATATTCTTGGGCGGGCAAGACGAGAACGGTTGATATTTCCAAAGGAACCGTTTTCTGTTTGGTGCAGTTTATCGAAAGCCAGTTTGATGATTTGTATCGTAAGCTGAAAAAGGAAAATTTCTTAGCTGACATAACCGATAAGGAAGAAATGAGCGAGAGACTAGCCTATTACCTGGGTGAGATTAATATGATCCATCCGTTTAGAGAAGGTAATGGAAGGACTCAGAGAGTATACATTGAGCAGTTATGCTTGAACAATGGTAGATTTGAAATTGATTTTACCGATGTTTCAAAAGAAGAGATGATAGCCGCCAGTGTCAGATCGTCAAATGCCAGCAATGATATGTTGGAAGAACTGATTAGTAGTTGTCTTGTTGAAAAATAGTTTTAGAGAAGAATGTTCTGCTTTGAGTGTAAAAATTGATTTATGAATTGACGATGAGTTAACAACAGACTAACAATGATATACATACGTATGTACTGGCATACACGAGTAGAATTGTTTTGCATCAGTTATTCCGGGGATGCAGCATGAAATATTTAAGGATTCATGATATGTATAAAAGTGATTGAAGTAAAGATGTAGTATGAGACTTTTTATGATTATTGGTTTATATGTGGGCTACAAGGGTGCAACCATTGCCCAGTTAGTGGCGGTTTGGCTGAAAAAAGAGAATACAAAGACCTGCCCGGAAGAAACCTCGTAAAGTATCGCAAAATATTGTATCACAGTGTTATAAAGTGGTAAGAAAATAAGAGACGGCAAATCGTCAACAAGTTGTTGGCAATTTGCCGCCTTTAGTTGTATGTTGGAGTTATTCCACTTTTATGCTGTGGTCTATACCTCTGCCTCAGCCATGATAATCTCAGCAGCATCAAGTATGAGCTGTGAAGCTATCATGTGAAGTATATCAGGCTTCCCTTGATAGGATTGCCTAATAAAATGTCCATGTTTGTCCTCATTTCTTCTGTTTTAGTGTAATGTAACAGTAGTATAACCCATAATGGGGAGTTATGCCACAGTTGTTTTTTATTGGAAAAAGAAACAAATATTGTAAATTAAAAGACCAAAAGTTATACTAAAGATGTTATAGAAATATAGGGGGCAAGTGTAAATGATAGGAATTGCAATATGCGATGACCATAAAAGCATTCATGATGAAGTCGAAAATTTATTGTCAAAGTATCAGGAGAGCCGAAAATTGGAATGTGATATTTATAATTTCTTTTCTGCGCAAGAGCTATTAGCTTCAAGGAAACGCTATAACATTATTCTGTTAGATATTGATATGCCTGAAATTGATGGGATTCAGGCAGCCGAGAAGCTTAATCAAAGAGGTATGCAATACAATATAATAATGTTAACGAGTAAAAGAGAACGTTTTAAAGAGGCATTTAAAATTGGTGCTACGCGATTTGTTACGAAGCCTATTGATCCGGAAGAATTATTTGAAGCTCTTGATAATGCATTTGAATCTTGTCTTGGTTTCGAAAAAATTACCGTAAAATATAAAGGGAATGATTGCGTTATGCGCCAAAGAGACATATATATGATTGAGGCTCAAAGAGATTATGTAAAAATATATAGTAAGGATAAGATATTTGAAAGCAGCCAGTCTCTTAAAGTATTTGCTGAGCAACTTGATAAGAGAATATTTATATTGGTTCATAGGAGTTATATGGTAAATATGATGTATATATATGATATCTGCAATGACTATTTAGAACTTGTTGATGGAAAAAGAGTGCCTGTTTCAAGACGAAAAAGTGCGGAAGTAAGACAAAAAGTTTTTGATTTTGATGTGAATAAACGATGAGGCAGCAAAGATGAGAGTGTTGTTGTATATATTAATAATAATTGAATATATATCATTTTATTATGTCTTTTTTGGCAAACGACAGTTTGGAAAGGGCAAATGGAGTAAATGGATTTGTCTTGGAATTGATTTATTCTCAATAGTTTTTTTGCTTAATGTTAATCAGATGGGGCTTGTTCTGGTCTTGGCATTAATTGGTGCCATTATTAATGTTTCAGCGTTATTTGACATAACGTTTATGGAAAATTTGAAATTGTTTCTATTATGTTATCCGATGCTTACGATATTAGAAAGCATAATACAGTATGGACTTAACTATTATTTGGAACTAAATAATAGAAGTATAACAATAATATATACGATAATCATTATCGGGATAACATGGATATATTATGCCTTAGCAGGAAGAAAAATTGAAAAGAGTTCATTTGTACTGCCAACGGCGATAAGTCTGTTGCTATCTGCTGTTTTATTTATAATAGTTGCGATGATTACTTATTTTACATATGCATTAACGGAAATTTTGCATACAGCAAACGGAAAGCTTGGACTTGGATTAGTCACCGTAGGTGGAGGTATTATATTTATATTGGTCTTATTGATGATTTATTATTTTAATTCACAGCAAAGATTTCAATTAGAAAATAAAATGCTGGAAAAATATAATGAGCAGCAAAGGGAATATTTTGAGCAATTACTGGAGAAAGAGCAGAAAACAAAGCAATTTAGACACGATATAATTGCAGAACTGGTTGAGATAAAAAATTTAAACGATAGTAAAGAATGCAATAAGTTAGATGAATTTTTAGAAGATATGTTAAATGAGATTTCAAGTATAAGCAATTCGGACTATGATGTAGGAAATGAAATAATAAACACAATTCTAAATTACTATCTGTCTCCAATAAAGTCTGCTTGTAAAATAACAGTTAAAGGATATATACCTGATGAATTGAGCATTACGCGAAGAGATTTGTGCATAATTGTTTCAAATCTTATTAAAAATGCGGTTGAAGCAGTAGAGACAGTAGAATCTTCACATAGATATATTACTGTTGTCATAAAAAGTGGAAAAATATTTCTGGACATAAAAATAAATAATTCATGCAATAAGGCTGACGGAATTTTTGTTGATGGGAAGATAACGACAAGTAAAAAAGATAAAAATAATCATGGATTTGGTATGAAAAATATTGAGAATGTGGTTAAAAAATATGATGGGGATTATACGTACGGCAAAGAAAATAACGATTTTTGGGCAGAAGTCAGGGTGAAAAACAACCGTTCGTCGAAAAAATGAACCGTTCGCAGAAAATAGTTAGCATATAGGCGGAAGATGGGATAAACTAGAGGCAGAGCAGGAAAGCTTCTAGTTTATTTTTTGGGAGGTGTGAATATGGAAACATATACTTTATGGGACTATCTTTGGAAATATATATGGAAAAAATAGGTAGAAATTTAGTATGTAACAGCTTTTACATAGAGTCAGAAGTGGTTGCAAACATTTCTGATAGCAATACTACAAACAGATTAAAAAAGAAAGTGATGTAAACGTTATGGATATGTGCTATGACGGAATATTGGTGCTTCCAAGCAGCTATGCTGTTATGGATGAAGAGGAAATGAGTTATTTAGAGGGAGGCGGAACAGCGGTAGTATATGGAACAGCGAGTCAAATAAGAAGTAGACTGACTGCTATTATTGGAGCTAGTTTGGTAGGAACAGGGGTATCAGCAGCATTAGGTTTTTTGCTTGGACATGTTGGAGGTGCAATTATATCAACAATATTAGGCAATGGATGGTTTGGTTCATATCGATCTTGTGCTTCAAAAGCGCATAATCAAGTAGAAAGTATTATCCGAAAATACGGGAAAAGTAGAAAATGTAAAATGACAACAACATATAGTTTTGCATATATGTGTACAGGAGTGAGTGTTAAGGTTGCATAGAGACAAATAACATAAGGATTAATTTTCTGGAAAGGATTTATATGAGCAGAAATAGTGCTGATAAAGGAATCAGTTCGATTCTGAAAATGGTTATAGGTGCAATTGTTGGTTTGATATTTATTACCGCAGTTATTGGTTTATTGTGGCTGGTTGGAATATTAAATACAGGGATAAGTATAGGTGTAGCAGTAGCAATTGGCGGAATTTTTATAGTGTTAATTGAACTTGTTTTATTTATCACTGGGATAACACAAAAATAAACTTCATTATTCATGTTTGTGTAGGTGACATTAAAATCATCTGCACAAATTTATTAAAAGGCAATGGTATATTATAGAAAATATGATGCTTATAGTTACTCTATTTGGACATGGTCTGGTACTTTGGGGGTACGTAAAGCTACATCATGATAATATTCATTTGGGAGAACAGATGTTATGGCAAAAAAAATGGCATGTTGGATATGTGCAATAGGAGGATATTTGTGCATATGTAATTCTATGGAGATAGCTAATAGATTAGCTAGTAGCGACGAGTCATTGAACACAATTATAACATATATTCTGGTTGTGACAGGAATTGCAATTATTACTGTTTCACTTAATTGTTTTAATAAAATAATTAAAAAAAGTAATGATGATACAAATACGATGACTCGCAATAAATTAATTTTTTATGTTGGTATTATCATTGGGGTGCTGTTAACTATAATGTATGTATTGTTATTCATAATTCCAACTATTTAAGAGAATTAATAAAAATATCACTAATGTATTGCAAAGTAAGCTGGACAGACTGTAGAGAAAGTGCTTCGAGGAATCATGTTTCTCGAAGCCTTTTCGTATCATTATGAAGATGTTTCAGTTTTTATAAGAATATTCCTACTGGATTTATGCTGTTAATGACAAAAAGTGCAGTTCATTACAAAACTGTTGAATAAATTGTGCAAGAGTGGTACTGTCATGTTATATATAGTTGCAGAAGAAATTAGTAAAAACGAGTGGAACAATGAATATGAGTATTAGAAAGTCTTCGGGGAAGCTATTTAATTACCATTTTAGCATAAATGATGTTATTTGGTATGTCACGGACATATATAGTAATTTGCTTTTAGATTATGTAGTATTGACTAAACGTATTTGAAAAGTATAATGTGAAAATTATTATAAGGGTGAAATTATGCTGAAAAAAAATAAGAATTCTAAATTAAAAAAGTGGATAGAATTTTGGTGTGTATGTGCGATTATAGGATGTATAAGTGGATTTACGTGGTCGGATAATATGGTTATGAATATAATTGTAATTATAATTAGTGCATTAATATTGGCTATAATAAGAGTTGTATTAATATTCTATTCAAATTCAAGAAGGTAGAGGTATCAGGAGCAAAATTCTGTATAAATAAGATAGAATCTGATGATGATATTATATATGTAAGTAAATCTCATAGGTCTGTCAAAATGTGAAGAGCAGCTTGGATTTAACTGCCAGGCGGTTAAGGGTGACAGGGAAGGATTCCTTAGCAGATATACACTTATAAGTATATTGGATTTGATTCAAAAAAGAAAAAATAGTTTGGGGATATGGTAAATATTAGTGATAAAAATGCAGGGGTGAAGAGTGAAAAAATATATCGTACATTTTATTATATGGGGGCTAGGTATAATTAGTTACTATATATTAGACAAGACAACGGCCGGAGATGAGTTTCAGAATATAAGCTTATTATTAATTGGATGTTTGATGTTTTATGCAGTGTATTATATTTCTATGATATCAGAAATCAAGAAAATTGAATATGAATTGAATGAATCGGGAATATTTGGCGGACGTGGCATGGGAATTTTAATAAACATGTTTAGCTTGCAGTATATATTTGAACTTTATAAGAAACCATTAGTTTGCATTGTTCTTATAGTAGTTTCTGTTATTGTGCTGATACTATCACGTAAATATATAAAATCTTTTTGGACAAAAAATATATGGAGTAGACAATTTTTACTTATTTTTATTGCATTTAATGTATTGGCGAGTTCTATAGGCAGTGTTCTTGGTTATAAGTGGGATGATATTTTGTTGGTTAATGTAGAAAATGTATCAAACGTAACAAAATTGATTCTTATAATATTTTATATTGTGATTTTTAAAAATACAGAGTTGCCAAACAGTTTTTTTATAAGATTTGCTTCTAAAAATGAGGCTTTGTTAGACAGAAAAAATTAGAAAATAAGCTTTTAATATATAGCATACGAAGGGATAATAATGGAGCAAGATAAGCGCGTAGAAGATAAAAAAGCTAGATTTATATTATTAATAACACAAGTGGTTTTATGGTTTATGGTGATGGTTATGGAAATGGTTGTTTTGATAGTTAAGCAGATAAATGTATCGGAATATATGCTTTTTCTGGTGTCTATAAATTTGATTACAATAGTGACTATTTTAATAAATGTTCACAATTATAGGAAAAACAAAAAGAGGATGTAATTAAGTAGATATCCATACTATACAAGAGGTAAGTGCTATGGAATGTTAATTGGAATTATTCAAAGTGAATGGTGTTATAGAAAAATCAGTGAAGAAACAAATTTGAGTAAAATAGACATATTGTTAAAAAAGGGGAGAATTTTGTTGGGAGCGATATTAATTATTATTGAAATAGTGATTAGAATGTTGTATCCGTCAATGTTTAAACTTTATGCAGCTTTGTTTTCAAAATGACCGGAAGTATATTCATAAATGTGTCCACCAATTCGTTGATTTTTCATCTGAAAGTTCGGTCACATATAATTGTGTGAGCATATGTTCGTGTGTGACCTACTTTATTAATTTTAAAGTACATGAAGGGAGTAATGAATTTGAATAAAGAGATTGTTGAAGGAATGTACATAGCTCTTATTTTTATTGCGGGATACTATTTATTAAAGACGAAAAGAATTAATATTTTGTGGAAGATATTGGCAGCTGTGAATATACTTTCATGGGCGTGTTTATTAGTAATATTAGCACTGGATATAAATGTAAGTGCTGATTTTATATCCTTAAATTTAGCAGCATGTGTGTTGTTGGCTATTTTTACACCAATAATATGGTTTTCAGATAGAAAAAATATGGATATCTACAGTTTATTTGGAAATATAGGATTTGTATTAGTACTTAACAAGGAAGTAAATCAAATAAAACACAGTGCCAGACTAAAAGAAAACCTTCAGAAAATTCTAGGTCTTGATTGTTATCATAAGACATGGATCACAATATCGAAACCAAAAGATGAAGAAATTACATTGACTATGTTATTTTTCAGTAAAAAGGAATTTGCCTGCTTTGAACGAAAAATTGATAAGAAGTATATAGTAGAAAAGGAAAATGGATTTGGAACATTGGTTACTATGCAAATATAGGAGAGCAGCAATGAACAGAGAAAAATGTATTAACAGAAATATAGCAATAGCAAGTGCAATAATAAGTGGTGTGAATATATTAACATTTTATAATGCATTTTATAAGTGTTTTAAATTCAAATACGTAGATGACTTTATATCATTATTATGTTTATTGTTTAGTTTAATGATTTTAATAAATGTAAAACAGCATATTAGAACAATAGAGTTTTGTATGTGGTATAGCATTTTATTTATTATTTTATTATGCAGAATAAATATATTGAATGGCTTTTTTGAGATTGATTTTTTGAAAAATATAGCGTCTATTATTATTATTATAAATTTGATAGTCTGGATTTATTTTTTGCATAAAGTAAATATAGAAAATAATCAAATAGATATTAACAATAGAAAAAGTGTTATTGAGTCTGAAACGGATATACGTAATTATATATATAATCGAATCACTATGTTTTTTAATAGAGACAAATCCATTAAGTGTGATGATAATATAAAGAGATATTTGTGGATTACATTATCTGCGTCTTGGACAATACTTCTTTTTGGTGGGAAATTTATTATAGATATAATAAATATATTTACTGATGAATACAAATTTGGGATAAATTTTGTAATGGTTTATGTTATATTGAATCTTATATTTTTATTTTTTAATTTTGCGAGATTAAAAGTAATTAAATCTAATTTTGTTTATGAAATAGTTTGTGATGTGTCATTTGTTATAGGAATAAATATATTTGTTTTTACTCAAAGGGATACTGCTCGATTTCAAGTTTTAATACTATCCGCATATTTATGTTGTTTATATCTATTAAATATTCGTGATTTGTTAAGAAAAATATAATTACCATGTGACATATGAAATGAACGAAGCTGTATACATGAAAACTCTTGTTTTTTAGGATGGCTTAAAAAATAAGTTTGAGAAAATAATGGACTATAACTGGATTTTATTGAAAGGTATGAGGTATTATATGGAAACGATAAAGATACAGCACTTATTTGGTAGATTTTCTATATTTTTCTTGGTGTTAATTGTGGCAGTATTTGCTGAGGAATATTCAATTGATAGGTTGTGCTTGAATATAAATGGATTTCCATTTATTTTTATGAATGCATTTATGATTGTAGGAATAGCATATATTTATCAAAAAGCAACAAGGAAATTATTCATAAAGGAATTTAAGTATGAGATATATGAAGATTTCTTCTATATTAATGGGAATAAATATGAATATCAAGATGTAATAAAATGTGAAATTCATTATTTCGATTATTTTTTTATAAATGTATTGTGTTTGCATATAGACATGAAAAACACTTCTAAAAGCACCCTTTTGTTATATTCAGAAGACTTGGATGAAGGAATAGACTATAAAGACATTCAATTGTTTAAGTTTTATGAATCAGTTAGCGAACATTTGAGAATCAGCTAACTATTGACAGATAGGGTTGAAAGAAAATAATAGGCTTGCCAGGATATAATTGGTGAGCCTATTATTTAATGTGGTGTTTTCGCAGGAGTAATATACCGCGGATTTTCATAACAATACTGTTACCCTCCTAGATTTTGTTCTAATTTTTCTCTACTCCATTGATAACTTACTTTTTTTAACAATCCATCGTTTTCTACTACTACCTTTGCAATCACCTCCCCCTTTTCACATATGTAATAAATACCATTCGTTTCATATACCACGTCAATTTCACTGAGCTGATATCTTTTGTATATAGAATTATTTTCTTGAACAATTTGTTTAATTAAATCATCTAAATTATCTTCATTTTTTCTGATATAGTATACAAGAGTGAAATCACCTTCATGTTTATAATCATGCTCGTCATATATGGACGCCGCCTCAAAATAATCATATTCGCCAAAATTCAATCCATAATAATCCAAAACTCTATCAAATGTATTATTTACACCTGATGCCGAACCCATCATAAGACAAAACAAACCAAAAAATAATGTCCAAAAAACATATATAAGACAATATATTTTTTTACTCTTTATATTTTCTCTATCACGATGTCTTCCATAACAAATCACATCCGTAATTTGCTTTGGGAAAAATAGCGTGATAAAAATTGAAAATATTGCATATAACAATCCCATAACAGTTTCTCCCATTTCTTATTATTCCATCATTCATTTTAATTATATCATTTATACCATGCTTCGTCCATTTTTATCTAAATACGCTCATATAAAATTTAGGTACAAAACAAACCCAAAAATAATGTCAAATGCTTTGAAAAAGTGTCAATAAAAACATAAAATAATAAAAAAGTTTTGAGCTAATTGACAATTGTTTAATTAATATATCTTGTGATAAAATATCCGCGAAGATAATGGAGTGCCATTATAAGGAGGTATTCAGAAATGAATAAAATAATAAACAAACAAGTTCTTGCTACGTTTGCATTAGTTACTATCATGGCAGGAGTGTTAATAGGTACTAATTGTATTTATGCAGCGCAGGACGGAAAAGAGACAACAACTATCCGGCTTATAAACCAGACTTATTTTAATGCTAAGAATATCAAGGTAACCTGGAACGATGGCAAAGAGCAGACTGTCAACACACTTGGCAGCCATGATTCAATTGATTTCTCATCAGATGCCGGAAGCGTATACAAAATGGATGTTACCGGAACAACCCAGTCCGGAGAAAAATTCACCGGACATTTTAAGGGACTGGTCGGCAAAGATACAAGAGTATTTATAGAGCTTGACGAGAATGCTGATGTTCAGGTTTTTATCCCACAGGGAGAAATTGATTAAGCATTAATTATTGTTCTTTAAGATCCGCCAGAGTGTGCTTCGGCTTATGCCGAGCCGCCTGGCGGTTTTTTCTTTATTGTCATGTTCTTCGTGTAACACCTGAAGAATGATCTGATAATTTATCTCATCTAGAGTTCCATCAAATTTTACTGAATCATCAAAGACGCGTCCGTAGTCGGGCTCCTGTTTCAGGATGGCTTCTACAGTGTCACAGGAGATATACGGTGTCTTTGTTATTGTGACAAGCTCTTTAAGGACATGCTGTAGCTGGTCTAGATTGTTAGGCCAGTTGTACGAGAGCATTTTTTCCATTGCTTCAACATCAAAGCCTATTATCTGTTTCCCGAGGGAGACATTGAACCGGTGCAGATAGAGCGCGGTTATACCGGAAAAATCGTCAATGCGCTCTCGAAGCGGTGGGAGATTCATGGTAAGGCAGGAAAGATGATTCTCCATAAAGGTGCGTATTGTGGCAAATGCAGGCTGATTGGAGTTGTTGGTGGAAAGCGAGACTATGAGTTTCATTCTCGTGCAAAGCTTCGTCTGGTCTATATATTGAAACAAATCACCAATCTGTTCCAGACTAAGAGCATCGGCTTTTTCAAAAAATACTGTGCTGTCCACTTCGTTGAGAGGAGAATTCTCATTATTTAGCAGGCTGTGCCACTTACGCTCTTTTATCAGAGAACAGTCGATACTGTAAAATGGAGCGTGCTTATAGTTGCTTTGCTTGTAAATAAGTGATGCAGCCTTGCCTTTGCCGGTTCCGTTTTCTCCGAGAATAAGCACAGGCAGATGGCTTTTAGCGTATTCTTCTATTATCTGCGCTATTTTGCCTGCTTTACCGGTTCCGTTGTAAGCGTCAGCAAAGTCGTTGGAGGAGGTGTTGTCAATATTGTAAATCTGAAATCCAGGGTCGTCCTCGGCGGTTAATGCAGGACTCTTACATATAGTAATTGCAGTGTACTTCTGGTCCTCGTAAATCAGGTGGCGGTTGTACAGAGTATAGACGTTATCGCGTATCTGATGCGAAACGGTCTGGTTCGGAACTTTCAAAAATGACTTAATGTATGTCTGTACAAAATTCATCAACGATGTATTCATTTCATCTATTGCGATGCTTGAAAACCACAGAGTACCTGCAGGCGAGTAAATTAAGAATTCGCGGTCATCCTCGGTCAGAAGCGACTGGAACAGATCCTTCTGCTTGTGGACATAATTGGAAGAATGCACAAGCTTTACAGCCTCGGCAACGGCGTTTTCTATGCTTTCCCTGCCGGAGGTTACAAGATTATAATTTAATCCGATATCCTTTGCGGCTCTGGCACCGGTCACGTCACATAGGACAAGCGTGCAGCCGTTTTCTTTTGCTTCTTTAAGGCGATTGACTGCATCTGCGGAGTCCTTGAAAGTGATTATGTCAATATCGTATTGAAGCAGGTCGCACAGCAGATGTGCATTTGCAGTGATTCCGGGAAAACCGGCAATTACAAATTTTCCGTTGTAGCTCTCGGCAAGCTTGATGCTCAGAAGTATATCGTAAACAGAGATTGATATATCTATGACGGGAAGCTCAACAGCAGATTGTATAAGCTCTGCGGTGCCGCCTCGCGAAATGATAACATCGTAATTTTTATGTGCAAGCTGCATTGCGATATCACGGCCGGTGAACAGATCACCGGTCTGGACAGTGAGAGCAATGTCATCGCGCGACTGTGCTATATCGGTAAGTATGTCAGCCATGCCCTCGTAAGGGGCGACTGCAAGAATCTTGGTTTTCTGCATATATTTCTCCTTTTAGGATTTGTAAATGTTAAGTGGTTATTTTAATGTTTAAAAATGAAACGTAAAGATAGCACTAGTGATGCTTTGTTACTATTTAACCATATTGTATTACAGCACGTTTCAAAATGCAACAAATAAATGCGACTTATGTTTCAAAATAGAACAAAAATAACAAAACAACGCGTTGAACGAGTCACAAAAAACAGATATTATATGATTAGTTCAAAGAGATGTTCAAAAATAAAACACAAGAATAACAATATAACAAAGGAGAGGTAATATATGAGTTATCAGATTAAAATTCCGTCATGTATCTTTGGCGGAGCAGGAAGCATTGAGAATGTGAAAGCGGTAATAGAAAAAGAGAATGCTAAAAAAGTAATAGTTTTTACTGATAAAGGCATTCGTGCAACAGGACTTTTAGATCTGCTGACAGAGATTCTTGAGGAAAACAAGACAGAGTATCAGGTATTTGATGATCTTGCCTCCGAACCATCATATCAGGATGTTGAAAAGGTTATGAAGGAAGTGGAGAGCGCATCAGGAGATCTTATCATAGCAATCGGTGGGGGAAGTGTTATGGATGCAGCAAAGCTTTGCTGCGTATTAAAAGATGCAGACTACACTATAAAAGATCTGCTCAATGATCCGACGCTTGCAAAGAAACAGATTAAGACGGTTATGATTCCGACAACCTGCGGAACAGGATCTGAGGCAACCTGCAATGCAATCGTTGCGGTTCCGGAGGAACAGTCAAAGAAAGGAATTGTAAATGACAGTATGATTCCGGACTATGTGGTATTGGATTCAAATATGATCAGAAAGCTTCCAAAATCAATTGTGGCAGCAACAGGTGTAGATGCATTGGCCCATGTGGTTGAGTGCTTCACCTCAAAGAAAGCAACACCGTTTTCCGATACCTACGCAGTAGCCGGAGCCAAGCTTATTTTTCACAATATCAGGGAAGCTTATAACAATCCGGACAATATGGAAGCAAAAAGCAATATGATGACCGGAGCCTTCTATGGCGGAGTCGCAATCACAGGAAGCGGAACAACAGCAGTTCATGCACTTTCATATCCACTGGGAGGCAAATATCACATTGCTCACGGTGTATCAAATGCCATACTTTTTGCACATGTTATGGAATTTAACAAGGACGCATGCAGCAAGAGACTTGCAATACTTTGCGATGCTGTTTACCCTGAGCATGCAGGAAAATCTGAGGATGAGAAAGCACAGTACATGATCGATCAGATTGCTGACATTGTAAAGGTTACAAACATTCCAACAGATTTAAAGGAATTCGGTGTTAAGCCGGAGGACCTGGATTTCCTTGTTGATGCCGGAAGCAAACAGCAGAGACTTCTTGTAAACAATATGAAAGAATTAAGCCTTAACGATATCAGAAACATATATCTTAAGGTATTAAAATAAAGGAGGAGCCTATGAAAAAGCCAATTATCGGAATTACAATGGGAGATCCTGCGGGAAACGGTTCTGAGATTTCAGTAAAAGCGTTATCAAGACCTGAAATATATAAGCAGTGTCGTCCGGTGATTATCGGTGATGCCGCATGTATGGAAGAGGCAGTAAAAATCGCAGGAAAAGAAGGACAGATAAAGATTCATGCGATTCACGATATTAAAGAAGCAAAGTTTGAGTACGGAACGATTGATGTGTACGACATGAACCTTGTGAACATGGACAGACACATATTCGGAAAAGTATCAAAGATGTGTGGAGAGGCTGCTTTTCAGTATGTCGTAAAGGTAATAGAGCTTGCGCAGAGCGGCGAGATTGACGCAACTGTCACAAATGCCTTAAATAAAGAGGCAATAAATATGGCAGGACATCATTATTCGGGACATACAGAGATTTATGCAGAGTACACACATACAGACAAGTACACAATGATGCTTGCACACGAGGATTTGAGGGTTGTACACGTATCGACACATGTTTCTCTCAGGCAGGCATGTGACAAGGTAAAGAAGGACAGAGTCCTTGAAGTTATAAGAATTGCAAATGATGCCTGCAAGGCGATAGGCATTGAGAATCCAAAGATTGGTGTGGCAGGTCTTAACCCACACTGTGGAGAAAACGGACTATTCGGAACAGAGGAAATTGAAGAAATTCAGCCGGCAATAGATGAGGCAATGGCAGAAGGAATCAATATTCCTGAGAAAAAACCGACACCGCCTGACAGCATATTCTCTAAAGCAATCGGAGGCTGGTATGATATAGTTGTAGCAATGTACCATGATCAGGGACATATTCCTCTGAAGGTTAAAGGCTTTGTATACAACAAAGAATTAAAGAAATGGGATGCGGTAGCAGGTGTAAATATAACACTCGGAATCCCTATAATAAGGGTATCGGTAGACCATGGTACAGGCTTTGACCTCGCAGGAAAAGGCGAATCTAATGAGTTAAGCCTTGTAAATTCAATTGACTACGCGACAAAGCTTGCAGTAAACAAAAAATAATGGGAGGGAATGCGATGGTAAAGCTGTTGATTATAGCAGATGACTTTACCGGTGCATTGGATACCGGAATCCAGTTTGTGAATAAGGGAATTGCCACCCAGGTATTTACAAAAATGCCGGAAGATATCGGGGATATAGATGAGATGACGGAGGTTCTGGTTATAGATTCTGAGACCAGACCAATGCCGGCAGCTAAGGCATATGATGCTGTGAAAAATATTACAGAATGGGCAAAAGCAATTAAGATTCCTGTTATTTTCAAAAAAACGGACTCAGCGCTCCGCGGAAATATCGGAAGTGAACTTCAGGCAGTTTTGGACGGAAGCGGACACGACAAAGTTTATTTCCTGCCGGGGTATCCGAAGATAGACCGCTGTACGGTAAACGGAACTCACTACATACAGGGGCAGCTTCTAGAAAAAAGTGTATTCGGGCAGGATCCGTTTGAACCGGTAAAGCTGTCGTACATACCTGATATTATCGCACAGCAGACAGCTTTGAAATGTGCCTGTGTTAAGCACAATGAAGCTTTGAATGATATAAAAAGCGATGAACGTATCGTAATCTGCGATGTTGAAAAACACAAGGACATAGAAGAAAGGCTTGATGAATTGCAGGAAAAAGATGAGCTTTGCATTATTGCCGGATGTGCCGCACTTGCGGAAGCGCTTGCCGACAAGCTTAGATTTGATGCAGCGAAGCCGCAAAGCTATAGGAAGAGTGAAAATTTTCTTGTGGAATGTGGCAGTTTGAATCTGATTACGCAAAATCAGCTTGACTATGCCGAAGAACACGGATTTTCAAGAATCCATATGACCGTAGAACAAAAATTGCAGAAGGATTATTACAGCACACAGGAGGGCTTGGAGTTTTTGCACAAGATGCAGGAGGAATGTGAAAAAGACAGATGTCTCATCATTGATTCCATAGACCGGGAAGAAGACAAAAAGGGCTATATGGAAGCAAATAAGCTGACTATGAATGATGTAAGAGCCCTGATTCCAACGGCACATGGACACATAGCTGACTATCTGGCAGCAAATAAGCAGAATACGACAATACTTATGACAGGCGGCGATACTCTGATGGGGTATATGAAGCTAATAGGCTGTAACCAGATTACACCGGTATGCGAGATAGAACAGGGCGTTGTTGTTTCAAATCTGAAAAATCACGGATTTGTGCAGCAGATAATATCCAAATCAGGTGGGTTCGGAACCAAAGATGTACTGGTAAAGATTGCAAACAAAATATTAAATTAAAAATAAACAAAATTAAACAAGTTTAAAAGGAGAAGAAAAACATGAAACAGACAGAATTAAAAGGAATTATTACACCAATTTTAACACCAATGAACGCAGATGAGAGCATCAACACTGACGAGCTCAGAACACAGATTGACAGACTTATTGATGGCGGTGTGCACGGAATTTTCCCATTTGGAACAAATGGTGAGGGATATATCTTAAATGAAAAAGAAAAATGCGAAGTACTTGAAGCAGCAATTGATCAGGTAAAAGGAAGAGTACCTGTATATGCAGGCTCAGGCTGTATTTCAACACAGGATACTATCAGGATGAGCAAGGAGGCAGAAAAGCTCGGAGCTGACGTCCTTTCAATAATCACTCCAAGCTTTGCGGTTGCATCACAGAAGGAGTTATACGATCACTATGTAGAGGTTGCCAAGCATGTAGATACTCCAATCGTTCTTTACAATATTCCTGCCCGTACAGGAAACAAGCTGCTTCCTGAGACAGTAAAGAAGCTTGCAAAGGATGTTGACCTTATCATCGGTGCAAAGGATTCAAGCGGTGACTGGGATAACTTAAAGGCATATATCACAGAGACACGTGAACTTGACAAGAAGTTCTATGTATTATCAGGAAATGATTCGCTCATTCTTCCTGCATTAAAAGAAGGAGGAGTCGGAGGAATCGCAGGATGCTCAAATGTTTATCCACATGTGCTTTCATCAATCTACAACCTTTTCAAAGAGGGCAAGCTTGAGGAGGCAGAGGCAGCACAGGATTCTATCGCAAGCTTCAGAGCTGTATTCAAATACGGCAATCCTAACACAGTTGTTAAAAAAGCGGTTGCAATGCTCGGATATCCTGTTGGCGATTGCAGACGTCCATTCAACTATCTGTGCGATGAGGGCGTGGAAGCGCTTGCAAAGGTATTAAAAGAGAATGCTGACAAAGGAATGAACTAGCTCTGGGGAGGATGAATTAATATGAAGTTTGTAATGACACAGGCTGTATGCCCAGAAGGAATGCAGCTTTTAGATGGAATAGCTGATGTATATGTAGCTGACAATCAGGATCCGAACAATTATCTTGACGAGATGAAGGATGCAGCTGCTCTTATTGTAAGAATTGCAAAATGTGATGCAAATGCTATAGAAAACAGCCCGAAGCTCAAGGTAATCGGACGTACAGGCGTAGGATACGATTCGGTTGATGTAAAAAAAGCAACAGAGCTTGGTATCCCGGTGGTTATCACACCGGGAGCCAACAACAGAAGTGTTGCTGAGCATGCGGTAGCAATGATTTTTGCATTGTCAAAGAATCTTATCGAGGCACAGAATGAGATGTGCAAAGGAAACTGGGAAATCCGTGGAGCAAAGAAGGCTTTCGAGCTTGAGGGAAAGACAGTCGGAATCCTTGGCCTTGGAGCAATTGGAAGAGAAACAGCCAAAATCTGCAAAGGCTGTGGAATGAGCATTGCAGCGTATGATCCTTTTATGACAAAAGAGCAGGTAGAAGGCTATGGTGCTAAATATTATGAGGATTATGTGGAGCTGTTAAAGGACAGCGATGTGGTATCAATCCATGTACCGCTCACAGATCAGACCAGGAACATGATCTCAAAGAAGGAGCTTTCTGTTATGAAACCGACGGCGCTTATAATAAACTGCAGCCGTGGAGGAATCATCAACGAAGCAGATCTCGTAGAAGCATTAAATAACGGAGTTATCGCCGGCGCGGGAACAGATGTATTCTGCAGTGAGCCACCAAAAACAGATGATCCGTTATTAAACTGCAGAAATCTTATCGTAAGTCCGCATTCAGCAGCCCAGACAAGAGAGGCAGTAATCAAGATGGCACAGATGTGTGTCAAGGGCTGTCTGGCAGTAGCAGAAGGTAAAAAGTGGCCATATGTAGCCGACAAGTCAGTATATGAGCACGAGAAATGGAAGGGTGCTGACTGGGCAGAGGTTTAAAATAAAAATATATCGGGGGATATAATATGGATTCTAGTATTATTTCAATTATAATTGTATTAATTACAATGGGCTTGTTTGTCTGGAACAGACTGCCGATAAGCGTGGTTGCTATCCTGGGTTCGGTAGCAATGGCAATGTTTATTCCGGAAATGGAGCTATCTGCAGTATACAGCGGATTCAGCGCAACAGGCTGGCCGATGGTAGTCGGAATGTGTGTTGTAAGTGCCGCACTTTTTGAAACCGGAATAGCAAGAAAGATAGGAGAAAAAATCGGAAATTCTTTTCTTGCCAAGACGGAGAGACGGTTTATAGTAACGGTAAGTGCTGTGTGTTCATTGATGTCAGCATTTATGAGTAACAACGGAACAGTTGCTATCTGGATGCCTATCATCGCAATCGTAGCAGCAAACTCATGTGGAAAAATCCGTTCAAAAATGGTTATTTTCCCAGCCGGAACAGCAGCCGTTATCGGAGGTGCGTGTTCGCTGATCGGCTCAACCTCACAGCTTGCAGCAAACTCAGTATTACAGGGATATGCCGGTTATGAGGAAGGCATGGGAATGTTTGACATGACAAAGATTATGTTTCCGGCAGCAGTTGTACAGATTATTTTCTGGGGAACAATCGGCTATAAGCTCCTCGACAAGGTATTAAAACCGGATAGTCCTGACTTCGACAAGGGAAATATGTATTCAGTTGCAGAGATACATAAGCTCGAGAAGGAACAGGAGTCAGATGCTCCGGCATGGAAGGGCTATGTGGCACTCGGAACCATGATTTTATGCATAGTATTGTTTGTGTTAAGTGGTTTCCAGCCATTCAAGAGCTATTTTAACATTGGTACAATCGGTCTTATAGGTGCTGCAATGGTACTTGGAACAGGCTGTATCTCGATTAAAAAAGCATATTCGGATCTTCCTTGGGATGTTTTCGTATGTATCGGAACAATATCAGGAATCGGAACAGGACTTGACGTATCAGGTGGCGGAGCATTAATCGCAAACGCTGTACTCAACCTCTTCGGAGGAAAGAACGCATCGGTTGTGCTTCTTACAGTAGTTATCGCAGTGCTTACAAGTGTGCTTACAAACATCATGTCAAACAACGCAACAGCAGCAATGCTTACACCAATCTGTATAGCAATTGCATTATCGCTTGGAATCAGTCCTATTCCATGGGTAATCGTAATTGGTGCCTGCTCAAACCTTGCAATAGCAACATCTTTCGGAACAGCCGTAAATATGCAGATACTTCCGGCAGGATACAAGTTTTCGGATTTCGTAAAAATCGGTGGACCGTTACTTATTATACTTATTGCAGTTGTTTCTATATGCAGTGTGGCATTCCTGTTCTAAGAATTGAGTGTCCTGAAGCAGCAAATATTTGCCGGTACACCGAATAATAAATCAGATACTAACAATACAAACAGAGCTATCATTTATGATAGCTCTGTTTGTGGATATGAGCATCCCGGGAGCAATTCATTCAATAATACAATAACTGAGAGGAAGAGTGAATGATGAAACAATTTTTAAGGAAAACCATGAAAAACATAGCGACCTACGTGGAACTGGTATTGTCTGCATTTCTCGTATTTGTGATAGCGATACTTATTATAAAGCTTGTAGGTCAATGTTTTTTTGATATATGGCATGACAGGCTTGAGTTGGAGTATTACATGGAATATGCCATGTCGCTTGCTATAGGCGTGGAGTTTGTAAAGATGCTCTGTACGCATCAGCCGGGTACGATAATAGAGGTTCTGCTTTTTGCAACAGCCAGACAGATGATAGTCGAGCACCTCAATGTATATGAGACTCTTGTTGGAATTGGCGCGATAGCAGCATTGTTTGCAATCAGAAAATTCCTGTTCTGCAGTTTTGATGAGGCAGATCACATGATATGCCGGGGCAGTCAGACAGTAGCACACGCGAATCTCATAACCGGAGCCAAAATTCCGGAGGAAAAGACAAGAATTCTTCGCAATGTCATAAGCGACAAGCTGAGTGAAGAGGGAAAGACGGTTGCAATAGGTGCCTGCGTGTATTATAAGGATTGTGCACTTAGAGTGGATAGTATGCGCGAAGGCGTGGTAACCAGAGTTGAAGTGATAAAGAACATGTAATGTATATTTAACCTATATTATAATATTTTTTATTTCTATGCTGCCATTACCATTTGTATTTTATTTCTCGCGTAAGCTGTTGTTATGGGGGGGGGTAAGCGGTATCTTTCTTTGCTTGTAATCGATTCAAAAGAATTATATAATAGGCATATATGATTTTAGGAGAAGAAAGTATGGCACAGATTATAAGCATCGGAAAACAGGATTTTCTATACCTTCGTGAAAATAATTATTTTTATATAGATAAGACTGATTTTATCAGGCAATGGTGGGAGAGCGCGGATGATATCACGCTTATTACCAGACCACGCCGCTTTGGAAAAACTCTGAATATGAGTATGCTTAATTATTTTTTCTCAAATCAGTATTCGGAAAAAAGTGAGATTTTTGAGAAACTTTCTATATGGAACAGCGAAAAATACCGCAAGCTTCAGGGAGCATATCCTGTTATATTTATAAGCTTTGCTGATGTAAAGCAGGGAAATTATAAGGATGCGGTACAGAAGGTTAAGAAGATAATTGCGGATGTATACAGGCAGTATCGTTATCTGATGGATTATCCTGATTTCACAGAAGCTGACAGGCGTAAGCTGTCAGACATGACAGATAGGATTGATGATGTAACAGCTCAGGATTCCCTTAAAGATTTGTCATATTTTTTAAGCGAGTACTACAAAAAGAAGGTTATTATTCTACTTGATGAATATGATACACCTATGCAGGAAGCTTACATTCATGGATATTGGGATGAATTCGTGAATTTTATGAGAGGATTGCTGAACTCTACTTTTAAGACCAATCCATATATGGAACGTGCAATAATGACAGGAATTACGAGAGTCTCAAAAGAGTCTGTTTTTTCAGATTTGAATAACCTGGTAGTTGTTACGACTACGTCTGAGCAATATGCTGATTGCTTTGGTTTTACTGAGAAAGAGGTTTTTGAGTCTATTGAAAAGTATGGCATGAGTGATAAAAAAGCTGTTGTTAAGCAGTGGTATGATGGATTTACCTTTGGTTCGCTCAAAGATATATATAATCCATGGTCTATTACTAATTTCCTGAAAGAAAAAAAGTTAAAGCCTTATTGGGCTGCTACCAGCTCCAATGCTCTTATAAGCAGACTTATACAGGAATCATCTGCAGAGATAAAGAGCCTCATGGAAAGTCTGGTTAATGGAAAGAGTATTGAGGTGAATTTTGATGAACAGATAGTATTCAACCGGCTCGAAAAAGATGAGAGCGCTATATGGAGCCTTCTTCTGGCGAGTGGGTATCTGAAGGTTGATAGCATTGTCCATAAGGGAATTACTCTTGAGCCCTGGTACAGACTTAGTATAACGAATCTTGAGACTATAAGTATGTTTTCTAATCTGTTCAAAGGATGGTTTGCTGATGTATCATCCAACTATAATGAATTTGTGAAGGCTTTATTTAGTGGGGATGTAAAAGCAATGAACGTGTATATGAATGATGTGGCGATGTCTACTTTTAGTAGTTTTGATACAGGCAATCATCCATCAGACCGTAGTCAGCCGGAGCGTTTTTATCATGGCTTTGTGCTTGGACTTTTGGTGGATATACGTGATAATTATGAAGTCCTTTCAAATCGTGAAAGTGGCTTTGGAAGATATGATGTAGTTCTGGTTCCGAGGGAGAAGGGACGTGACGCATTTGTTATGGAGTTTAAGGTGTTTGATGACAGTGAAGAAAGTGGACTCGAAGATACGGTTGCGGCAGCGCTCAGACAAATTGATGAGAAAAACTATGATACTCAATTGCTGGACAGGGGAATATCTGAGAATAATATCAAGCATTACGGATTTGCATTTTGCGGAAAAAAAGTGTTGATCGGAGGCTGAGAGAAATTATGATACGAGAATTAGTTCAATTTAAAGGAGGATATTGCATGCACAACGAAAATTATTCTATTATATTCAGCAGTATGACAGGCAACACACGTAAGCTGGCTGATAAAATTCATGAAATACTGCCAAAGGAGAGCTGTGATTATTTTGGCACGGCTGATGCGCAGGGGACAGAATCCGAATTGCTATACATTGGATTTTGGACGGACAAGGGAAACGCAGATAGCGATACATTAGATTTCTTATCTAAATTGAAAAATAAAAAGATATTTCTGTTCGGAACAGCCGGTTTTGGAGGAAGTGATGCATATTTTCAAAGGATTCTTGGCAATGTTAAAAGCGCCATTGATTCAAGTAATACTATTGTAGGAGAATATATGTGCCAGGGCAAAATGCCACAGTCTGTGAGGGAACGCTATGTGAAAATGAAAGAAAACCCAGAGCATCCGGATAATATTGATGCACTGATTGAAAATTTTGACAAGGCTTTGTCGCATCCCGATGCAGATGATATGGAGAGATTAAAAAATATTATTATTTAGCAGGAGGTATTATATATGTACAATTTCACATTTAACATTCCAACAAAAATCCATTTCGGAAAGGATACCATTTCGAGCTTATCAGAGCTCAAGGCATATGGCAGCAAGGTGCTTTTAGTGTACGGAGGCGGCTCTATAAAGAAAAACGGTCTCTACGATACCGCAATGAAGATCCTTAAGGATGCGGGGCTGACCGTGTTTGAGCTTAGCGGAGTGGAGCCAAACCCAAAGATTGAGACAGTCAGAAAGGGTGTTGAAATCTGTAAAAATGAGGGTATCGACATGGTGCTTGCAATAGGAGGCGGCAGTACAATCGATTGCTCAAAGGTTGTTGCAGCAGGTGCAAAGTATGACGGTGATGCATGGGATCTGGTGCTTGACGGCTCAAAGGTTAAGGCAGCACTTCCGATATTTGATGTGCTTACTCTTTCTGCAACCGGAACAGAGATGGATCCTTTTGCTGTTATCTCTGATATGTCTAAAAATGAAAAGTGGGGAACAGGATCACCGTATATGGTGCCAACCATGTCAATATTAAATCCTGAATATACTTTTTCGGTATCAAAAAAACAGACCGCAGCTGGAACAGCAGACATGATGAGCCACACAATGGAGAACTATTTCTCTATGGAGAATGCTGACTGCCAGAAATTTATGGCGGAGGGATTGTTACGTACAATGATTAAAAATGGACCGGTTGCCCTTGCACAGCCTGACAACTATGATGCCAGAGCCAACCTGATGTGGGCCGGCACACATGCAATCAACGGTGTTGTGGGCGATGGCTGTTCACCGGCATGGTGCGTACATCCTATGGAGCATGAGCTGAGCGCTTTCTATGATATTACCCACGGAGAGGGACTTGCAATACTCACACCGGCGTGGATGGAGCACATACTAAATGATGACACACTTCCGATGTTTGTGGAGTTTGCAAAAAATGTCTGGGGACTTTCCGGGGATGATGACTATGCACTTGCACACGCAGGTATTGATGCATTGAAGAAATTCTTCTTTGAGACAATGGGCATTCCTGCAAATCTAAGAGCTGTGGGAATCACAGACGACAGGAATTTTGAGGTGATGGCAAAGAAGGCCTGTGAGGGTTCAAAGGGATCGTTTGTACCGCTTAGCAAAGAGGATATTGTGGAGATTTACAGAGCGGCATTCTAATAAATCGTTCCTGCAAATAGCCGGATGGTGTTAAGTATAAATTAATAAGCGTGGAGCCTGAATATACTGAGCTCTACGCTTATTTTATGTTTAAAAACTATTGACGTATAGATTCGATCAGTGCAGAAATGGCTTTGATTTGGTTAGGAGTCAGCCCATTCGTGTCTAGTAAAATTGCGGGCATATCATTACTTTTCCCAAGTAAGTAGTCTGTGCTGCATTTATACAGATACGATAGAGAAAGAAGAATTTCTACACTGGGTGTGCGTTCTCCGGTTTCATAACCGGAAATGATGCTTGGGGATATGCCTAATAGCTCTGAAACCTGTTTTTGTGTTAATTTATTCTGAATACGCAATTCTTTTAGTCTACCAGCTAAATTCTTTATCATACTCTTTTAGCGAACCTCCACACTTTTAGTGTACATATTTTAATATTGAATTCTACGCAATAGGGGTTGTTTTATACATATAAACTACACTTTAAGTGTTGACATACTACACTTTAAGAGATACAATGCACTAGAAGAAAAATTAGTTTTTATACATGAGAGGTTTGGAATGGACGACTATAGATACCAAAAAAGACAAAAAATGAGGGCAAGGAGAAGGCGTGCACAGAGGATTAAAATGACAGGTATGTGCATTGCTACACTAATTGTGTTTATTTTTATAGTGTTCCTTGCAATAAGCAATTTGTCAAAGATAAAAAAGAATGTAACCTTAGAAGCAGGTAGTGAAATCAACATTAAAGATTTCCTGAAAAAAGAAAATGCAGATGCTAAGTTTGTGACTGACGTTTCACAGATTAATACAGGAAACATAGGTGTCCATGAGATTGTGGTAAAGATTGGAAAAAAAGAATATACATCAAAATTGACAATCGAAGATACAAAAGCACCTACTGCAAAGGCAAATGATGTGACGGTAAATAAAGATGGACAAATTGAGGCAAACCAGTTTGTGACGGATATAAAGGATGCGACAAAGGTTGATGTGAGCTTTAAGAATAAGCCTGATGTATCAAAAGATGGAGAGTCAGAAGTGACAATCGTGCTTACTGATGAAGGAAAAAATCGGAAAGAGGTTAAAGCTAAACTGACGGTTGTGAGCGATTCACAGCCACCTGTGATTGAGGGAGTTAAGGGTATAACCGCATATATAGGGGAAACGGTCTCATACAAAAAAGATGTGACTGTGACTGACAATATGGACCAGAATCCAACACTTGATATTGATAACAGTAAAGTGAATCTGAATAAAGCAGGAACATATGAGGTTGTATATACAGCTACAGATAGTGCAGGAAATACATCGTCTGCAACATCGAAGATTACAATAAAAGAGAAGCCTAAGGGATATGTAGATAAAGAAGACGTATATGCGCTTGCGCAAAAGGTTGTTGACAAGATTACTAATGATTCAATGACCGATATGGAAAAAGCGTTTGCAATATACAGATGGACAAAAACAAACATAGGATATACGGGAACATCCAACAAGGATAGCTGGACAATCGGAGCTTATCAGGCATTTACAAAAAAATCAGGGGACTGTTTCAATTATTATGCAGCAGCAAAAGCTATGCTTGATGTTTGTGGAATACAAAATGTTGATATAGTGAAAAGTGATACTTCACATTCGGCACATTATTGGAGCCTGATAAATCTTGGAGATGGATGGTATCATTTTGATGCAACTCCAAGAAAAGGTGGAGGTAATTTTTTCATGCTGACGGATGCAGAACTGGCAGCGTATTCTACCAAGCATAAAAATAGTCATATTTTTGATTCTTCTTTGTATCCTGAACGAGCGACTGTATCAGTACAGGACAAAATAAATTATGCAAAGGGAACGATAAACAAATAAGGTGGAATAAATGAGTCTTGGTATAATTGGTGGCCTTGGACCGATGGCTACTGCCTATTTTATGGAACTGCTGATTAATATGACCGATGCAAAATGTGATCAGGATCATCTGGAAATGATTATTTATAATTGCCCATCAATACCGGATAGAACTGCATATATCTTAGGAAAAAGTAATGCAAATCCTGTTGTTCCGATTATAAAAATCGGGAAAAAACTAAAGGAACAGAATGTGGATTGTATATCTATTCCGTGCATTACAGCACATTATTTTCATGATGAAATAGAAGAAAAAACGGGCTGTAAGGTGATGCATGCTATTCGAGACACCTCATATCTGTTAAAAGAAGCGGGATTAACGAAAATAGGGATAATGGCTACTGATGGTACAATTCAAAGCAGAATTTTTCAAAATGAAATAGAAAAGAATGGAATGCATGGACTTGTACCGGATAAAAAATATCAGAGAATAGTGATGGATATTATATATAAGGATATAAAGGCGGGAAAGATGCCTGACATTGAAAAGTATAATGTTGTAGCCACGCATTTGAAAAACAAGGGAGCTCAGGTAATTATCCTGGGATGTACAGAGCTTTCGTTGCTGAAAAAACAATATGATATTAAAACAGGAGTCATAGATGCAATGGAGGTTCTTGCAAAATCATCATTAATACAGTGTAACAAAAGAGTTAAACCGAAATACAATAAGCTGTTTGTACCATTCAACTAAAGTATTTTGATATGAAGTATAGGAGAAAAAGATGCAAATTACAAATGTTTTGGAATACTTGGAAAATACAGTAAAACGAGTTCCGGATAAGACTGCCTATGCAAATGAAAATATGGAAATGACATTTGGCGAGGTATACCATGATAGCAGAGCTATCGGAAGTTATTTGGCAAAAAATAATTATTATAAAGAACCGGTAGTAGTTTTTATGAAAAAGCATCCACATGCGATTACAGCATTTTACGGATGTGTTTATGGTGGCTGCTATTATGTGCCTATAGATGATGAAATGCCGGAATTCAGGATTAGGCTTATTTTTGAAAACCTACATCCAAGAGTAATGATATGTGATGATACAACAATAAATGCCGTTGAAAAATTTGATTATAATGGAGAAATTCTATTATATGATCATGTAAGAAAAAATGAGATTTCAGATGAGCGGTTATTTGGAATAAGGGATAGACAGCTGGATACGGATCCTATTTATATAGTGTTTACTTCAGGTTCAACAGGAGTTCCTAAGGGTGTTGTAGCATGCCACAGATCGGTTATAGATTATATTGAAAATCTGTCTGAGGTGTTATGTTTTAATGAGAATACAAGATTTGCAAATCAGACACCGTTATATTTTGATGCGTGTCTTAAGGAACTATATCCGACATTGAAATTCGGTGCTACAACATATATTGTTCCAAAAAGTTTGTTTATGTTTCCAATAAAACTGGTTGAATTTTTAAATGAGTATAAGATAAATACTGTCTGCTGGGTTGTGTCAGCATTGACCATGATATCGGCATTTAAGACCTTTAACAAGATTAAACCTGAATATTTGCATACTATAGCGTTTGGTAGTGAGGTATTTCCTATTAAGCAGTTGAAAATATGGAGAGAAACTTTGCCAAAAGCCAGATTTGTAAATTTGTATGGGCCAACAGAAGCAACAGGAATGTGTTGTTATTTTGAGGTGGACCGAGAGTTTGAGTTGGATGAGGTGGTGCCAATTGGACGACCATTCCATAATACAGAAATATTATTGCTGGATGAGAATAATAAGCTGGTAGAAGATGGAAATGTTGGTGAGATCTGTGTCAGAGGAACTTCATTAACATTGGGATATTACAATAATTTTGAAAAGACTAGTGAGGTATTTGTGCAGAATCCTCTCAATTCGAGATATCCTGAATTGATATATAAGACGGGAGATTTAGGAAAAAGGAATGAAAGAGGTGAACTGATATTTGTATCAAGAAAGGACTATCAGATTAAGCACATGGGACATCGAATCGAGCTTGGTGAGATAGAGGTAAATGTCAATATGATTGAAGAAATATCCACATCATGTGCTGTTTACGATAAGGAAAAGGGAAAGATAGTTTTATATTATATCGGAGAACTTGAACCTGATAAATTGGTTAGGCTCCTTAAAGATAAGCTTCCAAGGTACATGATTCCAAATAAAACAGAAAAGCTGGAGCAGATGCCATTAACAGCAAATGGAAAAATAGACAGAGTATTTTTAATGAAAAAAGCACAGGAAAGATAAAGGAGAAAAAAGATGAACGAATTATTAGAAATTTTAAAGGAATTACACCCGGATGTAGATTATGAAAATTGTACAACACTGATTGATGATAAGATACTTGATTCCTTTGACATAGTTTCAATTATATCTGAGGTAAGTGATTCATTTGATGTTGCAATTCCGGCAGAGGAGATTATTCCGGAGAATTTTAATTCTGCAAAAGCCTTGTATGATTTAATAGTAAGATTAGAGGATGAATAAAAGATATGCTGTTTACATCTTATAGCTTTATAGCATTTATGGCAATAGTTTTTGTCCTGTATTATCTGGTGCCAAAATCGTGTCAGTGGCCTTTATTATTGGTATTTAGTTATATTTTTTATTTCATTGCCGATCCAAGATATCTGATATTCATACTGGTGACGACAATATCAACTTATTTGATAAGTCTTAAAATGAATCAGATTAATATGGCGCAGGATAAGTTTATTAAAGAATTCAAGGGAAATTTAAGCAGAGAGCAAAAAAAGAATTATAAAAGCCATATGAAACATAAAAAATGGATATGGCTTTTGATATGTCTTTTCATAAATATTGGTATATTAAGCGTAACGAAATATACTAATTTTGTGATTCAAAATATTAATGATATGCTGCATGGAGTTTCCAGTTTACATACTGTCAATATGATTGTACCGATGGGAATTTCATTTTATACATTTCAGACTATGGGATATATAATTGATGTGTATAGAGGAAAACAGAGTGTTGAAAAGAATTTCTTTAAGCTGGCATTGTTTGTTTCATTTTTTCCACAATTGGTTCAGGGACCGATAAGCAGATTTCATGATTTATCGGAGACATTATTTTCAAAGCATTATTTTGAAAGCAATGTGGTAGTATCAGGTTTGATGCGGATTTTGTGGGGATATTTCAAGAAAGTTGTTATTGCAGACAGAATTATTACAGGAGTAACAACCCTGATACACAGTCCTTCTGAATATCAAGGAGCATATGTGTTTATTGCCATGTTGTTTTATGCATTCGAGTTATATTGTGACTTTACCGGTGGTATTGATATTACGATTGGTATAGCAGAGGTTATGGGTATTCGTGTGACAGAAAACTTTAATCTTCCATATTTCTCAAAAAATATCAAAGAATATTGGAACAGATGGCATATAACTATGGGTACATGGTTTACAGATTATATTTTTTATCCTATTTCAGTATGTAAACCTATGCTTAATTTGTCTAAATTTTCAAGAAAACATTTTGGCGAGGTAATTGGTAAGCGAGTGACAGTGTATTTGTCAGCCTTTGTAGTATGGTTTACAACGGGATTATGGCATGGTGCAGCATGGAACTTCATCGTCTGGGGATTAATGAACTTTGTTGTTATTATGGTCTCTCAGGAACTGGAACCTTTATATGAAAAGTTTCATAAAAGATTTAGTGTAAAAGGTAAAGTTCCATATGAAGCATTTCAGATTTTAAGAACATTTTTATTGATGAGCTGTATAAGAATGTTTGATTGCTATAGAGATGTTCCTTTGACTTTTAAGATGGTTGGAACAATGTTTACAAAGTTCAATATAGGTGAATTATTTAATGGTTCGCTGCTTTCTATAGGGCTTAGTGTGGCTGATTATGTTGTGCTTATAGTGGGATTTATAGTAGTTTTTACGGTGAGTCTTTTTAAGGTAAGAGTAGGAAATGTGAGAACGGTTTTATTACAAAAACCTCCAATTGTTTATTTTGGAATTATGGCTGTTATGATTATGCTTATTATGGTGTTTGGCGCATATGGTATAGGCTACGATTCGTCTCAGTTTATCTACAATCAGTTTTAAGGAGAGTGCGATGAGAAGAAAAAAAATAACAGCATGTATTTTGGTTGCTGTCCTGCTTATTGGAGCTCTGTATATTGTTCAAAGGCTTCTGGTTCCCAAATATCAGACAGGAATAGTTGAAGGCTCTATGGTTGAAGAATACTATAAGGATAGGTCAGATCACGAAGTTTTATTTGTGGGCGATTGTGAGGTTTATGAGAATTTCTCCACCATAGAATTATGGAGAAAATATGGAATAACAAGTTACATCAGAGGAAGTGCACAGCAATTAACATGGCAGTCATATTATTTATTAGAGGAGGCCTTGAAACATGAGACTCCTAAAGTGGTGGTGTTTAACGTTTTGGCATTAAAATATAATGAGCCTCAGAGTGAAGCTTATAACAGAATGTCTATAGATGGGATGAAATGGTCTATGTCAAAGGTAAATGATATTAAGGCTTCTATGACAGATGAGGAAAATTTTGTTGATTATATTTTTCCGCTGTTGAGATATCATTCCAGATGGTCTGAGCTTACAAAAGATGATGTGAAACATATTTTTTCCAAAGACAAAGTGACTCATAATGGATATTATATGCGTGTTGATACAAAGCCACAGCAGGAATTTCCGGATCCAACACCACTTACCGATTATAAGCTTGGCGATAAAGCAATGGGATATTTACAGAAAATGACTGATTTATGTAAGGAAAAAGGGGTTAAGCTTGTACTTATAAAGGCACCTACAGAATATCCTTATTGGTATGAGCAATGGGACGAACAGGTGCAACAGTTTGCTGATGAAAATGGTGTTGACTACATCAATTTTATTCCATTGCAAAATGATATAGGTCTGGATATGTCACAGGATACCTATGATGCAGGTTTACATCTGAATACTACAGGCGCTGAAAAAATGGCAGATTACTTTGGACAATATCTGGTTGAAAATTATAATTTAACTGATTACAGGAATGATAGCAGGTATGCTTCTATATGGGATGAAAAAGAAGCTGCATATGATTCTATGAAACAACAACAATATGATGAATTGAACAAATATGGTGAATTGAAGAGCTTTGGTGCAAATGCGATTCAAAATTAGGAGGAAGAACGATGAAGAAAATTATTTCAATAATGTTATGTATTATGCTTTCAGTATCTATGATGACAGCATGTGGAAGTAAAGAGTCCGACAATGATAAAAAAGATGTTGGTTCTGAGACAAAACAGGATGCATTTACATATGATTTAAAGGGTGTAACAGTAGCCATGAATGAAAACATGGAGCCATTGGTTAAAAAACTTGGGGATGCAGATAATTACTTTGAATCTGATTCCTGTGCTTTTCAGGGAAAGGATAAGGTATATACTTATGGAAGTGTTAAGATAACAACATATCCTAAAGATAACAAGGATTATGTTTATACAATAGAATTACTTGATGATACAGTATCAACACCGGAAGGAATATCAATAGGTTCTGATAAAAAGGCTGTTGAGGAAAAATATGGAAAGGCTTCTGACTCAACTGAGACCTCGTATATTTACAAAAAAGGAGACAGCCAGCTTTCATTTATATTTGATGGAGATAGTGTATCTTCTATAGTTTATAATGCAATTACAGAGTAAAATACCAGTGAAGAAAACAAAAATAATAGTGTGTATTTGTCTGATAGTTTTGATAGTGGTGTGCAGTGTTTTAAGTAATAAGGAAATCAGTAAACATAAGAACGATTCGAGTCAAAATGTATCTGATGATATAAATATTCAGAAAAAGACTACAACTGAGACGTCAGAATTACAAGAAAAAAAATCAGATATATTTGTACCATCAACAGATGATAAGACGGTAGATGTATCTTCTGATAACAACATTGTAAGCCAATATGCAGTGTTGGTTAATGCGGACGATGGAACTATTATTGCTTCAAAGAATGCAAATGAAAAAATGTACCCGGCATCTATGACAAAGGTTATGACACTTTTGGTTGCAGCGGAGAAATTAAATAATGAGAGTCTTGGCCAGAAAATTGAAATTTCTATTGAAGCAACTGATTATTCTTTTGAAAACGACTGTAGTGCAGCAGGGTTTCTGGTTGGAGAGCAGGTTACTGTTGAGGATTTATTAAATGGCATTATATTGCCTTCAGGTGCAGAGGCCGCGTATCAGGCCGCAATTATGACATCTGGAACATTGGAGCAGTTTGTGGATGATATGAATAAAAAAGTACAGGAGCTGGGAATATCACAGACGACACATTTTTCAAATCCAGTAGGGATATTTGATGAAAATAATTATAGTACAGCATGTGATATGGCGGTTATTTTACATGCTGCGATGGAAAATGAAATATGTAAAAAGGTGTTGTCAGCAAGAAATTATACAACTTCATGTACACAACAGCATCCGCAGGGAATAACATTTTCAAGTAAGTTTTTGAACCGGATAGATCGAAAATTTGGAAAAGGAAAAGTTGTTGGAGCGAAAACAGGATATGTAAATCAGTCACGATATTGTGCGGTAAGTATGTATGAAAGTGAGGCAAATAATAAATATATATGTGTTACCGGAATGGCAGGGAAAGCCTGGCAGACAGTATATGATCATATAGCCTTTTACCAAAATTATTGTAAATAAAGTGTATGCATTGGTTATTAAGGGGATAATAGATATTAAAAAAATCAACTGAAAAATAATATAAGCCATGTTACCACCACAGCGGTGAGAACATGGCTTATTTTTATGTGCTATGATATACAAAATCATTTTATAGGAAATGCAACAGACTCTATAATGAACATAATCACAAATAGAGCAAAAATCACTGCCACATCAAGCAGTATTATGCCGACATAGTGCAGGAAGCGGTTTTGGCTCTTGCAAAGTGGCAGTATATTCTGTACATTGAGATAGTTAAAGCCACAGAAAATCGCAAATATGAACATACCAAGGCAGAAAATTCTTTCAAGCCACAGCTTTGTTCCGTAAGTATTTTCTAATTCCAATGACAGGCAAAGCCATATTATGAACAGATATGCGACTGAGGATAGCAGCATTTTCCATGGAGTTCTCGTGCGAAATCCGGGTGGGAGGAAACGGGAAGCACTGTCGTGGATAGCTCGTTTAGCAGTATCGGCATTGGCTGCATTGTTTGCATTATCATGGTTATGGTGTGCATATGGACTTGAATTACCGGCAGCAGAAGTATTGTGCTGCGCAGGATAATATGACTGCGATACGGCATTTTTTAACTCTGCCACAGACTGGTATCTTGCGGCTGGTGTCATCTGAGTACATCTTTCTGCAATCAGGTTAAGCCGGTGCAAAATTGGGTCAATGTCAGAAGTGGGAGTGATGCTGCCAAGCATTTCGCGCAGTACTATGCCGAGAGAATATATGTCTGTTTTTGGAGATGAAGAGCCAAAGCCATACTGCTCGGGAGCTGCATATCCGGGAGTGCCGATCAGCACGGTATCAGACTCGTGTTGTCCGGAAAACTGTTTTGCAGCATTGAAATCTAAAAGCATAGCATAGTTATAACTGGTGATTATGATATTTGACGGCTTTATATCGCGATGGATTATAGGCGGAGTCATCGAGTGCAGAGCTTCGAGTATATTGCAGAGCATAATCATGTAGCTTCTGATATCGGAAACACTAAGGTCAGAGTTGTCTATTTTTTCCTGCAGGGAGGTTCCGCTTATATATTCTTCAATTACGACAAGCTGATTGCCATCTTCATAGTAATTGATAAGGCGCGGAATACCGGCTACAGGATTGCGATAAAGGTATTCGTACACGCGAATATTGTATACATCAAGGATTTTCTGGACATAAACCCTGCCGGAAAGCGCAGATTGAACCAGATAAACCTTGTGCCCTTCATTTAAGGATGAGATTATTTTGTAATCGCTCATGGTGCATGTATCCTTTCAGGTATCGCTAATGAGGTAGGAATAGTTACAAGTACAAGTATAACAGATAGGAGAAATTTATGAAGCAAAAAAATACAAAAGAATTGGATGATATCCTTGGAAAAACTCATATATCTGATTTTGATAAATTTTGTGTTGAGCAGAAAGGTAGCATGGATCCGGAGCAAAATGCATTTTCAGAGTACATAAAGGATTTACTTAAGGAAAAGAGAATAACACAGCAGATGGTGTTTTTGAAGGCTGATATTCCGGAAAAATACGGCTACAAGCTTCTGTCAGGCGAAAAACATACCAGGCAGAGGGATATTATCCTGAGGATATGTTATGCTGCAGAGCTTACATTAGAGCAGACCCAGAGAGCCTTGAGAAAATACGAGATGCCGCAGCTCTATGCAAAAATCCCGAGAGATGCTCTTCTTATGCTTATTTTTAAGGACCGTCCGGGTGGAATCATAGAAGTGAACGAATTACTCAGCAAAAAAGGTATGGAAATGCTCAGGACAAGTGGTGTGCAGGAGTAGGTTTAGAATATAATTTTACCACCACTGCGGGGAGAACGGTATTCATACTGTGATGGTATAATAGTCCTACAATTTACAGAGGAGGACTTAAACCATGAAAAAAAGAACTAATTTACTGGCTCTTGTACTGAGCATCACAGCAATCACTTTTACATTATTGGGATGCAGCTCTGACACAGGGCAAAAAAAGAGCATAGCTGTACCGGGAAGCGCAACAGAGACCGGTGGAGGCGCAGGGAGCAGCGGAACTAATGGAGCCGGCGCAGATCAGGCATCGGCAGATGAAAGCATCAATGAGCAGGTGCTTGTAGATCAGGATGGCATCAAAATAACTGCGACTGAATATGTGACGGACAGCATATGGGGAGACGGAATTAAGCTTCTGGTTGAAAATAATTCGGCCAAGGACTATACGATAGGCTGTGACGCACTTATTGTAAACGATTATATGATAACAGATCTGTTCAGTGCAGACGTTGCGGCAGGAAAGAAGTCGAATGAGGTTATGTATTTATCGTCAACAGAGCTCAAAGCTGCCGGAATAGATACAGTAGGACAAATTGAGATGTATTTCCACGCATACGATTCAAACTGGGATAATCTTTTCAAGAATGTATATTCAAAGCTTGAGACCTCCGAATTTGCAAACATGGATACGACACCAAACGATGAGGGACAGGAGCTTTACAATGCAAATGGTGTAAGGATTGTTGGAAAAACAGTTGATGAAAATTCCTTCTGGGGAACAGCAATTTTACTTTACATCGAAAACACCTCAGGTCAGAATGTCGGAATAAACGTGGACAATATGTCTATCAATGGATATATGATGACACCGCTGTTTTCAACCACAGTCTATGACGGAAAGAAGTCTATAGATGATATAACCATTATGTCAAGTGACCTTGAGGCAAACGGAATCACGTCGGTCGATCAGGTGGAGCTTAAATTCCATATATACAATGCTGAGAGCTACGATACAATAGCGGATTCAGATGCGATAACATTTACGGCACAGTAAATAATTTAAACATCTTATGAAAGTTTGATTATTAAACAGTAGAGCTACGCAATATTTAAATAGATAGGAGAAATTCATTATGAAGGTTTGGAAATTAGTTTCAGGTATTTTATCAATAATTTTATTTGTTTTTGTATCATTTCAGTCATGCGCTGCAGGAGTATCTAATGCATTGGAGGCCAATGGTGAGGCATCAGGAAGTGCAGGAATAGTTGTGGCAATTCTTATGCTTGCAGGTGGAATTGTTTCAATCGCTACGAGAAAATCGTCAGGCAAGGGAGGTAACATAGCACTCATAGTACTCTTTGGATTGGCGGCAATCATCGGATTTGCGGGTTATGGAAGCTTTTCAGATCTGGCTATATGGGCAGGCTGGTGTCTGATAAATGCAGTTCTTGCTGTAGTTGCGCTTGTTACGGCAAAGAAGAACAATTAAATATTACTATTTGAATTCACATGAGGAAGATTCTAAGTAGAATCTTCCTTTTTTGATATTTAAACTAAGACGAAATATGATACAATTCAATTATTCAGCACTATAAGCTTTATTTCCTAGAGGCTAGGCTTAAAGTTTACATAAGGGAAATTTTAAAGAATTAATGATGAAATGTAACCCCCACCAAACAAAATCCTACATAATATATAGAAGGGAGGTTTGTGGAAAATGTACACACAGGAACAGATACTTGATATGTATTTTGATCGCAACCAGCAGGCTGTCAGTGCGACCTCGCAGATGTACGGAGCGAAGCTTACCCGGTTTGCAGACACGATGATAGCACATGAGGATGCGCTGGAATGCGTAAATGACACATACATAGCAGCATGGAACAAGATACCACCGGAGCGTCCTATGCGTTTCCTTTCATGGCTTTACAGGGTATGCCGCAATATCGTATGCGACAGGATTGACTGGAATAATGCTTCAAAGAGAAATTCCAACATGAACTGTATGCTTGATGAGCTTGAGGAGTGCCTTGCAGACAGCAATGCAAAATACGAGGGCGAGCTGTCGGACATTGGAAGGTGTTTATCGGATTTTCTGAACGGACTGGAGACAGAAAAGAGAGTGCTTTTCGTGAGACGCTACTGGTATGGCATGACGATTGATGAGCTGGCAGATATGAGCGGCAGGAGCAAAAGCAGCGTAAAGACCACACTGTTCAGGATAAGGGCAGAGCTTAAAAAATATCTGGATGAGGAGGGCGTATATCTATGACGAAAAAGGATTTATTTGATGGTTTAAATTACATCGATGACCAAATAATTGAAGAAGCGCAGCCGACCGGAGAATCGGCCGGGTACAGTGATGAAATTTATGTAAAAAATCATGAAACCCATCACGGCGGAAAAGAAGACAAAAACAGGAAAAAGCACAAAAAATTTGCACGGGCAGCAAAAGCGCTTGCCACAGTGGCGGCAGTCCTTGTTGTTGCAGTCTTAGGCACGGAGGTTGTGCGGCTTAATAACCGTATAGATGAGCTGGAAACCAAAACTGCAAATGTGATTTCACAGAATAATGCGCAGAATAATGTCTATGCAGGGATAAAGAGCGGTGCAAAGCTTGGGGATTATGAAGCAGCCTCTGATTACGGGAAATTGTATGATGTGGCAAAAAAAGCTGAGGCTTCCATAAGGAATACTGCATCTGGAGACTTGCTGGAGAGTGCGGATGCAACAGGAATTACGTCTGATGCATCGTCTGCAAATAAGCAGGAGTCGGCAGTCGGTACAGAGTATTCAACAACCAACGTGATGACAGAGGGCGTTGATGAGAGTGATGTGGTAAAGACGGACGGAAAATATATTTACATGGTCGAGGATGGTCAGATATCCATTACGGATATTTCAAATGGAAAGCCTGGGGAAGAGACGCTGTTTCGTCCTGATTTTGAGGTACCGTCAGATACTGTAGAGGAGCTTTATATCAGTGACGGAAAAATGCTTATTATATCAAACCATGCAGGCGATAAGGATGAGACTATATGCTATAGCTATGATATAGCTGACCCGACGAAACCGGTGCTTATAGGTAAAGCGCGTCAGGATGGATTTTACAATACATCGCGCAAAATCGGCAATACGGTATATGTTTTTTCAGACACATATATAAAGACTTCCGATATGAATAAAAATGTGGCGCTGCAGGAGGATAATCTGGAGAAATGGGTGCCTCAGGTAAATGGCAAAGTGATAAGCTATGACTGCTTCTATATAGGAGAGGATACATATTCAGGCACAGTTGTTTCGAGCTTTGATGTGGATAAACCGGATAAAACGATAGATGCCAAATGCATTATGAATAATAGCGGTGAGGTGTACGTTTCAAGCAATGCCATGTATCTGTATCATTCCGATTGGAGTGCAAGCCGTGAGCTTACCAAAATCAGCAAAATTTCGTTTGAGGACGGAGTGATGGAGACAGGGGAGACAACCTCATTGAATGGTTATCTCAACGATAAATTTGCGATAAATGAGCAGGGAGGGTATCTGTATGTGCTTCCAACCTCAGATACCGGCAGCCAGCCTGTCAATTCACTTCATGTGCTGGATAAGGATATGAAGGAGGTCGGTGTGATAAATGAGATTGCGCGCGGGGAGAGTATCTACGCAGCCCGCTTTGTTGGAAAATACGTATATTTCATCACATACAGGCAGACGGATCCTCTTTTTGTGGCAGACATATCTAATCCGACATCACCAAAGCTTTTGGGTGAGCTTGAGGTGAGTGGATTTTCTGAATATCTGCATATGTGGGATGATACGCACGTACTTGGAATAGGCTATGGTGATTCGCAGCAGAGTAAGATAAAGCTTACTATGTTTGATGTGAGTGATCCGACAAAGCCGGTTGAGGTGAACCAGAAGCTTATCGACAGTTCTGAGAGCTGGAGTAATGAGTTTGTATACAACTACAAGGCTATTCTTGCTGACCCGGAGAAAAATCTGATAGGATTTACTGCGAATGACTACTATCTGTTTTCGTATGACAGTGAAAACGGCTTTAGTCTTTTGGAGCAGCAGGCACTGACCTATAAAAACACAGAAGGCTACAGAGGCATTTACAAGGATAATGATTTCTATGTGGCAGGAAACGGAGAGATAAAGTATTTCAAGTTAGCAGAATAGCGTAAATAATAGTGTTACGCAATAAGATATAAAGACAGGCGGCGAATACCCAAAGAGGGTGTTTGCTGCCTTTTTTGTATAATTTTATATACAAACGAAATGTAACAGCATATTTAAGTATGCAATTTAAGGTAGACGGTGATATAATATCTCTGATTTTGTCAAATAAGACGGATTACTAAGGCTACCGGAGACAATGGCAAGCGGTAACCTTAAATAGATTTAATAACACGGAGGAACTATTATAATGAATACAGCCTCAAAGACAAGACATGTCTTTATTTTGTTTTTGGCAGATATAGTCTGGGGAATAGCCTTTGTAGCGCAGTCAAAGGGAGGGGATGCAGTTGGAGCATTTTCATTCAACGGCATCCGCTTCCTTATTGGTGCGCTCTGCCTTCTGCCGGTCATAAAAATACTGGATATGAAGGGGCTGACGGTAAACAGACCTGAAAGCAAAAAGCAAAAGAAAGAGCTTTGGATAGCCGGAAGCTGCTGTGGAATAGCACTTTTCTTTGCGAGCAACCTGCAGCAGCTTGGAATCAGCATGGGAGCAGAATCCGGCAAGGCCGGGTTTCTTACAGCTACATATATACTTATGGTGCCGATACTTGGGATTTTCCTCAAAAGAAAATGCTCAGCCAAAATATGGATAGGTGTATTTATTGCACTGATAGGCATGTACTTTCTGTGCATGAATGGGACATTTTCACTTAGTGGCTCGGATTTGCTCCTGCTGGCAGGGGCATTGTGCTTTGCGATACAGATACTTGTGATTGACCATTTCGTATCACATGTAGATGCGGTCAGACTCTCATGCATTGAGTTTTTTGTCACCGGGCTTGGCACATGTATAGTGATGATTTTTACTGATATGGGACCATCTGCCGGCGGTATAGCGCAGTGGGCGCAGTCGCTTTGCACGTGGGATGCATGGATTCCGATTCTCTATGCGGGTATTTTTTCAAGTGGAGTGGGCTATACGCTGCAGATTGTCGGACAAAAGGGCTTAAACCCGGCGGTAGCATCGGTGGCGATGAGCCTGGAATCGGTGGTTTCTGTGATTGCGGGATGGATTCTGCTTGACCAGATGCTGGGTGGCAGAGAAATTTTTGGATGCGTGCTCATGTTTATTGCGATAATTATTGCACAGCTTCCGGATAGGGAGTATACTAAATAGGTTACAGTATAAAATGAAATGTGATTATTCAAGTGCGGTTTTGCGAATGTGCGTGGGATGAATAGTTACAACGAGACAGGGATTGGATATGAGAAATAATAGCAGAAAAAATTACAGATGCCGCAGACGAAATAAAGAAACTTCACAGATTAAGCTTGTAGGAATAGTGGCTGTGATAGTCGTTATAGCGATTGTGATAATTATATCGTGCTTTAATAAAGCAAAAAAAGATAGTAATAAGGCAAAAGACACAGGGGCAGTCACAGAAAGTGTGACCGCTGTGACAGAGCAGGTGAGTGAGACGGAGGAAGCAAAGGAACTCTTTGCACCAAAGGAGTCTGACGCTACAGCAACAATCGGAGATGAGCTGGAGAGCTCCTATGCCGTAGTGATTGATGAGCAGGACGGCACAGTTGTTGCAGGAAAGAATGCACATGAGAAAATGTACCCGGCTTCCATGACAAAGGTTATGACAGTGCTTGTAGCAGCAGAGCAGGCTGAGAAAAATGCGATAGCAGCAGCAAAGAATGAAAACACTGAAATAGACAGACAGGCTGTGATAGAAAACAAGCTCAACGAGGTTGTTACAATTACAAGAGAAGCCACAGATTATTCATATGTGCATGATTGCAGCACAACAGGCTTTTTGGACGGTGAGCAGGTGCCTCTTCGCGATGTGTTTAACGGAACCATCCTGCCGTCAGGTGGAGAATCGGCATATCAGCTTGCGGTTTATACAGCAGGCTCCATGGAAGCATTTGTCGATATGATGAACCAGAAGGCAGCAGAGCTTGGTATAGGCCAGACCACACATTTTGCAAACCCTGTCGGCATATATGATGAGAACAATTACAGCACAGCCTATGACATGGCAGTCATCATGCAGGCAGCGATGCAGGACGATATTTGTAAAACCGTACTTTCAAATCATACATACAGCACGGCTGCAACACCGCAGCATCCGGAGAATCTGAACATATCGAATCTGTTCCTGCGCCGTATAGAGGACAAGATGACAAGTGGCGAGGTAATCGGTGCAAAGACGGGCTTTGTAAATCAGTCCGGCAACTGTGCGGTCAGCTATGAGAAGTCAGCCGGCGGAAAGACATATATATGTGTGACAGCAGGCGCTTCAAGCGGATGGCACTGTATAGATAATCATGTGTATCTATATAATACATACACAAAGTAGTCAGCATAGCTGATTTTAAGGAGCACAGATATGGCGGGAAATCAAGGCAATTACAGGGAAAAACCCACGCGTAACGTATGTCCGTATGCGAAGAAATGTGGCGGCTGCGACTATCAGGGCATAGAATATAAGGAACAGTTAAAAACCAAGCAGGCATACATGAAAAAGCTGCTAAAGCCTTTTGGCTTTGTGGAGCCGATTGTCGGTATGAAAAATCCGCTCTATTATCGTCACAAGGTTCATGCAGCCTTTGACTGTACGAGGCGCGGTCAGATTGTGGCGGGAGTCTACAGGAAAAACACACATGATGTGGTGGATATCGAAAGCTGTATGATTGAGGAGCAGGAGTCAGATGAGATAATCAGGGACATAAAGGATATGCTCCGCTCATTCAGGATAAAGACCTATGATGAGGATACCGGCTATGGGCTTCTTAGACATGTGCTTGTGAGAAAGGGTTATGCAACAGGTCAGATAATGGTAGTGCTTGTTTTGGCATCGCCGATACTTCCATCGAAGAATAATTTTGTAAAAGCACTCAGGAAAAAGCATCCCAATATCACGACAGTGGTGCTCAACGTGAATGATAAAAAGACAAGCATGGTGCTTGGAGACAGAAACATCACACTTTATGGTAAGGGCTTCATAGAGGATAAGCTGTGTGGCTGCACCTTCCGCATCTCACCAAACTCGTTTTATCAGGTGAACCCGGTACAGACGGAGCTTTTATACGAAAAAGCCATTCATGAGGCACACCTGACCGGCAAGGAGCGCGTAATTGATGCATACTGCGGCACCGGAACCATAGGCATCATAGCAGCAAAAAATGCAGGTGAAGTCATCGGAGTCGAGCTAAACCGTGATGCAATCCGCGATGCTGTCACCAATGCAAAGCGAAACGACATAAGAAATATCCACTTCTACAATGATGATGCCGGAAAATTCATGGTCGAGATGGCACAAAAGGGTGAGAAAGCGGATGTTGTCATAATGGATCCTCCAAGAACCGGCAGCGACGAGGCGTTTTTATCATCGGTTGTCAAGCTGTCGCCGGAGAGGGTGGTGTATGTGTCATGTGGCCCGGAAACACTGGCGAGGGATTTAAAATACCTCACAAAGCATGGGTATGCAGTGAAACGCGCAACACCATATGACTGCTTTCCATATACAGAGCACATAGAGACAGTGGTGCTACTTTGCAGGTAAATGGACGATAATAGTATTCCAATTCGCTATCAAATGGTGTAGAATAAAAACTACTTTCCATGTATACTAATGAATGATTACAGCCCATATACGGAGGATAAACATGAGAACGCTATATACATTTGACAAACACAACTATTCCGATGATATGGAGGTATTTGAGCGCTTCGCAGTGCGCGCGGTTATTATCAGAGACGGCAAGCTTGCCATGCAGCAGGCCGGTGAGGGCTACTACAAGATACTGGGCGGCGGCATCGATGCAGGCGAGACCAACGAGGTGGCGCTGGCACGTGAGGTGCGCGAGGAGGCAGGACTTCTTGTCGTGCCGGAAAGCATCAGGGAGTGTGGCAAGGTCATAGAAAAGAGACGCGATATATTTGAGGCTGACAAGATATATTACTGTCACACCTACGTGTATTTCTGTGATGTGAAGGACGAGCATGTGGCAGCACAGATGACAGACAGTGAGATAAGGCTTGAGTATCATCTGTCATGGGCTACGCCGGATGAGATAATAAAGGCCAACAGCGCTTTTCTTGATAAAGAATGGATAGCAAGAGACACTAAGATTGTTGAGTTGATAAAAGAAATGTGTTAAAATAATGCCTGGATGTAAATCCGGGCATTTAATATAAGGAGAAGCAGTATAAATGGATAAAAATAAAATCAAAAATAAATTAAAGGACGATCCGGCCTTCACTCTTGAGGTGCAAAACCCGGAGGTTGAGGCGCTGATGACACAGTATTCAAGCGACAAAAAGGCGGAGACGCTCAATAAGCTCATTGAAAAATGCACTAAGAGCAGATTCCTGGTACCTGCAAATGTCGGAGAGAACAACAAGCCGATTCCGCTATTTATTAAAAACGGTGAGGGAGAGGCTTTCATGCCGATTTATACCTCAAAGGCACAGCTTTCTAAGGATCATCCGTCACCATGCATTGTAAATATGCCGTTTCTTGCAGTCAACAATATGGTGGCAAATAAAGAGTCAAAGCTTGATGGTATCGCGTTCAACCCGTTCACTCACAATCTGATTTTCAAAAAGCCTCTTGTAGAAAAGATTGAGGCAGTGGAAAAGGCCAGAAGAGAGGGACATCCTACATCACCGACAAAGGGAAAGACTGTACAGATGACAGCAGAGCAGTATGTCATCTTCGAGCGTATACAGTATGAGCATATTTTCCTGCCGACACAGATGTTTGAGGGCGGAAAAGAGTTCATGGACCGACTCGCCGATGAGAAGGAAAAGCTAATAGATGAGCTGTACGAGGAGGCATATCAGCAGAAGCGTATGTATCCATATATGGAGGAGGATTTCTCTGTTATGTCCATGCAGATTTCAGATGCGCTCAATGTCACCAGAGTTGATTTCCCGACAAGAGATATGGCACCAAACTGCGCAATCCGCGCTTATCTCGTGTGGGATGCTGCTGCGTCACAGGGCAGATACTTTGCAATTGATGCGAAAGATGATAAAACCACTGAGCTGGTTGAGATTACAGCGGATCACAAGCGTCTTGGATATGGAGCTGCACCGGTTGAGGGTGCTGAGCTTCAGGCTATTCTTGACCTGGTGGAGAAAAGAGCGCAGGAACTGAATTAGAAAATTAAAGGAGATCGTGTATGAAGGAGTTTTTAGGCAGAATAAAGGCTGATTTTTTACTGTCATCAGTGCTTTGCATAGCGCTGGGACTGGTGTTTATCATATGGAGGGCTTCGGTGCTCACGATTGTGGCCAATGTGCTTGCGGTAGTGCTTATCATCATCGGAGTGGTCTATATGTGCAGCTATTTTTTGAACATAGTCACAAACGGACTTTCGGCACTGCTTGGACTTATGGTTTTAGCGGTGGGCATATGGTTTCTGGTGCAGCCTCAGGTGGTTGTGAGCCTGATACCTATAGTCATCGGTGTAGTGCTCATTTTTCACAGCATCAGGAGTATTATTGAGGCTGTTGATGCCAGAAAATATGGTTATGGTGGCTGGAGTGTCGGCCTGATTTTTTCGATAATCAGTCTTGTTTTTGGAATAATCTGCGTGACAAATGCATTTGATGTAATGAAGACGGCCACTGTTGTTGTGGGCATCATATTGATTTTCAACGGAGTGTCCAATATCTGGATTACAACCCGCGCCACAAAGGCTGAGAGCGCTTACAACAAGCAAATGGAGTATGAGTCAACGTTTGTCGAGGATAGAAAAGATGACAATTAAGCATTAACAGAAAGGCGACAGAATGCGTCGAATGGAGTTTAAGATGGAGAGACCCGGACTTACCAAGGTCGGTGACCATCTGAAAGTAACAGAGAGCAAGCTTCCGACTTCATATTATTATACGATAGAGCATGCGATTGCCATGTCGGGAAACTACGTGGTCAGCGAGAGGCTCAAAAGCCGCGAGGGCGATGTCGTGGATGTGAGGGAGACTGAGAAGGGCTACTTTGTCACGATGGAGTTTGATGAGTAATGACACAGCAAGGTAAGAATGCAATAGATCTGGTGCTCGCTGAGAGCCTTATAGAGCTTTCAGCGAAAAAGCCAATCGATAAGATTACAATTAAAGAGATAACGGACAAGGCCGGAGTTATCCGCCCCACGTTTTACAATCATTTTCAGGACAAGTACGAGCTGATAGAGTGGATTATCAAAACCGAGCTGCTTGAGCCCATCAAGCCGCTGCTCAATGCCGGAATGATTTTTGAAGCGATTGTGCTGATGCTCAATAATATCACGGCAAACAGTGTTTTTTACAAGAAAGCACTAAAGCTGGAGGGCGCTGTGACGTTTAATCAGATTGCCATGAAGTGCGTCTATGAGATGTTTATGAATATCATAAGCGAAAAGAGCACAGGAAAGAAATCCAAATACCGCTGGCTTACACCGGAGGTGATTTCTACATATTATGCGCAGTCCTTGTGCTTTATCACGGAGGGCTGGATAGCCCAGGGCATGGATGATATTGAGCCGAAGGAGATGGCTGAGGCATACATGTATCTGATTACGCGCTCAATGGATGATATACTAAGTGAGCTGTAGAGGATAATTGTCATGGAAAAATGACGGCTTAAGCAAGCTCATAAAGCAGAATCATAAAGAGACACCATAAAGAGGCATGTGTTCATATAAATATGAAAATGCTGTGAAAAAGTGTCAGAAATCAAATACAATATCATATATGTGTCATATCGGATATACAAATTGATGGATTTGTATATCTCACATGACAAATCGAAGAGATTGAATATTTATTTATTCGGTCTTTTTTTTTATACTTCAATACGAATAAAAGAAAGAGTGGTGAATCTAATGATTAAATTTGGAAAAGGAGTCGTAAAACATCGTGTGCTGATACTGATAGTTGCATTTGCACTGCTTATACCGTCGGGCATCAGCTTTATCAACACGAGAATCAACTTTGATATCCTTTCTTATCTGCCAAGCCAGATAGAGACTATGAAGGGCCAGGATATCATGGTAGATGAGTTTGGAACCGGAGCGTTGTCATTTGTGATCCTGGAGGATATGAAGGATCAGGACATAGAGACTCTGGCTGATGACATTGAGGACCTTGAGGGGGTTAAGGATGTCATCTGGTACGGAACAATCGCTGATTCCACATTGCCAAGAGAGGCAATTCCGGATGAGGTGTACAACGCATTCAACAACAAGGATGCAAACAGCCAGCTCATGCTCGTCACCTACAGTGACACAATGGGTTCGGATGAGACAATGGAAGCCGTCAACAAGATGGATAAGATGGTGAAAAACCACTGCTTCGTAGCAGGAATGGCAGCAGTCAACGCAGATACAAAGACACTTGTTATGCAGCAGGCTCCTATATATGTTATCATAGCAGCATTGCTTTCAATGCTTGTCATGGGAATTACAATGGATTCAATAATTGTTCCGATGTTATTCCTCCTAAGCATAGGAATGGCTATTATCTATAACCTGGGAACAAACTTTATACAGGGACAGATTTCATACCTGACACTGGCACTGACAGCAGTATTGCAGCTCGCCGTAACAATGGATTATTCGATTTTCCTGTGGCACAGCTATCAGGAGCAGATAGACAGATATGACGGAGACAAGAAGCGAGCCATGGCACATGCCATTTCCCACACAATTGTCTCAGTAACAGGAAGCTCAATCACAACAATCGCAGGCTTCGTAGCCCTCTGTTTCATGAGCTTTACACTTGGACTTGACCTGGGAATCGTAATGGCAAAGGGCGTTGTATTTGGAGTTATCGGATGTGTAACAATTCTCCCTGCACTGATTCTTGCATGTGATAAGGCAATCGAGAAGACAAAGCACAAGATTCTTATGCCGGATGTTTCCAGGATTGCAAGCTGGGTAACAAATCATTATAAGATACTTGCAGTGATTTTCATCGTAGTGCTCATCCCGGCAATATACGGATACACTCATGATCAGGTCTACTATGACCTTGCAGGAACCATGCCTGACAGTGCATACAGTAAGCAGGCCAATGAAAGACTCGACAAGGAGTATGCTATGGGTGCCACACATATCATCATTGCGCCGAGTGATATGTCAAAGGCAGACAGCATAAGCATGATAGATGATATAAAGAAGGTCGATGGAGTGAAGCTTGCGGTATCGCTTGACTCAATACTCGGACCTACCATACCGGATGATATGGTGCCGGATGAGGCAAAGGAGATATTCAAAAACGGTGATTACCAGATGATGCTTGTTTCATCAAAATATGCGACGGCATCTGATGAGGTAAACAACCAGATTACAGAGATTAAAAAGATAGTAAAGAATTACAGTGAGGATGCAATGCTTATCGGTGAGGCACCTTGTACAAAGGACCTTATCACTATCACAGATACAGATTTTAAGCGTGTAAGTGCAGTATCAATCATATTGATATTCCTTATCATCCTCGTAGTATTCAAATCGGTATCGCTTCCAATCATACTTGTAGCGGTCATCGAGTTTGCAATCTTTGTAAATATGGGAATTCCGGGATTTACAGGAACGAAGCTTCCATTTATCGCGAGCATCGTAATCGGAACCATACAGCTTGGTGCAACGGTTGACTATGCGATACTTATGACCACAAAGTACAGAAAGAACAGATACACCGGAATGGACAAAAAGCCGGCAATCACAAAGGCACTTGCAGATTCGACAAACTCAGTTATAGTCAGTGCACTCTGTTTCTTCGCCGCAACCTTTGGTGTAGGACTTTATTCAAACATTGATATGATCAGTTCTATCTGTATACTGCTTGCACGAGGCGCAATCATCAGTATGTTTGTAGTAGTATTTATACTTCCGTCAATGTTTATGATTTTTGACAAAGTAATATGTGCCACAAGCGCAGGCTTTAAAAACAAGAACCTGACAGCTTAGTAATCTGATTAATCATAAATGAGGGATAAAATACTTTTTGACCCTCATAACATAAAAATATGACCTCAAAAACAAAATCAGGAGGAATAAGACATGAAATTACCAGAATTGAAAGAAAAGTTAAAAAGTAAATATATTGTCCGTGTTGTAGCCGGAGTCCTCACAATAGCACTTGTAGGTACAGGAATCGGAGCAACAGCGGTTTTTGCAGAGAAGAACAGCACAGCAGTCACAGCCGAGGCAGACAGCACAACAGGAAGCAACAAGGATGCTGATGACATAGCAGATAAGCTCATGGACAGCGTATCATTAAAGGATAACGATGCAGACAAGGACGAGAGCGTATACCTTATCTCAGATGCAAACGGCAACGTAAACAAAACAATCGTAGTAGATCACCTTAAAAATAAAGACAAAAAGGATACCCTGGAGGATGCTTCAAACCTTTCAGATATCGAGAACGTAAAGGGCAAGGAAAAATTCACACAAAGCGGTGATAAGCTCACATGGCAGGCCGGCGGCAAGGACATTTACTATCAGGGCACAGCAACAGAGGAACCACCTGTAACACAGAAGGTTACATACTACCTCGATGGAAAAGAAATCTCACCTGAGGACCTTGCAGGAAAATCAGGAAAGGTCAAAATTCGTTTTGACTACACAAATACCACATCATATACAGAGACAGTAAACGGCGAGAAGCAGACAGTTTCCGTACCATTTGCAGCAGTAACAGGACTTGTACTCGGTGATGGCTTCGAGAATATCGAAGTGACAAACGGCAAGGCTGAGGTAAGCGACTCATCAAGCGTAGTGCTTGGCTATGCACTTCCGGGCTTAAAGGACAGCCTCGGAATCAAGGACGGAGATCTTGATGGCGATGTAAATATCCCTGAATACATGGAAATGACAGCAGATGTAAAGAATTTCTCAATGCCTGCAGCCATGACCTTCGTGGTAAACGCATCTGATTATGTAAGCACAGACGGAATTGACACATCAGACCTCGATGACATGATAAATGACTTAAAGGATGCCTCAACACAGCTTCAGGATGGTTCAAAAACACTGGCAGAGGGTACTGATACACTTGCTGACGGACTTTCAACATTGCAGAGCAAGCTCGGCACATTCGCATCAGGAGTTGGCACACTGCAGAGTGGACTTAAGACATATACTGATGGTGTTAGTACATTAAGTGGTGGGCTGAATACACTTGGAAACAGCACAGGAGCCCTTGTGTCAGGAGCAGATAAGCTTAATAGTGGAGCAGGACAGCTTGCAAGCGGAAGTGCAACACTTAAGGATGGTTTGAAATCATATACGGATGGAGCAAGTGAGCTTCAGGCAGGCATTAATAAATTATATAACACATTAGATGCAGGACTTACTGATAAACAGAAGGCGAAAATTCAGAAAACAGCTGTAGAGAGCGTGCAGGATTCATTCAAGGGAGAAACAGGTGTTACTGTTCAGAAAACAATATATGCAGGACTCCGATACCAAACTGATGATAATGGAAATGTAATAGGTGACGGAGATTTGTATACTAGTTTATACAATGGAACTGTAGGACAGAAATTTGAAGAAAATTTGGATTCTGCATATGCATTAGTGGTAAATACAGTACTTTCAACAGCTGCCGGTGATGAGTCGGGAACTGTGCAAAGCGATGTTCTTGCACAAACGATAAAAGAGAGATATAAAAAGGCAAGTGATGCATATGAGGCTGCAATTACGGTAAGTGTACAATCTGGAACATTAGATGAAACAACTAAGGCAGTGTTGAGTAATACACAGTATCAAGAAGCTTTTATTACTTATAATGCTATACAAAATATGTCAGCTAGTCAGTTAGCAGAAGCAATATATGCAAAGACAAATGCAACAGACACTTTAATAAGTATGACAGAGACACAGCTTAAGGAGACTCTTGAATCAGATAAGAATTCTAGTGATATAAAATCAGGAGTTGAAACTGCTCTTAATACATTGGCAACTAAATTGAGTGGAGCTTGTGAGCAGGTTTCCGAACAGGTTGCTTCTAGTGCAGCTATTACTGGAGCCCAAGGCACAATGGATACAGTAAAAGCTGGATTGGGAAATGAGAAAGATGAAAAAACACTTATTGGAGGAGCTGAAAAACTTACATCCAGCAACAATAAACTCAACGCCGGAGCAACAGCACTCAATGCCGGAGCAAGCCAGCTTTCAGCCGGAACACAGTCACTCATGAACTCAGTACCAACTCTCACAAGCGGAATCAAGCAGCTTGTAGACGGCTCAAACACACTTGTAGCAAACAATGCACAGCTCAACAGCGGAGCATCACAGCTTGCAGATGGAACAAATCAGATAGTTTCAGGTGTTGACCAGCTCACGACAGGATCTAAGACACTTTCAGAGGGTGCACACACACTTGCAGACGGTATGGTACAGTTCAATGAGGAAGGAATCAACAAGATTCTTGATGCATACAACGGTGACTTAAAGCCATTCACCGACAAGCTTCAGGCAGTAATTGACGCAGGTGAGGAATATCAGACATACTCAGCAATCGCTGATGGACAGACGGGCAGCGTTAAGTTCATATATAAATTAGCTTCAATAGATGCTAAGGCAGATAGCGACAAATAATTAATTAAAGGATGTTTAAACATTAGGGGAGGCAAAAATGGGCTGGATAGAATATCTGTTAATCGTGGCGGGAAGCTCACTGGAGATTTTCGTTGCGATGGAATGTCAGGGCTCCCTGATCCAGAAAGTAAATAAGAAACAGCTTACAGCCATTTGCTTCATAGTTGCAGTTTGCCAGTTGTTAGCAATGTACATCGGATATTTTCTGTCAAGCTTTCTTAATGGAAAATACTCGGTGAAGGATGAAGCACTTTTAGGAGAGATAATTTCTATCGGAATACTGATAGGACTGGGGATCAGGCTTATAGGAAAGGCTATAAGAAATGAAAGGATTGAGGAGCACTGTCAGGCACAGCTTGACATGAAAAGAGTGTTAAGGATAGCAGGAATCACCGCATTTTATACGGTTCTTGCAGGAATAGCATTCGGCTTCCTAGGTACCGGACTTTTCACCATTATGATAATGGTGGCGCTGCTCACTGTCATCTGTATAGTGGCAGGCATTTACACAGGATATCACTTCGGCTTCGAGCAGAAGACAAAGGTATATATCGTGGGGGCGATACTCTTTTGGGCGGCTGGAATTGATGTGATAGTAAGACTTGTAAGTGCAAAATAATGCATAGGGCTCTGTTCGTGAGGACAGGGCCTTTTTGCTGTCCGAAGTAAGGTGTAAACTTCTCATGAAAATAGTTTCTCGAAGTTGGTGTATTATCATCATGTCAGCAAGAACTGACATGAAAAAAGTAAACCACAGGTTTATTGAAAAAACAGGATGAAGAAAATAAAATTAACAGTAGACGGAATTGTAAGGTATAATGGAAGGAGAGACAGCTATGGCATAGAAAATGCTGGTAACACAGGCATTTTTTAAAGAAATGGAGAATCATTATGGGAAGAGAAGAAAATGTATTAATATTTCAGGATACAGAGAGATTAAGCAAAACGAATGGAAAGCTTAATGCTGACTTAAAGGCATCTGCAAGTGGACAGAAACTAATATTGGAAACAGATGCTTTGGAGAAACCGAATCTAAATATATATGATGAGCCTGCAAAAGTGATTGTTTCAAAGAAGAGAACGTTTGAGGCTGCAAAGGCATATAGAGATAATAAGGTAGCGGTACACAATTTTGCATCTGCTTCAAATCCGGGCGGAGGTGTTGTAAGAGGTTCAACAGCTCAGGAGGAGTGTCTGTGCAGGTGTTCATATCTTTATTTCTGTCTGAATTCACCTGATATGTGGGATGGATTTTATACACCTCATAAGCAGGCAAGAAATCCATTACATAACGACGATATCATTTATACACCGGAGGTAACTGTATTTAAAAGCGATACAAATAACCCGGCTTTATTGCCCGAGAATGAGTGGTATAAGGTAAATGTAATTACTTGCGCAGCACCGAATTTAAGAGCCATGCCAAGCAATAAACATAATACAGGCGATGGCAAAAAGGCAGCAAAAATCAGCGATAAGGAAATGCTTGAAATACATGAGAAGAGATTAAGACGCATACTGGATGTTGCCGTTTCTGAAGGAAATGATACAGTAATACTTGGAGCATTTGGATGTGGAGCTTTTATGAATAAAGCAAATATCGTTGCATATGCTGCAAAAAATGTGATTAAAGATTATATGCATGCATTTAAAAATATCGAGTTTGCGATATACTGCAGCCCACAGGACGATACAAACTATAAGACATTCAGATTGATAGAGGGAGACTGATAATGGAGGTGTTTCAGGATTATCGGAATGCCAAAATTCAAACGCAACGATATGGTTGTTTTTAAATCGGTGACAACGAAAAATCTTTACAAATAAAATAAATTGATGTATTATAACACCACACAAAACGTAGCAATCGATAATAATAGCCTTACATCCATAGAAAAACAGCGGTGTCTGATGCGTATGCAGAGGATGTTGTAATTAGTAAGTAACGTACTGAACGAATTTACACAAGGAGGCATTCATATGAATTATCCAGTATTAGATCTTAAGGCTACCGGAGAACGAATCAATCAGCTCCGCAAGGACAATAACCTAAGGGTGATTGATGTTGCGGAGTATATGGGCTTCGAATCAACGCAGGCCGTTTACAAGTGGCAGCGTGGTGTTTGAGTTATAATAGGACCAAGTTAGATGAAACCCAGTAAAATCAAGGGGTTATGCCTAATTTAGTCCTTATTTTTATACCAATTTAGCGGTAGATAAGGCAGCGCTGTTATATCAAAACCGAAAATCCAAGTCAGTATCACAGATGTCCGCAATCAGTCTGAGAGTGAATCTGTGTGCTTAGATTAGGTACAATTTTATATCAAAACATTTAGTGAGGACTAAATTAGCACTTGAGATGGAATATTCCATCAGCTGGTTTGGTCCTCTTTTTATTTGAGAGGAGTGGTCGAATGGGCAAAGTGTTAATTTGGTTCGTAATCATTATTAGTACAGTGGTTCTCTACTGTCTTATGAAAGTTAAGGCAGAGAGTGATGAACTGTATGAGGAATTAATGAGAAAGCATTTTTATGGCAGGTCTGATGATATTCCTGCATCTGACCAAACTAAGCACTTGAAAGGGTGTGGGTAATTATATGAAATTTTGCAAAACAATAATGCAGACAATACAGAAAAGGAGTGAAAGGAACATGAATAACAAGTTAGAAGTAATCGGCATTGATCATGGCTGGTCAATGATGAAAACAATCTCTCAGGTATTTGTCACAGGTGTTAAGGAGATTACAACAACTCCGGCACTTTTCGGCGATGTACTTGAGTATGAAGGAAAGTTCTATAAGGTTGGAACTGTGAGGCAGGAAGTAAAGGATACAAAGGTCGAAGATGACAGCTTTTATCTTCTCACTCTTGCAGCAGTTGCTAAGGAACTTAAAAGAAGAGGTCTTGCAGAGGCAAAGGTATTCCTTGCTGTAGGACTTCCGCTTACAAGGTTTGGAGCAGAGAAGAATGATTTTATCAAGTACCTGACAAAGAATAAGCGTGTAAGCTTCAAATATGAGAATGAGTCATATCATATTGAAATTGATGATGTGGCAGTATTCCCTCAGTGTTATGCAGCAGTAGTGGACAAGATTCCTACAATGGCAAAGAAAACGCTGATAGTAGATATCGGTAGCTGGACAATCGACATTATGCCGGTAATCAACAAGTCACCGGATGAATCAAAGTGTGTGACGATTCCAAAAGGTCTTATTACCTGTATGCGTTCTATCAATGAGCAGTGTGTAAGACAGCTTAACGGAGAGGTAGACGAGTCAGAGATACAGAACATCATGCGATATGGCAGGTCAGATATTGATGATGAATACTTTGCCATTATCAAGGCAGAGATAGAGGATTTTGTTGATAAGGTATATAACTCAATCCGTGAGTTTGGGTATAGCTTAAAGACTATCCGTCAAAGGTAGAGCATACTTCATTCTTTACTGATGAGGACGGAGATTTAA